>Ga0182738_1003144_pt1 | contig 19057 bp, 13 predicted proteins | sample eDN5th30CBELigMG_FD_128876 | JGI IMG/M metagenome (GOLD analysis project Ga0182738, IMG submission 128876) | Enriched Miracle-Growth compost microbial communities from Emeryville, California, USA - eDNA 5th pass 30_C BE-Lig MG (version 2)... ... | reverse complement strand
GCTGGGCTCCTGCCCGCCCTGGCTGCTCAGCCGGTGCTCGATGACGCTGGCCAGCAGCGTCCAGGCCGCGGCGGCGGCCAGCAGCACGATGGCCACGCGCACCAGCGTGGCCAGGGCCGCGGTGCCGGCGCCCGAGGCGAGCCAGTCCGACAGCCGGAAGACGCGCCAGGCGTCGAGCACGAAGAGCGTTACCACGACCAGGATCAGCAGCCTGAGCCCGCGCAGGAAGAGCGGGATGTAGGCGTTGAGCCGCGCTTCCAGCATGGGCAGGCGGGCGCGCACCTCGCCGGGCAGGGCCAGCCGGCGCGACAGCAGGCCGGTGAGCGCGGCCGACAGCAGCAGGCCGATGCCGATGGCCAGCGCGCTCTGCACCGTGCCGTAGACCATGTAGGGCAGGGCGTCGGCGGGGTCGACCTGGCTGACGACCAGCATGGCCGTGCAGTAGGCGATGGCGGCCAGGTGCCAGGCGCGGGCCAGCATGCGCAGCACGGTGCCCGAGAAGGCGCCGGCATGCTCGGCGCGCCGGCGGATGCGCTCGCGCACGGCGTCGCGGTTCTTCCAGACCAGCCGCACGGCGTAGCAGTAGACCGCCAGCGTGACGACCAGGCCGAAGGCGCGGCCGAGCTCCGGCGAGAAGAGGGCTTCGAGCAGGGGCGCGGCCAGCAGCACGCCGTAGCCGCCGACCGACACCAGCCGGTGGATGCGGTCGTTCCAGTAGCGGGCGACTTCGTCGCTCATGGGGAACAGGCGCAGGTGGCTGTAGCGGCGCGCGAAGATCATCCGCACCAGGACCTTGCCGATTTCCACGACCACGAAGGCGTTGACGAAGGTGGTCTCGAAGCGACCGGGGCGGCCCGCGGCGGCCAGCAGCAGCGCCGCGCCGTAGCCGGCCGCGGCGGCCAGGGCCACGGCGGCGATGTCCACCAGCAGGCTGCCGACGACGACCAGCGCGCGGCCGTAGAAGAGCTTGAGCTGCCGGTCCAGCGGCAGGTGGGCGTGCCGGCCGGCGGGTGCGGCGGCACCGGCGCCTGCCTGCGTCCCGGGCGTGGGCACATCGGGCTCGGGTGCCTGGGATGCCGGCGCGCCGGAACCGGACGCCTCGTCGGCCAGCCGGCCCATCCAGCGCTCCATCCTGGCGTACAGCCGCGCGGCGATCGCGCGCAGCACCAGGAAGGCCGCGGCCGTGGCCGCCACGACCCATGCCAGGTCGGCAAGCAGGCCGGGCCAGTCCGGCAGGCGCACGACGCCGGCGATGCGGCCGGTGAACAGCTCGCGCAGCGTCTCGACGGTGGCGCGGGCGCTGGCGGCCAGGCCGGCGACGAAGGCCTGGCTCTTGCCGGCGATGCGGGCGTTCAGGCCCGGGTCCGGGCCTGTTCTGGCGTTCGTGTTCGCACCTGCGTCTCCTGCCCTGTCCGCGTTCGTGATCGCTCGGGCGTTAGCGCCGGCCTGGGCCTGCCCGGCATCCTGTTGCGCGGCGAGCTCGCGCAGCTGTTCGACCAGCCGGGCGCGTTCGGTGTCGTTGTCGAGCAGGTCGGCCAGCGTCGCGTAGGATGCGCGCTGCGCATCGGCCGCCTCTCGGGCCGCTTCGGTCCCGGGAGGCGGCGGCGTATCGGCGGGCTGCTGGGCGCCGGCCGGCAGGCCGGGCAGGGCGAACATCAACAACATGCAGACCGACAGCCACCAGCGCCATCGCCAGCCGCACCCGGCGCGCCGGGCGTTTGCCTTTGCCATGTCGTTGCGTTCGCTTCCCGTCACCCGCCTGCCTCCTTGCATGTCCACGGCCGGCGTCGCACGCGGCCTTCCAGGCGGCATTCTCGCCCGGGAGGCGGGGGGGCGGCAACCGCCGCGGGGAGGTCCTGCGCCGCTGTCAGCTTGCTCCCTGGCGCAGCCCGGCGAGGCTGCCGCCGCTCTTGACCGAGCCGGGCAGCGGATGGCCGACGATGTCCTCGGCCAGCACCGCGCATTCGATCAGCCGGTCCAGGTCGATGCCGGTCTCGATGCCCATCTCGTGGCACATGAACACCAGGTCCTCGGTGCAGACGTTGCCCGCCGCGCCCCGGTGCCTGGCGAAGGGGCAGCCGCCCAGCCCCGCGACCGAGGCGTCGAAGCTGTCCACGCCCATCTCCAGGCCGGCGTAGGCGTTGGCGATGCCCATGCCGCGCGTGTCGTGCAGGTGCAGGGCGATGCGCAGGTCCGGGTGGCGCTCACGTATCGCGCCCACCGTGCGCTTGATCTGCGCCGGCACGGCCCAGGCCATGGAATCGGCCAGCAGCAGTTCGTCGACGGCCACGCCGTGGGCGGCGCCGATTTCCCGTATCCGCTCGACCAGGTCCAGCACCGTGGCGGCCGGCACGTCGCCCTGGTAGTTGCAGCCGAAGGCCGCGGATATCTGGCCGCGGCGCACGGGGATGCCGCGCGCCAGGCAGCTTTGCAGCACCTGGTGGGCGTAGGCGATGTTGGACTCGAAGCTGCGGTTGTAGTTGACCTGCAGGAACTTTTCGGACGCGCACATGGAGATGTTGCCTTCCAGGTGCAGGCGGCCCGCGGCGATGGCGCGCTCCAGCCCCTTCTCGTTCAGCCACAGGGCTTCGTAATGCACGCCGGGCTTCATCCGGATGCCGGCGACGACGGCCTCGGCGTCGGCCATGCCGGGCACGCGCTTGCCGTTGACGAAGGACACGGCCTGGATGTGGGCGAGGCCGGTTTCCGACAGCGCGTCGATCAGCTCGATCTTGCGCTGCGTGGCGATCGGGCCCTTCTCGATCTGGAAGCCCTCGCGCGGGCCTTCTTCCTTGATGTGGACTTTGCGTGGCAGGTCGGACATGGCGGTTCCTTTTCGGGTCAGGCGGGGCAGGGGGCGCAGCCGTCTATCACGCCCTCGTCCTGCAGGCGCCGCAGCGCGGCGGCGTCCAGCCCCAGCGCGCCCAGGATGCCGGCGGTGTCCTCGCCCAGCCGCGGCGGTGGGCGCGACACGTCGGGGTTGCCGCTGGCCAGGTGAAAGCCCAGCCGGGTGACGGCGATGCCCCGGCCCGTGCCGGGCACGTGCTCGAAGCGCTTGAGCAGCTGCCGCGCCTGCACCTGCGGGTGCGAGACCGCCTGCGCGATGTCGAGCACCGGCCCGGCCGGCACGCCGGCGCGGGCGAATACCTCTTCCCAATGCCCGGTGCCCGAGCGGGCCAGGGCGCCTTCCAGCAGGTCCTGCAGCGGCTTGCGGTGGCGGATGCGCGCCTCCCTGTCCAGGAAGCGCGGGTCGGCCTTCAGTTCCGGCAGGCCGACCGCGTCGCACAGCCGCTCGTACTGGTCCTGCTCGTTGATCGAGATGTTGATCTGCCCGTCGCCGGTGCGGAAGGTGCCCGAGGGGCTGCCGGAAGGGTTGTGGTTGCCCAGGCGCGCCGGCAGCACGCCGCCGTTCACGTAGCCCGCGATCAGCCAGCTGGCCATGGTGCTGAGCGTGGAGTCCAGCATGGAGACGTCGATCATCTCGCCCTCGCCCGAGCGGGCCTTGCGCACCAGCGCGGCCGAGACGGCGAAGGCCGCCATGACGGCCGCCATGGTGTCGCAGACCACGTAGCCCGCGCGGGCCGGCTCGCCGTCCTCGGCGCCGGTCAGGCTCATCAGGCCCGAGAAGCCCTGGATGATCTGGTCGTAGCTGGGGCGCCCGGCCAGCGGCCCGGTCTGGCCGAAGCCCGAGATGGCGCAATAGACCAGCCCCGGGTTGGCGGCCTTGAGCACGTCCCAGCCCAGGCCCAGCCGGGCCATGACGCCGGGGCGGAAGTTCTCCAGCACCACGTCGGCCGTGCCGGCCAGGTCCAGGAAGATGCGGCGCCCCGCTTCGCTCTTGAGGTTCAGCGCGATCGACTTCTTGCCCGCGTTCATGGCGCAGAACGAGTCGCCCATGCCGCGGGCGACGAGCTCGTCCACCACGCCCATGCGCCGGGACAGGTCGCCGCGCCGCGGCACTTCGACCTTGACGACCTCGGCGCCCAGCATGGCCAGCAGGTAGGAGCACATCGGCCCGGCGATGACATTGGTCAGGTCCAGCACCCTGACCCCGTGCAAGAGCGAAGACATCGAGTTCCTTGTGGCGATGCGGTTGACGGAAAGGGAATGCGCGCCGGCGCGTCCGGCGCCCCGGCGCTACTGCGGCTGTATGCCTGCCGCCTTGGCGACGCGGGCGGTCTGCTCCAGGCCCCGCTTCAGGAAGGCGGCGAACTGCCCGGGCGAGCCCATGGTGTCCGGGTCGCTGGGCACCACGCCCTGCGCGTCGAACACCTTGACCACCTCGGGCTTGAACAGGATCTGGTTGACCGCCGCGTTGATCTTCTGCACGACCGCCGGCGGCGTGCCGGCCGGGGCCATCAGGCCGTACCAGTTCAGGGCCTCGTATTCCGGCAGGCCCGACTCGGCGATGGTCGGCACGTCCGGGTACTGCGGCGAGCGCTTGGCCGCGGCAATGGCCAGCATCTTCAGCCTGCCGGTCTGGATGTATTCCTGGACGGCCGGCAGGGGCGTGATCATCAGCTGGATCTGCCCGCCCAGCAGGTCGCTGATGGCCTGCGCCGAGCCCTTGTACGGGACCGAGGCGATGTCGGTGCCGGCGAACTCGTTGAACATGACGCAGGCGTAGTGGTCGGGCCCGCCGTAGCCCGAGTTGCCGAAGTTCAGCTTGGCCGGGTGCTTCCTGGCGTAGTCGATCAGCTCCGGCAGGGTCGAGAAGGGCATGCCGGTGTTGCTGACCAGCACGAAAGGGGAGGACGCCAGGAAGGCCACCGGGACGAAATCCCTGGCGCTGTCGTAGCGCATGTTGGCGTAGAAGCTGGGGTTGGTGACGAAACCCGCGCCGTTGACGATCAGCGTATAGCCGTCGGGGGCGGACTTGGCCACGTAGTCGTTGCCTATCATCGTGCCGGCGCCGGCGCGGTTCTCGACGATGACCTGCTGGCCCAGGGCCTGGCCCAGGTGCTGGCCGACCAGGCGCGAGATGCTGTCGTTGCCGCCGCCCGGGCTGTAGGGCGAGACGATGCGGATCGGCCTGTCGGGCCAGGCATCGCCGGCCGCGTGGGACGGCGGCGCGCCCAGCAGGGATGCCGCGAGGACGGGAAGGCTCAGCCATGCTTTCATGTGTGTCTCCGGATTTTGTTGTGTAGTGTTGTGTTTACTGGCCGCCGTGCGAGTACATGCGCTTGCCGGCGACGGGCATGCGCGCGGTCAGGATGCTGCAGGACTTGGATTCGACGATGTAAAGCGTCCTGCCGTCGGCGCCGCCGTAGGCCACGTTGGTGGTCATTTCCTTGGCGCAGGACGCGATGCGCAGCAGCGGCACGCCGTACTTGCTGAACAGCCACACCAGGCCCCGGGTCGGGTGCGTCACGACCACGTTGCCCGCCTCGTCCAGCGCCAGGCCGTCGGGGCCCGCGCTGGGCAACTGCACGAACAGCCCGACCGCGTCTATCGTCCTGGGCTTCCAGTCGTCCGCCTCGCCGGCGGGCGATCCCAGGGGGATGCGCCACACCGCGTTGGCGCGCGTCACGGCCACGAACAAGGCGGTCTCGCGCACGTTGAACACCAGCCCGTTGGGGCTGGGCGCATTGGCGATCAGGCATTCGAGCCGGTCGGCCTGCGGGCTGTAGCGGTACACCCGGCCGCAGGGATCGTGCAGGCCGCTTTGCCCCTGGTCGGTGAAGTAGAGGTCGCCGTTGGCGGCGAAGACCAGGTCGTTCAGCCCCATGAAGCGCTCCTGCCGGCCGGGGCCGCTCAGGACGGTGCGCACGTCCCCGGAGGCCGGGTCCAGCACCACCAGGCCGTTTCGCCGGTCGGCGATGAAGATGCGCCCGTCGCGGTGGATCTTCAGGCCGTTGGGACGGCCGTCGTATTCGGCCGCCACCTGCCAGCGGCCGTCGGGCGAGATCCGCAGGACCCGGCCGTGCGGGATGTCGACGCAGTACAGATTGCCCTGCACGTCGAAGGACGGCCCCTCCAGGAAGCTGTCCGTCCGGCCGGGGCCGCGGCGTATCTCGTCGGGGGCGGCGGTGAAGAGTTCGGTGCCTATTGCTTCGGGGGCGCTGTCCAGGACCATGGCTGTCTCGGTATATGGGGCCGCGGCGGCCCCTTGGAATCCCGGCAAGCTTAGGGTAGGGGTGAGGCCGATAGAAGCCATATTCCTGTCTATCTGGTATACGAAAATTGGTATATCGTGAGAGCCTGCGGCATCCGGCCGCGGCACCGGCATTTGTGCGTCCCAGGCCTTGCGGCATGAACCGTCGACAGCTCGAATTCTTCCTCGCCGTGGCCCAGTTCGGGACGGCCACCGCGGCCGCCCTGGCGCTGGACACCACCCAGCCGCGCGTCAGCCGCGAGATCGGCCTGCTGGAGAAGCGCTGGGGCGGCCGGCTGTTCGAGCGCACCGGCCGCGGCCTGCAGTTGTCGCCGCTGGGCCGGCGCATGGTCCCGGAAGTCCAGGCCCTGCTCGGCCAGTACGAGCGCATGGAGCAGGTGGCGCGCGACGCCGCCGGGCAGGTCACCGGCAAGGTGCACCTGGGCATGGTGCCCTCCATCGCCCAGTGCGTGCTGGCGCCCCTGCTGGAGGACCTGGCGCAGCGCGCGCCCGGCATACAGCTGCAGTGCAGCGAGGGCTTCAGCGGGCACCTGGACGAGCTGCTGGCCGCCGGCCGCATCGACATCGGCCTGTTCAACCGCTACGGCCGCCGGCTCAGGTCGACCGACGAGCTGGTCGGGCGCGACGCCGCCTTCCTGGTCGGCCGGGCGGGCGACAGGCTGCTGGAGGCCCGGACCCTGGACTTCGCCCAGCTGGCCGGCCTGCCCCTGATCGTCGCGCCGCATCCCAACGACATCCGCAGCGCGCTGGACCGCTACGCCCGGCAGCTGGGCATCGCGCTTTCCGTCGTGCTGGAAGTGGACAACCTGCGGTCCATGAAGGAAGCCTGCCTGGCCGGCCACGGCTATGCCATCCTGTCCTCGCTGGGCGTGCAGGCCGAGATCCGCGGCGGCATGCTGGCGGGGACCAAGCTGGTGCGCCCGCAACTGCCGCGTACTGCCGTGATATCCGTCAGCACGCGGCGGCCGCAGTCGCTCGCGTGCCGCTTCGTCTGGTCCCGGCTCAAGGCCATCGCGCCCGCGCTGATCGTCTCCAGCTACGGGTCGTGAGCGCCACCCGGGCGATGTGTGCGCCGCGCCTTGCGCCGACGCACACCGGCGATCCGGCATAAGCAAACAGCCGGCGCACGAATTTATTAAGTCGGAAAAAATCGATCGGGAAAGGGCCGCGCGTCGGTACGCTTGCAGGTCTTTGCAACTTGCCCTTCGATCACGATGCCGCACAAGAATACCTCTCGCCGCGCGGCGCTGGCAGCGCTGGCGTCGCTGTCCGCGCTCGTCCTGCTGCCCCTGGGCGCCCGCGCGCAGGGCGGCGACCTGCCCGCCGCCGTGCCGCCCGGCGCCAAGCTGGTGGTGGCCGACCAGAACGAGGCCCTGCAGACGCTCATGCGCGCATCGGGCGAGCACGGCAAGCTCACGGCCGGCGTCAGCTACGCCAACTTCGTCGGCGGGCCGGCCATCCTGGAGGCCTTCCGCGCCGGGGCGGTGGACCTGGCCGTAGTGGGCAACACCCCGCCCATCCAGGCCCACGCGGCGGGCGAGGAAATCCCCATCGTCGCCGCCCGCAGGAATGCCGCGCCGGACTACTTCTTCGCCGTGCGGCCCGGGCTGACGGTCGCCACGCTGCAGGAGTTCAAGGGCAAGAAGATCGCCTACGGCATCGGCACGGGCCGCCAGCCCTACGTGCTGACGGCGCTCAAGCTGGCCGGCCTGACCAAGCGGGACGTGACGCTGGTGCCGCTGCGCGCCAGCGAGTTCGACACGGCGGTGCGCACCGGCCAGGTCGACCTGGCCTCCCTGATCGAGCCCAACTTCAGCCGCTACCTGCGCGACTTCGCCGACCAGAAGGCCAGCGCGCTGCCGGCCTCCGAACACGCCAGGCTTCCCACCAAGCTGTCCTACCTGTACGCCAGCAAGGCGGCGCTCAACGACCCGGCCAAGGCCGCGGCCATCCGCGAGTTCGTCGGCGCGTGGATCCGCGCCAGCTACTGGTCGGTGAAGAACCCCGACCCCTGGGTCGACGCCTACTACGTCAGGAACCGCAAGCTGCAGCGCGAGGACGGCATCGCCATCGTCAAGTCCGAGGGCGACGTGTCCTTTCCGGCGCTGGCGGATTCCATTGCCGGCCAGCAGGAGCTGATCGACCTCATCCACGAGGCGGGCGACCTGCCCAGGCGGCTGGATGCGCGCCAGGAGTTCGACCTGCGCTTCGACCCCGTGATCCGCGAGGCGGTGGCCGCGGTGCAGGCGGGCAAGTAGGGGGCATCATGAGCGCATCCACGGGCACCTCCTCGACGGCGGCCGGCCTGGGCTGGACGGATGGGCGGGCGGCGGACGGCCGCGCCGCAGCGGCCGCCGCCTCCACCGCCGGCCGCATCGGCGCCGGCCATGCCGCCGGCGGGCAGGCCGGCCGCGCAGTCGAACATCGCGCCGCCGCCAGCCGGACTTCCGCGCCCAGCCTGGTTCCGCGCCGGCTCGGCGCCTGGGGGCTGGCGGCCGGTCCCCTGTTCGTCCTGGTCGCCTGGGAACTCGCCTCCCGCCTGGGATGGCTCAACCCCAGGCTGCTGGCCGCGCCCTCGACCGCCCTGGCCACGGGGCTGGAGCTGCTGCAGGACGGCACGCTGCCGGCGCATCTGTGGGCGTCGGCGCAGCGCGCCTACATCGGCCTGTTCGCGGGCGTGCTGGCCGGGCTGGCGCTGGCGCTCGCCGCCGGCCTGACGCGCGCGGGCGAGGCGGCCTTCGACAGCCTGGTGCAGGTCAAGCGCGCCGTGCCCACGCTGGCGCTGATCCCGCTGGCCATCCTGTGGCTGGGCATAGGCGAAGTCATGAAGATCACCCTGATCGCCACCAGCGTGCTGGTGCCCGTCTACATCAACACGCACGCAGCCCTGCGTGGCATCGACATCCGCTACGTCGAGCTGGCGCAGAGCGTGGGGCTGTCGCGCCCGGAATTCATCCGCCGGGTGGCCCTGCCCGGCGCGCTGCCGGGCTTCTTCACCGGGCTGCGCCTGGCCGTCACCATGTGCTGGACGGCGCTGGTCGTGCTGGAGCAGATCAACACCACCGAAGGCATCGGCTATCTGATGAACAGCGCGCGCGACTACGGCCAGACCGACATCATCGTCGTCGGCCTGCTGATCTACGCCCTGCTGGGCCTGCTCTCGGACGGGCTGGTGCGGCTGTGGGAGCGCCGCGCCCTGTCCTACCGCAAAGCGCTGGGAGCCTGATCATGGAGCAAGCTTTGGTCAGGGTCGCGGGCCTGTCGCGCCGCTTCGGCGCGCGCACGGTTCTGGACGACATCGGTTTCGACATCCGCGCGGGCGAATTCGTCGCCCTGATAGGCAAGAGCGGTTCGGGCAAGAGCACGCTGCTGCGCGCCCTGGCCGGGCTGGACGCCGACGTGGCCGGGGAGGGCGAGATCGCCGTGCCCGAGCACCGCTCGGTGCTGTTCCAGGACTCGCGCCTGCTGCCCTGGGACACGGTGCTGCGCAACGTCACCCTGGGCCTGCACGACGCCGACGTCGAGGACCGCGCGCGGCGCGCCCTGGAAAGCGTGGGCCTGTCCGGCCGCGAGGACGCCTGGCCCAACGCGCTGTCGGGCGGCGAGCAGCAGCGCGTGGCGCTGGCTCGCTCGCTGGTGCGCAAGCCGCAGCTCCTGCTGGCCGACGAGCCCTTCGGCGCGCTGGACGCGTTGACGCGCCTGCGCATGCAGGGCCTGCTGTTCAACCTGGTGCGCATCCACCGGCCCGCCGTGGTGTTCGTCACCCACGACGTCGAAGAGGCCCTGGTGCTGGCCGACCGCGTCATGGTGATGGACGGCGGGCGCATCGCGCTGGACCGCCGCATCGGCCTGGCGCATCCGCGCAAGAAGAGCAACCCGCAGTTCGACCGGCTGCGCGACGAACTGTTGTCGGCGCTGGGCGTCGAGGTAGAGATCGCATGAGCCAGCAACACATCCACCTGAACCTGTTCGTGCACGGCCGCGGCCACCACGAGGCCGGCTGGCGCCATCCGCGCGCCACGCGCCGCGCCCTGACCGACCCGGACTACTTCCGCGAGCTGGCGCGCAAGGCCGAGGCCGGCCTGTTCGATTCCATCTTCTTTGCCGACGCCCTGGCCCTGAGCGAGGGCGGCGTGGCGCACGTCGCCGGCGGCGGGCTGGAGCCGCTCACGGCGGTGGCGGCGATGGCGCATGCGACCGAGCGCATCGGCTTCATCGCCACCGCGTCCACCACCTACAGCGAACCCTTCAACCTGGCGCGCCAGTTCGCCTCGCTGGACCACATCACGGGCGGCCGGGTGGGCTGGAACATCGTCACCTCCTGGGTGCAGGGCGCCAACCGGAACTTCGGCCTGGCGCAGCAGCCGCCCCACGCCGCGCGCTACGACCGGGCCTACGACTTCGTCGACACGGTGCTCAAGCTCTGGGACAGCTGGGCGCAGGACGCCATCGTCGACGACCCCGCCGGCGGCCGCTATGCGCAGGTCGACCGCATCCGCGCCATCGACCACAAGGGCCCGCACTTCAGCGTGGCGGGGCCGCTGAACATCGCCCGCGGCCCGCAGGGGCGACCGGTGCTGGTGCAGGCCGGCTCGTCGGCCACCGGCAAGGCCTTCGCCGCCAGGTACGCCGAGGCCATCTTCACCGCCCACCTGCAGAAAGAGACCGCCGCCGCCTTCTACGGCGAGGTCAAGGCCGAGGCCCGGCGCCAGGGCCGCGCGCCGGACCAGATCGTCGTCCTGCCCGGCATCAGCCCGGTCATCGGCTCGACCGACGCCGAGGCCGAGCGCATCTGGGACGAGCTCAACGAACTGACCGACCCGGAAGTCGGCCGCGCGCGCCTGTCGGACCGCTTCGGCGGCCACGATTTCTCGCACATCGGCCTGGACGACGTGCTCAGCCCGGACGACTTCCCCGACCCCGCCACGGTGCAGGCCGCGCAAAGCCGCGCCGTGGTCATCACCGGCCTGGTCGCGCGCGAGCGGCTCACCCTGCGCCAGCTGCTGCACCGCCTGGCCGGCGCGCGCGGGCACTTTACCCTGGCCGGCTCGCCCGAGCGCATCGCCGACACGATCGAGGACTGGGTGCGCAGCAAGGCGGCCGACGGCTTCAACGTCATGCCGCCGGTGCTGCCCGGCATGCTGGACGACTTCATCGACCACGTGGTGCCCATCCTGCAGCGCAAGGGCCTGTTCCGCCGCGAATATTCCGGCCGGACGCTGCGCGGGCACTACGGTCTGGAGCCGGTGGCCAGCGCCTGGTAGGGCGGCGGCACCGGCGGCTGCGGCCAGGGCAGGGCGGGGCAGGGCGCTCGCCCCGCCCGCGCCTTGCCCTGCGTCGCTTGCCCTACACTTGCTGCCGAATCCCACTTCCCATACCAGGAGACAGGCAGCCCATGCAGATCAAGCTCGAATCCCGCACCGCCATCATTACCGGCGCCAGCAAAGGCATCGGCTACGCCATCGCCGACCGCCTCGTCCAGTGCGGCGCGGACGTCGTCATCGCCGCGCGCAGCGACGGCCCGCTGCAGGAGGCGGCCGCGAAGCTGGCCGGGCGCAAGGCCGGCCGGGTGCATGCGGTGGCCTGCGACGTGGCCTCGGCCGACGGCGTGCGCAAGCTCTACGACGCCGCCATGCAGGCCTTCGGCCGGGTCGACGTCATCGTCAACAACGCCGGCGTGTCCGCCGCGCGGCCCTTCGCGGACGTGAGCGACGAGGCCTGGCAGGACGACCTCGACCTGAAGCTGTTCGCCGCGATCCGCCTGACCCGGCTGGTGTGGCCGCAGATGCAGGAGCGGCGCTGGGGCCGCGTCATCAACATCCTGAACGTGGGCGCCAAGGCCCCCACGGCCAGGTCGCTGCCGACCTCGGTCTCGCGCGCGGCGGGCATGGCGCTGACCAAGGCCCTGTCGGCCGAGGGCGCGCCGGACAATATCCTCGTCAACGCGCTGCTGGTGGGCAAGATCGAAAGCGACCAGTGGGTGCGCAAGGCCGCGCAGCAGGGCGTGCCGGTCGAGAAGGTGCTGCAGGACATGGCCGGCGGCATCCCCCTGGGCCGCGTCGGCCGCGCCGACGAGTTCGCTGCGGTGGCCTGCTTCCTGGCCTCCGAAGAAGCGTCCTACGTCACCGGGACGGCCATCAACGTGGACGGGGGCGCGTCGCCGGTGGTGTGAGCGGGCCGGGCGGCGGCAGCTGTGCCCCGGCTGCCTGTCGCCTTCCTATAATGGGCTGCCGCCGGCGAGCACGTAGCGCGGCGCCCGATACGATTTCCCGCCCATGTCCCCCGCCGACACCGTTTTTCGCCTGATCAGCTTCCTGGGGCTGAGTCCGGACCACTTCGTCGCCGACACGGTGAAATGGGCGGGCGCCAAGGCGCTCTCGGTCGCAGGCGACGCGGCCGCGGGCGGCCTGGGATCGCTGGTGAAAGGCCTGTCTTCCCGGCTCAGGAGCGCCTCGCGCGACAAGGGCCTGCGCGAGGCCCTGGCGAAAGTGCCCGACCAGGCCGAGCGGCAGCGGCTGCTGGCCGAGCACGTCCATGCCTGGCTGTCGCGCAATCCGGACGAGGCGGCCTATATGGAGGCCGTGCTGTTGCGCGTGGTCTACCTGCGCGCGCTGGAGGCGGCCTGCCTGGACCTGCCGGGCGTCGGCCTGATAGACGGCGTCGGCGAGTTTTCCGACGTGGTCGTGCCGCAGCGCGTGCGGCTGGCCGCCGGGCAGACGGCCCAGGACGGCGAGCCGCAGCGCAGGCGTTCCGCCGACCTCCTGCCGGTCCATGCCGACATCGCGTCGGCGCTGGACGCCACGGGAGGCCGGCGGGTGCTGCTGGTGGGCGAGGCCGGCGCGGGCAAGTCCATGCAGTTGCGCAAGTTCGTGCTCGACCGGGTCCGTGCCGCGCTGGTGTTCGAGACCCGGGCGCAGTTCCTGGAGGGCACGCTGCCGGTGTTCGTGTCGGCCAAGGACCTGGCCGCGCGCGACGGCGCGCCGGCGGCCGGCGCGGACATGGCTTCCATGCTGGTCCAGGCCATCAACCGCAGCCTGGGCCTGAAGCTGCCGTTTCCCGTGCCGGCCCATTTCCTGGACCCTCGCCATGCCGTCGCGCCCCGGAGCGTGCTGGTGGTGGTCGACGACCTGGACGAGGTCGGCCCGGACGAGCGCAACCGCCTGGCCGGGGACCTGTCGCGCCAGGATGCCGCCGCGCTTGCCTTCATGATAGGCACGCGCCCGCTGTCGGGCGCCGAGCGCCTGCGCTGGGACGGCTACCAGGAATGGGAAGTCCTCGGCCTGGACGAGGCGCAGACCGCGCAGCTGGTGCGCAATCTGTCCGGGCGCCCGCAGGCCTTGCCGGCCGCTCTCGCGCCCGGGGTCCGGCGCAATCCCTTGCTGGCCACCCTGGCCGTGGTGACCGACAAGCTGCAGGCCAGCCCGTCCATCGCCACGCTGTACCAGGAGTTCGTCTACCACATGCTGCGCAAGGCCAGGGCGCAGGCGCGCCTGGGCCTGGAGGCCGACCGGGCCGTCGCGCTGCTGGGAGCCTATGCCGAGGGGCGGCAGGCCGCGCGCGACCATGCGGCGGCAAGCGGCCTGTTCTCGTCCGACGACGCGGGGCTGATGCGCGAACGGCGCCTGGACGATCTGTTGCTCGCCACGGGCCTGGTCGCCAGGCGGGCGGACCGGCTGGAGTTCCTGCACGAGAGCTTCCGGGAATATTTCCACGCGCAGCGCCTGGCCGACGCGCATGCGCCCGACGCGCCGCGGGTCTGGGAGGCCGTCTCGCCCTTCGTGCACGGCTGGCGGACGGTCGTGCTGGTCTGCCTGATCTGGGACCGGGACGGGCGCGACGTCGCCCCGGCCCTGGGCGAGCTGTTCGCCTTCGGCGTCGCGGGCTTCCACGCCCTGTCGGAGATTGCCGGCGGCATCGACCGCTTTCCTGCGGAACTGGCCGACCGGTTGGTGGCGCGCTGGATGTGGCGCGACGAATACTGGGAGGCGGGCCTGCTCAACGGCCCCGTCCAGGCGCTGGGCAGGATGGCCGCCCGGCACGCGCAGGCGCGCGCCGTGCTGGAGAGGATCGCCGGGGATGCATGGACTTATTTCGACGACGCCGCGTATGCCGCTCAAGAGCTGGCCCAGGCGGGCGCCCCTGCGCGTGCGCGCGAATTGCTGGTTTTGCTGGCGGAGGATAGCAGCGACGAGTCGATCCGCGAACTGGCCGCGGAGCTCTTGCTGGAGATCGGCTGCAGGGATGAATCGTCGCGGGTTGCGATGGACTTGGCGAAGGCGTTTCGACGCAGCCCTCCCGATCTCGTGCTCACCCTGATGAGGCTGGCCAAGCTGCTGCATCGCCTGGGCGCCACGCAACAGGCGCTGCGGATGCTCAAGGGCGTGCGGGACGAGGCCGATGGCGAACTGGACATGACCTACCTTGCCGAGACCTATGTCGAGCTGGGCAGGAAATCCCTGGCCAGGCCCTTGGCGCGGCGGGTCTTTCAGGCGGGAAAGTGGCTGGACGACATGCGCCGCAATTATCGGTCGTCGGCCATGGACCTGGCGAGCCTGTTGTCCGGTTGCGGGGCCGACAAGGAGGCTGCCGAGGTGTACCGGCGCCTGCGCCTGCCGCAGGATGCCGACCTGGCGGGCCTGCGGCAGATGGCGCGGGCCCGGAACGAGCCGGCGGGCGTGCGCTGCTCGGCCATACGCGAGCTGGTCGACAGGGCGGAGCTGGCGGACGCCGGCGACGCCCTGGAAGGGCTGGTCCTCGACAAGGCCGTCGATATTTCGGAGCGGCTCGATGCATTGTCCATGTTCCAGACGATTCCGAACGGCCGGCAGCACGCCATAGCCCTGCTCGGGCGGATACTGGAGGACGAGCCATGGCACGGCGGCAAGTGCGGGCTCGCCCTGGTGCGCCTCGGGGACCTGGCCACCGGCTATGCAGCGCTGCAGCGCGTCGCCTCGGAGCCTGCCCTGAGCGCGCGCGACCGCATGCGGGCCATCGAATCCCTGGCCACGTCCGGGCGCCTGGACCAGGCGCTGTCCGCATGCCGGCGCCTGTTCCTGCATCCGCACTGCCTGTCCGGCTTCGAGGTCGAGCACCTGGCCGAGGTGTTTCTCTTCACCCCGCAGCGCCGGGACTACCTGGACTTGTGCCGCGGCCTGCTGTCCGCGCCGGATCCGGGCGTGCGGCTTGCGGTCATCGACCTGCTGCACAAGCTGGATCCCTCCGATCCGGCCTTGGCCAAGGGCCTGGGCAAGATCCTGTCGGACAGGCTGGCGTCGCCGTCGGCCCGCATGTCCGCGGCGTCGACCCTGGAGGAGATCGAGGGCGGCGGCCTCGTCAGCGAACTGTATTACGGGATAGCGGCGCACCCGGACGAAAGCGTCGACGCGGGCATGGAGGCCATGCAGCGCCTGAGCTGGATGGGCGACGACTTCGGGGCCCTGGACGGCGGGCATGACGTGGTGTGGGACAAGAAGCTGGGCCGGACGAATTCATCGAGGCTGCCTGGCGGTATCTGCGGCTTTACCCGCCGGAGCACAAGGCCTGGCAAAGCTTTGCCGGCGTCAGGCGCGCCATCGAGGCCGAGCTGGCCGACATCGCATCGGACGCCTCCGCCCCGCCGGAAAGAAGGCTGGTCGCGGCGGGGCTCGATGGCCGCTACCTGGACGAGCCGGATATCCGCCGCCTGCGCGAGCCGGACTGGACCGCGGTGCGCGCGATCGCCGACGACGCCGGCTCGCCGTCCGACCTGCGGCTGGCGGCCATTGCCGTGCTGCTGGCCGACGATCCCGGCCTGCGACCGCGCTACGAATCCGTCGTCCGCGCCGGGGACATGTCGTCCGCCGAGGCCGCCGGCATGCTGGCGGCGGCGGGACACCAGGACGAGGCCCTGGCGCGTTTGCGCGATGCGTTCTCGTGCGAGCCCGACGCGGCCGCGCGTATCTCCATCCTGACCGAGCTGGCCGGACTGGGCGATGCCGCGTTCGCCGCGCGGCAGGCGGGCGAGCTGCTGGCCGGCCTGCTGCGCAGCAACGTCGACGACCGCGGCGGCTGGAGCGGCGAACGGGTGCGCGAGGCCCTGAGGCTGATGCAGCCGCACGTGCAAGCCCCGGCGCTGGCGGCGCTTTGCCGCAACCTGGTCGACGCCGACGTCCTGTACGACTTCGAGGCCGCGATCCCCGGCAAAGTGCTGTCGCGCCTGGAGGGGCCGCAGGCCGCCATTGATGCGCTATGGCGCCGCTATCGCCGGAAGCAGGGCCGCGGAGCGTGGCACAGGCTGCACCTGCTCGAGACCATCCATGGCCTGGGCGACGCGGACGGCGCCCTCGCCGAGCTGGAGGCCGTCGCCGGGAAAAGAGCCAGCGGCTTCGAGCTGCGCCGGGAAGCCTGCCTGGTCTTGGGCCGCCTGTCCTCGGCCAGGCGCGCCGCCGAACTCCTGTTGGAGCTCTGCGCGGGCAAGGTGTCGGGCGACCAATTGCTGGAAGCGACCGACGCCGCCATGGAGCTGCACCGCTTCCACCTGGCGCGGCGCTTCTTCAGGCGGGCCTGCGAGGCGACGGCCGGTCCGGACGACGATTTCACGCTCGCTGCGCGCAGCCTGCGCCTGGGGATGCCGCGCATCGCGCAGGCCCAGCTCGCGCGCATCGGCGACCCCGCCCAGGCATCGCTGGAAACCCAGGCCGAGATCATTTCCCTGTACCTGGAGCTGGGCCGCATCGACGAGGCCTATGCCCTGGCCGACGCCCATCTGCGCCGCGCCCGCTCGGAGGGCGGGGATCTCTTTTCCGTCCTGGACGTGCTGGACGGTTTTCCCGGCTACGCGCAGGATCGGACCTTCGACCTGCTGCGGCGGCATCTCGACCCGGGAGACGGCTTCGACGTCAAGCTGCGCGCGGCCGAATTGATGGGCGCCCTGTCGCACGGCGCGCAGGCGCGCACCCTGCTGTTCCAGATAGTGGACGGGCTGGATGCGGAAACTTCCGCCGACGACCTGCTGTGGCTGGCCGGCTGCCTGGACGAGGCGGACCTGCCGATCTCGGCCGCGCGCGTGGCCCGCCTCGCGCACAGCCGCGGCGCCGGCGCGGTTTCCTAGGCGGCCGCCCTCACGACCATCCCAGCCGCCGCGTCAGCGTCGCCGCGCCTTCGCGCAGCAGCGCGACCAGCTCGTCCTGCCTGGCCGGGTCGAAGCGGAAATCGGGAATCGTCAGCGTCAGGTTGCCGCGCACCTCGCCGCGCGCATCGAAGAAGGGCACAGCCAGGCCGTAGGCGCCCGGCGCGCGCTGCGAATAGCTGGCCGCGTAGCCGTCCCGGCGGATGGTCTCCAGCGACTGCAGCAGCTCGTCCGGGTCCAGCGGCCGGCCGTCCAGCGGCGAGGGCTCGGCGCGCTCCAGGATCCGGTCGATCTCCTCCTGGCTCAGGAAGGCCAGCAGGGTGCGGCCGGTGGCGCCCCAGGACAGGGGCTCCAGCCGGTTCTTCTCGATGCGGTAGCGCAGCGGGTGGGCGGGCGAGGCCGACAGCGAGAAGAACATCTTCAGTTCGTTGCGCACCAGCAGCGTGAGCAGCACGGTCTCGTCGGTCCTGTCGCGCAGTTCCTGCAGGATGGGGTCGGCGATCTGGTTGATGGGGATCTCGGACGCCAGCCGCCCGGCCAGGCGGTAGAGCTCGATGCCGGGCATGTAGTGGCCGTCCTCGTCCTGGGTGACGAAGTTCAGCGGCTTGCACAGGTTGAGCAGGCGATGGGTGGTGCCGCGCGGCAGGTTCAGGCTGCGCGACAGCTCGTTCAAGCCCCAGCGCTCTTTCTCGGCGAAGCGGGTGAGGATGCGCAGCACCCGGTTGACGGTGCCGTTGTCGGCGTCCGCCCTGGGCGGCGGCGCCGCTGATGCCGCTGACTGTTTCGTGACCAAGACGTGCCCTCGTGGAGCCGGCGGCCCGCGCCGCCGCAGGATGGCTTGACAATCGCCAGGGCCTAATTATATAGTCCGTTCATCGATACGATGGTTCGTTAAACGGAACAATCGGTTGATAAAAAACAAGCAAATGGCGTCTGCCGCCGCGCCGGCCCGGTGCTGCGCAGGACGCCGCGAAGGCGCGACCCGCAAGGGGGCGCCTCGGCGCGCGGCCCGTTGCAAGGGCCGCCGCACGGCACAGGAGACGAACGCATGCATGCAACCCCCACGGCCCGGGGCGACCACCCCGCCGCCGGCGCATCCCAAGCCGGCGCCGCCGAGCCCTCCGTCGCCCAGCGGTGGGCCGCCTTCATCCGCGCCACGGACCTCGCCAGCCTGCCGGCCGGGGTCGTGGCCCAGGCCAAGTCGCGCCTGCTGGATTCTCTGGCCACCGCGCTGGCCGCGCGCGACCTGCCGGTGCCCACGGTGGCGCGGCGCTTCGTGCAAGCCAACAGCGGCCCGGCCACGGTGGTCGGCTACGGCGACCGCCTGCCCACGGTGGATGCGGCCTTCGTCAACGCCACGCTGGTCAACGGCTGCACGCACGACGACTTCCTGGCCAAGTCGCATCCGGGCGCGGTGGTCGTGCCGGCCGCGCTGGCGGCGGGCGAAGCGCGCGGCGCGGACGGCCCGGCGCTGCTGGCGGCCATCGTGGCCGGCTACGACGTCGTCGCGCGCGCCTACATGGGTTCGCCCGCCATGCTGCCCAAGTTCCGCGCCACCGGCGTGGCCGGCGCCATCGGCGCGGCCGCCGCGGCCGGGCGGATGATGGCGCTGTCCGAGGCCGAGCTGGTCAACGCCCTGGGCTGCGCGGCCATGTTCGCCTCGGGCTTCGGCGAGGGCTTCCGTTCCGGCACCATGGACGTCAAGCTCAACGTCGGCTGGGCCAGCCGCAGCGGCGTGTCGGCGGCCGAGCTGGCCGCGGCCGGCGCCACGGCCTCGCCCCTGGCCTTCGAGGGCGAGTCGGGCTATTTCCGCGCCTTCGGCGGCTCGGCCGACG
>Ga0182738_1003143_pt1 | contig 19059 bp, 14 predicted proteins | sample eDN5th30CBELigMG_FD_128876 | JGI IMG/M metagenome (GOLD analysis project Ga0182738, IMG submission 128876) | Enriched Miracle-Growth compost microbial communities from Emeryville, California, USA - eDNA 5th pass 30_C BE-Lig MG (version 2)... ... | reverse complement strand
TTGATATGGCAGAAAAGAATCCCACTTTCATTGCTGATAAACAAAAGGAAGCCCAAAAGGCTATGAAAGGAAAAAAGAAGTAAACTGTATGACTGCCCGACTTAACTCAATATCGCTTGCATCTGGCTACTTTTTTCTGCCATTTATTTTGAAAATATGATTTATAAAAAATCCCTTTAATTTTTTGAACTTTATTCATTATTCACAAAAATCCTGAAATTTATGCAATGCATTCGAGAAAAATCTTTTGCAAATCAAGTCTTTTTTGAAGATTGTGAAAATACAAAATATTTTTTCATACAAATACAACGAAGATCAAAAGTCCAATATTCAAGGTTGCTTTCAACTTTATTCACTTATGACTCATTGTGGATTTAGAGCTTCTTGGCGGCTTTTTCACCTTCATTGTCTTTGTTTTTACTGACGACTTTACTGTTATTATCAACCTTAGCAGATTTTTCGACTTCGAGGAATTTGCTTTGATCAAAGGTAAAGATGCTTGCCTTTTCTTCTTCAGCTTGCTTTCTTTTATTGAGCTTCTTGATATCCTTAGCTTCTTGTCTTTTAACAGCTCTCATTTGTCTCATCTTTCTGTAATATTGGGGAGGATGCCACCAAGGCTTTTCCATGAAATCAACGGCACCTATCACACAGGTTTATATCCACTTATTCTAAAGTTCTCCTCTACCTGAGTTAATGCTAAATCTCTTGAAAGTTGGTGGGGGACCGTCACTGTGGAGTGTTCCCAAATGAGAATCACACTGAAAATTTTATTACATTTTTTCTTTTTTAAAAAGACTCTCTACCTTCGCGCAGCAAACTCTCTTGCTCTTCTTTTCATTATCGTACAATTTAGTGGTCAAATTAACATTATCGGTCTTAATGTCTTCGATATCATCAGTAAGTTTAACTGCACCTCTCACGCTAGACCAGAATGAAGCAATTCCGGTGGGAGGATGGTATTTATGGTTTGATCTATACTTTTATTCTCAGGCTAAAATAGAATTGATTTTACAAAAAGAGAGTATTTGAGCAGACAACGCATTGGTAGTGTCCCAAGTCCTTAGTTTCCCAGTATTTTCCGGTGAAGGGTCTTTCGGTTCCCTTTCCTTGTGTAATCCAATAAGAGTGAGGATCAAGAGAATATCTGTCGAATTTGGCATGTTCTTCAGCATCTAAATCCTGGAACTTCTTTTTTGGGAGAGTTTGGGGCAAAGGTTCATAGTAGCAAGGTTCCTTATGTCTAGGAATTTTTGGTTGAGAAAAACAAGCAACGAGCTCAGTAGTCACTGCAACTCGTCTCAAAATAAACTTTGAAAGCATGACCCCAAATTAAAAAGCACTATTATGAGATTTGATATGTGTTAATTTTATTAAAAAAATCAAGCACAGAAAAAAATCCAAAACTGGCCGATATCACGAACAGGGATTTTCCTAAGGATTTAGACTTTTAGTCAGAATTTCATTTCTCCAAAAGGTTTTTTCTTCTTTTAGATAAAATTTTATTTTCACAATTTTTTTCCTGTAAGCATTTTTTGTTAATTGTTGAAGAATTTAATATAAACAAAAAAAAAGGGAAGGTTTGATCCTTCATGAGATTTTGACAAAAGGATTTTTTAAAACATGAGTTTGAGGCTCTAATGAAATTGGTTAAAATTCATGCTGCTTTGCCCAAAACGAATTCAGAAATTGAAAGAGGGTTCAATTGTCTGATAACTTGAATAAAGAAATTCATTTTCAACTTGAATATGCTTATTTCCGATCTTGAAAGGAAAAAGTTAAATCATTAAGATTTTATGAAAGAACAATTTTGATTTGGAAAAATTTGTTTTTCATTTTCTTTTTGTTTTTCTGAAATTTTGTGGAAAAAAGTTTTCATCAAAATTTCGCCAGAATTCGAGCTTTTGACAATCTTTGGCTAAACTGAAGGCACTTGTCGATCTAGAAAAACCACTAATCAGGAAGGAGCAGTCATGACTTATGGGGAACAAAAATTTCAGATTCAAAAAGAATTTTCAATTCTCTGAAGGAGATTTTTTTAAACTTGATCGATCGATTGATCAAAGTTCAAATTATTAATATTTGAACTTAATAATTCAAAATTAACTGATCTCGAAATTGAATATAAATGAGTAATTTAGCATCATTTGGGTCTTTGCAAGCCAGTAGTTGGGCAGTCCAACGAAGAGAAGCTATCGAAAAAGCTAAACAACTGAAAGCTGAACGAGGCAATAATTTACAAAAGACTGGGGAAATGGCTTTGAACAGTACTCAATACCAACAGAAACCTTCCATTTCAAACCAAAGAGACAATTTCGGCAGTAAAACTGCGAAATTCGATTCTATCGATGATTATAGCAATAAGAGAAATCTTGCAAGCACTGCTAATTATTCCAAGCAACAACAAGACGTTTTGGGAGTAAGAAACCAAAATGTCAATTATTCTGATTATTCAAATAACCAAATGAATAAAGGAACCAGACAGTATAACAACACTTCTGAAAGAATCTCTTCTAAAGGAGAAATTGACCAAAGAAACTACACTATGAATAAAGCTCCACAAAATAATACTCAAATGAATCCCAACTATAGAAAACAATACAAACCTGACTTCACAACTGACTCATCACCATCATCATCGTATCAACAGCAGCAGAATACAAGAACAACTACGAACGATAACTATAAACTGAAAACTATCCCTCAAGATTCCTATTCACATTATCAAGCTCAACAAGATGATTATCCTAAGAATATGAAACCAAACCCTGTCAAAAGAAATCCTCTTCAACAAGATTACCTTGACTCATTTGCTGACAGAAAAGTCCAACAACAACCCCAAGGCCAAGGACAAAGAAGATTTGAACAACAGGAATATGATCAACTAGAAAGGACTTACGATCCTTCTAACTACACAAGAAATCAGGATAACAAGGGATATTCTGTCACCTCATATCAAAGACCAAGCAGTAGAGAAGTTACTAGCAACAACCAATACCAAAATCAAACCTCTGTCAGAAATCCTCAACCCACCAAAGTTCAACCTGAAAGAACCTTCAACCAGGATAGAAGAATAGCTCCCCCAACAAATCCAGTGCAAAATGCCAGCAGCGACGAGGAATTGATTGAATGTCCTGCAGGTTGTGGACGTAGCTTCTTCGCTCATGTTCTTGAAAAGCATGCAAAGATTTGTGTGAAAGTTTTCCAAACCAAGAGAAAAGAATTCAACACCGCAGCACAACGTCAGACTGAAGAGCAACAACAAGTCCCTCAGAAAAAGCCCGCCTTGAAGAATCAAAAAACTATGCAACAAACTCAACTCAATAGAACAGCAGCCATGAATAAACCCATTGCTGCCAAGAAACCCGATTGGAAACAGCAATCAGAAGCCTTTAGGGCAAGCATGAAAGTTGCAAGAGGAGAAAAGCTCTCAAAAGATGAGCAAGTTGCCATCACTAAAAACCAACAAGATAGTTTAGTCCCATGCGATCACTGCGGTAGAAAGTTCAATGAAAAGGCTGCAGAGAGACACATTCCATTCTGCCAATCCAAGCAAAAGATGGAGGCTTTGAAAAAAGGCCCCAAAGCAAAACCCACCAAAAAATTCTAGTTAGTTATTTCTGTATATAAAAAGAGAATCTCCTTGGAAACTTGTTTGTAAAAAATTTAGCTTAGTACACATCAATTTTCCAGTTCATTCTTCTACTGATATCATCATTTACTCATAAAGCGAATCTCAAATATACGTACATATATCTGTGCCTTTAATCAAACTTATCCAGTTCAATCCACATTCACCTCTTCTAGAAATGATTCACGAGAAATTAAACTTGAGAGTTAGCAAAGCGGAAAACGATTCTCAGAAGATCAAATCTAAAATTCCTCCTCATGGACTAATTCTTTTATCTCCAAATCGAGATCCCTAAATAATTGTTGATTTTAATTTATTTTCTTAATCGAACCAAATTCGAAAACTTTCTTGGAAAAAAAAAATTTATTTGTTGCTCGGCCATAAGCCAAGTCAGATTACTCCCCAAGAAAAGACGATGAATTTTCCACCAACAGAGTTTGATCCAAGGGATGAATATTTTTAATAAAAAGGTGGAGGTTTTTTTGAAGAAATTGAACGTGTTTAGGACAATTCACACATCTAGAGACTAAATTTATAAAATAAGTACGGCAGAGTCAAAATTAAGGGCATCCGTTATGATTAGAAAATTAAGCAGCAATCACTAGACTTCCTCCCTCCATTTGATCATTATATATCCAGAGTTCTTTTGAGAAATTATATTTGTAATTTTAACTTTTTCCACACTTTCAAAGCAGAATGAAGACGCCAAAAAACATCTTTACTTTACTTTTATGCATCAACTCCCTTGCTATTATTCTGCTCTTCGGGCACAATTTTAACCAATTCGATAATCGCAATCTCCAAATCAATCATACGATAAATGAATCTTTAGAGACATCACTTCACTTCAGGGATCCAGTGATGGCCTATAAAATTTTGTCAGCTCTTGATGTGTTTGAACCAATTGACCTTGGACTTTCTGCCAAGAGAACCAAAATGTATTACACACAAGGCCCCTTTCTAGGACTCCAAACTGATGATAACTATTGTGACAAACACAGGGCCTTTTTTGTATTCAATCCTGAAGTTATTCTCCAACGAAAAAATTTCATCATGAGTGGTCACCTTGGCTCAAAACTCAGGCATCAAATTCTCCCAGAAATCGGTGCCAATGATACGATGCCCCATGTGAGAGGGTCGATGAAAAACTCTTTTGTCGATAAACAACTTTTTGAAATCAGGCTAGATACTCAAATTTTTGTCATGTCATCTGTTTTTTTCAGAGAAGTTGGAAGACACTATTCTTGCTTGACTCAAGTCTCAAATCATATCCCAGGGCATGACGATCTTTATATTAAGGATCGAGCAACTATGGCCATGCTTCGATATAAACAAAAATATGGTTCAGAACCCCAATGTTTTGATACCAATTATCATTTCCCTCCAACCTGGTCACTCAACAATAAACAACAGTGTCAAGAATTTTTCGAGGAATTCAACAGCCCTTCCTATCAAAAACTCAAGCAGGAGAGAAAAATTGTCTATTTCAGAAAAATTGGAGAGGGTGCTCATCAAGGTTCTGGAGTTTTTCCAGTCGATGATATCGAAGAGGTCAAAATTAGAAATCAATACAAAAATGGCACTCTTTGTGGACAAGTTTATTCCAACACTCTCATGCAATATTATATTCATAACCCTCTTCTTATAAATGGCCATAAAGCTGATCTCAGAATGTTTGTTATTGTCGCTTCAACAAACCCCCTTATTGCGTATTATAGTGATGGATATCTGACTATTTCCTTAGCCAAATTCGATGCTAATTCCTCTGTAAAAGGGGCTTTCGTTACAAATTCAGATGTGGCAAAAAAACTACTCCTCGACTCCCAAAAGAATGGAATGTACCAAGGAATGACAGAAAAAGATTTATGGGAACAAACTCTCTGGACGTATGAATCCTTCCAAAGGTATTTATTAGAAGAAGGCATCATCACCGATCCAAATTGGCTTGACAATTATCTAAGGCCTTCTCTGAAGAAAATGGCCCTTCATCTTATCAGAATGGCCCAACCAAAATTTGCAAAAATTAGCTCTGTTTATGAGATTTATGGAGTTGATCTGGTCCTTGATGATGAGCTCAATATCTGGTTTATTGAGGCTAATGTGAATCCTGACCTTGAGGACTACCCTCAAGAAATTGACAACACTCTCAAAAATTTGCTTAAAAATACTCTTGAGGTGCAATTCGGCTTGCTTAGATCAAGAACAAGAAGAATCATTAATTACATTAATGAATTAATCAGCACAGGAAATGCTTGGCAGGGTCGTGAAGGTGAAATCTATCTTCAAGACTTGAAGTCAAAACAAATGGAATTCAAAAATATCACCAGAAATTATTTTGAACCTGAGTTTGAACCTGCTCCCAAACAAGACTTTCCAAAAATCATTGACGAAAATCTCTCAGGTACAGGTGTATACTTTGGTGTAATCTCCTCCCAATGTCTATAAATAAATGAACATTTTTTATCCTTTTATCTCTTAAAATTATTTAAACCAATTTTTTATTTGTTCGTTCTATGATTGTTTGAGATAAACCAATTCATCTTTTTCTTAGTCGAAATCCTTCTATTTACATGCAAGTGTCAAATAGTCTATTGGGACAAAAAAACCATTTTTCTCAAAAGAATGAAGAGAGAAATTATTCTCTCTCTCTCTCTCTCTCTCTCTCTGTGGGTAAAATTAACTTCTCCCCTTAGAAAGTTTCATAAAAATGAACTCAAGTCTTATCAGGGTCCAAGAAAGTCAATTCTTTGAGTTATTTTCATTTTCTGACATTTTCGAATTTTGTCGAAAATATTTTATCATAATATTTTTACTGGCAAATTAAAAAAAATTGCGCTAATTTCCCACTGAAATAGAAAAAATAGTTCCCCATAAAAACTTTCTGTTTCATAATCTTCTTCAGGCATCCTCTTTTCCCTATCGATTCACCTAGTTTGCTTCTAACAAGGGTGTTCTGAGTTTTTCTCAAGAACTACCAATTTTTTTCTTGCCCTTCAAAGTGGTTAAATCCCTCAAAAATCTGTGATTTTTATTTATTACAAATTTTAACTGGGGTCTCAACCAAGTTCAACACAAGAGCACAAAAACTTTATACCTTTCTGGTTTTTTATTCTTCTAAATCCGAAGCTCAACTCTTGTATGAATTGAATTTGAAGATTCTCTCTTCCATTAATTCTCTCAAATGATGCAGATCTCGAAAACCTGGGAGGAGTGTTATATTTCATTTTTGGAAGAGAAAAAATGTTACAAGAATGACATCTTTTGTATTCAAACCTTGAAGTGGGGAAAGACTTTTTACACCTGTTTACTCTCAGCAGAAATTTTTCAGGTATTGAAACCCCCCTTTTTGGGTCTCCAAGGGTTGCAAATTATAAATCAGCATGAAATCATATGAAGGTCATTTTATTTCTCAAAGGTGATTATTGAATCAATCAACAAGAAACCGCCTTCATATGTCCATCCAATACCCAACTTGGATGAGCAGTCTCAACCTTTTCAAACCCCCAAAAAGAGAGAACAAAATCTTTTGGAGAAATTTCTATTTTCATTTTTTTGACGCCTTTTGACTCTACAACAGGTTTTTCACACCTGACTCTTCAGATGTAAAAGACGGAGCCATGATAATCAAAGCTTGGAACCAAAATGTTTTCACATCTTCCATGTTATGTTTCAATTCTTAAAATCTATCTATAAACGTTTTAAATCTCCTAGTTTGTTTCAACATTGTCACTTTCGGTCTTCAAAGACTTAATCTCAGCACAGAATAGTGAAAGATGTCCAAGTCACTTCCTTTCTATTCAGTGTATCATTAAACCTTTGAATCCAGGGTGAGAAGGATAATTTTAATAATTTTCATTCTGACCATATTTTAAACTGATTTATTCTTTAACAAATTATCCGCCTTAAACTGGCTACGAGGTCTAAATTATTTCCAACATACTCAATAAACACCTTGATAAAACCTTTTCTTTGCGCTCGGTATTGACCTTCGAAATCGTCTTCTAGTTAGTGCTCTCAAGGAAAACAAGTTTTTCATAATTTTTAAAAAATAAATGTTCCTCAAAATTATGTACTCCAAATTGGTCAAATTCAGACCTCGATTTTCAGTTCTCAGACTGATTCCAATCTACTCTAAACTTGAGCTGAGTCTCTCAAGCAAAGTTTTGTTCGAACTTTCGACTTGGTTTTTTCCTCTTTCTGAAAATGTTTTAATTTATCTATTTTTAGCAGAAAATCCCTTCAACTTTTCCGCCAATATATCCTATTTTCGTCAAACTTAACCGACAATCTGCCTCTTCTCTTCTTAATCTCACAAAGTAGATGATGTGCCCTCTTCACATCTCCCAATTAGAATTTTTATTCTGTTTGAGCGAAGCTTGTATGTTTCTCAGTCACCGAAAAATTAGAATAAAATCAAAAATAAAACTTTATACTTTTTTTTATAAACAAAATCTATTCCATCCTATTCATGACCCAATCCCGCAAAACCGGAAATCCTCCTCGGAATATCATTTTCTCTCTTATCTAAGGTGCCACGGATCAACTCTTATGCCTCCTTTTCTCAAAGATTTTTCCAGGTTCAACTTGTTTCCTTCTTTAAACAAAAATGTGTCATTTTTTTCTTTTTTTTCTCAACAATTTTAGAGACCCTAATTATTTGGCTGAGATGGAGTGTCCTCGTCCCCTCCTTAATAAATCATTTGAGCGAAGGATGAAGGTTAAAATCCTCAAGGTTTCAAGATTGCCATCTTGTAAATTTCGCCTATCCACTTTCATAGTGAATTGTTCAAGCTAATCCTAAGCTCTAGAACTTTCCTATGTTTTCCTCGTAAAACCTATTTGTTTCCAGTATGGTCAAAATTTTAGTTTTGAAACTTTAATCCTCAAAGAGCCCACAATCAATCACCTCGTCGCCGTTTATACCTCCTCTTTGCTAAAGCAGCAAAAAAGTTTAGCGTGCCAAATTAAATTTACAAAATCATATCCAGAATTAAAATTTGATAAAAACAAACTGAGAATCTCTGCCCGCAACCTCACGCATTCGTATAAATATCCACTTCTCTCTCTCTATAAGCCTAGTTTGGCAGGATGACCGCGAAATATATCCCTTGCTATTCAGGACCTTGAACTCTCTTCTCTCTTTCTCGAATTAAAGATCTTTCGAAACTCTTTGTCTCATATTTATCTTTACTTTTCTTAATCTGTCTAAAAATTAAGAGATTTCTTTCATTCATTTACAGCTCCTTTCTTCTCAAAAAGACAGGAAATAGACTAAAGCTTATACCCTGGGAGAATTTATCAAAATTCGTCTCTTTTATTAGCTTAAAATTAAGTTCCTTCTCAAAAAATAAATTCTCAACCCTTGAAACATATTCTCCAAATTTTTATGAGAGCCATTTATTTCTCGAACTTGTTTCAATCAAAAAACCTGTTCGTTTATTGCAGGGAAGCAGTTTAAGAGGGTGAAAGCTGACAAAAATTATTTGGTGTCCTAATCAACAATTCCCGCTTAATCCTAACTCATATCCAATTAGTTTCGATCTAATCAAAAATTAGGAGCCCTTTTCATCTGCATTTTTTCCATTTCTCCTTTCTCCTATCACTCGTATCTCTCTGACTTCCTTGTCTTTCTTTTTATTTGTAATTTCTCAAAATATGCTTCCTTTTTGTGATTAATATTTTTAGCGCCCATTGCCAGCCAGTTTATCAGTTACGAATTAATTAAATTTTCTCGTTCAAAAAACGCCCTGCCGTAGCATATTCTTGGCGCTATAGTCCCATCAGCAGGAAATATTTATATCGCAAGCTTTCTCTGAAGATTTATAATATCAAATTAATTAATTTTCAAAAAGACATGAAAACTTTCCAAACGGTCCTTACTTTACTATTTGTTATTAATGCTTTCGCTCTTTTACTCATCGGCAGCTTCAATTCTAAGCCGTCCTTTGCAAGACAATTAAATGCCCAAACAACTCTCCAAAACTCCCCCAATAGATTTGATGACCCCGTTGCTGCTTACCATATCCTTTCTAAGCTCGATGCTTATGAGCCTCTTGACCCTAGCATGACTCCTGAACAAATTAAAAGAAAGGATATTCAAGGATCTTTCAAAGGATTAAAAACTGATGACCACTACTGCGATAAACACAGAGCTTATTTCGTTTATAAACCAGATTTCATCTTTAATGAAAAGAATTTTGTCAGCAGCTATATGCTCGTTGCTGATCTCAGAAGATCCATTATCCCCCAAATCGGAGGCAACGATACCATGCCCTACATCAATGGTGGAATGTTGAAATCCTTGAGAGGACAATCTGTTCATGACATCAGACTTGACACTCAACTCTTTTTCTTCTCTGCTGATTTCAGAAGAGAACTTAATAAGCAATTCGCTTGCACTACTCAAGCTTTCAATCACATCCCTGGACACTCCTCTCTCTATAGAAAGGATTACGTTACCCAAGGAGTCATTAAGTATCTCAAGAAATGGGAAAACCAGCCCCAATGCGGAAGTGGAGATAAATATTTCCCTCCAACTCTTGCTTTGGATGATAAGGAACAGTGCGTGGAATTCTTTAAACATTTCAACAGTGAAGCTTATCAACAACAAAAGAGAGAAAGAGGAGGCATCGTCTATTTCAGAAAGATCGGTGCTAATGCTCATCAAGGACAAGGTGTCTTCCCTGTTAATGACAAAGAAGAAGCTAAAATCAGAAACCAATATAAAAACGGTTCCATGTGTGGAATCGATCAAACCAACAATCTTATGCAATACTACATCTACAACCCTCTTTTGGTTGATGGCCGCAAAGCTGATTTTAGAGTTTACTTCTTAATCGCCTCTACTAACCCCATGATTGTTTATTATAATGACGGCTACTTCAGTATTTCTATGACCAAATTCGAGCAAAACTCCACTGAAAAGGCAACCTTCCTCACCAATGCTCGTCTTGCTCATGAATACTTCACAGAATCACAAGCAAAAGGTGAACTTCAAAATATGACTGTTACTGATCTTTGGGAAGATACCGTTTGGACTTTTGAAACTTTCCAAGACTACCTTTTAAGAAAAGGAATTATCACTGACAATAAATGGCTCGAAAACTACCTTAGACCAGAATTGATGAAGCTCGTTGCTCACTCCATCAGAATGTCTTCTCATGCCTTCGCCAAAAGAAGCTCCTTATTTGAAATTTATGGTGTCGATGTCGTCATTGATACCGACTTGAAAGTCTGGTTCATCGAAGCTAATGCTAATCCTGATATGGAATTTGGTACCCTTTCTGCAGGGGTCAAGCAGGTTACTAAAGATTTCTGGTTCGACTCCTTCGATGTCATATTTGGATTAATGAGATCAAGAGCAAAAAGAATAATCAGATACGTCAACGAATTGACCAATAGCCCTTACGTCTGGAAGATCAATGAAAATGAATATCATATTGAGGATCTTGAAGCAAGAAAGGAAGAATTTAAACAAATCTCCCAAAACTATTTCGAACCTGAATATGACGTCCCCTCAAAGGTCAGATTCCTTAAAGTTATTGACGAAAGTCTTCCAGGCACCGCTAAATACAATAACCACATGTTCCCAGAAGAGTGTTTATAATTAACAGATTTGTAAATCTATTCCTCATGTACCTGAGTTTTTTCAAATAACAAAGAGCCTATATAATTTCACACTTAATTAACTATTGCTTCTTATTCTATATTATCATATCAAAATTCAGTTTTGCCTCATATACTAACTCCCCAATTTGTATCAAAAGGCCTTTAAAAATTCCTCTTTTCACAATCTCAAGACACTTTAAAACTCTGATAATAGAGTTCCTAGCTTCCTACAAATTTAGGCCTTTCTGAAAAATATTACTCAAAAGTTTCAACAATTCTTTGTTAAATTTATTCAGATTTGTCTTCCTGCTCACTTCTCTCACAAGATTTTCTCAAGAAAAACAACTTCTGGTCATGATGACTCCTCATGAAACTAAATTCCATCTGTTCCCTTAAATACCCTTAAATGCATAGACTAAAAGAGATACCACACTTCTTAAAGAATTCTCATATCACTCTAAATTGAGAGGACCTTGTTCTTTAGACAAATTTCCTCTTCTCTCCCCTCATGATTTGTTTAGTCATTTTCGAATTTGCTAGAATTTTACTCACTTTTCGCGCTTTTTCCCTCTTGAACGTGTGAAATAAAAGGTTCCATTCGTATTTTCGAATCAAATTTGAACTTCCAAAATCCCTCTACGAGTCTTGCCTGTTTCTAAGCTTTTCTTTCAAAACAACGCTTGAAATTCTGGTAAAAATTCTGTTGATGGTTGCATTTTCCGCTTTTTTGAACTTCTTGAAATTTAAATAGGCTCCTTTTATTATTCCAAACTAAATTTTCAGAAGAAACTGCTCTCTTCTTTCTGTATTCGATCCTTTTTTTATAAATCTGGTTTTAAACTCTAGAGTCATATCGGTGTCAACACCTACTTTAGACTTTGGTCAATTCCTCAATAATAAAATTTAAATTAAGCTGAGATCTGAAAAGTAATTAGGAGCCAAATCAACAAATTCTATAATAAAGTGCTTTCGAACATAATATCCAAACAAAACAAAACTTTCGGTTTTTTTTCTAAAAGTTTGTCTCAATAATCATCATCATCAATTTTGTGATATGATGAAACTTCTAAACAACTTCTCTCAAACAGAAGGCTCATTTTGGCCTTCACATCTGGAGAATCCTGGTCTCTGGAAAAACTTTCAAATTTGAACAATGATGGAAAATTAATGGCAAATTCGTTTAGAATGCCTCAAAAAATTTGGCTATTATCAATAAAAATGCCATAAATCACAAGACGATTTGAGAAAACGATTACATGGTTTCAATCGTTTAAACTTGAAAATATTCATTCACACAGGAAAAATACCTCAATTCCTTTCAAAGATGCATGAATCGTCTCCTCGAAGAATTCTTTCAGACTATTTTTATTATCCTCCTTGGCTAAAGCTCGCCAGGATGTTTCGAAAAAAGGTGACAAGCTCGCTTTTTGAGTACATATTTTTGAAAAGAATAAGAGAATTTCGTAACTTTGCCAAGCTCTATGGGTGAGAAATATCATGAAACACTCGGGTTTTTACAAATTACAAGTCAAAAAAAAAGTCATCAACTTCAAAACATCAAAAGTATTGTTGGAAAAGTCTCTGTTGTTTCGAAAAAAATAAAGAACTGTGTGGGAGAAATCTAAACTTTTCTACTTTATAATTTTAACCTCAAATCTTATTTAAATGTCTCAGCCAAAACAACAGCAAAAAAGCAACACTTCTTCAAAAAAAATTTTCAAAAATGTTCCAGAAGATTTTCTGAAGGATATTTACATTGAACCACACAATTTTATTTGGCCTGAAAATCCTCATCATGGAGAATATGTCAATGAACAATTAAAACATGATTTATTTTTTGATGCTTACGATAAAGTAACCCTTTTGGTTTGTTTCTTCATTCATTTATCCCATAGATCCAAGAAGTCGAAGGAAGATACCTTGTTGGGGATAATGACTATTTCAAATTGAAAAAAATTGTCGCCCTCCCAGACATTCCTTTATACAATAAATTTCTTCTCTACTTCATTGTATTTTTGCTTTGCGCACAAATCAATCCAACTCAAATTTCAATAGAAAGATCAGAGACTTGCATCTGAAGATTGGACTCTTGACTTAAATGGCAAAACTGAAAGTCATTACATCGTATATAAATCTCAATACTACTCATCAAAGATTTAGGTTCATTGTTTCCAATCAGAAAATGATAGATTCTATACAAAAGTGTTTCCAAGACATTTTACGAGATTCTTTTACATGGCTTGGCAAAATTGGAATTGGTCAATTTACTGACGGATTAGAATTCATCATTGGAGTGTTAACTTTCATCTTTTTATCAGTCAGCGTATTCTCTTTAATAACTCAAAATACAAACAACTTAATTCTCAATTATATGATTTACTAATAAGCCAAATAATTCTCGAGTCGAGAGAGGATGTGTATATGCAGCTCTAATGTTCTTCATATGGAAGTCAACTATACCTGCAGTAAACATAATTTTATAATCTAAAATATGTTCTCCAAAATCTTGAAATCCTTTCTCTTGAAGCATCTTTACAAAATCAAAATCTGCTCTCTCTTGCTTTGGTAAAAATTGGATGTTCACCAAAACAGAGCAGTCTCTGAAAGCCAAACTCACCAGAAATCTCACCAATAACTCAACCAAATCTTCCATGGAAGCTGTTTCTATTTTTACTTCTTGAGAATGACATTTTTGTTTCTCAATTTTTTCAACAATTTGCTTCAGCATATCTGGAGTAATCACGTCTTTTCTATCTTTTAATAATTTCTCCAATCTGAGCATCACTTGAGACATTTCCAATGAGCTCATGGTATAAAGATCTTGGTACATTTGTAAAGTTTCAACAATTTTACTTTTATTGATGATCTTTGCAAGTAACTCTCTGAGACCTTTGTTCAGCTCTTCTTCATTTCTGTATTTTTTATCTCCACCATTCTCTGCTCGACTCTCTCGAGAAACTAAGATTGCATGAATAAAATCCAAAAACTCTTCTTTATTCTCAATAATATGAGTTTCCTTTGTATTCAGAGAAACCTTGAGGTTATTTTGCGGTGTGTCCATTAACGTTTTTAAAGCTCTATCAAGAGTTTTCACTTCATTTTGGAAGAAGTCATGAGGGTCAAAATGTGTAAAAGTTTTTATTTTGCCAGTTTGTTGCTTCTTTAACTGCATTTTGAAATATCGAGTAAACTTTGATCGATCCTTATGATTCTCTTTGCTTAATTGTTCATATTTCTCTTTTGAAAAATGTTCATAATACAGGGCTTTCAACTCGAGTTCAGAGAGCTCTTGCTTGAATTTCCCATCTGAGATTGACTTGAATTCTTCGAAACTAATGGGATCAAACATTGCAGATTTGGGCTTGATTTCAAAGGTCAAACTGTTGTATTTATGATCATCGGTATTGAATTTTTCCAAAGAGAATGTGTAATCAAATATCAATTCAAATGGGGTTTCTGGATTTATGCCCTTATGCCTTCTAAACTCTGGACGAAAAGGTTGAATCTTCTCTTGAATTGCTTCTAAAAACTCTTTTCTATTCAAGACATCCAACGCTTCCTAAAAAACAGAGTCAATTTACTTCATAATCCATTACAATTACTGTCTTTGCCATTTTTCCAATAACAGGGTCTTTCATGTAAAGGTAATTCGTCACGAGCCATTTAAGAGTTTCTTCTTCTAATATTTTTTCCATATCATGTTCTTCCTCCTCAACTCTGGGTGGAAGAGGGTCGTTTGTTTTACGGACGCGCAATACCGTTCCAATAAAGTTTGGTATATCTCCAGTATACTTCAAAACTAAATGTTGATTCCCTTCAGCCAAATATCCCCAATCCTTAATATCAAGTGTACAAGGAAGATCTTCTTCAATTCCAGTCTTATTCGTAAATTCCATAATTTTTCTTTTTATTTTTTACAATATTAAAAAGGATGAATAATGATCTAAAAACACAAAATTAACTCAGGAAATATTCTTTAAAGAAAAAAACACTTTCTTTATTTTCCATTTTATATAAAACATAAAAAAAATTTGCTGTAAGTACATAATTATATTCATATCGGAATAAATTAAAGCATATCATTTATTTTCTGATGATAAAATTTTGAATTTCAACTGCAGGTTTAAGTTTTCGCTGTCCTGTCCAAGAAACCATTCTTTCAGGAGACTTTTCAGTCATAAAACTTCGAGCCTCATTCATTTTTATCTTGTTTCCTCCAGACATGTTCGACATAGTTTGGTTGATAAACCTGTCTATTAAATCTGATTTATCATGTTGACTACTTGGATTTGTTTTTCTGGAAGGAAGATTTATTTTTGGCTTATAACTCTTGTTCAAAAAGTGATTCAAAACTTTTTCATCTGTGTCAGTACTAGCAGGCTCATTCATGTCGTTGAAATAATTCAAAATGTGCTTGTCATATTGACACTTACCATTTATTCTTCTCAAAGTTCTGACCAATGGAGTGTGAGCATTAGTGTCATAATAATTATGGAAAGCGTCTTTTAGCTGCGGAGCAAGTTTTGATGGACTCACCAAATACTTCCTCTTATTCTTTTTGTAGCAATCCAACATAGAGGGAATATAGTTGTTTATTGTTATACTCCTTTCTTGGTTCTGACTCATGTTGTTTTGGAGAAAACCAGGAATTGGAGCTCTGGCTCTTGTTGCTACTGCTTGAGCATTTACATATTCAGTAGATTTTATTTCAAGGCCCAAAATAGAATTCTTTCTTTGCTCTTCAGAAACATCAGCTCTTTGCTTTGCCTGACTACCAGCACGAAGGGTTCTGTTCTTATTGAAAGGCAAAAGCTTTTGCTCCAACTTGATATTTTGTGATGTCAACATTGTATTCGAAAGTGGAGTTCGTGGAGCTCCTCCTACTCCAATTTTTCTTGATTGAATCTGGTATCCTCGAGGAGTATTCTCACTCGTGAGCGCCTCTTCTTTAACTGTTTTCACATGCCGAATTTTCTGGTTGGTTATATCAACGCTCTTAAACCCAGATTGACTACGACGAGGAACTCCATTCAGAGGACGGAATTTCTCAGTGGTTTCAAAGAAGCTTTCGCTTTTGAGTTCCAAACCGGTCATATTCTCTTTATTTGTTTCAGACTCTACACTCTCTTCTTTCATATGTTCATATGCTCTTTCTCTAAAACTGCTCATGGTTTCTCTAAAATTGTCTGAATTGTCAGTGTCGTATTTTATTTCAACTCCTTTTGTGCTCAAATTCAACACTTTTGGCTTAACTGCATATCCTCTAGCACCATTTGACGACTGACCTGTCAGCTCTCTGTCTTTTTCAAAAACATTTTGCAAGTGTCTATGCAGCTTTCCAGGACTAATTTGGCTTTGATCTTTGCTATTGTTCTGAAATCCTTCCCTTGAAACAGGTCGATTATTACTATTGTTTGTTATCGAGACTGAGACTTGATCTTTGCTCTCCTGTTGCTCTTGATCATCTATTGTTGAAGACGTATCAAGGTTCATAGACTGCGCTTCCTCATTTTTTTGTGGATTTAAAGCTTTCTTACTGACTGGAAATTTATGCATGTTTAGCGGGACTCCTCCACTACTTTTGATGTTTGCATTTGATGCTGATGTGATGGACCTTTTCTTGTTTTTTATATTCTCTGGAACTCTTATTTTATTCCCAGGTGCTTTCTGAATCAAGTTTCTACTTGATCGAGGTGAGGTGGTGTTTTTTGTATAACTTTCAATTCCAGGGATACCATCAGGAAAGTACAAAGCTTTTGATGTCTGCGGTCGACTTTGTTTCTTCTTCTCTTCAACTTTTATTGGATAGTGGGATGGAGAGTATTCAAGGTTCTCATCGACTTCCCAGGGTGTAAAATTTGTAAATTGTTCAATCTCAGGAGGATCAACACGGCGATTTGCTGCCAACCGAGAATTACCCAAATGATGATTTTCCTGTAGATTATTCGACATTTTAGTTTTTCATACGTTTTCAATGAGTTACAACAAATTAAATTTATCACTTGCGCACTTTATCAAAAACTGTTTTATTTCGATATCAAATCTGAGTTGAGTTTCTTTGTGTCTTGATGCCAACAATTTAATTTCAATCCTGTATGATATACATAAAACTCTGGTCAAAAGTGTTTTAATATTTAATTTTTCTTGTTGGCATGCGACCAAAAAATTCCCTTCAAATTTTCTCAAAAATATTCTTCATGTTATTCTTTCCTTACTGAACCTTGATATTTTGTTTTGATTGTGTCACTTTGTTTCACACGAAAAGTTTTATTGATAAAATTTCAAACAAAAATTTGCTTTTTCCTCGAAATCAGTAATGATCATTTTATTGACAAAAAACTTTATTTTTCGAAAAAAAAAGTTAGCTCCAATTACTTTCACTTTTTAATCAGAATCAAGGTTGCTATATCAGCTCCATGCTTTAAAAAAGGATCAAAATCTAGTCTGATTTGCCTCAATTTAAAATTTAATATTCATTTTTTCTTTCTCAACAATTTCTTGTCTAACCTCTTTGCAACATAACTTTTCAAGTCAAATTCCAACAACCAAATCTCATCTCAAACAAGATCTTGACAATTTATTCTTTGGATCTCATGGCTGAGGCTGAAAAATTTGAAGTCGAATTATATCGAATTCAAATAAAATTTTGCCTATTTTTTTGAAACTTGTCTTCATGTGGAAGATGAATGCTCACATTGATCAAAGATCCTTCTCAGAATTGCAATTGAGAATAGTGCTTCCAAGGAAGGATTCTACTTGAGACCTCAGTTAAAAAATTGCCCTCCCTGGCTCTATTCTCAAACAGTTTACCTTATCTCTAAATAAGAATGAGTAATGACACGAAATCATTAGTAATTTTTTCCCCTTCAGAAAGGGTCAATATTCTTCTCAAATCAAACATTTCAGAGGCAAAACTCATCTCCTCATCTTGTTCAAACTCAAAACTCCCTTCCCCATAGCTTCTTTGAAACACCAAGAATCAAACTGAAACAAATATCCTTTTTCTCAAATAAATATTTAAATAGAACCGTATATTTTAGCGCAGCAGAATTCGAGATTTGAGTACAAAAAACTCTTGATTTAATTACTTAAAAATAAATTTTATAAGGCCCGGTTTTTGCTCAAGGCAAGAAAAAGTTGGTGAGAATCCGCTACCTGACTATTTAATCGACTTTCAAAAATATTTATTTATCTTAAATTGTGATAACAAAAAATCTTTTTCTCCGAAACTCATGTCTCGCCCTGAAAAACCTGAAAAATAGTACCAAATCTTCCACTCTCTCATTAACCAATATGGTATAGTCATAGCAATCTTGAAGATGAATTGAAGGCTAAAACCAGAGAAGATTATGTTGGACATCATGATATCGATGCCAAATACCTTGGAAAATGCTCAAACCATTATTATGAATACGATGAATGTCTTAGAGATCTTGTTGGAGATACAATTTCCTGCGAAGTCTTTAGAAAGGGTGTCCAAAGATGTGAAGAAGAATCTGGAATGTATGAAGACGTTTTAAAGAACTTGGGCATTGTTCCTCAAACAAGAGCCTACCAAAAGTACACCAATATCTATCCCATCAAAACAACTGAATCCACCAAAACTTCAACTGACTAAGCTTGAAAAATTGTTTTTGTTTTGTGTCTCCCTTTTCATGCTTGAATTGTTTTGATACTTTGATAAATAACACACTATGTTTATATTAAAAAGAATTGCCTCATTCTCTTGGAGAATTCTCTTTAATATTATCACAAAGAAAGTCGTTTTCAGATTCATATGGTTTCATGGTAAGATTAAATAGACAATAACCAACTTGTTT
>Ga0182738_1003142_pt1 | contig 19066 bp, 19 predicted proteins | sample eDN5th30CBELigMG_FD_128876 | JGI IMG/M metagenome (GOLD analysis project Ga0182738, IMG submission 128876) | Enriched Miracle-Growth compost microbial communities from Emeryville, California, USA - eDNA 5th pass 30_C BE-Lig MG (version 2)... ... | reverse complement strand
GATATGTTTAATCAAACAGAATTACCGGTTTTACTTTCGGATTTAAAACAGCTTGAGCATACAGTGAATAATCTGCCTGATATTTCGGTTAAGGAAAAAATTTCGGAAACGGTACAAGATTTACAGGGGTTAATCGTTTCTATAACCAAATTCATCGAATCAAATGAATCAAGTACGAAAAAAAATGTGGAAAAGGATACTAATCCTAAAGCAGGATATTCATTTACCAATGAAAATAATTTTATCGTTGGATATAATAAGCTGTCTTCCACAAAAATCACCGTACAAAAAGCAGATAAAGAGCAAGCAATAGAAGTGAAACAAGAAGATACGGATGCTATTTTGAGTGAAGCTGATCCAAGTAGTTTTATGTTTTCAAATCCAGAGAAGCTTGAAGTGGAGATAGAAGCTCCAACATCAGAAATATTACAATCATCTGTGAAGAAACTTGAACATAAGTCTGAGACGAATGTTTCTGAGAATTCAATTGGGAAAAATGAAGATATTAGGAATTTTAGCCCTACTGAACAGCAAAGTGGTCGTATGAATAAACAAATGGTTGATCAAGCGAATATTAACCCTCGAGTGAAGAATACAGATACAAATCATGCGCATGAAGGAAATCATCTAGTTCAAATGAATGGAAAACGAGATTATGCAGGGGGATATCAAGATGGATTAATCCTACCAACGGATCAAAATAATCAAAATAGCGTATCCAAAGTAAATAATGCAGTAGAATCTCTAGTTAAGGAAACAACGATAGCACCCGAGAGTACTGGTGAAATGATTTCGAAAGCTCCAACTCCTGGTACAGTGATAGAGAATAGGACGAAAGATAATCCTTTGTGGATCGCAAGTAATTCAAATAATGGATTAGAAAATAAAAAAGAAAACAATCTATCTATAAAAAATAGTTTGCTTGATTCCAATTCAGAAGAAACAGCAACATCCTTTAACGAAGCAGAATTAATGGCTAGTAAGGAAAATGGGGAAAACGTAAAAAGATTTTCGACTATGGATTCAAAGCTGTTAGCAATACAAAATCGTGTATTGTTAGAAACTAGAAATGCGGTTGGAAAAGAAGCAAATACAACGAAGCAAAAGATCGATACTTTGCAATCAACCCAATCGAATCTTTTTCAAGGAGATAATCGCCTTACAGAAGCAACAACGGAGCTTAAATCGATTATTTCTTCTATTCTATCCAAGCTAGATAAACAACCAGAAGGAAAGAGTGCAACAGTTGTTCAAAAAGTCATTAATCCGATAATGGTAAGCTCCTTACGAAAAACAGGAGACATAATCTTACCAAATGTAGGAATGAAGGAAGCAGTCGAAGTAAATCAAGAAGATGCAAACATTAATGTGCTTCCATCTATGCAAAATTCCTATATAAAACAACATCCGTTTGTATTGTTAACAGACACAGGGAAAATGGCACAGCCAAAAGATGTCGAGGAACAGTTTACTAAACTATTAGCAAATAGTACGTTTACAAAAGTCGGCGATATGCAAAAGCTCTCCATTCGTCTTGCGCCAGATCATTTAGGATCAATTCGAATCGAAATTACGCAAAATGAGGGCAATATGATAGCTAGAATTATTACCACAAATGCTGAGGCAAAAGAAGCTTTAGATAAACAGCTTACTAGCTTAAAGCATGGATTTACTGCACAAAATTTGCAAGTGGATAAACTGGACATCGTTGTCTCTACTCCACCACAGGAGAAACTGCAAAAAGAGCAACAGCAGCAACAAGAACAGCAACAATCTCAATCACAAAGAGAGAAGAAAGATGCTGATGAAGATGAGAAAAATCGAAAATCTTCTTTTTTCGAGGAACTACTAAATATGGAAATTTAGAGGAGCAAGTAAAAGATGGCAAATACAATTAATGATTCTTCTCTTTATTTATCAGACTATCAGAAATCAAATAATTCTACTGGCAGTTCGTCTTTAGGAAAAGATGATTTCTTGAAAATTTTGATTACTCAATTGCAAAACCAAGACCCAACTAGTCCGATGGATGATAAAGAGTTTATCGCACAGATGGCTCAATTCTCAAGCTTAGAACAAATGCAAAATTTGAATACATCTATGACAAACTTAATTTCCCTGCAAACACAGTCCAATTTAATTTCTTATGGACAATTTATGGGACAAGAGGTGAATTGGAGCAAGGTAGAAACCGATGACGAAGGGAATAGTACGACAACTTCTGGAGTAGGAAAAGTAAGCTCCATTGCCTATACAGAAGATAGTGTTGTATTTACTCTAGAAGATGGGACACAAGTTACTCCAGCAAATATATCGAGCATGAGTTCAAGCTCTTCAGAAAACAACCTAGTACTAGCAAGCCAGTTAATTGGAAAAACGGTTTCTTATTCCAATGAAAATGAGGAAGAAATGAGTAGCAAAGTTCAGTCTGTATCATTAAAAAATGGACAAATACTACTAACATTAGATGATGAGGCGGGGAGCCAAATTACCTCAGGACAAATTACAAAAATTGAATAGGAAGTGATTAGATGGATAAGCCTATTTATCCCTCCATAAAATCACAAGCTGCTATTAAAAATGGTATTGAGGCGATTAAATCCAAGTCAACCGTGCATAAAGCACAAAATCTCACATCGTTTTCGACCCATTTCCATCAGTCCATTTCATCCTTAAATACGCTGAATATTAGTAAACATGCAAACGAGAGACTTCAGCAGCGGGGGATTGAAATAGATGATGCCAAATGGAAGGCGATAGAAGAAAAAGTTACCCAAGCAAAGAAAATGGGAATAAAAGAATCACTCGTACTTTTAAATAATGCCGCATTAATCGTAAGTGCAAAAAACAATACGGTAATTACAGCAATGGATCGTGACGAAGCGACAGATCAAATTTTCACTAATATAAATGGAACAATCATTATGAATTAAAAAAGGGCTGGACCAAAAATGGAGGCCAAAAGCTGCTGAGTGATAGAGGCAGTTCATTCGAAGGGAGATAATTATACATGTTACGTTCATTATATTCAGGAATCAGTGGGATGAAAAACTTTCAAACAAAGTTAGATGTTATTGGGAACAATATTGCTAACGTTAATACGTACGGATTTAAAAAAGGGCGTACAACTTTCAGTGACTTAATTAGCCAGACGACAGCGGGTGCAACAGCTCCGAATGGAACTCAGGGGGGGATTAATGCAAAGCAAGTTGGACTTGGAGCACAAGTAGCTTCTATTGATACTATTCATACACAAGGAAGTATGCAAACAACAGGTAGAGTGCTTGACTTAGCTATTTCAGGAGAAGGTTATTTTGAAGTAAAGGATGCTAATGGTGCAAGTTTTTATACGAGAACAGGTAATTTTTACTTTGATGGAAATAGAAATATTGTTAACTCAAGTGGTCAAACATTATCAATTGAGGGAGATGCGATTATTCCAGCTGATGCTCAAAGCTTTAGTATTGGTACAGACGGGAAAATAAGTTATGTTGATGCAGATGGTGTGCTACAAGAGGGTGGTCAAATACAAATGTTCACTTTCCAGAATCCAGAAGGACTTGATAAAGCAGGAGGTAACACCTTCCAAGTCTCAGGTAACTCAGGACCAGCAACTCAAACTTTTGCTGGAGAAGAAGGTTCTGGTTCTATCAACAGTGGTTATCTAGAAATGTCAAACGTTGACCTTTCAGAAGAATTCACGGAAATGATTGTTGCACAAAGAGGTTTCCAATCAAATACTAAAATTATTACAACTTCTGATGAAATTCTTCAAGAACTAGTTAACTTAAAACGATAATTTTAATTGGAGGGGAAGAGGCTTTCCGTTAGGTTAGCCTCGCATATAAAAAATGATACATTTAACTCGACTAAACGGGAAAAAGTTTTTATTAAATGCTTTATTTATTGAAACAGTCGAATCCTTTCCTGATACAACTATTACTTTAACAAATGGAAATAAATTTGTTGTTAAAGAAAGGGAAGAGGAAGTTTTAGAGAAAATGAATCATTTTTTTCAAAAGGTGAACCTCTTCGGATTACCACATGTGGGAGAGAAGGACGATGAAGAATAATAAAGTTATTATTACAATGCTTGTTTTATTACTAGTCATAACACTAGCTGGAGCTGGAGCATTCATTTATATTTGGAAATTCACTGGCGATGAGAAGGACAAAGAACCTTCGATTGAAGAAATCTTGGAATCCTCTGTTGAAATGGAAGAAATTACGACGAACTTAGCATCCGATAATTTCATAAGAATATCCTTTACGATTCAGACAGATAGTAAGAAGGCGAAGGAAGAACTAGAAAAACGGGACTTCCAAGTGAAAAATATTATTATTCAAGAGCTATCTGAGAAAACTACAGAAGATTTAAAAGGAAAAAATGGACAAATTCAATTAGAGAACGATCTCAAGGATAAGATTAACGAACTGATGCAAGAAGGCAAGGTAGTCCAAGTTTATATTGTAAACTCTCTACTCCAATAAAATAAAAGAGAAAAAGATGGAGGTGAGTAATTTTGTCAGCTGATATTTTATCCCAAAATGAAATAGATGCCCTTCTTTCTGCACTATCCTCTGGTGAGATGGATGCAGATGAATTGAAGAAAGAGCAGCAGGAAAAAAAGGTTAAGGTCTATGATTTTAAAAGAGCATTAAGATTCTCGAAGGATCAGATTCGAAGTTTAACAAGGATCCATGAAAATTATGCTAGATTATTAACTACCTTTTTCTCTGCACAATTAAGAACATATGTGCAAATTACAGTAACATCAGCAGATCAAATTCCATATGAAGAGTTCATTCGCTCGATTCCTAAAATGACCATTTTAAATGTGTTCGATGTTCCTCCACTAGAGGGAAGAATCCTGATGGAAGTGAATCCTAATATAGCTTATGCTATGATGGATCGAATGATGGGTGGGAGAGGCAGCAGTATCAATAAAGTCGAAAATTTGACGGAAATTGAAACAAAAATAATGTCAAATACTTTTGAAAGTGCCTTTGATCACTTTAGGGAGGCAATGGAAGATCTTATAGAAATTGAACCTAGCCTTGCAGAGTTTGAAGTAAATCCACAGTTTTTACAAATGGTTTCTCCAAATGAAACAGTAGTAGTTATTTCGTTAAGTACTACGATTGGTGAAACTAGTGGAATGATTAATATATGTATTCCACATGTGGTGCTTGAGCCTATCATGCCAAAGCTATCCGGACATTATTGGATGCAGGTAGAGAAAAAGGAAAGATTGCCTGAATTTACTTCTCGTCTAGAAGAGAATATTCAGCAGTCGATTGTGCCGTTAGTAGCTGAATTAGGTACATCTGATATTTCTATCCAAGATTTTTTAATGTTGGATATAGGTGATGTAATTGAAATGAATCAAACGATACAACAACCCTTAATTATTAAAGTTGGAGATATCCCTAAATTTATTGGACAACCAGGGAAAGTAAATAAAAAAATGGCCGTTCAGATTTTAGGAACTTTAGAGGAGGGGAAGGAAGATGGTGAGTAAGGATATGCTTTCACAAGATGAAATTGATGCTCTCTTAAGGGGAGATACTGTAACAAACGAAAGTCCAGAAATGGATGTAGAAAAGTACTTATCGGATATAGAAAAAGATACGTTAGGGGAAATTGGAAATATATCCTTCGGTAGCTCGGCAACAGCTTTATCTACATTATTAAACCAAAAAGTCGATATTACAACACCAACTGTTAGTGTAATCTCAAAAAATATGTTATCAGACGAATTTCCACAGCCCTATGTGGCGATAAGAGTGAATTATACAGAAGGTTTTACGGGTATGAATTTACTTGTTATTGAACAAGCGGATGCTGCTGTTATTGCTGACTTAATGCTTGGTGGAGATGGGCTTAATGCTAATAAGGATATGTTAGATGAAATCCAGTTAAGTGCGGTCCAAGAAGCAATGAACCAAATGATGGGTTCTGCAGCTACATCCATGTCCACCATTTTTAGCAAAAAAGTCGATATTTCGCCTCCTAGTATTGATATTTTAGATATAAATCATGGAGAAGGAACGGATACGATTCCGGATGAAGATATTTTTGCGAAAATTTCCTTCCGCATCAAGATAGGAAATTTAATAGATTCTAAAATCATGCAATTATTACAGCTTTCTTTTGCGAAAGATTTAGTAGAAGGATTATTAAATCCAGATATTAAAGAAGAAGGCGTTTCAAATATTCCCGAAGTCGATTATAATTCAGTATATGAGCCAAAAGAACCGATGCAAGAGTCACGTGTACAAAGTAATAATCAGCAGGTTTCTAACGAAATGCCTAATAATAATCAGGTCAATTATGCCAATACAAATGCTAATCAGACTAGCGTGAATCATCAGCAACAATATTTTGGCTCAGGTTCTAATACACAAGGTCCGCCACCCAATGTGCAGCCGGCAGGGTTTTCTAGCTTTGAAATGCAACCACAAATGACGAAAGAAACAAAAAATCTAGATATGTTGTTAGATATACCTTTACAAGTAACGGTTGAGCTTGGAAGAACAAAAAGATCCGTTAGAGAAATATTAGAACTGTCCTCAGGTTCCATTATTGAGTTAGACAAGTTAGCCGGAGAACCAGTGGATATTCTTGTAAATAATCGTTTGGTAGCACAAGGGGAAGTAGTGGTAATTGATGAGAATTTCGGTGTTCGTGTAACCGATATTGTTAGTCAAAAGGATCGATTAAAGAATTTAAAATAATTTTGGGGGTATTGAGGAAAATGGCACAAAAAATACTAATTGTTGATGACGCAGCATTTATGCGAATGATGATCAAGGATATTCTATCAAAGAATGGATATGAAATTGTTGGAGAAGCTGCAGATGGTATGCAAGCAATTGAAAAATTTAAGGAAACACAACCAGATTTAGTAACAATGGACATTACCATGCCAGAAATGGATGGGATTACAGCATTAAAAGAAATTAAAAAGCTAAACCCAAATGCGAAAGTTATTATGTGTTCAGCAATGGGACAACAAGCGATGGTTATTGATGCAATACAGGCTGGTGCGAAGGATTTTATTGTTAAGCCATTTCAAGCAGATCGTGTATTAGAAGCAATCAGTAAAACATTAGGCTAAAAATGAAAATAGAGGGTGCCGAATGTGAATAAAGCATATTTATTAATTCGTTGTTCACTACTCATCATTGTTCTGCTAGGCTTTGGAACGAAAGCCTATGCAGAACAAATTGATAAAAGTGTATATGATATTTTACATAATGAAAAATCAGAAGAGAACAAAAAGCAAGAAGATGAAAATAAAGATACAACAGAAGAAAGTACGAATGCTGAAGATCAAACAACGGATCAGTCTGAATTACTGCTAGATGAATCAGATGCAGAGGAATCAGGTTCCATTGGTGTTACCATTTGGGATTTTATTAAGATGATCTTTGCAACCATATTTGTCATTTTTTTAATGTATTTTATTCTGCGATTTATCAATAAAAGAAATCATGGTTATAAGAACGCGCAAATTATTGAAAATATTGGTGGTACTGGCTTAGGTTCCAATCGATCCATTCAATTAATAAAAGTAGGGAATCGATTATTAATAGTAGGTGTTGGAGATAGTATTCAATTAATTAAAGAGATTGATGATGAACAAGAGTATAAAGAAATTTTAGAAGAATATAATCGGAAATTAGATCAGCTAGTACAACCAAGCGATATTGTGACAAAGGTGAAGAAGATAGTAGCTTCCGGTAATTCTACTTCGAAGCCAAAAGACTCTTTTTCTATGCGCTTGTCAAAAGAACTAGAGCGAATATCGAGTGAACGTAAGGAAAAGATGGATGTACTGGAGAAGAAAAAGAAAGGAACGTCTGAAAAAAATGAATGAGTTTATACAGTTGTTTAGTAACAATGACCCAGGAAATGTTTCAACTTCTGTTCAATTGTTATTATTATTAACCGTCCTTTCTTTAGCACCTAGTATCATCATTTTACTAACTAGTTTTACGAGAATAGTGATTGTTCTTTCCTTTGTCAGAACGGCGCTTGCAACACAGCAAATGCCTCCTAATCAAGTAATTGTTGGGTTAGCTTTGTTTTTAACATTTTTTATTATGGCTCCAACTTTTCAGGAAGTAAACGATAAAGCACTGACCCCTTTATTTAATGAAGAAATTACATTAGAGGAAGCATATGATAACGCAGCATTACCCTTTAAAGAATTTATGAGTAAGCACACGCGTCAGAAAGACTTAGCGCTATTTTTAAATTATTCGAATGCAGAAGCTCCTGAATCAATTGAAGATATTCCCTTAACTACAATGGTTCCTGCTTTTGCAATTAGTGAATTAAAAACAGCCTTTCAAATAGGATTTATGATTTTTATCCCATTTTTAGTCATTGATATGGTTGTTGCAAGTATCCTGATGTCTATGGGAATGATGATGTTACCACCTGTTATGATTTCCTTGCCGTTTAAAATTCTACTTTTCATTATGGTAGATGGTTGGTATCTAGTTGTAAAATCACTGTTAGAAAGTTTTTAAGAAGGTGAAAAAATGTCACAGGAAATGGTTATTTCCATTGCTGAGAAAGGTATACTTACCGTTTTAATTGTCAGTGGTCCATTGTTAATTATTGCTTTAGCAGTTGGACTAATAATCAGTATTTTTCAAGCGACAACACAAATTCAAGAACAGACTTTGGCCTTTGTACCAAAAATCGTAGCTGTTCTTGTTGGGCTTGTTTTCTTTGGATCATGGATGTTAAGTCACATGCTTTCCTATACGAAAGATATATTTTCGAATCTAACAAGGTTTATTGGATAGAAAGATGATGGATGAACTTTTATCAAATTTTCCAGCATTCTTACTTATCGTCGTTCGGGTTACTTCGTTCTTTTTAATGTTGCCTATATTTTCTTATCGGACGATTCCTACATCTTTTAAAGTAGGTTTAGGCTTTTTTTTATCTTTAATTATGTTTTGGGGAATGGATGTGCCAACACTAGCAATTGATTCAACCTACTACTTTCTTATTATGAAAGAAGCCATGGTAGGGATACTAATTGGATTTGTTGCCTATATGTTGTTTGCTGCCATTCAAATCGCAGGTGGTTTTATAGATTTTCAAATGGGATTTGCTATTGCAAATGTCATAGATCCCCAAACAGGTACGCAAAGTCCACTTACTGGTCAATATTTAACCATTATTGCTATGTTCTTTTTGTTAGCATCTAATGGTCACCATTTATTATTAGATGGAATTTTTTATAGCTATCAATATATACCGCTAGACCAGGCTTGGATTCATTTTGGTGATGGGAATTTGGCAGAATTTCTCCTTAAAACATTCAGTTTAATGTTTGCAATTGCCTTTCAAATGTCCATTCCTATTGTCGGGAGCATCTTTCTTGTTGATGTGGGATTAGGAATTGTTGCAAGAACCGTTCCACAATTAAATATCTTTGTTGTTGGGGTTCCCATTAAACTAATTGCAGGCTTAGTCATTCTCTTTATTGTTATAGGGGTACTCATGTCTTCCGTCTCTCATTTATTCTCGTCCATTTTAACAACAATGAGGGGAATAATGAACATATTAGGAGGTGGTGGATAAATGAAACTCCTACGAGTGAATCTACAGTACTTTGCAGGAGAAAAAACAGAAAAAGCTACTCCTAAGAAAAGACAAGATACTAGAAAAAAAGGACAAGTTGCAAAAAGTCAGGACGTTAATACAGCACTTGTTCTTTTAGTTGTATTTGGTGTATTAAGCTTCACAGGTGGATATCTTTTAGATGGATTAATGTCCATTCTCACCTTCACGTTTAGTGATTTTACGAACATTAACACTTCTGTAAATTCTATGCAGGCCTTGTTTTTAGATATTGTGAAGGAAGCTGCACTTCTATTAAGCCCTATTTTAATTGCAGCCCTTGTTGGGGGCATCGTAGCTAATTATATGCAAGTTGGTGTTTTGTTCTCGCCCGAAGCAATTAAATTGAAATTAGAAAAAATAAATCCTCTGTCAGGATTTAAGAGAATGTTTTCCCTTCGCTCTATTGTTGAGCTCTTAAAGTCTTTGCTTAAAATTACGGTAATCGGCATCGTTGTTTTTTCTGTTCTATGGGGAAAAATGGATGAAATCCTTGTTCTTTCCCATAAATCAATCGGTTCTATTGCAGTGACAATTGCTAAATTGACCGTGCAAATGGGACTTTATGCGTCCGTTGCACTGTTAGTAATAGCGCTAATGGACTATATGTATCAACGATATGATTATGAAAAAAATATTCGGATGTCAAAGCAAGACATTAAAGATGAATATAAAAACATGGAGGGGGACCCATTATTAAAGTCAAAAATAAAACAAAAGCAAAGAGAAATGGCGATGCACCGAATGATGCAGGATGTGCCTTCTGCAGATGTAGTCATTACCAATCCCACTCATTATGCAATTTGTTTAAAATATGATGAGGAAAAGTATGATGCACCCTATGTTGTTGCCAAGGGAGTAGATTTTATTGCACAAAAAATAAAGCTAGTGGCAAAAGAAAATAATGTTGTGATGGTAGAAAATCGTCCATTAGCACGAGCTATGTATAATCAAGTAGAGATAGGCGATTTAGTGCCTGAAGAATTTTATAAAGCAGTTGCGGAAATTCTTGCTATTGTCTACCAGACGAGAGATAAATAATGCGAGAATTACTAGTAAATGAATTATTGTAAATAATAAGGAATCAAATGTGCGTTTTTAAGGAGCGGAAGAAATGGCAAGGAAAGACTTAATCGTAGTGATAGGAGTAATTCTCATTATTGCAATGTTAATTATTCCATTTCCAACGTGGTTATTAAGTGTTCTTATCTTACTTAATATTACATTGGCGCTACTCATCCTATTATTAACTATGAATATGAGTGAAGCTCTCGAATTCTCTATTTTCCCTTCGCTTTTGCTGTTAACAACCCTTTTTCGACTAGGGCTTAATGTATCCACTACTAGATCCATTTTATCTACAGGGGATGCAGGTGGGGTAGTACATACCTTTGGAACCTTTGTTATCGGTGGAAATATTGTTGTTGGGTTAGTGGTCTTTTTAATTCTGGTTATCATTCAATTTGTAGTTATTACGAAAGGTTCAGAGCGTGTATCAGAAGTCGCAGCTCGTTTTACATTAGATGCTATGCCAGGGAAGCAAATGAGTATTGATGCTGATTTAAATGCTGGAATTATTTCCGAGCAAGAAGCAAGACAGCGTCGAGAAAAAGTAAGTAGAGAAGCAGATTTTTACGGTTCTATGGATGGTGCCAGTAAGTTTGTTAAAGGGGATGCCATTGCTGGTATTATTATTGTTTTTATCAACCTGATTTTTGGAATTGTAATTGGAATGACCCAGCTTGGAATGGCAACCGCAGATGCTGCCCAGCATTTTTCTTTACTATCAGTAGGGGACGGAATTGTCAGCCAAATACCTGCATTATTAATTTCTACTGCAACAGGTATTGTGGTAACAAGAGCTGCTTCTGAAGGTAACCTAGGTTCTGATATTACATCACAGCTAATGGCTTATCCGAAAATGCTGTATGTTGCTGGCGGAACCATTTTTCTCTTAGGATTATTTACACCGATAGATGACTTTTTAACCATTCCTATTGCAGGTCTTCTTATCTTTGGTGCCTATTACTTGTCGAAAAAGCCAAAGCCTGATTTGGAGCAGATGCAAGAGATGGAGGAAGAAATACAGACAGATGAGTTGAAGAGTCCAGAAAGTGTCGTTAGTTTATTAAATGTGGATCCAATTGAATTTGAGTTTGGATATGGACTGATTCCGCTTGCAGATGCTAATCAAGGTGGAGACCTGTTAGATCGAGTTGTTATGATTAGGAGACAATTAGCAATAGAATTAGGACTGGTAATACCTGTTGTCCGTATAAGAGATAATATTCAATTGCAGCCAAATGAATATCGGTTAAAAATAAAAGGGAATGAGAGAGCGCGCGGAGAGCTATTATTGGATCATTATTTAGCAATGAGTCCAGGGATGGATGATGATGCTATAGAAGGTATTGATACTATTGAGCCATCCTTTGGGCTACCAGCTAAATGGATTACAGAAAGCACAAAGGAACAAGCAGAAATATTTGGATATACAGTAGTAGATCCGCCATCTGTCGTATCGACCCATATTACGGAGGTTATTAAGGCAAATGCTTATGAATTATTAGGCAGACAAGAGACAAAACAATTAGTGGATCATGTGAAGGAAAGCTACCCAATCTTAATTGAAGAAGTGACACCTAGTCCGTTATCTATAGGAGAAATCCAAAAGGTTCTCGCAAAATTGTTAAAAGAAAATGTTTCTATCCGCAATTTGCCAGTGATTTTTGAAACATTAGCAGACTTTGGGAAGATGACATCTGATACAGATTTACTGGTTGAGTATGTAAGACAATCATTAGCTCGTCAAATAACCAATCAATATTCAAATCAAAATGATTCCCTAAAAGTTGTAACTTTATCAGGAAAAGTGGAAAAACTAATAGTGGATAATATACAACAAACAGAACATGGAAACTTTTTGGCACTTGATCCAAGTGTTTCTCAGTCCATTTTAGAAAGCATCGCAGGACAAATTGAGCAACTGTCTGTAATGGAACAGCTACCGATTCTTTTATGCTCACCAGCTGTTCGTATGTATGTAAGACAATTGACAGAACGCTATTTTCCACAAGTTCCAGTATTATCGTACAATGAATTAGAAGCAAATGTGGAAGTTCAAAGTGTGGGAGTTGTGAATATCGAATGAAAATACAAAAATATATAGCACGTGATATGCCGGAAGCTATGAAAAGAATTCGAGCTGAATTAGGAAATGATGCCGTTATTCTTCATTCTAAAGTGATTTATACAGGAGGCTTCTTAGGCCTTTTTAAAAAAAGAAACATAGAAGTCCTTGCAGCAATTGATCCAAGTGTTTCGGATGTGCCCGTTCCTCAATATAAACAAATGAAGAAGAACGAGGTGCGGCATCCAATATTAATAAAAGAACAACCACCTAACAAAAAATCTTTTGATCAACCTAGTATAGATCAGTCAGTGAATGAGAAAGGGAGTGCTGATTATCCGGATATCGTAAAGCAACTTGATGAAATTAATCAACATGTACAAGCATTTGGAGACTTAAGTAGCAATGTCTCCTTCTCCATCCCTACTCCCATAAAAAAAGTAGTGCACCAATTAGCAAAACATGAAATAGATAAATCCATTAAAGACAGATTGGTTAAAGAACTTGTGGCTAAATGGTATGCAGCAGGGGAAAATGTACAAGAACCTGATGTTTTTAAATGGGCACAACAGCTTCTATTAACGGAAATTTCCTCCTATTCCTTTGGAGAAATCTCTTTATCCAAAAAATATATTAATGTAATTGGTCCTACCGGTGTAGGAAAGACAACAACTTTAGCAAAAATAGCAGCAAATATAATTTTAAAGCAACAAAAAACGGTAGGCTTTATTACGACAGATACATACAGGATTGGAGCGATTGAACAGCTTAAAACATATGCAACTATTTTGGATGTTCCCCTTGAGGTTTGCTATTCGATGGAAGATTTTGAAAACGCAACAAGGAAATTAGAAAATTGCGATATTATTTTAATTGATACAGCAGGAAGAAATTTTCGAAATAAAAAATATGTTGAAGATTTGATGCAAGTTGTCGATTATAAAAGAGAAATGGAAACATTGCTTGTTCTATCGTTGACGGCAAAGCAGAAGGACTTAGAAGAGATATATCAACAATTTTCAGCCATTGAAATCGACTCATTTGTTTTTACAAAATTAGACGAGACGTCTTCTTATGGAGCAATGATCAATTTAATCGTTTCATGCAAAAAGGGTGTTGCCTATATTACGACAGGGCAGAATGTTCCTGACGATATTATCCAAGCAACGCCAATAGAGCTGGTAAATAAAATAATTGAGGTAGATTAAGAATGACAGATCAGGCTTCAATCTTAAGAAAAAAAATCGAACAATTGAATACAAATCGTAAAAATCAGTCCAATCACAAAACATTAGCCATTATAAGTGGAAAAGGTGGGGTTGGGAAATCAAATTTTTCTCTTAATTTTGCCCTTACATTACAAAACCGGGGCTACCGTACATTGTTAATTGATATGGATATAGGAATGGGCAATATTGATATTTTAATGGGAACCCAATCTCGTTTTACAATCGTTGATTTTTTTAGAAATAATATCGGCTTTGAGAATATTATTACAAAGGGGTTCGAGGGACTAGATTATATTGCAGGTGGTTCTGGACTTAGTGATTTTGTTGATATCGAGGAGGAGAAGCTTGAAAGTTTCTTTCAGCATTTTCATATGTTGTTAAGCCAATATGATTATATCCTCCTTGATATGGGAGCAGGAATTAGTACGGATTCCTTAAAGTTCATATTATCTGTTGATGATTGTATTGTCATCACTACGCCGGAACCGACATCGATAACAGATGCTTATGCAGCGATGAAATTCATTCATACGAGGAACAATACACTTCCATTGTATCTTGTCGTTAATCGTACGATAACGAAAAAAGATGGAGTGGAGACACTCCAAAAGCTTCGTCAAGTAGTGAAACAATTTTTACATCGAGATCTTATTAACCTAGGCTATATTCCTGATGATGCAAATGTTGCACAGGCTGTCAGAAAACAAATTCCTTTCGTCTTTTTTAATGAAAAATCAGAAGCATCTAAAGCTTTGCGTGAAATTGCCGATAGATATGGTAAACAACAGTTTACAGAATCTCATCTAGTTAATAGACACTCTTTTGTGTCAAAATTAAAAAGGTTTTTGTTTGAAAGGTAGTTGGGGATTAAAGTGGAGAAAATAAAGGTTCTCGTTATTGACGATTCTGCATTTATGCGGAAGCTAATTACTGATTTTCTTTCTGAAGACACGAGAATAACCGTTATTGGCACCGCTAGAAATGGCGAGGATGGCATTAAAAAAGTCAAGGAATTAGCTCCTGATGTGGTAACTCTTGATGTTGAGATGCCAGTATTAGATGGACTAAGTGCTTTAAAGAGAATGATGGCAGAACATCCTGTACCAGTTCTAATGCTTTCAAGTATAACGAAGGTGGGAGCAGAAAGTACCATTCAGGCAATGCAGGCAGGTGCAATTGATTTTATTACAAAGCCATCTGGTTCTATTTCTCTAGATTTATATAAAGTAAAGCAGGAATTAATAGAAAAAATAATTTTGGCAAGCAATGTAAAGCGAAAAACATTAATAAATCTCTCTAATGAAGGAAAAAAGACTATTCCTTCACAATCTTCTTATAGTAAAATGGAACCAAGCGAAGAAAAAGAGAAAGTAGTACAAAAGATAGGTTTTTCAGATAAATGGATGAAACCTATGAAAAAAGTAGTGGTTATTGGAACATCGACAGGTGGTCCAAGAGCGTTGCAAAAAGTTTTAACTAGTTTACCAAGTGATATAGAAGCACCGATTTTAGTCGTTCAGCATATGCCAGCAGGATTTACCCGTTCGCTTGCAAATCGCCTTAATACGTTATCGGCGATTACAGTAAAGGAGGCCGAACATGGCGAAATTATCCGTAATGGTGTTGCCTATATCGCGCCAGGTGGTTTGCATTTAAAGGTAAAGACAGCTGGAGGTCATACAGCAATTGTGTTGGACGAAGCAGCACCTCTAAACGGTCATCGGCCATCAGTAGATGTAATGTTTGAGTCTGTTAGCGAATTGAAAGCCTATGCAAAAATTGCAGTTATTATGACTGGTATGGGTTCTGATGGTACAGAGGGTTTAAAGAAATTAGCAAGACAAGGCTATCTAAAGGCTATCGCTGAGTCGCAAGAAACATGTATAGTTTTTGGAATGCCTAAAACAGCTATTGCCACGAATTATATAGATGATATTCAAAAGGTAGATCAAATTGCGGAAACTATTATGAAATATGTATAAAGTCAAGGGATGTGAAGCAAGGTGGAAATGAGTCAGTATTTAGAAGTTTTTATTGAAGAGAGTAAAGAACATTTACAAGCATGTAATGAACATCTATTAGAATTGGAAAAGGATCCTGAGAATTTACAAATAGTAAATGAGATTTTCCGTGCAGCCCATACTTTAAAAGGGATGTCGGCGACAATGGGGTATGAGGACTTAGCGAGCCTAACCCATCAAATGGAAAATGTGCTTGATGCAATCAGAAATAAGAAGATTGTTTTTTCTCCAGAAATATTGGATGTCATTTTCTTAGCTGTCGATGATCTTGATGCGATGGTAGAATCAATTGCTAGTGGTGGAGACGGAAAGAGAAATGTAGAGGAAGTTGTTGAAAAGCTTGTTCAAATCGAAAAAGGCGAACCGATAAATCAACTTAAGAAAGCGGAGGTTGAGGTTGCCGCTACTACTATAGAAAAAGCTCCAGCAAGAGAAAATCATTATGATCAATTTGAAACGACCGTATTACAACAATCAGCAGATCAAGGTTTTTTTACTTATGAAATTAATATTACATTGAAAAGCGACTGTTTATTAAAAGCTGCAAGAGTATATATGATTTTTGAAGCTTTAGAATCATTAGGAGAAGTTGTTAAATCGGTGCCAGCTGTAGATGAGCTAGAGGAAGAAAAGTTTGATTATGACTTTATGGTAACTCTTATATCAAAAGAAGCAGCTAATAAAATAGAAACATCTATCATGAAAGTTTCAGAAGTAGAAAAGGTAGAAGTAAGAGAGTTTTTTGCAACTAGTATATCTGGTAAGCAAGCAGACCAATCTACAACTGAAATGAATGTGGTGGAGGAAGGGCAGGAAGAAAAGAAAAATACTCCTGTTGCAGAAAATGTTGCTCCTGCAGAAAATAAGCAGCCAGAGAAACAAACGGCGACTAAAATTTCGAATAAGACCATTCGTGTTAATATTGAGCGTTTAGATATTTTGATGAATCTTTTTGAGGAGCTTGTTATAGACAGAGGAAGATTAGAGCAAATATCTTCTAATCTAAAAGATCAAGAGCTTCATGAAACTGTGGAGAGAATGTCAAGAGTAACAGGAGACCTGCAAAATATTATTTTGAATATGCGAATGGTTCCTGTTGAAACCGTGTTTAATCGTTTCCCAAGAATGGTAAGACAGCTTGCTCGTGATTTAAATAAGAAAATTGACTTGCAAATCATTGGTGCTGAAACAGAACTCGATCGTACGGTTATTGATGAAATTGGCGATCCGTTAGTTCATTTAATCCGCAATGCGCTTGATCATGGAGTGGAAACACCAGAGGTTAGAAGAGCAAATAATAAACATGAAGAAGGGACAGTCGTTCTTCGTGCATATCATAGCGGGAACCATGTTTTTATTGAGCTCGAAGATGATGGAGCAGGAATTAATAAAGAGAAAGTTCTTTCTAAAGCTATTAATAAAGGCATTGTTTCAAAAGAAACAGCTAAGACATTAACGGATTCGCAAATTGCTGAACTTATTTTTGCATCTGGGTTTTCTACCGCAGACCAAATCTCTGATATTTCGGGACGTGGCGTAGGACTTGATGTTGTAAAAAGTACAATAGAATCTTTAGGTGGTTCCATCACAATCGAATCAGAAGAAGGAAAAGGATCGCTATTCTCTATTCAATTACCATTAACCCTATCGATTATTTCTGTAATGTTAGTAGAAATTCAAGCCGAAAAGTATGCCATTCCATTGTCATCGATTATTGAGACAGCCATTGTTAATAAAAAGGATGTAATGCATGCCCATAATCAGACAGTCATTGATTTCCGCGGTAAAGTGGTTCCATTATTATTCTTAAAAGATATTTTTGATGTTCCATCAACAAAAGCGGAAAGTGAATATTATTCAGTTGTTATCGTAAGAAAAGGAGAAAAACTCGCAGGTCTTGTTGTGGATGGATTTATCGGACAGCAAGAGGTTGTATTAAAGTCATTAGGTGCTTACCTTTCAAGTGCATATGCAATATCTGGGGCAACCATTTTGGGTGATGGACAAGTAGCACTAATAATGGATTGTAATGCATTAATTAGATAATTCTCTTATAAAAGATGTATGTCTATGTAGCAAACATAATACCCATTAGTATGGCAAGCACATCAAATGGTGGAAATGTTACTGCATGCTATAAAATGACATAAAGCATCACTTAGGTGATGATAAAAACTCTTTGGCTTTAGTATGTAGATAAGGTTAATTGGAGAGGGATGAAAAAGATGAGTGATGCAGTTTCAACAGACGAAAAATTAATAATATTTGAATTGAAAGGAAAGGAATATGCTATTTCTGTCAATGAAGTCATGTCCATTGAAAAGAATATGCATATTACTAGAATTCCAAATATCGCTCCTTTTGTTAAAGGTGTGATTAATTTAAGAGGAGTAGTAACGCCGATTATTGATTTACGGCTTCGGTTTAATTTGGAAGAAATTCCTTACACAGAAAGTACAAGAATCATCATTATTATGTTAGAAGATATGGAAGTAGGCATTATTGTTGATTCAGCCAATGATGTTGTAGATGTAGATACTGCTTTATATGAGCCAGCTCCAGAAACCATTAATGGGGATGAGGTTGATTATATTAATGGGGTAGTCAAGCTTGATAAACGTTTACTAATTCTTGTAGATTTAGAAAAAGTGTTTGACCGCACTATTTTAAGAAATTATTCTACTACTAAAAGTGATGAATAAACATGGGCTATATAAATGATATTGATTCAATAAAGCTTGATGTATTAAGAGAAATTGGTAATATTGGGGCAGGACACGCTGCAACCTCTTTGTCAAAGCTCCTTAATAAAAAGATTGATATGAAGGTGCCTGATGTTCAAATTGTAACATTTGATGAAATGATGGAAATGGCTGGAGGGGCAGATAATATTGTTGCAGGAGTTTTCTTAAGAATAGAGGGCGATGTTCCTGGAAGTATGTTCTTTATTCTTCCTCTCGAGCAGGCAACTAAATTTGTCCAGGATATGATTGGAGATACTTCTGTTAACTTTGCACTGCCATATGATGAGTTATCT
>Ga0182738_1003141_pt1 | contig 19067 bp, 13 predicted proteins | sample eDN5th30CBELigMG_FD_128876 | JGI IMG/M metagenome (GOLD analysis project Ga0182738, IMG submission 128876) | Enriched Miracle-Growth compost microbial communities from Emeryville, California, USA - eDNA 5th pass 30_C BE-Lig MG (version 2)... ... | reverse complement strand
TTTGTTTTTCAAAATTGAAAGTCATGGTTCGACATTCATATAATCTGATCTGATCATTATTTTCTCCAACATTACCTCTCATAGATTAGAAAACTAAGCTTTTCTTTTGAAACAGATAACTCTTTTCATTCCAGATTTGAAATCCTGAAGCAAAGCACCCTTTCATGTTTTGATTCATAGAACAATTCTTTTTCAGATTTCCTCTCTCTCTCTCTCTCAGAACACTTCTTGAAAGGATTTTGAGCCTAAATCAAAGAAAGATTCCTGAAGGACATCTTGATTCTTCAAAAAATGCAAATATATTTTCTGAATTTCAAAAACAAGAAGAACTTCTCTCAGCATCAAAAATGTGGACCTTTAAAGTTCTTTTTTTCACTTGAGAAGAGTTAGGGAAATCAATGCTAACGAATCCTGTCTCTTTTTTGAGAAATTCGCAATCTTTCTGCTTTGACCTCACTCAAAGACGAAAATTCAAGAATCAGAATAAGTCTCCAGGAGATCTCGGAAATAAGTAAAACTATGTATGCGATGAGGAAAAAGAGAAGAGAGATTTGCTTGGAACAACAACAAATCGGAGGAAAGAAAAAATCTGCCCATAAACAATTTCAAATTTCTAAATCAATAAAGAAGGCTAAATTTATCGGAAAACATAATTTAGACTTTAGTAAACCAAAAACTTGAAAATTATTTTTTCCTCCAATCTAAATCTTTCATTTTCTCTTGAACAATTGAAATTAAGCTTTTTCAACCAACTCAAGTTCTACTTGATTCGAATTTAAATTTTAGAGCTTCTTGGTTCATTGTACGATCTCTTATATTTGTCTGAAATTATTTTCGAATCAAATTTCCTCAAAATAATTCGAGGAAATAATTAGGATTCCGAGGTGTCTTCAATTTTTTCTCTAAAAAAAGGAAAGGTAAAATTCAAATTGTTTGGTAGATTTATTTCTTTTTTGAAGGATAAACATCCTCACAGTTTTTGATTTTCTTATTTTCACAAGAGATCGCTCAAAAAATCCAATCCAAATAAAAAGAGAGGGTTTGAGTTCAAATAGAGTTTTCAGAATATGGGATATGACAAAGAAATCGTGAAATAACAAATTTTTATAGACGAAAATAAAATAAAGAGTTATTTACAGGTCACACTTTTATAGAAAGAGATAGATATTGAATGAAGAGGTGGTATTTACAACAGCTTTATAACTAGATACAATCATCACATTATTAAAAAAAATTTCATTTCCTGGATCGATTTTATAAAAATTCTATGTACTATCAAATAGCACTTTTCTCAGCATTTTGTTATCGAATTCAAATTTTTTATTCACAAATTGGGTGTAGCAACTCTTGAACATTCTGACCTTCATACTTGCCTAAAAAATAGTCTGCAGAGTCAAAAACTCTTCGGGTCTAACAAAAGTTATCAACATAATCCCCACATATTACTCTTACCGATGAAGCACCTTTCAAAAGAGGAGTCTTCTTTTTAATCATAGGAGGGTTTAATGCCCTTTCTTCATCCAATTCTCTTTCATTTTCGGTCTTTGCGTGGTGCACCTGGATCATATAGTCAGCAGAGTCAAATTCGCATCTTCTCTTTGAAAAATTTTGTCAATATTCAAAAAATCAATCTACCTTGTTGTTAAGGAGGATTCTATGCTTGGCAATCTTTTTATGGTTCTCTTCTGAGATGGTCTCAGGGTTCATTTCATGGACGAGGTTGTAATGAGACATTTCTGTTCTCCTTGTACACTTTTGATTCAAAATTAAATTTTTATTATTAATTTCTCCCTGCCTGAGGACATTAAATACAGGTGAATCAGAAAAATATTGCTCCATTTTTTAGGACCTAAAGTCTGATGAGGTCTTGCCTGATAAAATAATGATTTCGTAACTCTCTTCAATCTCAATTCAATTTTCCCCAACTGCCGTCCTTGATTCGAATTTCAGAACCTTCCAATGATGCAAATCGAATGTTCCATCTTCTTAACTTAATATTTTTGTGCTTCTTTAATTTTCAAATTTCCTGCTAGCACTTGGTTGACTATGAATATTCATAAATAGAATTTCAAGGACCAGCGCAGCAGTAACCTTTTTGAGAGAGAGTATGAAATCTGAGTAAGTTTTTCTTGAATGATATTAACCAGAAACAATCAGATATTGGGAAGAAAAATAATTTCCAAAGTTATCACTGTAGAGAGGATATTAGTCCTTCTTGTTGATGAGATAATTGATAAAATACTCTATCAGATCTTTTCTTTGCGGGAAAAAATGAGTTGGATTTTTCTGAATTTTCTAAAAATAATTTTCGCCTTTTTGTAAAGTTCAGACAAAAATCCTAAAGTAGAATACAGAATCAGATTATTCGTTTCTTTTTTTTTTGAAAAAATCAATGGTGAATGAGTAGAGAAAATAATTTCTGAATTCTTTTGGAACTCAACTCAAAAAATCTTATCAGGAAAAAAAATTTCACTTTTAAAAAAAAACTAGTAGAAGTGATAAAACCCAGAGTTTTAGAGGTTCTACAAAATGTCTTGCCAGCCCAGAAAAAAAAATATTTTGTTCTGTTTTTTCTGAGCTGGGAGAAAGTTTTGTATCACTCATGGCAATTTTTCTCTTATGACCAAAATCCAGAGAAGTTTTCAACAAAAGAGTACAAAAACCTTGCAATCTCTATATCACCAAGTTTATCAACAATATTAACTTTCCCTTGACCGTTTCATTTGATTTTATTTGAGAATTTTTCAGGTACTTTAAGTTACTTTTGAGATTTTCGCTGAATGAATTAATTTAGGATTATTTAGGGTTTTTTTATTGATATCTTCGTTGCTTTAATAAATTCCGCAATATATGAGAAACTAGGTGATTTTTTAAAGATAAAATATATATAAATTACGCAGTTGCAAAACTACCATGAGCAATTCTAAGTGGAGTTCACCTACTAAGGATAACTCTCCCATTGGAAATTCCAAACTTGACCATATTCTCAACAAAGGAAGGCCCACATTGCCTCCTATGCAAAGCATGAGCAGCCCTTTGAAAAAGGACTCGCCCCAAACTAATACTACCATCAAATTTATCAGCAATTCCGTCCCTATCGAGGTCACTCCTCCAGAAATCATCATCAATGACGTTGAACCCAACCAAACCTACGAAGTTGTGGTTCTTGTCAGAAATCTCACTAATGTTGGAAGAAGACTAAGAGTTTATCAACCAAAGACCAATAAATTCAGATGTGATTATGATATGCAAGGAAACGTCGCCGCTGGTCTGGCCATGAAGCTCGTTGTTTCTTTTGAAACTGACAAAAATGGAGACTTCCACGATGTCCTCGAAATCGTCAGTGATAACAACTTCAGCCTCACTGTCCCATTACATGCCTATCAACCTCAAGCTTCTATTGCTTTCGACCCTTTCATCAATTTCGGATTCATTAAAATCCAAAAAGATGAATTCCGCCCTGTCCTCTTCGAAAATCAAGGTAAGAGAGATGGAAAGGTGGATTTGAGATTTGACGGAACCAATGATATGGCTATTATTCCGAACAATTTTGTAATTAAACCTGGCGAAAGAAGAGAAGTTCTTCTAAAATACAAGTAAACATATTTTTCTTGAAAATCCATCCTCACCTATTTTTGTATAGTGCAAAAGAAGCAGGTATATTTAGAGGTGTGATCGAAGTTACAGTTGAGGGACAAAGTCTCCTCAAACATATTGATGTGAGTGCCACTTCTGTGGATTATTTTATCTTCATGGTGGATAAAAGCGGAGCTCAATCACAAAACTTTGACTTTGGGGATATTTATTTCGGCCAATTTAAAGAAACTGAAGGATATCTCGTCAACAACAGTCCTCAAAAATTCAACTTCAAAGCTAAATTCCTTACTGGTCTTCAAAATAATGCTGGAGATATGTTCAGTCTTCAAACTCCTTTCGATTTAGGCCAAGAACAAGTTCAAAGAATTATGACGTGTTACCCTGAAGAAGGTGTCATTGACTCTTATTCTCAAGTACTTTCTTGTTTGAAAACCCTAAAATACTTACCCTGAGAATAGATTCCTATTAAATTTAGTTGCAAGAGTAGAGTGAGTGATGATATGATTTTTTGGACAAGAAACTATTGTATGAAGAAAGAAAGACATGAAGATGAAGATGAGAAACACGGAGTGGTTGATCAAAGATTTGAGCCTACTCATTATAGCTACACTTGTATCTTTGAATTTGATGGCAAAAATGATATCAGCCCTTATATCCATCTCTCTGCAAAGGGAATCTGCCCTACTGTCAAAATGTCTCACCATTTAATCAATTTTGGTGAATGTCAAGTTCATGATAGAAGAGATTATTTAGTCACTCTTGAGAATAAAAATGAAGACCATTCTGTCGATTTCACTTTTGCTAATGTTGCGCACTTCAGAGTGTCCCCAAAAACTGCCAAGCTTAAACCCAGTGCTTCTCAGCAAATTGTTGTTTCATTTGAACCCAAGAGTCTTGGAAAATTCTCAAATTCCATGGATCTTGAACTCTTTGGTATCTATAAAATCCCTATTAAACTTATGGGTACTTCACTTAGTCTCTCTCAGAAAAAGGTAAGAGAACAATGTTTTCATTTCTCTAAATCTTGTATGTAGTTCACGAAAAGAGGACCAGAATCAGTGCCAGAAGATTTTAGTCCAGTGAGAAAATATGTGACAGATGATAATATTGAATATGCTTCTGCAAAGAAAACTAAAAAGGGCGATAGATTGATCTTCCAAAGCCTTGAAAGTTCAGCAGGTTATGGAGGTCTAGAAGGCTCAGATATCTCTGAAAAATTAGAACTTTATCATTCTTTGAAAACTAACAAAGAAAAATTCAACACCTATCTTAAAGAACAACGACTCAAAAGACTTGATAAACCAAAAGAATTAGAGAGAAATCAAAAGTTCGATTTGGCAAATGAAAAGCTTGAAGAATTGATGCCAAATAGAGAATTCTTTGGCCCTAGAGATAAAGAAGATAGACAAGTTCTTCATCCTTTTGATTTTGATTTCATTTTTGGAACTCAAACTATCCCTATGGATCGCCCTAAATATGCTCTACCTGATCCTCATGATCCTCTCTTTGTCACTAAACCCATTGGTCATTACGAACCAGCAAGCGAAACAAAGATAGAAGTTTTTAAGCCAGACCCAAATAAAGCGTACAAGAAAATGTTCCCATCTGAAGCAGGCTCCCAAGCAGAAAAAAGAGATATAACGAAAGAACTGACTGCCGAAGAACTTCAAAAAGTCTTTGTTGGCCCAACCACTATTGATTTTGGCATTGTCTATGTCAAGTCCAAGGTCAGCAAATTCTTTGCTGTTAAGAATCAACTCAAGACCTCCATCATTGTCCAAATCAGTGCTAACAACGGTGAATTACAAGATTCGTATCAAAGACCTCAAGTTATTCCTCCTATGCAAACAGCTGGCTTTGAAGTGAGTTTCTATTCACATAACCTCCAAAGATTTAGAGGAAGCGTGAAATATACCATTAATAATAGACATGAGTTCCACTTTGCAGTCAATGCTCAAGTCGATCCTGTTAAGCTCCTTCTTGAAACCAACAATTTGGCATTCAAATTCCAAGAAAAAGATGAAGAAATGGAGATTATTAACTCCATAAATATTATTAATAAGGGTTCTGCTCCAGGAAAGTTCAACTGGGATATTCAGCCTAATAGTGTCTTCAAAGTAAGCCCACTCAAGGGAGAAGTTCCTGCTGATGGCCAAACCAAAGTCTCCATTATCTACAAACCTTCAGGAAATAATTTCAAAGGAGAAAGCGAAAGAATGATTATGCAAGTCGAAAACGGTGAGAATCAATATCTCAACTGTACTGGCTTTGTCAATGAAGCCAGATGTGAATTTAGAGAACCAGCTCTTGATTTTGGAAATGTTCTCGTTAGTCAAGAACAACCAAAGGCTGCATATCTCAAGAATAAACAAAAGAGCACTGCTGTCTTTAAAGTCAACCCAAGATTGCCCCAAGGAGTCACAGTCTTCCCAATGGCAGGAAGAATCCCACCAGATGGTCATGTAGAGTTCAGAGTTGCAGTCTTTTCAAGTGAAGAAAAAACTATTTTTGATGAGATTGTCGTCGATGTTAGAGGTGGAAAACAAGCAAGATTACCTATCAAGGCTAAAGTTATTATCCCACAAGTCAAAATTGTGGAAGATGATTTTGATTTTGGAGGAATTACTTATGGAAGTACCTCCACTTTGAAAATGACTTTGGTCAATCAAAGCAGTCTTACTGCAGTTTTGAATGTTGACCTCACCAATGAACAGGATTACCCTGGCATTCAATACTTGCAAATTTTACCTGCTTCAGAACCCACCGATGACGAAAGCAGTTTCATCCTGAGTGTCAATCAAGATAACAACAATAATAACGATCCTAATGGTGGTCAGATTTCCATATTTAATTAATGTTAATATCCATAGATCTGGATGACAGAGAAAATTCGTTATCAATGGAAGATAGTGACGAAGAGGAAGAAGAAAAAGACAAAATGAGATCTTTCAATATTAAAGTATTTTCTTAATCATTTTGGCAACATCTCACCCATAATCTAGGTTAAGGAGAACGGAGAATTACATTTCTTGTTGAAATTTACGCCAAATGACGCAAAATCATATGGCTTTGAATTGCCTATTAAACTTCAAGGATATGGCAAAATTGAAGGATTAACCAGATATATTAGTTGCAAGGGGTTGAGACCAAGATGCATCATTGATCCTCCAAGCATCGAATTCAAAAAGAAGACCATCACAAGCTTTGAAAAACCGCTTCCAGATTTCGAGAAAGTCGTTCTTTCCAATATGGATCACACCAAAACTATCTCTTGGAAATTTGATACCAAAGATATTGATGAAGAACGTGCATTTACCATTCAACCAACACAAGGAAAAATTGAACCAGGTCAACAACAAATCATCACAATCAGTTTCTCGCCAGGAAATCCTGCACTCTACGAAAAAGTCGTCCCGTTCTATCTTGACAATGACATGTCCAGACCTTATGGTTCTCTCACATTGAAGGGTCTTGGAGATTTTCCCAAATTACTCTTTGATAGGAAGGAAATTATCCTCCCTATTGTTCCTATTGATATGGAATCTCGCTGTACTTTCAAGATTATCAATGATGGCTATGAGAATCTCAATCTTAAATATGAGATTGCCAATGATGTTGGTAATCTTGGCAAAGATCTCTTTAGACTTGAATTCCCTGAAGGCAAAAACCTCGGCGTCACAAAACCAAAGCTGAGAGTTGATGCAGTATTTAAATCAAAGAAGCCACTTTCATTTACTGTTGAACTCAACTTTATCGATGATAGCAAGCATGTTTACAGAATCAGAGTTTCTGGTACTACTGACAATTCTCTCTTTACAAACTTCCCATACATGCAAAGAAACTTTGGTGAATTTGAAGTTCTTGCTCAGGAAGAAAAGCCTCTTATCATCAGAGAACTTGACAATGACGATTCTGAAGCTTCTCCAAAAGCCTTTAGTATGGGTGTTTCCAAATCTGGTTCTGTCACTTCCCGTGCTGGCCGTGGCTTGTTAGGCTACACTCCAATTCCACAAAGAGAGCTTGAAAAGGCCTGTGAGAGCATAAAGAACTGGCTTAATCAAAATGTCTTGAATTCATATATCAGTCGATTCCCTCATGATATTATTGAATGCAACGGATCTCAAGTCTATGATTTGATCCATTTCCTGACCGGAAAGACTCCTGCAGGCAAAGTCAGTCTGACTTTGATTACTAAAAAAGCCGAGAAAATCAAGGCTCTTCACAAACAATATGACGATTTATTGAGAGTTCTCAAAGAAAATGGAGCTTTGCTCAACACCATCAGACCTGAGTATCTTCTCAGACATGCTGATTACAACTCCTACATGAAACAACAAGATAATCAGTTTATCCAGCCCAATAACATCAAACTTTCTGAAAATAAATTCGTCTATCTCTCCACCGACGCCTGGATCACTCTCTTCTACCAAATCCTCAAGATTTACTTCCTTGGAAAGGTCAGCCTCAAGACTTTCAAGGCCACACCTGGCATGCCTCCTGAAAAATTAATGGTCCCAGACTATTACCTTGAAGGCAGTAATGTCATTGGAATCCCAGAAAATCTTCTTTTAAGATGGCTTGAAGTCCATTATGAAAAGATGAGACCAGGTCTGCCAAAGAGAATCAAGAACTTTGGAGAGGACCTTAGAGATGGGCATATCTTCTCAGCAGTTATCCAAAGTTATGTTGGCAATGGGGCTACAAGATCTTTGGGTATGATGAGAAATAATCTTGCTTCCAAAGATGACTACATCTACAATGCTAATAAAATTATTAGTGCTCTTGAAGAATTAGGACTTCAAACTCCTTTCACTGCTAAAGATCTCGAATCTCCCAGCCAAAGGGATATGATCTTGTTCTGCTTATACATGTTCAATAATCTCCCTCATTACATCCCCAAAGCTACCATCGAATTCTCTTGTCTCCTCCGTGATACTGCCATCAAATACATCGAACTCTCCAATCCCGCTCACAAAGCCATCTCCTACAGAGTAACCTTTTTGTCGAGACAAATTTATTTATTAATTCTTTCCACCATAGGTTCACCTCGAAGGCGATCAAGATTTTAGCCTTGAAGGAACTGAAGATAGAGATACAAACATTCATCTTGAACCCAAGACTTCTGTCAGATTCCCCATTAAATACACTGCAAGACTTTCAAAACCAACCACTGGCCGTATTCTCTTTACCAATAAAAAAGAAGAAGGAAATATTCAAGCTGCTGCTCTTGTCTTTGATCTCAGATCTAACGTTACTGGAAGAACCTCAGTTGGAACAGAAACAGTGCAAACTCGTCTCTACGAACTCAAAACAAAAGATATTAGAATTGAAAATCCTTTCAATATGAAGGCTGATTTCCAAGTTGAATTCATCTACCAAATGAACACTTCTCCTGAACCTGAGAAGAAGAGGCGAACTTATGGTTTTGCTGCTAAAAACAAAACTCCCACAAGACCTGAACCCAAAGTTGATGATTTCTTCATGCCTTTCTCTTGCAGACATACCACTATTACTGTCCCCAGACTTGGATTTACCACTATTCCTGTCACTTTCCTTCCCTTCACTATGGAATCCCACCTGTGCTATATTGTCCTTAGAGATGATAAAGTCGGAGAGATACAATACACTGTGATCGGAGAGGTCGATTTACCTGCACCAGTTGAGATCCCCAATCCAGGCATTTATTTCTTAGAGAACGAACAGAAGTTCAACGCAGTGATTCCGGTCACAAATAACCAGCTCCAAGCTGCCAGAAAGAACCATATTGATAGATTACCACAAGCTCAAAGAGGAAGAGAAATAGAAAAGGAAAAAGTCTTGAGACAACATGAAAAGACAATCGAGCACATCACCTATGATATCGAATCTCTCTCACAATTCCTTCTCTTGCCAAACAACTTCGTCGTCCACACCAATAACAAACTCAAGGCAACTCCTGAAAATTCAAAAAAACAACAACAAGCTAATTCAGCTTTGAAAAAGAAGAATGGTGATGCTTCCTTTGATTCTAGAGCTAGTCAAGATCTGGCTGCAAGTTTGGTCGGTAATACTGGCTCGGAGAATAAACTACCTATCGGACTCGCTTTCAGAGCTCCCACTAAAGATCATCCTCTCAAGTTTATCCTCAGAAATTCAAATAAAACCGATATCAGAGTTTATGAAATCAGAGTTACTGTCCTTCCAAAGCCCATCAAGGCTGTTCTTGAGATGAAATGTCCTGCAGGTGAGACTTTGGTTCAGAATATTCCCGTCAGAAATGATACTGATCGTGACTGGGTCATCAAAGTCCAGCTCATCACTGAAAATGGACGCAATGGCCATTATTTCTCAGGTGTCAACCATATGAAAGAATTCAGAGTTGGTAGAAATAGTACAGGACACTATTCAATTCAATTCAGACCACCTTGGGTCGTTACTTCAGAGGCTAAATTGATCTTGACCAACAGTTATAATAATCAGCAATACGACTTCGACCTCAAGGGTATTGGAGAGGAACCATTGGCTGAAGGCCATATTATTCTTGATTGCAAAGCAAGAAAAACTCGCTCATACATGTTCAAGATCAAGAATGACCTTGATCGTAAAGTCACTTATCGTGTCGAAACCGATCTTTACAATGCTTCTGGAAAAGCGAACTTTGAAGTTCAACCTGGTAAAGTCGAAGAATATCAATTGGATGTCACTCCTATGCTTGGTGGTGCTTATACTGGTTCAGTCACATTCTATGATGATGCCGGAAAATACAAATGGTGGACAGTCGAAGTTCATACAGAAAGTCCAAAGTCAGAAAAGACCATCGATCTCACAACAACTATCAGAAAAGCTCTTGCCTTTGACCTTACTATCGCAAATCCTCTGAATAAGGCAGTCACCTTCGAAGTTCTTATGAAGGGAGAAGGTCTCTTTGGTGAAAACGCCTTCACTTTACTTCCCAATCAAGTTGGTGTTTATGAACTTATCTTCAGTCCTCTTAAGGCTATTAAACAAACTGGTTCTATCGCTTTTGTCCATGAAGATCTTGGAGAACTCTGGTACGAACTTAACCTCCAAGCTGATGAATCCCAAGCTATTCGTTTATCAACCCTCAGAGCTGAGCTTGGTAAGGCTGAATATCATGAAGTTGAACTTCAAAATCCTACTGGTAAAGAAGTCAGAGTTAGACCAAGATTATCCAATCCTCATGGCTTCGACATTATGCCTGAAGACCTTGTCATTCCTCCCTATGATTCCCTCGTTGCTCAAATCAGGTATATGCCTTCTGACCTTGATATCATCGAGAGTTGCGAAGTTGTGTTTGAAACTGATGATATTGGTAAGTGGTCATATCTTGCATTTGGACAAGGTATTCCACCAACCAAATTCGATCTTCAGACAATCAGTGGTGCATTGAATCGTGATTCCTCTGCCATGATCAACTTCAAGAATCCATTCAAGGATGCTATCAATATTAATATTGCCCTTGAAGCTGCAGATGACAGCCAAAAAGCCTTTGAAATCCTTCTCAAGAAGACCAAAATCTCTATTGGAGGCCTCAACACAATCCAAATCCCAGTTTCGTTCCTTCCAAGAGCTATCAGCGACTACTTTGCTGAGGTTGTCATTCAAATGAATGATAAGATTTCTTGGAGATATCCTATTCGAGGTGTCACTGAATCTGTCTCTTCGTCATCTGACTACTTCATCAAAACTAAGTGCAGAAATAAATATGAAACTGAACTCAAGATTGTCTTGCCTGGTAACCTTCATACTAACCCTGAAGAAACCTACTCTTTGGAATTATTGAATATCCCCAAAGAATACGAGAAAATCCTTCAAAACTCCACTCCTAAAGCTCTCACTTTCACTCCTGTCAAAAATACCATCAAATCTCCTGGTGATGCATTAATCTTTAGAGCAACCTTCCAACCCTTAAAACCATTCAAAACTGCTATTGATTTTGCTATTGTCAAATCTACTGGTGGTAGATGGAAGTAAAACTTTATTTATTTTAAACTGGTTATTTAATCTCATCGATAGGTATAAATTATATCTGGAATCCACAATGCCCGATCCCGATGACACCATTACAATTACTTCTCCCATCAATAAAACTTCAAGTGTTGCTTTCAAACTCACCAATTACAACAAACAAATTGCTGAGTTCGTTTCTGGATTCACTGCTGAATCTGATAGTGAATTCACTATTCAACCTAAAAATGGTATTCTTGAACCTTATGGAAAGTAAATTCAAATTTTTTATGAATGTTTTCTAAACATCTTTATATAGAGAAAGAGAAGGTACCAATTTCATCATCTCTTTCACGCCTGTGGAATACGGTAAAATCAAAATGGGCAAACTCATCATCCAAACTGATGAAATGTTCTGGTATTTATTAATCATTTCTGGCAAATTTATAATTCTTTCAAAGGTCATATAGTATTAGAGGAGTTTTCCCTAAATATATTGCTCCTAAAATTGAAGGCTCGAGAATTCAAAATAAATTATCTGATGATGTCGCTAAACAACTCTCAGCTGGAAAAATGAGCAGAAATTTCTTGATTGAAAATATCAGAAAAAGCAGCTATTCCCCTGTCAAAAGAACCAAAGACTTCCCCAGATCAGGTTCTGGTTCGAGATCCCGCTCAAGATCTAAATCACCACAAAAAGAGACAATTAAAGAAAAGAGTGTTCCTAGTGTTCAAGTATTGACAACCCCAACTCAAAAATCGAAACAAAGAGATTAATAAATAAATTCGCATACATCTACTTATATATATATTTATTGTGTATTGGTGAATTTTTTTCTTAGAAAATATCATAACGTTGCTTTTTTGATCAAAGTTTTAAGCGTTTTTTTATCTCATAAAATCTTGAAATAAATTTTTTTCAGAAAAGGGATTTTTGAATCTCAATAGATTTCTACCTCCTTCAGTGATTCCGAGATCTGTCTGAAATTTCACTCTGTTTTTCTCACCAACTTTTCTTCGGCCCAAAATCAGGGTTCAGAGCTGTCCCGAATTTCTCTATCTCTGATTTCCCGATTTTTTCCTGAAAGGTTTTTTTTTTTTGAGAAATTTATCGCGAAAATTTATGTAAAAATTTTTCCAAACAAGAAAACCGACCAAAAATTTTTTTCCAATAAAATTCTTCAAAGAAAAATTTCAGCAAAAAAACTCAAAAAATTTGTTTTTCAAGAGTTATACTCTCAAAAGAAAGTTTTCATGCCTGTTCGTCGTTCATAAAGTTCAAATGGAGAAAAAATATCATATAAAGTCAGACAAAATTTGGGAAGTACCAAAGAAAAAAGGTAGTTGCGGCTTCCAAAGTTTTCTTTGTAGTTTCTAGACCGAAATTCCAAACCCTGTTGTCAAAAAAAAATCTTTCAAGCAAAATTTCTTTTTTAGAGTGAAGGAAAATGAAACAAAATTTTTTTTTGCATGAAAATTCAAGAAAATTTTTTGTTGACCAAATTTTGAAAAAAAAACAAATTGTTGTGAGTTTGCCCTGAGAAAAATTTCCCATTTATTTCCAAGAGAGAGAGTATTCAAAGCAGTAGTAATATTTGAAGGTGAAGCATTATTATTATCATCATCAAAGAGATTACATAATATTCTCTTATGCATGAAATTACAAAAATATGTTCATTCAAAGCAACAAATCAAAAATTCTCCCAAATTTTATTTGATTTCTTCCATTTTCTTTAAGCGATCTTTATTTTCATTGGTGAAAATCAGAGGACAATCATTTTCGATAAACTCATATTTCTTGATTCTTGTTTCATATGGAACTGGAATCCTCTTCTCATCACAAAATAATTTATACTCTTCATACAAATTTGCCATCAATTCCATACTCAAATTCATCGCCTTCATATATTTCTCTTGTGTCTTTGCATTTATTATCAAATATGTATACTTTGATTTTTCTAATCATTCGAAATCATTATAATCTCCTCCTCAAAATCATTTCTTTACCTAAGGGATTTCTGTCTGGATCCCCATTTCGAAGTAAAACCTCGACTCCTTCAAAATCTCCCCCACCAAAACAGTTGTCATCTCCTGAAGACTCTTTTCCAGCTAAATCTTTCAATCTCAGTATATTGCAATCCTTAATAATTAATTTTCAGTAACAAAGAAGTCGCTTAAACTCACCTTGGCGCCACTCAATCTTCTGAAAGTTTGAAATTGGCTGTCAACTATTGAGACCTCATATTTGCAATGGAAGCTAAAATCAGTCTTTTGGTTGTCCTTTTCAAAGAGTTTTGAGTTCTCTTTTCAAATAACAAAAACTATACCTCTTCTTCATCCTCTTTTTCTTGCAGGAATTTAATGTCCAAAACAACATTTGGCTCAGTTAATGTGTATCCATCGAGTAGACGCTGAGCAATAAAAGCGTTTACATTATCCCTGAAAATGCAGATAGCCTCCATGTATGAAGCTGAAGTTCTTCTAAAGAACATTCTTTCAAGTTTACCAAATTGCGAAAACAACTGAAATGATCATTTTAGATTATTTGAAAAATCATTATTTTTACTTCTTGGAAGTCTTTGTATTCTAACTCAAAGAAAACATCATCCTTTTCATCCTCAGATTTGGCAGATATAACTTTTGTGCATAAAACAACTTTCTTGGATGTCAGGCCTTGGTACTTTTTGAAATTAGAAATATCACATCGAAACTTCTTACCAAGTCATCAAGGATGTTGGCAACATATCTGTACATTTCTTCATTGGAAGTAATCTCCTTGACTCGATCTCTGAAAGGAAGCTGATGATTTGTGAGGATTTCTCGCAATGCCTCAGCTAGTTTGGTTTGATCAATGTTTCGATTTGCCTCTGATTGCATTTTTTTAAATTTTACACTCTTTTTTTAATTCATTGATACACGCAGACAGAAAATATCCAAAATTCAGGGTCAAGGGTGTTTTTTAATCAAGTTCTTCTTCCAAAGCGAATAGGAAAGAATTTTTCCGAGATTTCTTGTAAATGGAATTAAAATCAAATTTTTCAAAAATGACTTGAACAGTGAGAAAAATTCAAAGGTTTTTGCAAATTCAAATTTTTTTGAGGAGTTTCTGCGGCTGCTTAAAGAAAGGAACAAGGATGGATTTACTGAGATTATGCCAAAGAACTTTTTTGAATTTGTAAAAATCTTTGCTCACCAAGGATCATCTGAAAGTATTATTCAAGTAAAATTAAGTTTGAGAAAAAATTGTTTTGAGAAGAGATTTTCGAAATTGGACAAGGCAATTTTTTTTGAATGAATGAGGAAAAAACTTTTTTCCCCTCTCAACAACTCAGAAAAGATCGAATGAGAGCTTGCTGATGAGTTCCTTTATTGGCAACATGAAAGTGCGACCACGACTTTAGTGACCACCCATGTGACCAACGTGACCACGATAAAAATTCCCTATATATTTATCTTCTAAAAACATCCCGAGATAAGTCCATTTGAAAGAGATTTGCTGCAGCAAAAGTTAGAATAATTTCACAATTGAATCGAAGAGGAAAATGAAAGAGAGTTTTGTGGAGATTCCTATTCTTTTGTCCACTAACAACTAAGTAAATAAAGAGCAGAAAAGACTTTTGAAAATTATTCTTGAAGAAGAAAACTTGTTTATTTTCTCGATTCTCAATGGTTATAAATAGATTGAATAAAATTAGAAGAAGTCTGGATATAGTTTTTACCTCATTTAATGTTCATCCTCGGATGTTATGAGAAGAGTAATATATCTGATAGTGGTCACATTTGGTCACGCGTGACCAGGTCTGGCCACCTGGGTGGTCGCCAATTTAGTGACCACCTAAAAGTGTGGTCACTAAAGACGTGGTTGCCATTTAATTCCCCTTTCTTTATTTTCTCTTCAAAGTCCTCGATTTTTTTTTCTTTCAAGCTTATCTTAAAAAAGGTATTGCAAAAAAAATTTTAAAAGTAAAATTATAAAATTTGGAGCCGCTAGGATGTTTTTGAAAGCGTGACAAAGAAGTTTAGAAGATCATGATGGATAAGCTTTCAAGTTAGACCCACAGGATTGCCGTTACGAAACATTCTTCTAGTTTAAAAAAGCTGTTAGTAAAAATATACTTGGAAGTCTCAAAAGTTTTATTCACTCCAGTTTTCACTCATCAATTTTGCTTGAAAAATCCAAGGGGAGGTCAAGTTATCTACCAGATACTTTTCTTTTGATTCCTCAACATTGATCCGGATGAAAATGAGCCTTGGTCGTTCAACTCTTTGAGTTGATTACACGCAAATTTCTAACCAACAGTTTTCAGGTTTAAACAGTTGAAGTTTTATAAACCCAGTAACTTCCCAAAATAGTTTATTTTCAGTTGATTATTTTAATTTAAGCAATATCCCCATCTGATTGTTTCATGTCAAAGGATACAAAACCTATTTGCTATGGTGATATTGTCTACATCCAATGTGGTGAGCTCATCCTCATGGCCAATGGACAATACAGTCCTCTACTTCACCTTAACTCCACAGAGAACATCGCTCTCAAGTCTTTTAGAAATGGATTATTCATGCTTTACCCAAATCTATCTTATAAGGACACTTCTCATGTTGAACAGCTCGAGCATCAGCTTGATCTTCTCGTGTGTCTCAACCCCGAAGAGACCTATGCAGCTCAACAACTTCGGGAGGACATTAAGAAAGAAAAACTCATCCTTGAAGAACGCGAAGCCAAATTATTTGCTCTCAATGATAAGGTTTTCCAAGAAGCGAAGGGTCACCCTATTAAATACAACCAAAAGATTCAACTTCTTCATCTAGAGAGTCAAACTTTTGTTGGACTCTCAAATCTTTATGAGAAGAGCATGAACCATCTCGAATTGACCAAAGAAGGAAGTAAGGAACTCTATTTTGAGTTCCTCCTTCCCAAATCCTCTGAGATCCAGGAAAAGCAAGTCATAAACTATGAAACTCCAGTTTTCTTTGTCTCTAGCAAATCTCAGGCTGGACTGAAACAAGGTGATGAGATTGACAAAAACACTCTCAAAACTGAACTTAACCCTCAAACCAATACAATCTGCAATGATAATACAGCTTATCCTGCTATTCCTCCAAGAAGAATGGAGCCTATTTACCAGACAGACAAAATTTACTCAACCGGCGTGTCAGAAGATGCCAAGAGCGAAGTCCAGATCAAAAAGTTTTTAACCTTTGAAGACCAAGCCAAAGCTGAGTCCAAAAACTACCTCAAGAACGGTGACTATATTCGTATAGCAAGCGATGAATCATACCTCTATGCTGTGCAGAAAAGAGCTGAAGATAGCAGGGATATTTACTTCCAATCTTATGACAAAAATCAAGACTACAAGTACAGTAATATCTACACACTCTTCCAAATAATGGATGTCAGTGGTGGTAAAATCGTCAATCAGGATGGTTCAAGAGACCCTTTTAACCCGTCTGCTTTACCTCAAGGTGATTTGATTGAATACAATGAAAATAACAGATATGTGTTCAAACATGTCATTTCCGGAACTTACTTTACCAGCAAGAATAATGCTGTTCTTCTCACTGCAGTTAATGATATTTCAAACTTGCCAAAGGTCTCCTTAACTATCAGCGGAGAATCTGATGAATATATCAGCAGTAATACAACTCTCCAAATCAAGCTCGAACAAGAATCCCTTCAACTTGGCGGATCTCTCGTTGCAGGTACTGCTATCGAAAAGAATTCCACTATTTTCTTTGGATACAACAATTCAGATAATTACCTTAACAAAGTGTTGAAACCTACTCGCTTCCAAACCACATTTTCTCCTTCCCCAGATTTGAAAAAATCCAGTTTCACGCTGAAAAGGATCGATGATGAAGAAGCTGCTTCGATACAGTTAGCAGAATCTCTTGCTAACGAAGCACAACGATTCATAGATTTTGTTTTCGAATTTTTCACTGGAACTACTCAAAACTTTGAAAAATTCAATAATAACATCCAAAAACTGTCCACAATCTGCGCTCGGTATACTGATGAGATGTATCATGGAAAATACAATGAAAGTGAAGATCATATATTAGCTCCAAACTCTCTCCGGCAAAACCTCCTGCGAGAATTTCGGATCTTCAACATCCTCTATCCCATTCTCAGATGTTTGATTCAAACAGAAGCATACAAACAAAAGATGGAGGAGCTGATGAAAAGGAATACTGAAGAAGAAAAAACACAAAATGAGAATGGAAATAGCCAAAATGGCGAAGCTCTTCCTTCATCTGAGAAGGAAGAGAAGAAAAATGATGAAGTTCCTTCTCTATCCGAAAAGCAAACCACAAATAGTCTTCCTAAAATAAATTCTGAATGGTTTGAACAGTTGGTCAGAAATATCAAAACACTTATTGTAAGTTCATTCAGAGCAAATGACCTCAATCACCACTTTTGTTGTCAATTTGTCAGAGTGCCTATTAACTGCTTCATAAAAGATAAAACTGGTTTAACTGCATTCATCCCTGAGAGAGAAAGAAAGCTCATTAAATCCCATATTCTCGAGCTCTGCATACAAGGATTATGGGAAACAGATCAAGATGCTATAGGCCAGTTAAACTTCTATGAAGAACCGCTGTTCCAGGCTATTGAAAATCAGAAAACATTTCACACTTACTATCTGCAGCTGATGAGATATATTTCCAATGTTAAAGTTTACAATTTAAACAATAGGATTAGAGAAAACATGGTTTTAAAATTCTTGGCCAAAGATGAGAACGTGGATCATTTATTCCCTAAGCTCTACGAAGAAAATGGAAAAATGTTTTTGGACTTCACCAGGAAAAACCATAAAGACATCTGCATCAAAATCACGCTGGCTGGTGACTTGGTTCCCGCAACTCCAAAGGATCTTCAAATCCACCTTTCTGAAGAAACGCAAGAATTAGTCAGTTATTTCCAAGAAAGTCTGAATCTTATCCTTGCCTTAAATAACCTTGACTCCTCAGTGTTTAAGCTCAGAATCATGAAATATTACACCTATTCCGATCTGATAAGAGCTGATCAAGTTCTCAAAGTTTCAAGTCATTTCAGAGAATTAAGAGTCCTCATGTCTGATCTCATTGGCATTGTTCACAACAATTACCTTTCCATTCCTCTTCTTAAACTTCCCACCCAGCTTGTAATCCTTGAACAAGACTCTTCTTCCCAACAAAAAATCCATCAAATCAACGCCTTTATCCTCGATACCATCAAAGCCGGCATTGCAAGCTTCAGAGAGAAATATCTTCAAAAAGAAAATCAAGGCTTATTGGATAATGCTACTGATGCCATTGGCCAAGAAGAAAAAAATCAAGGTCTATTAGAGTTCTCACAAAAGGAAAACCTGAACATCGAAGCACTTGACAACTCAAGAATCCTTGTTGAAGAAATCAAGAAGTTCTTGGAATCTCATACTGAACTCCCCCTTGAATTCCTCAGGACAGCTCGTCACATTCTCGTCTCTTTAATTGATCAAGCTAGAACCAAAGAAGAAAAAATCTACGTCGACTTTATCAAACAA
>Ga0182738_1003140_pt1 | contig 19070 bp, 14 predicted proteins | sample eDN5th30CBELigMG_FD_128876 | JGI IMG/M metagenome (GOLD analysis project Ga0182738, IMG submission 128876) | Enriched Miracle-Growth compost microbial communities from Emeryville, California, USA - eDNA 5th pass 30_C BE-Lig MG (version 2)... ... | reverse complement strand
TTCTGGCTTGTCTTGCGAATAAATAGCATTTGGGACACCATTTATAGCAACTGACTAAAAGTCAACAAACCCAGTCTCGAATTTATTATTTCATCTAATATTAGAGCGAATCAGATTCTAGAATTTCAAAAGTTATTGCGTAATGTTGATTTTATTAGGTATTGTTTTCTTGAATTTTAGACAAATAATCATAATTTATAATGACTAAACAGATTAATATCGCATCATCATCTTCTCAAAAACAATTCAAATCTCATCAAAATAACATACTTTTCTCATCTTGAACATCATCAGAGCGTTAATCAAAATTGTGATTAACGAGTCGACTTCAACTGATCAAGATGAGTTTCTGAGAAAGCTGCTTCTTAAGCGAAAGCTTGGAACCGGAGATCTTTAGTGTGCTCTGAGACTAAACCCGAAAGAATTAAAAAAAATTCTTTTTGATTTAGATAAAAAATAAAGGGTAATTTCATCAAGAAAATCTCACCTAAAAAAATTTGAATTTTTTTCTGTAAAAAATCGAGAATTCTTTGGCAAATTCATCAAGATTTTGGTTTCTTCCTCCAAGAATTTTAACATTGTTTCTCAAACCAGAAAATTCCTTTTTCAATTGTTCTCATAATCATCTTTTTCAACTTTTTCAAGCTTACAAAAATAAATCACCATTACCAAGTTCATTTTTGGAAGTATTTGAGTTTCTCAGGAATATGTGAGTATTATAACGTAAATTCCTTTTTTTTAAAAACAACAACAAAAAATCACACAATCAGACAAGTGATTAATTGCCTGATTCTAATTTTTCATACATTGCTTTTCGTGTAAGAAAAACTTTCATTTTTCTCTGACAGAAGAAAAACACCTCTTAGTCTCGAAAAAAGGTTTGTGAACTCTCTCCCAATCCTCTAATCATTCTTTCGTAATTATACCCCCAGACCTCAATTTTTTCCACGGCTCAAGAAACAATAGGTATTTTGATATAGAAAATTTCCTTTAATTACTTTGATCATGATTAATTTAGCTAATTCAAGAGAAATCCATCTTTACCCTGAATTCTAATATTGTTCAGCTATTTTAATGTCCGAAATCACAATCCCTTCAAGAAAAACACATTAAAACCGTTTCTTATTTTTCCTCATAATATGTGAGGAATTAATTTCAGGGGGGAAGTTCTGAATGTAACCTCTTATATACAAAATTAATAATTCTATAAATTCAGTAAAATCTCTGGGGTTCATTATACACACAAATTAATATTAATTAAACTTCGAGCTTCATGACTTACGGAGGTTCATCCAGCAATGACGATGAAACGCTTCTTTTTAAAGGAGTGAAAAGCGGTTCTGACAGGGAAACCAAGTTAGATACCCTTACTAGACTTCAAATCTTCGGCTATACTGTTGGCCATTTCCAAAATGATTTATGCGCTGCTTTATGGTTTAATTTTATCCTTGTCTTCATAAATGATGTGGCCTTCAAAGGAAGCAAGCAGGCTTCTGCTCACGCAGGGTAAAGTTTTATTTTCACCATCTTTTCTGATTAAATACAACAGCACTGTTCTTCTTTGGGGACAAATCGCGGATGGTCTCGCAACTCCCTTAGTTGGAGTGTTTTCTGACAAAACAAACAGTCGCCTCGGCAAGAGAACCCCTTGGTAAGGCCTTCTTTCATATTTTGGACTTTAATTGTGAAAAGGTATTTGGCCGGGTTCATCATCGTTACTGTATCATTTATCTTCATCTTCCAAGATTGCTTATTATGCGACTGGCTCAATGATAACAGCGAATCTATGCAAGTCTTTTACTATGTCTTCTTCGCATCAGCTTTTAATGTTGGTTGGGCTGCAGTTCAAGTGGCTCATATGTCCCTTGTTCCCAGTTTAACTTTATCACGAAAAACTAGAGATAAATTAAACAACCAAAGAAACACTTTTACCTATGTTGCCAATCTCTTTGTCCTCGTTTTTGCTCTCTTTTTATTCGAAAGATTCAAGTAAGAGTTCAATTTCATCTGACCTTTCTCATAAAAATATCATAGAGATGCCACTGATGCTCGTTTACAATTCAAAATCCTCTCTCTTGGTGCTCTTGGCTTCGGTTTCCTCACCTCTTTATTCTTCATTTCAACTGTCAACGAAAGCAAAATCACCAAAGGTACTCTCATTATTTGTTAAAAACCTTCTAATCCTCCACCAAAGATTGCGAGGATATTAAACAACAATTGATGCTTCAACATAGTGGGGATGAAGAAAACCAAAATACCCAAGACCAATCTGCTCTTCCATCATCAGAAAACTATCAAGCAGCACCACTTCTTGAACAAAAAGAGAAGGTTAAGGAAGAAGCAAAATCCTGGACACATTGGTTCAAAGTTCCTGCTTTCTACTTATATGGTACGGTTTATATGGGTGTTAGAATGCTTGTCAATGTCCAAAGTGTAAGAATTAAGCGAATAACTCTTTTAAATAACTAATCATTAGTCACTTATTATTTTCTATCTTCAACATGTCATCAAGATTGGAGATGAAAGTGAAACTCATAATGGTCTCTCAAAAGAATGCGCTATTATCCCAATGATTGTTTATCTCTGCTCAAGTATTGTGTCAACTGGCCTCAAAATTTTCTATGAAAAAATTGGAAGGTATGTATTTTGAAGGAACTAACTTATCATATATGAATAGAAAGCAAACCTTTTCAATTGGTGCCATGGCTGCTTTAGTTGGAACAACAGCAATGATGGTAACCTCTGAGAATTCCATTTCTGCCCCCTCTAACCAAATCCCTTAGTATCTCGACCAATCGACTCAAATTTTCATTTATCCACTTGCAGTTATTATTGGTATTGGCCAATCTATTTCTTTAAACACTGGAATCAGTCTCATTGTATTTTTTTCATCCTCATTTGTTTTTAATTTCAATTAAATAGGGTGAAGTTATTGGAGCTGATGGTGCGAGTGGTGCTTTTGTTTTTGGTGCTTACAGTCTCTTGGATAAATTCTCCAACGGAATTGTGTTATATTATGTCATGGTAATCAATTATTTTATCAATTTAAGGGGACTAATATTTGCCAAGGAAAGGGACGTTGCTGATGTCGAAAATATGGATTATTTGAGACTCTGTACCTGTCTCATCCCAGCTATCTCAATTCTGGTCGCCTGGGTCTTGGTTCTTGGAGGAAAGGCCTCTGATTACAATGAAGGCGATTCCGTTGTTGCCAAAAAGAGGGTTGCAGTCATTTCTTATAGTTCAGAATCCCCATCTCATAATTACAGGAATGATGTGACACAAACTGTCCTTTAAGTAGTAGTCTATTTGTTTGCTTTTTTTGCTTTCTAATAAAATTATAACAATTAATCTATCATTTTAGTAAATCAGACAATATTATTTCCACTTTGCAGTCTATAACAAACTATTTAACTATGTGAAAAAAGACTTTAATTTAAGAAAATTATATCCTCATAAAAATCTCTCACCAAAAATAGCATAATAATTGAAATTAAACCTAAAGTTTTTCTCTTCTACAGGGCTTCACTTTAAGCTTCTCACTAATTTGGCTAGAAGAGATATTGGATATGGTCATACTTCTCAAGTCTGATAAATCAGAAATAAGATTTATAGATTTATCATAAAAGTTATGCACAAATTCAAATATCAGAGTGATTCATCAAGCCAACGTCATAGAAATCTGTTGAGGTCATTAATCAGAAGAAGATCAAACCTCCAGATTATGAAACAAGATATTTTTTTATTCCATGCGAAAATTTCGATTAAAAAATTTATTAATAATTTGGGGATACAAAGCCCTTTACAAATAAAATTTATTGACTTTGCATACAAGACAATAAGATTTTAATGTATTGCATCTCATTTTTACGCAATTGTAAATTGCAGAACTGTCAAAGATTTTTTTAATTAACGTTATCATATGGCCTTAGAAGACTCAAAAGACATCAAAAGAGAAAACAGCGAATCTCTTTTATCACCCGTTAACCGAACTGAACTCGATAAAGTTCAATTAGATACACTCACCAAAACTGAAATCATTGGATACAGTCTTGGTCATTTCCAAAATGATCTTTGTGCTGCATGCTGGTTCAACTATCTCCTCTACTTTATGAAAAACGTCGTCTTTGCTGACGATAAAGAAGAATCTGGTTTCTATGCCGGGTAAATTCTCAAATCCAGTCTCTTCATCTAATCATTGCATTATTAGAATCGTGTTCCTTTCAGGTCAGATTGCTGATGGTATTGCTACTCCTCTTGTTGGTATCCTTTCTGACAGAACTAATACCAGAATCGGTAAAAGAACTCCTTGGTATAGCTTATTATTTTCAACAACCTTACTTATTCATCAACTAGGTATATTTTCGGATTTGTGTTGGTGACAATCTGTTTTATTTTCATTTTCCAAGAATGCTTACTTTGTGATTGGTTTGGTTCAAAAAGTAAGGGTTTGAGAATATTTTATTATACATTCTTCCCTGCTGCTTTCAATGTCGGTTGGGCAGCAGTCCAAGTCGCTCATATGTCTCTTGTTCCAAGTTTGACCTTATCAAGAAAAACCAGAGATAAACTCAATAATGCCAGAAATACCTTCACCTATATTGCTAACCTCTACGTCCTCTTATTTGCCTTCCTTGTTTTCTTGATTCTCGAGTAAATCCTGCTTTTTATAATTTTGCCATAAAACTTTTCTAGCTGTGATTTTGAACAATTCAAGGTCCTCTCACTTGGATCTCTTTCTCTCGGTGTCGCAACTTCTGCCTTCTTCTTATTCACTGTCAGAGAAGCTAAGCTCGTTGCTGGTATACTCCTCTTTAGTTCTTTCTGTTATTCATCCCCTTCAAAGCTTGCAAAAACCTTCAAAAACAATTAAAGAACAAGCTTAAATACTCCATTGACTCCAAAAACTCCCTTTCTGACGACGACAAACCTGACAAAAAAACGAGTCCATTGACTGGAGAAGCCCCTATTTCTCCCCAATGCGATTCGAATGGTGCAGTCACTAGTGACTTTGAAAAGTGGGAACTTTCGGATGACGAAAATGGTGAAGTGCATATGTCCAGCAAAAAAAAAAAGAATGCCCAAGTTACCAATTCTCATGCTGAAGATCATGTCACCTGGACACATTGGTTCAAACTTCCATCTTTCTACCTTTATGGCTTTGTCTATATGGGTGCGAGACTTTTGGTCAATGTTCAAAGCGTAAATAAAACATAATTTCCCATCTTATTTTTCCATCTAGTCTCTTATCATCTTCTACCTTCAAAATGTACTTGGGATAGATAAGAATGTCGACACTTTTGATCACGGTCTTCCTATTGAATTCGCTATTATCCCCATGATTATCTATCTTTCCTCCAGTATCACTTCCAGTATTCTCAAAACTGTCTACGAAAAAATCGGAAGAAGAAGAGCCTTTGCTATCGGAGCCGTTGCCGCTTTAATTGGTGCTACTGCCATGATGGTATCTCGAATCCATAGAATAAATTAACTCTTTTCTCTAGTTCATGGGACCTAATACTAAATTCCTCATATATCCCCTCACCATCATTATCGGAGTTGGTCAATCAGTTATCTTAAACACTTCCATCAGTCTTATCGTATCATAAATTTCTGAATCAATCTTCTCACCATGAATCAGGCTGAAGTTGTTGGTGGAAAAGGAGCTAGTGGAGCCTTTGTCTTTGGAGCTTACAGTCTTTTGGACAAATTTGCAAATGGTATCGCCCTTTATGCTGTTATGGTAAACCTTTTTTTTGAACCTTGAAATATTGATTTTCGATTAGAATGTCAAGGATGTTAGTAAACCTGAAAATGATGGATATGTTCGTATTTGCGCAAGTATTATTCCTGCAGTGGCTGTTATTGTTGCTTGGATTCTTGTCTTGATTGGAAAAGCCACTGATTATGATGCAGGTGATGCTGTCATTGATGATGACGATAAAAACAGACCTTCTACCGACAGAGTTAACTAAATTCTTGAAACATCAAACTTTTTTTTTTGAAAAAAAGGTTGTACCCCGATCCTTATCCCTATATATATAATATGCTATTCTGTATTTTATTGATAGCAAGTGACCTTATTTCGATAATTTCAACATATCGTACATGCCTATGTATCACAAAAAAAAACTCAATAAAATAAAATAAAATTTTTCTCAGAGACTCAATTTTTCTTCTTTTTTTGTAAAAATAGATAGGTCATAGATTGATTAAAAATTATATATAATCTTGATATGTAAATCTCATAAAATATGTAATATGTAGAGAGCAATTGTATAAACTTTTTTATATAGACACATACAATCATCACTCTTTCAATATGTATATACAATGGTTATGAACTTTATATAGATATGTAGATGTATATATTTTTTTATTCATTGGTTTTATCCATTTTTTTTCTTTTCCTTTCTTTTTTTTATTTTTATTTATTCAAACTTTTTTGTTGAGGTATCTATCAAATGGGACACATTTGCCTTTCATGCTTTTTTTTCGTAGCATTGAAGTTGCGTTGCCGCTTGGTAAAGATACAACAGAGTACTTATTATTACACAAGAAATAGTAAAAAACGGGAACACCGTCATATTTAAAACTTTTACTTTACTTTCTCCTAGACTTTGATTTAGACTTGTTCCTACTTCTATCTCGGCTTCTTCCTTTCTCTCTCACATTGCTCTTCTCTCTTTCACGACTCTTGTCCCTGCTTCTATCTCTTTCTCTTTCTCTATCTCGATCCTTGCTTCTCTTCTTCTTCTTTTCCTTCTTATGCTTCTTCTTCTCTCTCTTTCTTGATCCTTCCGAATCTTCACTTGCTTCGCCTAAAATCAGAGGTTAACATTTTTACCATACAACTCTCAGTTACTTTGGTTATCACCATCGCCTTCGTTGCCATCAAGTTTTCCTCGAGAATCCATGGGGAAGGGTCGGCCACCGGGTCCTCCCCACATGCCTGGATAATTATAATATTGATAAGGATAATTTGGGTTCATTCCCATTTGCATATTTTGATTCATTCCAGGATAAGGAGCCATTGGGTAACTGCCATATGGTGTATTTTGGTATGCACTTGGATAATTACTATACGGATATCTCATCGATTGGGGTGCAGATGGGTACATCATATTTGGAGGAGGAGGTCGATGATCAACCATTGGAGGTGGTCTTGGCATGTAGCTGTCTGGTCTCATCATACTGGCAGCATCATAGGGCATTGAAGGAGTAGGAGGGAATTTATGCAGATCAACTGCAGGAGGCTTGGGTTTCTTCTTTTCTTCAACTGGACTAGAGGATTGAGGTGAGGGAATCTGAACTTTTGGTGGTGGTGGCTGGGGTCTCTCTTCCTCTTGGTAATCTCTTTCCTCTTCTTCCTCTTCGATGGCTTGTTGTCTGCGCTCAGATTCTCTTGATCTGGATATGGACTCTTCTTTGGCTTTCTCCTCAAATTCTTCTTCTTCTTCAGGTTCGAAGTTATGAAGAAAATCATCTTGATCATGGTCTTGCTCTTGTGGGATTGACTCTTTAGTTTCGGATTGAACAGCAGCAACTTTTCCTTCTACTGCCTCATGTTGCTCAGGTTCAATTTCAGGAGCTTGCTCGTCAACAACGCTGACTTCGCCCTCGGCCATCTCAAGGATTTCTTCCATGTTGGCTACTGCATGTTCAAGTGGGAGATCATCCTCGAATTCAATTTGTTTCTCTTCAGTTTGTGGTTTCTTTTCAGCTGGAACTGGCTCAAAATTAGTAGGTTCATCAAAATCCAAATCAGCCAAAAGGTCAATTTCTGGTTCATCCTTCTTCTTTTCTTCTTCTTGATTGCTTTGATAAAATTCTTCTCTTTCAATATTTGACTGCAAATCATCACTTCCAGGCTTTGATATAGGAGACTTAGCTTCACTTGCACTCACAGAGTCTGACAAAACCTTGAAATCTCTCATATCACGAGGTGAAGAGGCTGCTGTATAAACAGGGTTCTGGTACCCCATTGGAGTCGGAGCTTGCCCATATTGATACATGTATTTTGGTCGGTCAGATGAAGTTGGATAATGCATTGCAGTGCTATCCTTATCTGGTAACTCAAACATGTTGCAAATTTGAAAACCAATATCTTCTGGAATTTCCTAATCGGGAACGATAAGATTGTTATTTTCAGAATATTCTACTTGAGTGTCGCGACTTTTCTTGATTGGTTCTCCATTGTTAAATTTATTTTTCATTTGGCTAACTCTTGAAAAGTTCACGTTGCACACTCTTAACCAGAGGATTTTAAAAGATCCTCCCAATTTGATTGAATCTATATACGATTAGGAGATCACAAAATAATCCCTCCTTACCTTGGACTTGCCAGGAAGCAGCACGATTAGTACTGAGAGATTCCATACGAGCATATCCTTGGAATTGGGAGCTTTTGTTGACAGAAAAAATTAAAATGACATTTTTGCTTCTTTGGAAAGCATTATTCAATTTGGTCTAAAAAATCTTTAGCAATCTTTCACAAATTAAAAAAAAAAACCTCATTGGCTTTAGTGGTGGCCCATTCGCTATGTTTAATTGAAAGTTGGATATTTTCAAAGTTGGAGCTCTTAATAATAAAATATTTGGCTCCCTGGAGATATTTGTCAATCTCTTTAAAAGGGACAAGGTTCATAGCAACATTAGGATTCACTGGCTGACTGCCATAGGCATGAGTCATTGGAAGGACTGAAGAAGGCATTGAAGTTGGCAATTTTTGGATCATCTCTTGGATTCTGACATTTGGACCTGCTTTTATTGAGCCCAAGGCTTTTTTGTGGCAAATTGGACATTCACTTTTCAGTTTGACATTTTTATCAATACCTATTTCAGATATAACTCAAGGAAGCCAGGAAATTTTTTGCTAGTGCTCCAGCACAAGAGCAGAAGGAGGGGAAAGAAATAAGTAAGATAAGAAGGGGTATGCAAATATAAATAGGGTGTACAATCAAAGGGAAAAATAGAAAAAAATCGTACAAGTTTCACAAGCAGTTCCTCCGCAACAACGTGTCAAAGTTGGATTAACAAACTGGTTTTTACAAAGGTTGCACATAAATTCAGATTTATCCTATCGCTTTTATCGGAAAAGTATTTAAGCTTTGCTTTACGGCTTTTATGCCTGTCGGGTAGGAGCTCCGGTAGCCTGCTGCACCCAGTGTGGGGAGTGCGGATGATCTTTCTATCACAACTTTACGATCTGCAGCAATCAGAGTTGAGTCGTCTGGGATCACTAGTCTCAATTAGATGTGCTTTTTAAAAATTAACTAACAATTCTTCGTCAACTCATCATAAACCAAAATATCATCTTTAGTCTTCTCCTTGTCTTTTTCTTTGCCGATGCCTATTCCATCGTGGTTAATTATGCGATCACGAATCCTTCCTCACCTGCATTTTTATCCTGCAGTTTCTCCTTGATTTTGGTTTTTAGATCTTTTAGACTCAATGAACCTCCTGTAAACCTTATGGTGTCGTAGCTTTTTTCATTTTTTATTTTAAAATAGATTTGGGACTTCATTCTCTTTTACTACACAGCCTGGTTTAGAACGAGAAGACCTCAAGAGACTTTACTGGAATTATGATACAGAATAGATTTTTTTGGACAAATATTTTGCTTCGTTTAAAGCCAAATATGAAGCGAACTTTAAAGCTTGGCAGAAATTATCTGTTGAAGATAAGCCTAGTCAATCTTTTTAGATGAAACCACGCAAAGTTTCTTACCTTAGCGGGCGCTTGTAGAAAGTTTCTAAGGTTTAGAAGGAAATTTTAATTAAATATCTATCTTAATGCTTGATTAAATATATCTCATAAATCCATTTGTTTGAATTCTGCTTTGCTCTGGCCTTTAATTCAATTCTGCTCAAGCATTATTTACTCTCAGTTACCATAATTCACTTAATTTGAATTCGAATCAACCAATCACTTTTCAACCCAAATTTCTACTTTTTTTAGATCATCTCTCAGATGACTCCCTTCAATCCTTCTTCTTTTACAATTCCTCCCAAATCAAAAATTTTTAGACCACAATTAATTAACCAGCCGAAATTACCTGAACAAAAATTCAGTTATCCTTGATCATTTAACATCATTGAATACACCTCATTAATTTTTATCTGAGAACAATGTGTTTGAGTCACCTTTCAAGAACTGATTTACTGAGTCAGGTTCAAACAATTTTTCTCTGGGATTTGGAAAAACATTCAGATTATTTTAGTCTCAATTATACTCAGTTAGATCAAATTTTTCCTCGCTATCGATCTTCTAAAACAGTTTCCCAATAAAATATTTAAGGGCTTTTCTTTGTTTCTTGCCGCTCGTAATCAAAATTTATTGATGTAATAAATCCGCTCAAATGCGTATTTTTCTCAAATAATTTTGACTCTTTTTTTTCCTCGAAAAAATATCAACCTTGAGAATTAATATTCGACTTATTACGTCGGTTCAGCGATAAACTCGTAAGTATTCTTTTAAAGGCAACATTTAGAAACAATAAATAAAATTCAAATTTAAAAATATTTTTCCACGAAGGAGAATTTTAAACAAATATTTTTTCAAGACTGTTTTTGATACAATCCTTCTCGTCTCTCAAAAACTCAAAAACATTGTTTTCTTTGAGAAAATCGCTTTCAAATGGGCATAATTTAATTGCCTAACAAGCAAATAAAGGAACCAATTTTTACATTCAAGAGAGTTTTTTTCACTCTCGAGAAAATCGCGGTAAATCAAACAACCATTGTCTTATACTTCTCTAAATATTCTCTCATTTTATACAATTATTAAATATACATTTTCAACAAAAATTAAATCATATGTCTTCTTATTATTGGGAAAGAAAGGCTTTCGTGATATTCGGATTAGTTGAAAGGATCTCTCCGACTTTATTAGTTCCTTCAGTTGTTAAATTTTTACATGTCGAGCATTTCAATTGAACAGATTCTAAGCTGTTAATTTTTGCAAGACATGAGCCAAGATCAATTCTGCCTTGATCTGTCAGGTTTTCAAACTCACAAGCGTGGAGACTGAACTCCTTCAATTTTCCCAAGTTTTGCAATTTTTCTCCTAGATATTTTATGCCAAAATCTCCAAAAGAAGTTGGGTCATTTCTTCCTGGCCCTAAATACAATGAAATCTTCTCCAAGTCTTCCATCTCCTCAAATGTTGCAAACAACTCACACAGCTTAGTTTCACCACAGCCATACATATCCAAATTCAAAGACTTGAGTCCTTTCACATTGGAAAATGCCTTAGTTAAAGATGCTATCGCGGCATCTGAAGTTTGACATCTTCTGCAAGTAAAGCTCAAGTTTTTCAATGTGCTTAACTTTCCAACTGTCCCACAGAATTTAATGATACTCTCTTCTGGGATATTTATGCACCATGAAATATCCAAAGTTAATGACTCGATTTTCTTCAGCTTCTCCAAAGATCTTGCAAGTGCTGACAAGAAACCAGAATTAAGATTCTGAAGTCTGATAACATTCAGTTCAAGATTTCTTAGATCTGAAAGGTCGGATAAACTCTTAGCAAGTCTTGAAAGTGCATTATCAGCAAGATCACACCATTCGATTGTGAACTCAAAGCTTTGCAGATGTCTTAAATTTGCCAATCCTGCAGCGAATTTATAAAATCCCTTATTGGAGATTCTCTTTGGCTCTTGGATTTCCATGTCTAAAACATAGAGTTTGTTCAAAGTTTTCAACGAGTGTCCAAGGGAAATAAGCTGATAATCAGCGAATTCATGACTTGCTTTAAAACTCAGAGTCAATGCTTCAAGATCAGAGGTCTTTTGTAAAGAGCTGTTGAGACTGCTCACTTGCTTGCCCATAAGATAGTCATAATAGACTTCAAGCCTTTTGATGCTTTTATCAACAACAGCTTGAAGCTGAAGAAAGTTATCCTGATCTCCTTTCCAAGAGTTGGCAAGCTTTAAAGAAGGATTTGCTTTCTTCTTGCCATTAAGATAAAATCCCTGTTTCTTATAACGTTCTAACTTGATATCATTCAAGATACCATGATTAAAATGCATAAGCTTCATGATGACGGTTTCGCTGAATATTAATATGATAGATATTTTTTAATTCTGTTCACAGCCAAATATTATTTATACCTCTCTGAATTTCTTTAGAAAATCTTTGACTTTCTTTATGATCATCATTTGCAATTCTTCCAAAGTCCTTGGTAACTGCCTTGTTGATGAAAAATCTTTTGAAAAATATATTCTCATACCACTTCTTTCACTCTGAAAAGGTAATTTTAAAAAGAACTCAGTGAGAGAAAAACCTTCAAAGTATTCTCAAGATAAAGCCTCATTTTCCCCCCTTCAATTTCTTTGAAAATTTTTAATAACAATCTGACCGGAAATAATTTAACTAATCAATATAAATCATATGAATAGAAGATAGATAATCAACCATTTTCCAGTCCCCTTTCTTTAGCCGAATGCCTATTTCTCCTCTTTTAATATCAGAATAATTTTCATTCAATCTTTCTTTAAAAACAAAATCCAATCAATTATTTATCTTCAAGGGGGAAGTATTAAACCCTCATTCTCTCCTCAAAGGAATTAAGGAGTACTTCTAACTAAAAGTGCTATCTCCAAAATTTCAAGCCTTTTCAAAAGAATTTACAAGAAGAAATTCCTCTTCCTTTTCTAGTCAAAATATTGAGATGAGATATCTTTAATCACGGTACTGCCTCCATCACCTTTTCAGGGATCAGGAACATTAAAGGTGAATTCATTTAGTTTCTTCTCTAGGTTTAATTTTTAAACTGATTAATTTTTTCTCTTGACATCAAGGTTCTAAAAAATTACAACAACAACACCTCAAACTAACACCTTTCTGTCCTGTCTTTCATAGACAAGACTAGATAAGACCAGATATGATGATCTCAAAAGAAAAAAAAACTCATGTCCCCTAATTTATTTTTAAATAAAGTATCTTCTTTTTTAAAGATTGACAACATGCCGTTATTAATAAACTTCCATCAGTAACCAATTTGTGATTGGAGAAATAATGAAATCGAAAAGGATTGATCTCTTTTCCAAATTCAGGGTTTTTCTAAGCTCAAGATTATCTTCGAGTGAGTTTTGTGATTCAAGAGTAAAGCGAGGTTGAAAATCCCGAAATCGATTCGAATTAGAGCATTATTAATTATTTAAACTATTTTCCCAGAGAGAAGAAGAGTATGCGAAAATATTCCAATCAATCTTCCATTGAGAGCACTGACAAGCCAAATCAATCTACTGATGAGAATATGATCAACAGTCTCTGTAAAATTTTTTTTCCCTCACTTCTTCTCATTTCCTCCTCTAGATAAAGGTGTTGTGCCTGCAAATGATGAAAAATCAGAAACTTCAAATCAAAGACCAAACCTTTATAATTCCAAGCTTGGCTCAGGAAAAGTTCTGAGACAAGTTATGACCTATGAATTCTCAGACTCTGAAGGGTCAAGTCCAAAAAAAGAGAGAGCTTCGCCCCCGCTCTTTGATAATGTATTTAAAGGGAATACTGAACCAACTTCTGGTGGACTTACCACATTTACCATGAATTCAAAGGATGAAATGGAATCTCCAACTTTTGCCCGAAATAATGAGGTCGGCTTGAGTCCAAACTTCAAAATTACAAGCAAGAGCTCTAGTGAATTCGATAATAAGCCATTTTCTGATTCCCCTCTCAAGCAAGCAATTCAAGTGCAATCTATGAAAAGTGAAAATAAAAAGGCAAAAGCAGAAAAGAAAGAAAAGAAGGATGCTCATAATCAAAAGGTTGCTGCCATGCTAGAAGACTATAAAAATCGAAAAGCGCAAAGCGGGGCCAGTTTGAATGGTATGAATTCCTTGACCACAATCAATGATGCCCTCAACAGATCAAAAACCATATTCATCAATGTTAATGAGAGTATATTTGTGATTCAAGCAATTATCTAACTTCTTTTCCTAATTAGAAGAAGAACTATTTGGCAATGAGTTTGAAAGACTTGATTCTGGTATTAAAGATATTCAATTCTTTGTTCAAGCTTTAGATGGTTTCAAAGATGAAAATGGGAACTTTCACCAAGATCTTGAACCACCTACAAGTTTCCTTGAATTAGACAGAAGCGGCACCAATGTCCTTGAAACACTTCGTACTCGTAAAACTCCATTTGAGCTCGAAAACTACCAGATCGCAGAGCCAATCAGCTTAACCAGTGCTGATAAAAGCTCAAGTCAAAAAAATTCTACAGAAGGGTCTCCTATGGCTCAGAATACTCCAACAAGACCTCCAAATATTGAACCAATCAATCTTAAAGGACAGAACCAGCAGTCAAAGAATAGCTCTGCAAAGCAAAGTCCAAGGTTAATGTTACAGCAAAAACAGGTGGATAATTCATCCTTATTTTATAAACTAATAAGAGAATAGATGAAACAAGTGAAACATCAAATGAGCTTGCAGCCAACTACCAAATCCACTGCTACAGAAAGTGCCTATACCAAAATTCTTTCAAAAAAATCAATAAAACCAAGAGAAGTCGAACTCGCTCTGACTTATGATAATAACAATAATGTAAAATTATTTTCAATAGAAATTTAAGCTCAATAATCATCCCAATAGCCTATTATTTGTCAAAAGTCTTCAGAATTGAAATCCAAATCTCAAGAACCAGGAGCAAGACGTGAAGCATCTCCAAAGAAAAAAGTAATCATTGAGTTTAAAAAGACGAAATCAATGTAATTTTTAAAGCTTGAACCACAATCTCCAGCTCGCAAGAGACTTTATAAAAACACTGAAGGCAGCCTTGAAGTGAGTTTTTGAGAATATTCTGAGGTCTCTAACTTTCCTCCTAGAGAAGTCAAAATACACCAAACAAAAAAGTTGGATCGACTGAAAAGAAAACTATTCCGAAATCTGCTGCAAGCAAACTTACAAGTCTTGTTCGAGATAGTAAAGTCAACACGCCTTTATCAACTCCCCAAGCAAACTCTCCTTTACGATCTCCTGAAACCTCTCCTCGAGCGAAGCCTGTCTATGCTAAAATCATTGGAAGAAACAAATCTCCTTCTGCTGGTTCCTCACAAACTGCTTTCCCTGCTAACAACAATAACAAGTATTTTTCTTATTCATTCCACAAAATTCTTACCCTCCAAATAGAAATAACCTAAAGCAACCTGAACATAATAAATCAAAGAGTCTCGGAAAGCCAGCTTTATCATTAGAATCCCAGCAACCCGCTCAACAAAACTCGGGTTCATATGCTCAAAATGCCCTCAGACAAAAAAGCCCTTCAGGATATGGAAATCGAATTGATCTTAATAAAACACCGACAAGAAGCACCAAAAGGTCAAACGATGAATCCACAAAAAGAATTCATAAAGATTCGCTTCAGGATTATCTCACTGAAGATTCAATCACTCCATCAGAAGCTGAATTAAAAACTAAAAACTTTAAGCTCAATCTTAAAGAAGAGAATATTAAACCAACAACCGCTCCTCAAGAAAAAACTATAGCTCCTCCTGGTAATCTCAAACACTTCAGATATCCTAGTTTCGGCAGAGGTGGCCTTGAAAAAGAGCTTAAACAGCCCAGTACAAGAAGGAACGTTTCTCAAGAAGCTCAATTGCCAGAAATTACTGAAGTGAACCAGACGCCCCTTAGTCCAACTGAACAAATTGGTGGACCACACAACACTCAAGCAACTCAAGAAGATCAGTCAAAGGACTACACTCCAGTTGTCAAGACTAATCAATCTATTCGCTCTGAAATGAAGAGACTTGACCGTGGAGCTCGTAAAGAGCCTAAAATCGCTTATAGCAGTTTGATGAAATCTCTCGAGCTCAGAAAAAATATACAAAATCCAACTAATCCACCACTCACTATTGACACAAAACCATCTGTTTACGATTTGAGCCAGGTCAATACGAATCTCTTGGACCCCAACGTTGATTTCTTGAGCCCCTCTTCTTCCAACAATCTTATGCAAAGTATCTATTCAGGCAGTTCCGTTGATGATCGCAATAAAAAAGTCATTGATATTTATGAACGAAATTCCAGATGGCTTGCTAATAAAGATGATAGAGTTCAAGGAATGGCCTCTCTTAAAAGTAAACAAGAATTGCAAGAATGCACATTTAAACCCGTTTTCCAAAAGCCTCCCCTCAGCACTGGCACAGGTTACAACCCCAAAAATTTCTACACACCCATGGCAGCAAGGCTTCAGCAAGCCAGTCAATCTCCAGAACGATCTTTCTCAAAAGAAAAGAAGGCCTTTACTTCATATAGAGAGATCAATGACTTGAAAAAAGAAATCAATACAGCCCCTAAAGCCAACCATAGATATTACAGCCCAAAAAGCAGATTCTATGCTGCTGTTGGTAAAGCGGAAGTTTAAAAATCATTTGCCCTGTTTTGTATCTCACTCTACAAAATCAATAGAAATGTAAATCCAAATGAATAAAGTTGATGAAATACTTTTTTTTAATAACTCATAGAATCGTTATGTGTATAGTTGTTTTATATAATTTTCCCTCTCTTTGCTTTCAAAAAATTTTCGTCACCATAAAAAAATTAATTTCCTTCTCCTTAACTCGTCTATTAAAAATAAATTAATAATCTTCGAAAGAGAAATATTCCTTCTCGTTTTTTGTAAATCTCAACAAAACTTGACTATATTTTTGATCCTCTTTTGAAAAACAAGAAAAAGAAGACTGACTGTTAAATAAAATTTTATTTTCAGTCGCCTAATAATTTTCGCCCACAGAAAAACTCGGTCCAAAATTTCCAATAGAAATTCATAAACAAAGAGTGGCTACATCTTACCGATTCAATCATGTTTATGAATCAAAAACTTACCCAATATGAAAGATAAAATCTTTAAATCCTCAAGCTTATTTCAAAATTATCATGAAAACAAATTTTTCAAAGGCATTTGTTAGGTTTTCCTTATTGTTCTAGAACAAAAATTATCCACTTCTCTCAACCCCTAAAATCCTCGTCGATCCTCCTTCTCGTGGAACTCTTTTCCTCTTTCTGCCAAAATAAGTCTTTAAATAAAACACAATTTCAGAAACAATGCTTCTTTGGGATGAAAAATTTCCCTCCATAATTCTTCCAAAAATAACCTTGGAAGTAAAACCCTAACACCAAAGAAGGCATTATTAAACACTAAAAATTCGATATTTCTCGGGAAGTTAGTCTAATTATATAATATGTATTGATACACAATTACACAATATTTAACAACTTTTTCCCCAAATATATAAATTCAATTTGAACAAGAAAATTTAATTTCTTTTTTGCTCCAAAAATAAAAAATGGATAAATATAAATTAAATGACAACTCGAAAACTTTTATCAATGAGTTGTTCAACTTTTGGGGTCAAAGAGGTGTCACTAATCTAAAGATTCCTCAAATTGGTGGACGTGAACTTGATCTCATGCATTTGTATAAAGCGGTTTGCAAAAGAGGAGGATTCCATCGCGTTTGCAGTAATAAGCTCTGGAAAGAAATTGTCCTTGAGTTTGGGCTTCCCAGAACATGCACAAGTGCAAGTTTCACCTTGCGTAACCATTACCAGAAATATCTCCTTGCTTATGAACAAAAGTTCTTCTTTGGAAGAAATGAAGAAGTAGAATATCCTGAAGTTCAGGGCGCAAGACCCAGAAAAATTGCCAGACCTGTCGAAGAAGAACCCAAATTTGTTGCACCAGAAATTGTTCCCAGAAATCAGTCGATCGAAAATGTTCTTAACGGAATGTACCAAAATATTCCTGACAATAGCGAAATTCTTTACTTGAGAAAATACAAGACAGTCCCCGTTGTCAGTGAAATGAATAGAATCCTTCTCGCTTTCGAATCTCACATGCAAGAAGAAACCACTTTTGCCCTCAATTCCCTCCTTCTTTACTCTTGCAACGCTCACTTCCATCTCGAGTACCACCCTACTCTCTTGGAAACCCTCTTTGCCTATCTCGAAAACATCATCAAGGACGTTCCCTACTACAAAAATATTTATCTCAAGTCTGACAAAGAAAAGAAATTAGATGTTGTTCACAATGGCAATTACCCTGTTTCAGAAATCATTAGCAACAAAGGTAAAGATCCTATCACTATTCTTAAGGAGTACGACCAATTGGGTGTGCAAAACTTGTACAAGCCTGCCAGCGAAGTGACTTTAGTTGAGAATATTAGAACAATTTTCCATATTATTAGAAATTTCTCCTTCTCAAAAGCTAACCATCAAGCCATCTACAGATCCGAAAAAGTCCTCAAACACTTGTTAGCTTTCTTCATCGACGGAACCGACCCAGAAATCACCAAGGACTGCCTCGATGTCTTCTCCAACATCTCCCAATTCGTCCAACTCAAGCAAATCCCTGAAAACGAAGTCTTCTGCCAAAGAATCTACAAGTTCCTCGAAGCTGATCATACTGAAGAAATCGAGTCTGCTTTAGAATGCCTCAAGAGTTTATTGCTTACCCAAGAAAATGAGGCCATCATCGAGAGCCACCTCAATAGCTACCTTGACATTATTATTGACTTGCTCATTTACCCCAAGTCTGATGTCAGAGACAGCGTTTTAGAGTTTATTTTCCCATTGTCAGATCTTAAAATGGCAACCCGTGCTACCATTTCAAAGCACCCCAAGAGTATCTTGAGATTGGTGGGACTTTTGGTTTCAGGCTCAGGAAGAAATAATGATAGAACAACAAAGTTTGCTGCATGGATCTTGTCCAATTTGTCAACAGCTCCAGCTGCCAAACAATATTTTGTTCCGTATGAAAGAGATTTGTTCATAGTAGCTGCTTCGGACTCTTCAGTATCTAAGACAATTAGTAATATACTGGGAGAGATGGAAAATTTGACAGCTAACTTGAGTTTAAAAGAGTAAAAAATAATGAAAAATTGATTTTGAAAGTTTGATTTTGTGACAAGCTATATATCTTTATTTGCATTCATTTACTGTAAAATCAAAAAGACTCCAAAAATAAGACCTCCAGACCAGGTGAATTTGAAATCTCAAATTCCAATTGCAAATTTATTTCTTTCGTATCGTCGAGATTTTTTCAAACATTCTAGTATCAATA
>Ga0182738_1003139_pt1 | contig 19073 bp, 15 predicted proteins | sample eDN5th30CBELigMG_FD_128876 | JGI IMG/M metagenome (GOLD analysis project Ga0182738, IMG submission 128876) | Enriched Miracle-Growth compost microbial communities from Emeryville, California, USA - eDNA 5th pass 30_C BE-Lig MG (version 2)... ... | reverse complement strand
GTCTCGGTGATCGAGCCGCCCAGCGCGTTGGCGTGGCCGCCTATGTATTTGGACAGGGAATTCATCACCAGCGAGGCGCCCGCCTCGCGCCCCTTGAAGAGCCAGGGCGAGGTCAGCGTGTTGTCCAGCAGGTAGACCAGGCCGCGCTCGCGGCACAGCTCGCCGATGCCGGCCAGGTCGGCGATCTGGGTGCCGGGGTTGGCGATGGTCTCGGCGAACACCATGCGGGTCTCGGGCCGCAGCGCGGCGCGCACGGCCTGCGCGTCGGTGGCGTCGACCACCGTCACGTCCACGCCCAGGTCGGCCAGCGTGCCGAGCAGGCTGTTGGTGTTGCCGAAGATGTACTGGCTGGACACCAGGTGGTCGCCCCGGCGCAGCAGGGTCATGAAGACCGCGGCCAGCGCGGCCATGCCGGTGGCGAAGGTGACCGAGGCCAGGCCTTCTTCCATCTGGGTGATCTTGGCTTCCAGCGCGGCGGTGGTGGGCGTGCCCTGGCGCGCGTAGGTGAAGCCCGGCTTGCCCTGGAACACCGCGGCCAGCTCGCGGGCGTCGTCATAAACATATTGCGAGGACGGGTGCATGGGCTTGTGCACGGCGCCGTGTTCGACCTGCTGGCGGCGGTCGGAATGCAGGATGGTGGTGGTGAAGCCGGTTTTGCGCATGGCGGGGACCGATGACGGTGGACGGGACGGGCGGCAGCGGCCGTAAAGGGCAAGCGCCGACGAAAGGCGGCAGCAGTTTAACGCCGCCGCTGGCGCACGGTTTCGTACAGGCAGACGGCGCTGGCGACGCTGACGTTCAGGCTTTCGACCGAGCCCAGCATGGGGATGGCGGCGAGCAGGTCGCAGGTTTCGCGCGTCAGCCGGCGCATGCCCTCGCCTTCGGCGCCCATGACCCAGGCCATGGGCACGGTGGCGTCCACTTCGTGGATGCTGCCTTCGGCGCGGTCGTCGGTGCCGACCAGCCAGATGCCGCGCTCCTTCAGGGCGCGCATGGTGCGCGCCAGGTTGGTCACCGTCAGGTAGGGCACGGTGTCGGCCGCGCCGCAGGCCACGCGCTGCACCGTGCCGTTCAGGCCCACGGCGCGGTCGCGCGGGGCGATCACCGCGTGCACGCCGGCCGCGTCGGCCGTGCGCAGGCAGGCGCCCAGGTTGTGCGGGTCCGTGACGCCGTCCAGGATGAGCAGCAGCGGCGCGCCGTCCACCGCATCGAGCACTTCGTCGATGTCGCCGGCCGGCTTGACCGCATCGGCGATGGCGACCACGCCCTGGTGGCGGGTGCCGCGCGCCAGGCCTTCGAGCCGGGCGGCGTCCACCGGGTGCACGGGGCGGCCGGCGCGCTGCGCCTGCTCGACGAGCGCCTGCATGCGCGCGTCGCGGCGCTGGGCCTCGACGTAGACGTCCCTGACCGTGCCGGGCGCATGGCGCAGGCGGGCGGTCACGGCGTGGAAGCCGGCCAGGACTTGATTGGCAGCCATATCGGAAACGACCTCGGAAAACCCGGCGCGAGCCGGCAGCGGCAAGGCCCGCCCGCCGCCACTCCGCTATCCAGGAAATGGCGGGCGCCCCCCTGCGGGGCGAGGCCGGCCCGGCCGCAAAAACCGGTAGCTTAACGCCGCTTGCGCGCGGCGACCTTGACCGGCGTCTTGGCGCGCTTGCCCGCGGCGGACGGGGCTGCCGCGCGCACGGCCTGCTTGGCGCTCTTCTTGGCCTGGGCGCGGCGCTCCTTGGCCGTGCCCTTGAGCGCGGCCGGCTTGGGCGCGGCCGCCTTGCGCACGCGCCGCGCGGGCGGCTCGTCGCCGCGGGCCGCGGCCTTGCGCAGCGCGTCGAAGCTGGTGCCGCGCACCAGCCGGAACTCGATGCGGCGGGCCTCCAGGTCGACGCGCGAGACCTGCACCTGGACGGCGTCGGTCAGGCGGTAGCGCAGTCCCGTGCGCTCGCCGCGCAGCTCGTGCAGCGCCTCGTTGAACTGGAAGTATTCGCCGCCCAGCTCGGAGACGTGCACCAGCCCTTCCACGTGCAGCGTATCCAGGGTGACGAAGATGCCGAAGCTGGCCACGCCGGTGACGCGGCCGCTGAAGGTCTCGCCCACCCTTTCCTTGACGAACCAGCACTTGAGCCAGGCCTCGACGTCGCGCGAGGCCTCGTCGGCGCGGCGCTCGCTGGCCGACAGCAGCAGGCCGAGCTTTTCCCACAGGGCGTGCTCGTGCTCGCGCTGCGAGCGGCCGGGCATGATGGAGTGGTCGGCCAGTTCCGGCACGTAGCGCCGCCCGTCCAGCAGCGCCTTGATGACCCGGTGGGTCAGCAGGTCGGGATAGCGGCGGATGGGCGAGGTGAAATGCGTGTAGCCCGCATAGGCCAGCCCGAAGTGGCCGACGTTGTCCGGGCTGTACATGGCCTGCTGCATGGAGCGCAGGCACATGGTCTGCAGCAGCGCGTAGTCGGGCCGCGCGCGCGCCGATTCGATCAGCGCCAGGTAGTCCTTGGCGGTGGGCTCGTCGCCGCCTTCCAGGGACAGGCCCAGGGTGCGCAGGAATTCGCGCAGCGCCTGCAGCTTCTCGATGGTGGGCCCTTCGTGGATGCGGTACAGGCCGGGATGCTTGCTGCGCGCCGTGAAGTCGGCCGCGCAGGTGTTGGCCGCCAGCATGCATTCCTCGATCAGCTTGTGCGCGTCGTTGCGCACGTAGGGCACGATCTGCTCGATGCGGCCGAGCTGGTTGCAGACGATGCGGGTCTCGACCGTGTCGAAGTCGATGGCGCCACGCTTGCGGCGCGCCTGCGCCAGCAGCTGGTAGAGCTCGTACAGGTTGCGGATCTGCGGCAGCACGTGCGAAATGCTGCGCGCGGCCGGGCCGTCGGGCTGCTGCAGCGACTCCCACACCTGGGTATAGGTGGTGCGGGCGTGCGAATGCATGACGGCGTTGTAGAACTGGTAGGCGGTGACGGTGCCCGCCTTGGCGCCGCTGGCCGGGATCACCATGTCGCACACCAGCACCAGCCTGTCCACGCCGGGGTTCAGCGAGCACAGGCCGTTGGACAGCGATTCCGGCAGCATGGGAATGACCCGGCGCGGGAAGTACACGCTGGTGCCGCGCTCGATGGCGTCGGCGTCCAGCGCGTCGCCCGGCTGCACGTAGTGGCTGACGTCGGCGATCGCCACGATCAGGCGCCAGCCCGGCCGGGAGCGCTGGGCCGTGCCCAGGTCGACCGGCTCGCAGTAGACCGCGTCGTCGAAGTCGCGCGCGTCCTCGCCGTCTATGGTGATGAGCGGCACGTCGCGCAGGTCCACGCGCTGCTTCAGGTCGGCGCGGCGCACCGTCTCGGGCAGCCTGGCGGCCTGCCTGGCCGCGGCGTCGGAGAATTCCACCGGCACGTCGAACTTGCGCACGGCGATCTCGATCTCCATGCCGGGGTCGTCGATCTCGCCCAGGATCTCGGCCACCCGGCCCAGCGGCTGGGTGTGGCGGGTGGGCTGCTCGATGATCTCGACGGTGACCACCTGGCCGTGCTGGGCGTCGCCCGCCTCGCCGGGCGGCACCAGGATGTCGTGCTTGATGCGCTGGTCTTCCGGCGCGACGATGGTCAGGCCGCGCTCGTTCAGGAAGCGTCCGACCAGGCGGTTGGTGCGCCGCTCTATGACCTCGACGATGGTGCCGTCGGGCTTGCCGCGGTATTCGCCGGTGGGCTTGACCAGCACGCGGTCGCCATGCAGCACCTTGAGCATTTCGCGCGGCGACAGGAAGATGTCCGGGCCGCCGTCGTCGCGCACCAGGAAGCCGAAGCCGTCGCGGTGGCCCAGCACGCGGCCGGCCACGAAGTCCAGCTTGGTGGCCAGCAGCAGCACGCCCTTGCGGTTGGGCAGCAGCTGGCCGTCTCGTTCCATGGCCGCCAGGCGGCGCTCGAAGCCCTTGAGGGTCTCGGGCTTTTCCAGTCCCATGCGGCGGGCCAGGTCTTCCGGGGAAAGCGGGCTGGCCACGGCGCGCAGGGTGCGCAGGATTTCTTCGCGGCTGGGGACGTCGGGGTCGAAGTCGGGGGGAAGATCGGGCGTGGGTGGGGCAGATCTACTGTTTTTTGGATCTTTGTTCGATCGATTTGCCAATGCTGAAAATTCTCGTATATAATGCGCAGCTTCTGAGGTTCATCTGCTTTCGAGCGCGGTGCAATAGCTTAACAGGCAATTGCTTTCAAACCGGTGGCAGCGAACGATCAGAGCCCAGGTGGCGGAATTGGTAGACGCGCATGGTTCAGGTCCATGTGCCGCAAGGTGTGGAGGTTCGAGTCCTCTCCTGGGCACCACCGAATTGTAATGGCAAAACGGGTTTTGTTGCAGTGCATCCATGACAAAACCCTAGATGCCCGAAAAGGCCCCGGCGGATCGCTCCCCGAGGCCTTTTTGCTTTCCGGCCCGCGCAAGGTCCCCACCCCGCCGCGCGGGCCCGTCCACGGCGGACCCGCAGGCGGGAGGAGGGGTGCGGCGCGGCGGGGGCGCCGGCAGCCAGCGGCCCCTGCCCTGCCTAGAGCTGCCGCGCCGACCAGTTGCCGCCCTGGCCGCCGGCGACCGAGCCGCTCATCGTCTTGCCCTGGACCTTGCCGGTATAGCGCGCGCCGTTGGCGCTGAAGGCGATCTCGTCGCCGTGCAGGCGCGCGTCGCTGATGGCCGCGCCGCCCAGCGTGCCGCTGAGCATCTGGAAGCTCTGCTCCAGCTTCAGGTCCTGGCCGTCCAGCTGCCAGTTGCCGGCCACCTTGGCCGGCACGATCCACAGCAGCGCCGTGCACCAGTTGCGGCATTCGCCGCCCACGGTGGCGGTCTCGTCGGGCTGCCAGTCGCCCATGGGGAAGGAGTTGGACACCACGCGCGTGCCCGGCTTCAGGTCGAGGATGATGGGGCGCAGCCGCTCGTTGATCGAAGGCAGCAGGAACATGGTGATCACGTCGGCCTTGGTCAGGTCGGCCTCGAACAGGTCGCCGGTGACGAAGGTGGCGCGCTCGCCGACGCCGGCCTGGGCGGCGTTGCGGCGGGCCAGCTCGGCCATGTCCGGGTTGTATTCGATGCCCTGGGCCGTCAGGCCGCGCCGGGCGGCGGTGATGACGGTGCGGCCGTCGCCCGAGCCCAGGTCCATCAGGTAGTCGTCCGGCGTGACGTGGGCGATGTCCAGCATCTTGTCGACCAGCTCCTGGGGCGTGGGCACCCAGACCACGTCCTTGCCGGCCTGGCCCACTTCGGGGTGGTATTCGACGGCGGGCTGCGCGCGGTCCTGGGCGGCCACGGGCGCGGGCAGGGCCAGCCAGGCGGCCAGCAGCGCGGCGGGCAGCGCGCCGCGCCGGGCCCGCCGCAGGGCGCCGCGGACCGGGCCGGGACGGCGCGCGGCCGCTTGCCGGGAGGATTGCGCAGGGAAATCGAGCGACTGGTGCATGACGGATTCCTATTGTGCCGGGTTGGAAGAACGGCCCGGGCGAACGGCCCGGGCCTGGAACCACTGCGGCGCGCCCCCCGCCGGCGGCGCACCCTTTCTTGTCCATTGCACTGCGCGCGCCCCTGCCGGGCGCCAAATCAGCCTGCCAGCGGCAGGGTCATCAGCCTGTGCGGGATGCCCGCGTCCAGGAACTCCGGCCCCTCGGCGACGAAGCCGTGGCGTTCGTAGAAGCCGACGGCGTGCGTCTGCGCGTTCAGCGCCAGCAGCGGGTAGCCCAGCTCCCTGGCCCGCCCGGCCAGGGCGAGCAGGATGCGGCTGCCCACGCCGCGCCCGCGCGTCTCGCGCCGCACCGCCATGCGGCCGACGTGGCCGTCGGGCAGCAGGCGGCCGGTGCCTATCGGCCTGCCCGCGCCGTCGTAGGCCACGGCATGGATAGAGACAGCGTCGTGCTCGTCCAGTTCCAATTCGGGCGGCACGGCCTGCTCCACCACGAATACGGCGGTGCGCACGGCCTGCGCGTGCGCCCCCAGTTCGTCCCAGCCGCCCAGCGCCAGGCGCGCGGGCGGAATGTTCCTTGCATCGTCCATGCGGGTAGGTCCCTCCTGCGGGATTATCGCGCGCGCCTGCCGCGCAATGCACCCGGCTGGTGCACCGGCACGGCGGGCCCGCGCCCGGCCGGCGGTAGAATGGCGGCCCCTTGCCGCAGCCGCGCGGCCGCGGCCCGCCTGCCTGTCCGCCGGCGCCCGCTCCTGCCGGCCCACCCATCCCAGCCGCTTCCGACCCGATGATCCTGGCCAGCCTCCTGTTCGCCGCGACGCTCCTGCTGGTCGTCTGGCAGCCGCGCGGCCTGGGCATAGGCTGGAGCGCGTCGCTGGGCGCGGCGCTGGCGCTGGCCGCCGGCCTGGTGCAGCCCGGCGACGTGGCGGCGGTGTGGCGCATCGTCTGGAACGCCACCGCCACCCTGATCGCCATCATCGTCATCAGCCTGGTGCTGGACCGGGCCGGCTTCTTCGAGTGGTGCGCCCTGCACGTGGCGCGCTGGGGCGGCGGCAGCGGGCGGCGGCTGTTCGTGCTGATCGTGCTGCTGGGCGCGGCGGTCTCCGCCCTGTTCGCCAACGACGGCGCGGCGCTGATCCTGACGCCCATCATCATGGAAATGATGCTGGCCCTGGGCCTGGGGGCCTCGGCCACCCTGGCCTTCGTCATGGCCGCGGGCTTCATCGCCGACGCCGGCAGCCTGCCGCTCATCGTCTCCAACCTGGTCAACATCGTCTCGGCCGACTTCTTCGGCATCGGCTTCGGCCGCTACGCGCAGGTCATGACGCCGGTCTACCTGGCCTCGGTGGCCGCCTCGCTGGCCGTGCTGCTGGCGCTGTACCGGCGCGCCATCCCGCGCCGCTACGACGCCGCGCGCCTGCCCGCGCCGGCCGGCGCGATCCGCGACCGGGCCACCTTCCGCGCCGGCTGGGCGGTGCTGGCGCTGCTGCTGGCCGGCTTCTTCGGGCTGGAGCCGCTGGGCGTGCCGGTCAGCGCGGTGGCGGCGGCCGGCGCGGCCTGCCTGGTCCTGGTCGCCGGCCGCGGCCACGTGGTCGGCACGCGCCGCATCGCGCGCGAGGCGCCCTGGCACATCGTGGTGTTCTCGCTGGGCATGTACCTGGTGGTCTACGGCCTGCGCAACGCCGGGCTGACGGCCTGGCTGGCCGCGCTGCTGGACCGCTGCGCGGACTACGGCGTCTGGGGCGCGGCGCTGGGCACGGGCGCGATCAGCGCCGTGCTGTCATCGCTGATGAACAACCTGCCGGCGGTGCTGGCCGGGGCGCTGGCCGTGGCCGACACGCAGGCCGGCGGCGCGGTGCGCGAGGCCATGGTCTACGCCAACGTGATCGGCGCCGACCTGGGCCCCAAGCTCACGCCCATCGGCAGCCTGGCCACCCTGCTCTGGCTGCACGTGCTGGCGCGCAAGGGCCTGGTCATCACCTGGGGCCACTACCTGCGGGTGGGCGCCATCCTGACCCCGCCGGTGCTGCTGGCCGCGCTGGCGGCGCTTGCGCTGCGGCTGCAGCCCTGAGGCCGGCCGGCGGCAGGCTTGCCGGCCGCCGCCGGGCCGCCCGGCAAGCCGGGACACCGGGCGGCAAGCCGCGCCCGCGCCTGCGCGCCGCCATGCCAGTCTGGTATGGTTGCCGCACCTGAGCGGGCAAGCGGAGAGCGTCATGAACCTTATCTTCAACCGGCACCTGCCCTTCGCGCTGGCGGTGGCCGGGTCGGCCGCCGGCATCGCGCTGGCGCTGCGCGCCGATCCCTGGTGGTGGGCGCTCGCCCTGCCCTGTAGCGCGCTGGCGCTGCTGGGCGTCTACGACATCATCCAGCCGCGCCACGCCATCCGCCGCAACTACCCGGTCATCGGCAACCTGCGCTTCCTGTTCGAGGCGGTGCGCCCCGAGCTGCGCCAATACTTCTTCGAGGGCGACAAGGAAGCCTCGCCCTTTTCGCGCGCGCAGCGCTCCATCGTCTACCAGCGCGCCAAGCAGCAGCTGGACAAGCGCCCCTTCGGCACGCAGGAGGACGTCTACGGCGACGGCTACGAGTGGATCAACCACTCCCTGCACCCCACCCAGGTGGCCGACAGCGACTTCCGCGTCACCGTCGGCGGGCCGGACTGCGCCCAGCCCTATTCCATGTCGGTGTTCAACATCTCGGCCATGAGCTTCGGCGCGCTGTCGGGCAACGCCGTGCTGGCGCTCAACGAAGGCGCGCGGCTGGGCAACTTCGCCCACGACACGGGCGAAGGCGGCATCAGCCGCTACCACCGGGAGCCGGGCGGCGCGCTGGTGTGGAACATCGGCTCGGGCTATTTCGGCTGCCGCGACGAGCGCGGCCGGTTCTCCGAAGAGGCCTTCGCGCGCAACGCCGCGCTCGAACAGGTCAAGATGATAGAGATCAAGCTGTCGCAAGGCGCCAAGCCGGGCCACGGCGGCATCCTGCCCGGCGCCAAGGTCACCGCGGAGATCGCCGCCGCGCGCGGCGTGCCGGTCGGGCGCGACTGCAACTCGCCGGCCGCGCACAGCGCCTTCGACAGCCCGGTCGGGCTGCTGCGCTTCGTCGTGCGCCTGCGCGAGCTGTCCGGCGGCAAGCCGGTGGGCTTCAAGTTCTGCATGGGCCATCCCTGGGAATGGTTCGCCATCGCCAAGGCCATGCTGGAGACCGGCATCACGCCGGATTTCATCGTCGTGGACGGCGCCGAGGGCGGCACGGGCGCCGCGCCGGTGGAGTTCGTCGACCACGTCGGCACGCCGCTGCGCGAGGCGCTGCGCCTGGTGCACAACACCCTGGTCGGCATCGGCCTGCGCGACAGGGTGAAGCTGGGCGCCTCGGGCAAGATCATCACCGCCTTCGACATGGCGCGCACGCTGGCGCTGGGCGCAGACTGGTGCAACGCCGCGCGCGGCTTCATGTTCGCCATCGGCTGCATCCAGGCGCAGAGCTGCCACAACGACCGCTGCCCCACCGGCGTGACCACCCAGGACCCGCTGCGCCAGCGCGCGCTGGTGGTGGGCGACAAGGCGCCGCGGGTGGCGCACTACCACGCCAACACCCTGCACGCCCTGGCCGAGCTGATCTCGGCCGCCGGCCTGTCGCATCCGTCCCAGCTGCGCGCCCACCACATCGCGCGGCGGATATCGCCCAGCGAGATCCGCCTGCTGTCGGCGCTGTTCCCGCCGCTGGAGCCGGGCGAGCTGCTGCAGGGGCGCTTCCGCAACAACGTGTTCCGCACCGGCTGGCCCATGGCCGACCCGCACAGCTTCACGCCCGTCTGCGACATCGGCCAGGTGCTGCGCGACCTGGCCGAAGGCCACGCGGCTACGTCGCCCGGCCAGGCGATATCGTAAGCAGCCAGTCCCGGAAGGCCGCCAGCGCCGGCTGCTCCGCCTTCTGCGGCGGATAGAGCAGGTAGAAGCTCTTGCGGTCGTTCTTCAGGCCCGGGATGTCGGGCGCGACCAGTTCGCCGCTGTCCAGCTCGGGCTGCACGAAGATGTCCGAGGCCAAGGCCACGCCCATGCCGGCCGCGACCGCCTGGATCAGGTGCGAGGTGTGCTCGAAGCTCGCGCCCGCGCGCAGGCGCGCCGGGTCCAGCCCGTTGAGGGCGAAGCAGCTGCGCCAGCCCTTGCGGTTGGGCGTGGCCTGCAGCAGGGTGTGGCGGTACAGGTCGGCGGGCTCGCGGATGGGCATGTCCGCAAGCAGCGCGGGGCTGGCCACCACGATCACGCGCGCGTCGGTCACGTGCTGGGCGGCCAGCTGCGGCCACGGCCCGTCGCCGTCGGTGATGAAGGCGTCCACGCCTGCCTCGTCCAGGTCGAAGGCGCCGATGCGCGCGCTGACGTTGATCACCACGTCGGGATGGCGGGCATGGAAATCCGGCAGCCGCGGCATCAGCCACTTGCTGCCCAGGATGGGCGTGAGCGCGAGCTCCAGCGTATTGCCGGCGGCCGCCGTCGCGCGGGCGGTGGCGTTGCGGATGGCCTGCAGCGCGGGCCCGATCTCGCGGGCGTAGGCGGCGCCGGCGGCGGTCAGGGACAGGCGCTTGCCGCTGCGCGCAACCAGGTCGGCGCCGAGCAGGCGCTCGAGCGCCTGGACCTGGCGGCTGACCGCGCTCTGGGTCAGGAACAGGTCCTGCGCCGCCCGGGTGAAGCTGCCGTGCCGCGCCACCGCATCGAATGCAGCCAGCAGGGCCATGGACGGGGTCTGCTTTCTAGGATGCATTCACGGAAGTCATGGATATCGGCGATTTTTTTCATTATGCCAGCGCGCGCCGCGCCGCTAGGATTGCGCACTGGCATGAAGCCCCCTCCCCGAGGCGCTGCGCGCGTCCACCGCGCGGGGAGCGCCTGTTGCAGGCGTGGCGGTTTGGCCCCATAGGTTTCACACAAAAAAAGGAGACGACGTGATCACTGTCCTTCCGCGCTATTTGCTCAAGCATTTCCTGGGCGCCGCCCTGCTGGCGCTTTCCTTCTTCGCCCACGCCCAGGCGCCGTCGGCGGCCTGGCCGTCCGGCACCATACGGCTGGTCGTGCCCTTCGCGCCGGGCGGCAACACCGACATCGTCGGCCGCCTGCTGGCCGACGGCCTGGGCAAGAAGCTGGGCGTGCCGGTGGTGGTGGAGAACCGCGCCGGCGCGACCGGCATCATCGGCGCCAACTACGTGATCGGCGAGCCGCCCGACGGCTATACCTTCCTGCTCAGCACCATCTCCATCACCATCAGTCCGCACATCTTCAGCAACGTGCCGGCCGACCTGGTCTCGCGCCTGGCGCCGGTCTCGCAGGTGACGGCCGTGCCCAAGGTGCTGGTGGTCAACCCCAAGCTGCCCGTCAATAGCGTGGCCGAACTGGTCGCCTACGCCAAGAAGCAGCAGACGCCGCTGACCTACGGCTCGTCGGGCATCGGCTCGGCGCATCACCTGTCGGGCGAGCTGTTCCGCACCCAGCAGGGCATCGAGCTGACCCACGTGCCGTACAAGGGCGGCGCGCCGGCCCTGAACGACCTGATGGGCGGCATGATCCACATGGTGTTCGACGACGTGCCGCCGTCCTACTCCTTCCTGCAGTCCGGCCGCCTGAAGGCCCTGGCCGTCTCGTCCGAGCAGCGCAGCCCGCTGCTGCCGGACGTGCCCACCATCGCCGAGGCCGGCTACCCCGGCTCCATGGTCGAGCCCTGGTACGGCGTACTGGCGCCCGCGGCCACGCCCAGGGAAATCGTCGCCGCCATGGACAAGGCCATCGGCGAAGTGGTGCGCGGCGGCGAGTTCCACGACAAGGTCGTGCAGATGGGCGGCATCCCGCAATACAAGGACACCGCCGAGTTCACCCGCTTCATCGCCTCGGAAGACCGCAAGTGGGGCAAGGTCGTCCAGGACGCGGGCATCCCCCGGCAGTAGTGCGCAGCCGGCGGCCCACGCGGGCCGCCGGGCCCCGGCCGGCGCCGGGGCTCCCCACTCCATCCACCGCAAAGGAAACCATCTTGAGCACCAAGAAACTGAGCGCAGACTGGTTCGCCGCCGTCGCCCGGGTCGATACGCCGACCATCTGCAACGCCCTGGAGCTGGCGCTGGGCGAGCGCCGCTCGACCGGCTACACCTACGGCACGCCGGTGGCCGCGCCCGCGCCGCTGCCGGCCGTGGTCGGCTATGCGCGCACGCTGCGCTTCGCGGCGACCGACCCGTCGCCGCTGCCGCCCGACCAAGCGCTCGCGCAGCGCGTGGCCTATTACCGCTACGTGCAGGCGCAGGACGGCGAGCCCGTCATCCTGGTGATGCAGGACGTGGACCCGCGCCCCGGCACCGGCTCCTACTGGGGCGAGGTGAACTCCAACGTGCACAAGGGGCTGGGCGTGCAAGGCGTGCTGACCAACGGCTCGGTGCGCGACCTGGACGTGCTGGCGCCGGGCTTTCCCATCATCGCCGGCAGCATCGGGCCGTCGCACGGCCACGCGCACATCGTCGACTTCGACGTGCCGGTGGAAGTCTTCGACCTGGCCGTCAACCCGGGCGACCTGCTGCACCTGGACCGGCACGGCGCCGTCCTCATCCCCGAGGAGCTGGCCGCCGACCTGCCGCGCTGCATCGACCTGATGATCGCCAAGGAAGCGCCCATCCTGGCCGCCGCGCGCAAGCCCGGCTTTTCCGTGGCCGACGTCGAGCGGGCGCTGAAGGAATCGGCCGACATCCACTGAAGGACGCGGGGGGCTTGCGCCGCCTGCCTGCGCAAAGGCGGCGGGCGAGCGCAGCCACCCGGCTACCCCCCCTACAGCCAGCGCTCGAAGATCCGCGCGAAGGCTTCCATCAGCCGGTCCGACACGGGCCGGCGCTCCCATTGCCGCGGGTCGATGCGGCGCGAGGCGGCCACGTCGCGCTGCAGCAGCGCCTGCATCTGCGCCCCGAACTCCCGGCCCAGGACCACGGCGTTGATCTCGTGGTTGAGCGCGAAGCTGCGCCAGTCCATATTGCTGGATCCCACGGTGGACCAGACGCCGTCGATCACCACCGTCTTGGCGTGCAGCAGCGCGTCGCGCCGCTCGTAGATGCGCACGCCGGCGCGCATCAGCTCGCCGTAGTGCGAGCGCCCGGCGTGGAAGACCAGGGACGAGTCGCTGAAGCCCGGCAGCACCAGCACCACGTCCACCCCGCGCCGGGCGGCGTCCTCGAGCGCCCGGACGAAGGCGGGATCGGGCACGAAATAGGCCATGGTCACGCCTATCGACTGCTGCGCGCTGCTGATGGCCGACATCAGCGTCAGGTAGATCGCGTAGCTGTCGCCCGCGCCCGGCTGGTTGGCCAGGATGCGCACGGTCAGCGGCCCCTGCTCGCGCGGCCGGCCGCCGAGATAGCCGCGCACCGTCAGCGGCGGGCCGTCCTGCTCGCGCCAGCCGGCCTCGAAGACGGACTCGATCTCGGCCACCGCCGGGCCGCGGATCTCCACGTGCGTGTCGCGCCAGGGGGCGGAGCGGTCCGGGCTCTGGCGGGGGCCGCCGGCGCCGTCGCCGTTTCCATCGCCGCCGTCCCGGCTGCTGCCGGCGCCGCGGCCGCTGCTTCCGCCCGAACTGCCCGCCGGCGACGAAGCGTAGACGTCGCTCACGTTGATGCCGCCCAGGAAGCCCACCCGGCCGTCGACCACCAGCACCTTGCGGTGGTTGCGCCGGTTGACCGCCCAGCCGCCGCGCGCGGCCAGCGGGTTGACCGGATTGAACGCCAGCACCTTGACCCCCGCCTCGCGCATGCGCGCGAACAGCTCGTCGGGCGTGGCCAGCGTGCCCACCGCATCCACCGCCACCGCCACGTCCACGCCCGCGCGGCTCTTCTCGATCAGCAGGTCGGCGAACAGGTTGCCGATCTCGTCGTCGTCGAAGATGTAGGTCTCCATGCGCACGTAATGGCGTGCGGCGCGGATCGCGCGCTCCATGGCTTCGTAGGTGGCCGGCCCGTCGGCCAGCAGGTGCACCGCGTTGCCGCCGACCAGCGGCGCGCCGCTGACGGCCGCCTCCACGTCCAGGTGGCGCTGCAGGAAATCGCCCCCGCCCCCGCCCGCGCCGGCGTCCACGCGCCGGACGATGGCCTGGCTTTCCCGGTAGCCCTGCTGCCCGTGCTCGCGGGCCGCGCGCACCTGCTCGCGCTGGCGGGCGATCTCCTGCGGGCCCGGCACGGTGGCGCAGTGCGCCAGCAGCAGACAGGCGGCCGCGGCCGCCCATCGCCGCGCGTTCACGGCGGCAGCACCCGGATGCGGTTGTCCAGGCCGGCCAGCCCCTCGCACAGGGATACCGCCGCCTCGATGTCCCGCCGGGTCCGCTCCTCGCCCACCGTGCCGTCCAGCACGGCGCGGCCGTCGCGCACGGCCACCTGCACGCCGCCGGCCTGCAGCCAGGGGCCGCCTTCGGCCAGCCTGCGCCGGATGTCCTCCAGCAGTTGCGCGTCGGTGCGCGAGTCGCCCGGGTCGGGCGACTCGGCCTTCTCGCGCGCCAGCGGGTGGCGCTCGAACTTGTCCTCGTCGTAGCTGCCCTGGTAGCCGCCCTGGTCGCCCGCCTGGTAGCCGCCGTGCTGCAGGTCCTCGACCGTGCCTTCCTCGTCGAACTCGCGGGGAAAGCCCGGCGGGCCCTCCTTGTCCACGCGCTGGCCGGCGTCGCCGGCGGGTTCACGGGCCGCGCGGCCCGACCGGCCCTCGCCCGGGGGAGCCTCGTCCGCATGCGGCGGGCGGGAAATCGAAGTCGGCTTGCGTGTCGTCATGTCCGTTCCTGGCGGCCGCGCATCGTCAGGCGCCGGTGCGGTGCGGCGGCTCCGTCGGGTCGAAATCCACCCAGCGGCCTTCGCGCCAGCGCCCTTCGGCGTGCTCGACGTCCTTGCCGCCGGCCTGCCGCAGGACTTCGGCCACCTGCGTCTCCTGCTCGGGCTGCACGTGCACCGCGGCCAGCACCCCGGCGTGGCGCACCTGCACGTCCGGGTCGGCCGGCCGCGCGCGGCTGCGCCGGCCCGCCATGCTCAGCGCCCCGCCCAGCGAGCCCAGGTAGGCGCCCACCGCGCCGCCGGCGACGATCTCCAGCCCCGTGCGGCCGAAGGCGTACAGCAGGCCCGCGCCGATCGCCGCGCCCACCGTCGCCAGCAGGGCCGCGCCCAGCACGGCCCCCTTGGTGGCCCCGCGCGCATCCGGGTCGGCGGCCTGGTCACCGCCCAGCGGATAGCGGTCGTGCCAGCCGGGCGGGTTGACGAAGAAAATGTTCACCGCCTCCTCGCCTATCCCGCGCGAGAAAAGCCTGCGCGCGGCGCTCTCGGCGTCGGGGAAGCTGTCGAAACGTGCTGCAACGATCAAGGACATGGCTGCTCTCCTTCCGGCCGCAGGCGCGACGGCACAGGTGGAACCCCCGCGGGCTCCACTCTCACCGCGACTAGCGGCGCGAAACCGAGGCCACCGACAGGCAGCCCAGCAACACGCCGATCAGCGCGGCCACGCCCACCGTCTTCCAGGCGTTCTCGTGCACGTAGTGGTCGGCGTGCCGCGCGGCGCGGCGGGTGCGGCGCCGCGCGTGGCGTTCCCAGTCGCGCGCCTGGTCGCGCACCTGCTCGAGCTGGCCGCGCAGGCGGCTGCGCGCGCCTTCGATCTCGTCGCCGGTATGGGAGGCCGTCGAACGCAGCAGGTCCTCCACGCCGGACAGCAGTTCCTGCAGGTTGTCGCCGGCGCGGCTGCGCTCGGCGGCCAGGTCGTGATTGCGGAATTTCATACGTTCTCCCTGTTGGTTGATGGGGAACCCGCGGGGGCCGTGCGCGGCATCGGGCCCCTGTGGGGCCGCGTGCGGCAGGCGCCGCCGGTGCAGGCGTCCGCCCGCGGCTGGAGACGCTTTCGATTCTGACCGCCCGCGCGCCGGCGCGGCTAGGCTTTGGCTACCAGGGGTAAGCGGCTGTTTCCCCGCGGGCGCGCCGGCCGGCCCGGATGCGGCGCCCAGGCGCCGCCTGCGCGCCACGGGCCACGGCCTGGGGAGCGGGCCGTAGCCAAATGGATACCAACGCTAGTGGAAGGCCGCGACTGGCTTAAAACACGAAACAGGAACTTGTGCTAGAATCTTGGTCTTTGCTGCGTGCGGCGCAGCACCTGGCGCATTAGCTCAGCCGGTTAGAGCGACGGAATCATAATCCGCAGGTCCCCTGTTCGAATCAGGGATGCGCCACCAGACACCCAAACCCCTGTCCAGGCACCAGCCCTGCACAGGGGTTTTTCGTTTTGCCCCGCCATCGGCAAAAACATCAACGAAGACATCAACGAAGACATCGATGAAGACATCGACGAAGATATCGCCAAAGACACGAAGCCGCCCGGAGGCGGCTTCGTCAGGCAAGCGTTCTGCCGGCGATCAGAGGATCTGGATGCGGGTCGCCTGCGGGCCCTTGGCACCCTGGCTGGCGATGTAGGACACCCGCTGGTTCTCTTCCAGGATCTTGTGGCCCGAGCCCTGGATCTCGGAATAATGTGCGAAGAGATCCTTGCCGCCGAGCTCGGGCATGATGAAGCCGAAGCCCTTGTCGTTGTTGAACCACTTCACAATACCGGTTTCTGTCTTCAAACTATTTCCCTGGGAATCGAGCAAGATTGCTCATGCGCGCTGGCGACGACACGGCCGGCGGCTCGCCCGCTGCATGCGGACGAGGCTCCCACTGTGCACGCAATTGCCCGCACGGGCAACCGATGTTGCAATTCAACGGCAAGCCGCCATCTGGAGACCAGCATGCCGCCCGCCGGCCCGGCCGAATACACCTGCCCCATGCACCCGCAGATCCGCCGGCCCGGGCCGGGTAGCTGCCCCATCTGCGGCATGGCGCTGGAGCCGGTGATCGCCCAGGCGGAATCCGGCGGCAGCCCGGAACTGCGCGACATGACGCGGCGCCTGTGGGCGGGTGCCCTGCTCGCCCTGCCGGTGGTCGCACTGGAAATGGGCGGCCACGTCTTCGACATCCACCACCTGGTCGGGCAGCAGGCGTCCAACTGGATACAGCTGCTGCTGGCCACGCCGGTGGTGCTGTGGGCGGGCTGGCCCTTCTTCGTGCGCGCGGCGGCCTCGCTGCGCCACCGCAGCCTGAACATGTTCACCCTGATCGCGCTCGGCACCGGGGCCGCCTGGCTCTACAGCCTGGCCGCGACGCTGGCGCCGGGCCGGTTCCCCGCGGCGCTGCGCGGCGCGGACGGCGCGGTGGCGGTGTATTTCGAGGCGGCGGCAGTCATCACGATCCTGGTGCTGCTCGGCCAGGTGCTGGAACTGCGCGCGCGCGAGAAGACCTCGGGCGCCATCAAGGCGCTGCTGGGCCTGGCGCCCAGGACGGCGATCCGCATCGGCCCGGACGGGTCGGACGCGACCGTGCAGGTCGAGGCGATACAGCCCGGCGACCTGCTGCGCGTGCGCCCGGGCGAGAAGATCCCGGTCGACGGCGAAGTGGCCGAAGGCCGCAGCAACGTGGACGAATCCATGGTGACGGGCGAGCCCGTGCCGGTGGCCAAGTCGGCCGGCGCCAAGGTGACGGCCGGCACGCTGAACCAGACGGGCGGGCTGGTGATGCGCGCCGAGAAGGTGGGCGCCGACACGCTGCTGTCGCAGATCGTGCACATGGTGGCCTCGGCGCAGCGCAGCCGCGCGCCGGTGCAGCGCATGGCCGACCGGGTCGCGGCCTGGTTCGTGCCGGCGGTGATCGCCGCAGCGCTGCTGACCTTCTTCGCCTGGCTGGCCTGGGGACCGGCGCCGGCGCTGGGCCACGCGCTGGTCACGTCGGTGGCGGTGCTCATCATCGCCTGCCCCTGCGCCCTGGGCCTGGCCACGCCGATGTCCATCATGGTGGGCGTGGGCCGCGGCGCGCAGCGCGGCGTGCTGATCCGCGACGCCGAGGCGCTGGAGCGCATGGAAAAGGTGGACACGCTGGTGGTGGACAAGACCGGGACGCTGACCGAAGGCCGGCCCCGGGTGGTCGGCGTCGAGCCCGCCCCGGGCTTCGCCGGCGACGAGGTGCTGCGCCGGCTGGCCAGCGTCGAGCGGGCGAGCGAGCATCCCCTGGCGCAAGCCGTGCTGGACGAGGCGCGGGCGCGCGGGCTGGACCTGCTGCCCGTGGCCGGCTTCGATTCGCCGGTGGGCAAGGGCGTGACCGGCACGGTCGAAGGGGTGCGCGTGGTGTCGGGCAGCGCCCGCTTCCTGGCCGAGAACGGCATCGACGCGGGGCCGCTCTCGGCCGCCGCCGAGGAGCAGCGCTCGCGCGCCGCCACGGTGATCTTCGCCGGCCTGGACGGACGGCTGGCGGGCTTCGTCGCCATCGCCGACCCCGTCAAGGCCACCACGCCCCAGGCCCTGCAGGCGCTGAAGGCGGCCGGCGTGCGCATCGTCATGCTGACCGGCGACGGCCGGACGACCGCGCAGGCCGTGGGCCGGCAGCTCGGCATCGACGAAGTCGTCGCCGAAGTGTTCCCGGAGGACAAGGCCTCGGCCGTGGCCAGGCTCAAGGCCGAGGGCCGGGTGGTGGCGATGGCCGGCGACGGCGTCAACGACGCGCCGGCGCTGGCCGCGGCCGACGTCGGCATCGCCATGGGCACCGGCACCGACGTCGCCATGGAAAGCGCCGGCGTCACCCTGCTCCAGGGCGACCTGACCGGCATCGTGCGCGCCCGCACCTTGTCGCGCGCGACCCTGCGCAATATCCGGCAGAACCTGTTCCTGAGCTTCGCCTACAACGTGGCCGGCATCCCGGTGGCGGCCGGCCTGCTCTACCCCTTCTTCGGCCTGCTGCTCTCGCCCATCGTCGCCGCGGCGGCCATGGCGCTGTCGTCGGTGAGCGTGATCGCCAACGCGCTGCGGCTGCGGACGGTGGACATCGACTGAGGCAAGCCACCGCGGGCCGCCCTGCCGGGCCGGCGCGCGGCCCGGCGCAAGGGGCCCGGCATGCCGGCCGCCGGGATTTGCCTGCCGGCCGGAAGCCGCCGCTTGATATGCGTCAATGGCTTCTCCCCGCCCGCGCCGTAGTCTGCCGGAACACGATCTGCCGGGGCGGCCCATGGATATCAAGCGCGGACACCAGATCAACCTGCTCTACGTATTCGCCGCGATGCTCGGCATCCTGCTGATCCAGGATCTGATCTCGCAGCCCGATCGCGTCAAGACCATCCCCTACAGCGAATTCCAGCAGCTGGCCGCCCAGGGCCGCGTGGGCGACCTGGTGGTCGGCCCGAGCCGCATCACCGGCACCCTGCGGGACGCCGCCCAGGGCGCGCCGCAGCGCTTTTCCACGCTGCGGGTCGACCCGGCCCTGGCCGAGTCGCTGGCCCAGGGCCAGGTGACGTTCTCGGGCGAGCCCGAACCCGGCCCCTGGCCGGCCATCCTGGGCTGGCTGATGCCGACCGCGGTGTTCCTGTTCGTCTGGCTGTTCCTGATCCGGCGCGTGGCGATGGGGCACGGCGCGGACGGCGTGCTGTCCATAGGCAAGAGCCGCGCCAAGGTCTATGTCGAGAAAGACACCAAGGTCACCTTCGCCGACGTGGCCGGCGTGGACGAGGCCAAGGAAGAACTCCAGGAAGTGGTCTCCTTCCTGAAGGACCCGCGCAGCTACGGCCGGCTGGGCGCGCGCGTGCCCAGGGGCGTGCTGCTGGTCGGCCCG
>Ga0182738_1003136_pt1 | contig 19087 bp, 7 predicted proteins | sample eDN5th30CBELigMG_FD_128876 | JGI IMG/M metagenome (GOLD analysis project Ga0182738, IMG submission 128876) | Enriched Miracle-Growth compost microbial communities from Emeryville, California, USA - eDNA 5th pass 30_C BE-Lig MG (version 2)... ... | reverse complement strand
CTTGCGACAGAAGAATTAAATCTTTCAAGCTGAGTAGTCACTTTGGTCACACTTCTCTCAATACCAAGCTGGTTCGATTCATTAAGTCCACAGCCATAGAGTTCCTTTTTCTCACTAAGGAATAACGAGAAAGTCGCTCCTGCATAGATATCTGTTATATTCACATTTAAAAGTCTATCAATCAATACAGGCTCCAAAACTTGACATGATCCCATTGATTCACTCGACTCACTTGTGATTCCGAGACCTAATTGACCATGATAGCTATATCCCCATGCAAAAACAAGTCCGTCTTGAGTCAATGCTAATGAATGGGCATCTCCACAAGCGACTTGTACCACCACTTTATGCTCAAGAGCTCCCTTTATACGTCTTGGTGCCATACAATATAATTGATTTCTCTCGGTATTCTTCACTAATTGATCAAATGGCAATCCCAGCTGTCCTCCTTCTCCTTTACCCCAACTGTAAATGTGGCCATTTCTTGTCAAGGCAAGAGTATGAAGACCACCACAGACGACCGATCTAACGTCTAAATCTCTTAGAGAATCAAGCCTTTTGGGAGTGTTGTATGATTTCACGTCACCATGTCCCAAGATTCCTTCTTCTCCGTTGCCCCAAGAGTAAACAAACCCTTGCTTTGTCAAGGCTACTGTATGCTCATGACCACATGATACCTATTGAAATTACTTTAAAAAAATTATCATTAACTTCTTCAATATACGCTGATAACATCTTTTATTCCAGTAATGATGGTAGGAGTACTGATTTCATTGGGAGTATTAGGGCCCAAACCTAGCTGAGAAAAGCTGTTGTCGCCCCAAGATAACAATTGGCCGTCTAATGTGATGGCAATAGAGTGAGAGTGACCACAGGAAATTGACACAATAATGGTGTCCTTCAACAATACGACTCTTTTGGGATAATATATTCTGGTCTTTTTCTTGAATGATCCAGTTAAGTCTTCCGCATTGCCAATAAAAGTTCCTGTTTGACCTTTATCATTCTGACCCCAAGCATAAATTGTCCCGCTAATTTCCTTCTTATTAAATGTTGAAGGGTCTTTTTCAAAGATCTGAACAAGATTGCCTCCAGGATTAAATTTCCTTTCTTTTTTATCAGAACGTTGTCCAGAGATTGAACTTCTTATTCCTTGACTTTGACTGGCATCCAAGCCAATAAAACTCTTGTCAACTCTCATTGAATAGTTACTCACAGAAGAAACTGAAGTAGTATTCGTAAAAGAACTTTGCATAATTGACAAAAAGAAGTCTCTTAAAGCACTGGTATCCCATAGAATCCCTGTAGGCTGGAAGATTGGCATGTAGCTGATCATCCACTTGAGCATTTGTGAGCTCTTTGGCAAGGTCGCGTTTAATGTGTCAATTTTTACGCTGTTTTCATCATAAGCAAGATGATTAACCCAATGAGTAAATGGATGGTTTTTCGTTGGATTCTTCAAGGATTTCTTTGCGGATAAATATGAAAGATCGACTTTTTGGTTGGGATTGGCTGAATTATAGGAAGGCTGAAAGGCCTTGAAGGGCTCGTTGTAGATATAATGCGTCTTACAATGAGCATTTACTTGGTTTTCTGCCAAAGATAACAAAGAGGCATCAAAGAGTTCTTCAGAGTATTCTGCATCATGAATTCGGCCTTGTAATCTGGAGAGAATCGATAATCTCCAGCTGATGAAGAGTTCCCAGGGAACTGACAATGTGCCACGACCTCTGGGATCGCCGTAGAGCTTGTGGATAATTAATAAAGCGATTGTATAGCTTTGTTCACATTCAGCAAGGGATTTACTTTCCGAGAGAATTCCGTACCAAGTGTTGATGATAATGGTGAGTTCAGGGGAGGCCAAGGGAGAATTATTGACCAATGTGTTGATTTGGTCAATAATGTTTTGACTCAGCTGATTATCATTATCATTTTCACCGAAAAATGCTTGGATCATTTGTAAGAAATATGCTTCAATAAGAAGATTTTGTTGGGAATCTGGGGTATAAAGACAGTTCAATGAGCTCTGAAGAACTACAATCCAATCATTCAGGACCTCAATGTTAGGCAACTCATATGAGTCTCTCAAGAAACAATCAGAAGAATATGTCTCATTATCATATCTCTTGGCTTTTCGTAATTTATACAGAGAAGCTGGCAAAGGAAGTTCAATGGAATATTGAGAAGACCCACGAAGATTTGGGATAAGCTTAAGGAAGCAACGTTCATATGTGGTGAGATATGCGTCATTTGTGTAATGGACGTTAAGATCTGTAGGTTTGATCACAAGGCCTTGATTTGAAATCCAATGAATATATTTATCATTACGAACTTGACGTAAAATTTCGTAACTTATCGTCACATTTGAATGATAAGAAACAGCCTATCAATGGGATTTAATGGGATGGAAAGTGATTTCACAGTACGTCAAGGAAGGAACTAGCGTGGAGACAGGGGAGGTTGATGAGAGTTTTGATGACATCTTGGGATAAGAAGAGTTCGAAAGTCTTGGAGTCGAGGTGTTTTCTAGCGAAATCAAAGACTCTCATACGATGAAGGAAGAGATCTGTGCTTAAATCGTGGAAGATATCCTCGTTATCCGCTTGTGAAACATGATCAAGAACCTATGAGAAAGAAATTATTTAAAGACTTTTCACTCTCGATTTACGTCTTTCCTGTCTTTCATAAGGGAATTAAGATATATGCATAAACTTTTCTTGAAGAAATCTTCAAGGAAAAAGTCGGATTTATCTTGGATGAGTTCATCGACTTGTTTCTTAGAGTTAAAAGACTGATTAAACTGAGCAAGTTCGAGGATTTTCTTGAATTTCTTTAGCTTTTTACTGGTCTTATCATTCAATGTTTTCTTGATACATCTTGCCAATATATCAGTTCCCACTAAAATCTTTGCTCTTGGGCTTCTTAATCTCATATAAACGATCCATTCAAATCTCATATTGAGCCCCTTTTTATGGAAAAGATCCTTCAGCCCTCTAGAATTAAACACTTGGTCAGTCTTTTCCAGGATGTCAACAACTTCATCAAGACTTTTCCCAAGGCTTGCAGCAAAATGATCTTGGACCATTTTCTCTTCTCTTATCTTTGGATCAAATCTAAAGCTATTCTTAAAAATGCTTTCTTTCCCAATAAATGAGCCCATGTCGCCTAATTGTGAAGGATTTCGGCGATGTGGCATGCTATATTTTGTGTTTCTCTTGCTACCTCCGGCTTCTTTCTTGCTGAGGGCAGAGTCTGGGACTTCATAAACAACTGGACCTTCTTCGATAAATGTCGAATTGTAGGTCAATTCTGAGATGTGGTATGGACTGATGGTTGTGTTTGTGTTCTGTAAACATGCAAATACGAGGACGTTGCCCCGGATCTCAATCTCTCTAAATTGAAAAACGTTAGGAAACATTGTCAAGAAAAGAAAAAAATTTGTAAAGAATTTTTGCAAGAAACAAGAAGAAAAAGAAATAAATAAAGATTTTTCTAAATTTTTTTTGTCTTTTCTTTAATTCAACAAATTTTTTCTTCAAAAAATTTTTCTTTCATTTTTCAAAATTCAATTTCTTTGACAAAAAAAAATCCCTCTATGTTACCTTTTAGTTTGAGAGTATGACAATAGATCCATGGCACGATGGTTGAGAGCAAAGGTAGGAGGAAGATGAGCGGAGGACTCAACATAGATCATTTGGAATTGCCATCCAGCACGAGAGAACTTCACGATTTCAAGGTTCAAATCGTGATCGTCGCCTTGTCTTCTTCCATGGATAAGTGAATCGTACCCGATATCTTCATCAGCATAACCAAGAGCTTTCTTTATGAGAGCAGGCTCAAGTCCTTTCTTTGGGTATTCAAGGAAACTGATTGAAGAGGAAATTTCTTGGGAAATAATCAAAAGGGATTGGACTTTAGGAAGGGGAGTCAGAGATTGAGAGACATTAGAAAGCACAAGGAACACGTTATTGAGGTTAGATCCGGTGGTATGATTGGTATTTCCTAGGTTTCCGAAGGTATGTACTTGGACTGCTTGTGGAGCTTCGTCAAGTTTATGGTAAGGCTTGAAATTCCTCATAGAGAGGTTTGTCAAAAGGAAGGTATTTTTGAATAGATTGTTAATCTCATTATTGAGCTTGTAAAGATAATCATCAGAAAGGCCTTTGCGGGCTGGGAAGATTGGAGTGCCGAGGAGAACCCATGAAGAGGACTCAACAGTGCAGATAAGTGGGAGAAGAGTGGTGAGAGTTTGTCCAGAATATGACCTGGAAGCGTCAATGCTGTCATTTGGATTGAGAATAGAAGGAAGGTTTTCAGTAAGCTTCACAGAAGTTTCAGTCTGGAGATACTCAATACCGAGATGTTTGAGCGCTTTGAGCTCCTTTTTAAGCTTTTGTGAATCCTTCTTTGAGTACATTTTGAGATAAACTCCTTTCCAGACAAACCCTTCTTGCCAAGCTGGAGAGAATATTTCAGGAAATTCCACATAATAACCTTGTGGATCCCCCTTTAAATCTCCCGCAAAACTTATTCCACCTCCTATTTGATTCCTCAATGAGTTCATATTCCCAAAATATGACGTTGTCTGTCCTCTTATTGGCGAGGCGATATCTGACGCCTCATCTGATCCCGTAGCTGAACCTGTTCCAGCTCTGACCATACTCACCACTGAAGTGTCCAATTTATCGCCTCTTTTTGGTTTGCTGGCCACCCTGAAAGGAGGAAATTCATGAACTCCCACTGAATTATTCGGGTTCAGTCTTGTATTGGCGACCGCTGATACTAACCATCTAAATTGTTCCTATGGAAATCGAGGTTAATTTTGCTTCAATAAACCCAGAAGTACTTGTAATTGGATGAGTTTTCTATCGAAAGTTAGGCCTGTCATGCCAGCTGTATTCTTTGACATTGATGTTTTTTCCTATAGAAAAACCCATTGAGAAGGAAAAATCTCACCCAAAACTTACTCTGTACAAGGAGATCATTTCGTCGTACCAACTACGTTCATCCAAGGCTAGAAGTGACTTATAAGCTCTTTGGATCTTATTCTTATTATCTGGGACGTTCATTGTTGTCTTTTCTTGGCTTAATTGCTTCTGAAGAAGATTCGACCATTCTAACAAGACACTCTGACTTCTATTGTTATGCTGTGGCGTATTCCCTGTCTTTGATTTATTCTGCTTCGCAGACTCCAAGAATTGCTCATATTCCCTCAAGGTCCTCTCATTCATCTCATAATAAAAGTCCTGATTTTGATTTGCTTTCTTCTCTTCATAATTCGGTTCAAAAATATTTTCTGCTTGGACAAGCCCAGGTCCTTGATAATCAAACGAAATGCCCATATCTGTATTATACATAAGAGAGAAAGTCTCACATTTTAAAATATACTCATAGAACGAGGTTTGTCGAGAGGGTCATTATGGACGGATTTCATCATTCCATGCATTGAATATTCGGTATTTTGAATTGTGCTTTTTGCTTTCAAAGGGAAACTTATCAAACCTTCCCCGTTTCCAAAACCACCATATCCACTGTCTCTATGGGCGAAACTGTCTCTTATTCCTTCTGTCTCCAAGATTCTCTTTGGAGTTTGCTCGGTTATTTCCTTCTGTCCAGGACCCTACATGAGCAAATTATAAAGGGAGAATTCTCGGGGAGTAGATTTACGGGAAGATGAGGGGAATCTTGGTCGTTATTGAGGGTATTTGGAGGAAGGGAGACACGCTCTGTATTGAGATTTTCTTTTGGTTTGGTCTATTGAAAAAGAAAATAAGACACGATAAATCTGGTATTTACTTCTTGGTTAGGGTCTGTTTGGAGGTCAAGATAGTTCTTTTTGCGGTTGTTTTTGTCTTTGGTGGGTTTTCCACAGACTGCTCCCATGTGATATTTGGCGTGGGTGTGTGTTGTTTTTTAATTAAAATTTTGTTTATTTTGGTAAAGGAAAAAAAGGGTGCGTAAGGGTAAATTTGTGTGTATGGGAGAATACGAGACAAAGGCGAGATTATTTGAAATTAAATTAAAAAGTTTTGGAGTTTTTGAATGATACTTTGGTGGTTTCATTTTTCCTTTCTTTTGGTGATATTGCTTCCCCAACAAGTCTATTGCTGCTGAACCTAACTATCCTCCTTTTTCCTAGCCTTTCTTTCCAATCAAAGGGCTTTTTCAAAAAACATTATAAAAAAGCTCCTTGGCGGGTGATTTTCTTTAAGAATCCAAATTACCTTTGATTCAAGATACAATCAACAAAATTATCACGTCACGTCTTTTTTATTCAAGATAATACAATTTCATATCTACACAAATTTAATAAAAGGCTAGCTAGCTAGTTCTTTTTCTGGACTGTATTCATCGCTTGATATATCAAAGCTAATTGATCCAAGGCTTTCCGAGCTAATCCACTCTTTCTAGCCATCATAAAATATTTGTGACTACACAATAACTGTTCTCCTATCAAACTCAAATCCTTTACCATTGTATCCTTCTTCTCACCACCAATCTCTTCAATTTTCTTCACCAAACAGCCTCTTTTCCCCTCGCCAATCAACACCTCCAAATGCTTCAGAGCTCTCACATAACACAAATTTCCTAATATCACCGGCTGCTCCAACAGTTCTGCTTCTAATGGTGGCAAGCTATGGCCCACCATGAGCATTTTCTCAATGAATTTATATCCCCATCTTTTCCCAAAATTCCCATAAAGACTTTTCCACAATCCTTTCTGCTTCGAAAGAGCTTCAGATAACCCCAATAACACACACGGATGCCACTCAAATCCCAACACCATCAAACAAACCTGATCTAGCCAGATTTCTTGATGAGATTTCTGACCGCCTCTTGTCCCGATATCATGGACTATCTTGAAAATAAACTGAATAGAAACTCCAAGAAGTCTATTGAAAAGTGGCTTGGAGTCTTGTGAGATCAAGAAATAAGCTAAAATCAACAAGATACATTGAGTGTATCGTGGTACTTCATTGTTCTTCAAATAATTCAAACAGATTTTCCCAGCGGTTTGCTGAAGCTCGTTATTCGATGTCAAAATCAAAGAAAAGGCTTGGATATTTTCGATAGTACGGTCGTAACGCTTGGTTTTATTGAGTCTTTCAAGGAAGGAAAGACCCTCAGGCTTGTAGTTACAAAGTGCTTCAAGGCAATAATCGAAATATTGTGACAAAAGTTCACCATGAGTAATCTGGTTATGAGCAATTATCCATGAGATTATTGCTAAAATCTCTTGCCTTTGCTCCTCTTGTGATGTCACCAAGAGTTCAAACACCTTCTTCAATGTCAAATCTTGCAAAAACTCAGACATTTCTTTCAGACTTACAAACCCAAATGTTGCAAAGTCTCCTTTACAAAGCCTTATCAGTCGGCAAGAGTACAAATATCCCTTCATATATTCTTCAAAGTTCTCTCTATCCTCTCGTATTAAAATCCCATTTCTCACCCTGAGATATCCCTGCACCACTTTCTTCATTTCTTCTTCAGCAAATTCTTCTCTTGGGGACTGTATTTTTCCCTTACCAACACCCATTCCAAATAATCCCAAGACTTCGAACAACCCAATACCACTCACGACCAGACCACTCAGAGTATCCTCAATCACTCTCCAAAACGCATAAATCTCGCTATCTAATAGCATAATTCCATATCTCTCACAAACTCTCTCAACATAATCACAATCAAAGTTTGATAATCCACAAAGGAAATTCTTTACAACCAACCCTTCCAATTCCTCAGAAACTTTCACATTCTTCATAAACCCACGGCCTTGTACGTCCAGCAGCACCTTCTCATGACCCTTTTCTTTATTCCTAAACCAGTATCTTCTCAAATCTTTCCAATAATTTCCATACAACAACAGATCTCTTTGTATCCTCACTTTCTCTCTAAATCTCTCATTCTCCTCTCCAGTCATCCTCTCCATTAACCTATACGCAATATTCAGCAGATATATATGATCCCATAAGCTCAGTCCTTCATTCTTCATTGTCAAATATTTCAGATAATACGCTGTCTGATATATTCTCGCTTCACTTTTTAACAACATCACCAATATTTGATCAATTAATCCTTTATGATCCCCTCCTTCAGAAGCACCGCTCACCAGCAGCTTCTGAGCTTGAATTAACGCGAGATAACTCTTTGAAAATCCATATCTTGTACTAAACTCCTTGGCTTCTTCAAACATCTCTCCTTCTAATAACAACAAATAGATCTTGAAACTATTAAATATCAATCCCTTTGATCTTGTTCTCTTTGACATCTTCCTCAATACTCCAAGATTTACATACCAATCCTCCATTTGTTTGCTTAGCCTGATCTTACAAAGGGCCTCCAACACTCCCAAGGCTTGCTCCTCAGTAAAAATCTCATTATAAATCAAGTTCTTCACAAACATCTCGATAAATCCCGCTTCTAATAAGACACTTTGCTGCCCAGCCCGTCTTTCTCCTCGATATTCCTTCACAAATCTTGTAAACTTGCTCTTCATCTCTGTCACATTCCCTTCAAATATCTTTTCAATTCCTTCGATAAATTGCACCCATGATCTCTCTCCAAAATACACTCTTGTTATTTTCACTAATTCCTTCATATCCTTCTTGAACCAATAAACCAAATCTCCAAGCTCTTTTCTCCACTTCTCCTCTCCTTTGACCTCTAAGACCTCTCCTTGTAATCTTCTCCTGCCAATTCCCAAATGCTTAAAATATCTCTCTTCTTTCTCTCCTTCATCCACAAACTCTGCCATTAAGCATAATATCTCCATGTTTATCTCCTCACTGAGGCGAACTAATCCTTTTCCCAAGATCTTTCTCACTCTTTCTCCTCCTTCATATTTCTTCAGCATTTCTCTTATCTTCAATATCACTCCTATTATCCCTTTGTCGTCCGTTCTTATCCCTTCAATCTCTTTCAGTACCACCTCTTCTGTCCATTCCTGAGAGGTTCTACCTTGTATCAGCCTCTCGTCTTCAAGCGAATTTATCAGATGCTTTTTCAAGACAATATGATGGAAGTATTTATGTATAAACTCCTTAGCAGTCTCGATGCTACATTTCTGCACATCAAGCTCCAACAACAGCTTTAGCCAGTCATTCTTCGCTGAGATTTCCTCTAATAACTTCAATGAAGAAGGAATATTATGCAATGTGCAAAATTTCGACACCAGTCCCCAAGGACTTTCCATCTCCTTTATCAACTCCTTCTCGCCTTTCATCGCCTCCATTATGCTCTCCATTGATATTGTCGCTTCTTCTAATTGCTCCAATATCTCAATCAAATGTGTTCCACGCTTATTATACCCTTTTTGAGTTCCATATCCTCTTATATTTTGTGAATATACCTCCAAAAAGTATCCGCTCATCTTCTCTAATATCCCTGGGACTTTCGCTTTATTCTCTTCTTCTATCCAGTTATCATTTTTCTGAGCTCTTGGGAACTCATAAACCTCAGAAAATAGCTCTTTAGGAGCTTGCAAAAAGTTCTCTGAATAATAATATAGGTTGAATATCTCAGCCGCATTCTTCTCTTTACATCCCAAAAAGATAAAAATCCTTCTATACACCAAACAATTCACCAAGAAGGGCTCTGGGTCCAGTCTTAACAACTTCAAAAACGCTAAATATGACCTGAACAAATCCAGATTAAAAGGATTTTGTAACACAGCCTTGAAACAAATTCTCAATATTGTATGCACTGTCTTCATATCCTTATTTCCTCCTTCATTTAGCCCGCTCAAATCTGCCACCAAATTACCCAAATCGGCTGCCTTCGCAGCCTCTGTTTCTCCAAATAATAACAGTCTTTTGATAGGATGATCAGAATATATCGAGAGAAAACCAGCAAAAGGTAACCCTAATTGAACCATAAGACCGATTGTTCGGACCTCTAATGTCTCATTTTCTACACCCCTTGGCCTATCAAACTGAACCCCCTTTTCAATCGCAAGCTTTGTCTCAGCCAAAGACATATCTTCAGTATTCGAAATCTGTCCAATTAAGAAATAAGAAGCCAAAGATCCAGCGCGAAAAACTTCAAATACAGGAATCTCCTTTTTCTCTTCCACAGCTCCACATTTTCGACTGCAGATCTTATATTCCCAGTATAAGTCTTTTGGTTTCACTGATAAGCCTCCTGCTTCTTCTTCCCATTTAGAGATTATTCCGCCAAATGCCTTCTCATCTCCTTTGAGAGACAAGATCACTGCTTTTTCTTCTGGACTTTCCAAAAATCTTTCAATATTCACTTCACGTCCTCCTTTCAATAAACTGATCACAACAAATTTCAGTTTGTTCTCTCCTAAATATCTCACTATTCCTTTCATCTCTCCTCTCATCATCATCCTATTTCTTGCCAATAATCCTATCATCTCCTTTATCCCGATGACTTCTTCACTCACATTATATCCTTTCTTCACCATTATCTCCATAAATCTTCGAAGATTTTCTTTATTATTTAAGCACCCTGGCACCCTTCTGATGATCCTCTCTTCTCCTATTCCAAAATACTCCTTAAATATTGCTTCGTTTCTCTCCATCATCCAGGAAAGTACTTCTTCTATGGTCTTCCAATCTCTTCTTTCAACAAGAAACTCAAACAAAAACTCCAAATATTTCCTTTTCTGCTCTTCTTTCAGCCCTTCAAATATCTCGATTACCTCCTCTGTACCTATCTTCAACCTCTCAAATAAAACCGCAAGCATATCTTTTGCTTCAATCTCTTCAACATCTCTCACCTTATATTGAAAATATCCTGCTGCACACCTCACTCTCTCCATATCCAATATTCTTGCTGGAAGCTTCACCCCGCTTCCTAAATACCCTTTAAATATCTCCTGACAATATCTCTCGAGCTTCTCTTTACTTCTCTTCTTCCCACTAGCTCGTGGTTTAAACTTATCTTTTCCTCGAAAACTCATCTTCATATTGACCTCATACATTCTTCTGTCATTCTTTCTAAACTCTTCCACTGAAAAAACTCCTCTATGTCCATATCTCTCCTCCTCCTCATCCACTTTTTCTCCTCTGTAAAATCTCGTCATCTCATATTCTCGTCTCATATAAGCAGCTCCTGGCTCATCTTCCTCTAAATCGTCCATTTCAAAGATAAAGTGCCCATATGATTTTGCCTTTTCAATCAAATCTGTCAAGTCTTTGGGTTTTCCTTTCTCATCCCCTCCTTGGGAACTGTCTCGTCTCCATAGATTATTCAAATTTTTAGGTCTTTTCATTGGACCAACCACTCTGCTCATAGCATATTTCCGCCTCAAAGCTATCGTTATACTGTCAATTGGAGCAAAAATTTCTTGAAAAGCAATAAAAGGAGAAATAAGAGAATCTTCTATCATCCCTTTTTCTTTAAAATATTTAGCAATTTTCTTTCGAATATCCTTCCTCAATGTAAAACAATAATAATCTGCCAAAGCTTGATCAACTTCCAATCCACTTTGTTCCATTAAAAACGCCGCGAATTCCAAACTAAAATGTCCTTTTGCCAAGAAATACAAGCACGAAGCTTTAATTTCTTCTTGGACTTTCTCCAATGTATAATTTTTCTCTCTCAAAATCTCCAGGATAGCCGACATATTCCCTTCCAATAACAATTCTATCGGCGACTTCCCCTTATATCCCAGCTCTAGCGGCTCTAACCTTATCCCTTGTAATGATAATCTCCATCCAATCTTCTCTTTATGCCCTTCCCGCTTGATTATATCTTTCAATTCTTTATATCCACTTTGTAAATATCCCACCATTTCTATTTCTGAACCTTCCGTTTTACCAAACTCTCCTTTTGTGACTGGAATCACAGGCATCTTTTCAGTGATATTCTCCTTGTTGTATCTCGTTATATATTCATTGAACTTCCTCATAACCCAATATAATATGATCTTGTAAAATCCTCGCTTTTCATTCAGTGTTCTCTTCTCTTTCACTCCATCTATGTAGCAAAACAATTAACAAAAATCTAGACAAAAGAATTCTCTTACCTGTCAGATATAAGTAAATATAATAAAAGAGATTCATTGCATTTGGTTCCGGCAGCAGTTCTTCAAGGCTAGATTCTACCATAAAAAAATCTTCATAATGCAGCCCAAGGACAAAGCGGATAAGGTTTAAGGTCTTTACATTCCAATTATAATGAGCTGAGAGGTAAGGAAGATTATGGGAATGGAGTATAAGGAGTTTGATAAGGAAAGCATTGAGAGAAGGAGGCGGGGAAGAGGGGAAAAGGATATGAGAATGAGGGAAAGGGAGGTGTGGAAGGAAGGTTTGAAAGCCTGGGAGATAGAGAGTGGTTAATAGTGATTTTTGCATAAAGGTTGTTGTTGTAATTTTGGCTTGGTTTGTGTATTTGTAGGTGTTTGTGTGTGTTTGAGTTAATGTAGAGATTTTTTGTATTTTTTAAATTAACCGGGGAGTTTGGTTAAAGAGGAATTAAAAAGGGAAGATTTTTTGAATTGAGAAAAATTGAAGATTGAATTTAAGGAATACCTGTCTCTCTGATTGATGCGAGGCATGATGATGTCAAAGAAATAATCCGAAATGAATTTTTAGAAGAAAGCTCTTCAAAAAAGTTTTTGGAAGACTCTTTTTTTTCAAAAATCAATTCAGGAAAATTCAGGTCCATGTTGAACATCGCCAAATGGTTTTCCCAAAAAGAAAATGGCTTTTGGAAAATATCTTTTTCCTCAATCTTGGGACTGATGTATTTTTTAAAACCAAAAAAGAAAATTCCAAAAAAAATTTTTTGAAAAGATTTCTGTGAGAAAAATAAAACAAGAAAATTTTCAAAACAATAGAGAAGAGGCTAAAAATTTCAAACTCCAAAGAACACTTGAGAAAAATCTTTTTTTAGATTTTTTTCATTTTTGCAAAAGTTAAAAGAAAATTTTTTCACATTAAAATAATTTTTTCTTTTGAAACATTTTCAAAATTTTTAAGAGCAATTCTCCGTCTTTTCTTTCATTCTCTCAATGATCTTTAAAATCTCTCAACCACGCCTCTTACAATTAACCTAATACTGATAATATCAAAAATTCGTTGCGATTTCTTTTACAATCTCCTCTCATCAGATTTCCAATCTAATCACATAACCACCCCAAAATAAACAAACAAAAAACTAAAACAATCCCAACACATGTTCACCAAAACCAAATTTCTCTTTTCCCTTCCTCGTTATTCCTTCAACACTATCCCACACCCTCTTGAAACTCCCAATGGCCCCAGATTTATCGGCATAACCCCAGAATCTTCCAAAACTCTCCTTAACCTTCTTGATCTAAACAACCAAAATCTCGATATCTTTTACAATACAAACAAACTCTTCCACAACCATCTTGCTCATCACCTTCTCGCTTCTTATTCTCTCGGCGCTTCTTCTGCCAGTCTCCAACGTATCTACAACAATTACGCTGCTTATATTCCTCCAAGGGAAAAATCTCATACAAAAATCACACATAAAAATTGGCTGGAGCATCTCGGCAACAAAGAGTAATCATTTATTTTCAACCTTTTCTTCTCATCTTTCAAGCTTATACATTGACTATTTCAACTTCTTCAACGATATGATCAACACTAATTCTATGCAACAATGTTTTGATATCTATGCTATGCATCCTCAAATCTTCAGAAGACTCTTTAGTGGAGCTTTCCATCCTCTTATTCACGCTGGCTATGGTGTTGAATTCAACATTCCTCTCATTCTTTCTGAAGGTTCTTCCTCTTTTAACCTTTCTTTATGTAAATTTTTCAAGGCCTTGCTGATGCTGCAGTTCATCCGGATTATTTCGCAGACCTCCTTGATGACGATTACCTTGCAAGTCGTCAAAAAGGCCACAAGAAAGTTCTCCAAATTATTGAGGAAATTCAAAGGGATCCAACATTTGACGGGTTAGCAGGACCTCAAACTCCCTTCCATGTTAGCTCAATGAAACTCGCCTCCAAAATTGATACCATCAAAGATTATGCGAATAGCTGGGCTATTCCAAAAAATAGAGGCGGTCTAGAACTTGGCATTAAGGAGTTATATGATGCTTGTGTGTTGTTATATGGAGCTACAGCCATTAGACCTGATAAAGAATCCATCCGCTTAGACTTTTTCATGTAAAATATCCACTCCATTGTGAGAAATTTTAACCTTTCCAAAGTCTCCACGGGCTCACTGCGATGTTATTTACGCAGATTATGCAGCCTTTTATGGTCCATGAACGCCGTGTTCGTCTTGTTAGAGGTACCTTTCAAATTTCTCGACCCCTTTATTAATATTTTCAAAGCGCATTTTGCGGTCTTATTGGCGACTTATATAGCAAGAGGGAGACCAAAGGTTCATATAGAGGCTCTTTACGAGTATAAGCCAAAAGAGTTGAATGTGGAGCCTAACCCTTGGTTGGATGTGGTGAAGGAGGCGTTGTTAGAAGAAGAAGAGGCACATTTGATAAAGGTTGTTAGAGCTTTGATGAGAGCGGAGCAATTTTGGGGAGCTGATGAGAAGAATACATATCTGAAAGTGGCACAGTTATCAGTTGAAGGATATAAAAAGTATAAGTTTGCTGATGAAGGTGGAATTGGTTGGGATGAAAATTGGTAGAAAATGAACATTGATCTTGTATATGTTGATGAGATTGAATCCTTTATCAATCATTACGTGTATATGGAGATGTTTGAATGCATATTCTCCATCTAAATTTTTTTTATTTCGGGATTTTTCTCGGAGAAAGATCTGATATTTCAGTCTTAAGTCGTAAACAAAAAAATTTTCAATTTGAATAAATTTGGGAAAAAATGAAAGATTTGAAAATCCTCAGAAATGAAAAAGTTTTAGCTCATTTTCTTTTCATCAAGTCAAAGAAAAAAATTTTTAGAAAAGGAGTCTTTCAATTCGTAGACTCTTATGTTGAGAAATATCCTCGCACACCATACACGCATATCCACCCGTATTAACTAAATTTCCTTGATAACAAGGGAAAATTAATCACTAAAACTTAATCAAAAGGTTAATAAATTAAAATCCGAATACAAGCAATAATTCAGTTAAAATTTCAGTTGCTTTAAAAAATTTTCCTACTGCATTTCTTCTCACAAATGAATAGACACAATCCAAATCTCTCTTTTCTTTCTCTTAGTCTCTCAAGTGCCAAGCTTCCCCTTTGTGAATTCATCAACTTTTTCCAAACATCATAAAAGCTCTCCAGAGTTTCTTGGCAAATGCTCAGCTCAGGCAATATTGAGAAAGATGAGCCGTTTCTATTTGAACTCTATGAACTCCTCACAAATCTCATTTTCTCTTAAAGAAGTTAGAAACAATTTTTCTATAAAGGCTAACTAAATCTCATTATATCACAGAGCGTTATCCAAATTAAATTTTCTATATCATTAAGAATATATAACCTCTTCTTATTTACCAGTATAACACCTCCTAATTTCTCAAAATTTAACGTTTCCATTTTACCATTATCACAATCCTTCTTTCATTCCACTTCTCCCCCACACCCTCCTCTCGACTCATAGCTTCCCAATAAACTTCCTCTCTATCAAAGCTTCATGGCCAAATAAGCACGTTCTTTAACTTTCCAATGTTTTTTCTAAAAAATTCATCTTCTCTTCAGGATTTCTCTTCTCTATGGACCCTTTAAATTTTCTTCTCAAACCAAAAACAGTTCTCTGAACTCCCAACAATCACTCACTTCGACAAAGAAATTTTTCCTTCTTCAAAATAAATTCTTCCGAATTTCTAAATGACAAATCAACAGAATTTTTCTGTTAGAAAACACATCACATCACATCAAACAAAAAAAACTCCCAAATATTTAATTATTAATTCCCCTACAATCCACACCCGAAGATGCGAAACTCTTCCCAGCATCCCTTCGCGACCTCTCAGTCCAAATTCCCCTCTCCAATCTCCTCCCCAAACCCACACTTCACTTCCAAACCTCCTCCATTCACTGACATAACAAAAGCCAATACTCTAACTCCTCCTCAACACAAATCCTCCAACTCCCATGTCCGTACATCTTCCTTTTCTATTTCTATCCAACCTCTCTCCCAATCTCCATTTTCCAACAATCCCCTTGCGTTAGAGCCCTCCCAAAAACCTCTCGGCCATCGACGAAACAACTCATTATCTCATTCTGGACACACCTCTACAACATTTATCACGAGATTTCCTACGTAATTTTCTCTCTTTATTTCCCTCTTTACCCCTCCGCTAGTTCGTTCCAAGATGACTCCTGCAACATTCCTTCCACACTCCGCAATAACCAAGGAAAAGAAAACAGGCCTTCTGGTCTTTACGCTCCTTCTCTGACGTCCAGTCTTCTGTTAAACGAATCATCTCTCAAGAATCCTCCCACAAATTCCCCTTTTAGACAGCGCGAGCCTTCCACTCAAAGTCCTTACAGAGTTGATACTTCCAACAATTTCGTCTCAAACCCTTTCAGTAAACAACAACAACAGCAGCCTTTCGAAATGACATTTACACCTGCTACTGCTTTCAACAACCATCTTAATTCAAAGCCGACCAATTTTGACGAATTTCGTGAAGTCAATGAGACTTTACATTCATTCCCTCATGCAGGATTTTTCGAGATCACACCAAAGCATTTAGAAACTGAAGAAAGACTTCCAACTGAACTCGGCTTAGATTCCACTTACCAATCACCTTCCAAGGCCTACCAACAGCAATACATTGGAAGCCCAGAACTTCTTCGCAGGCAAAGCCAAGGATACCTTTCCAGACCTTCAAATGCCAATATCCGAGATACCACTGCTGAAAGGTTTAGCTTTGAAGGAAAAGGTCATCAAGGCGATAGCTCTGTTGTATATTTCTGCTCAAAAGGAACTCTCAACGAAACCAGCTTCCGTGATCCTTTAACCGCCACAAAAGAGCTTTTAGTTCCACAACGACCTACCCCAAAAAGTCCTGAAAGCCCTGAGGATTCACGCAGCCCAAGCCCAGAAGATAAGCAGCAGCAAGCCTTGGAATCGCCAAATCCTTCAGATTATATCTTGTCGTTGGCTTCGAATCGGGATCCTCGAAGCGCGAGAAGTCATCAAGTGAAGTCAGTCTGTAGTCAACTCTCTTCTAAAAGAGACAATATGCCTGTGGCTATGCCTGAAGTCAAGTTTTTCAGAGAAAAATTCCCTGTTATCAGCCATAATCTTCCACCCCCAAGCCAAGAAGACACTAGCAAGCAAGAGGTGTCTATTCATCAGCAGCAAGAAGAAGAAATGGTGGGTGAATGTAAGAAATTTAGCATAACAGAAATAATGGAAGAAGTCAAAAAAATCGAAAAAACCTGTGAAAACAAGCCCAATACACAAATCCTCGATTTCCCTGAAAGTGCAAGACAACTCTTACCTACCACCCTTCAAGTCATTCCAGAAGACCCTCAACAAGAGCCTGAAACCACCACTACTTTCCTTAGAAAACAAGGCCCAGAACCATTATTCTGTGATGAATCCACAATTCTTTACAACTCTCAATCTGCTACTCTTGTCACCAGTCCCAACAAATTCGATCGAAAGATCGAGAAATTAGCCCTAGGTGGCCAGGCTGATGATAGTGGTAGCATTACAGACTTCACGTTGAAAACCGAGCCAAAACTTAGTGAAAGATCTCAAAGAGATAATCCCCCTGCGCCAGTTTCTTTGAGTGAAAGAGTCAATCTTGTCTTGAAAAAACTTGGAGAAAAGCTCAAAACAGCTGAAGAGATCCATCAGCGCTCACCTCTTCTTTCTTTCCAGAAAGACACGAAGATTGATTCTGTCTTTAAAGCCTTGCCACAAGAGGCAGATTTCCATACTTTTGAGCTCAAGAAAAACGATCTTAAGCCCTCACATAACGAGATTGAGGTGTACTCTTTTGGAGCGAAAGAAGTGACTCCTTCACCAATAAAGGACTCAGAAGGGTTCCAATCAAACAGTGAAAAATCGCATGATAAAGAGAGGGTCCAAGATTTTGTAAGAAATGAAATGGCAAAAGTGAAGGAAAACCTCATGAAATATAAAGCTGTAATTGAGCCACAAAATGCCTCTAGCTTCAGAAAAATGGAGACAATGAGCTTAGAAGATACTTTAAGAGGAACTGGTGGAGTTGAATGCTACGAAGAATCCGAATCTCATTATAAATCTTTCAAGCCTCCCGCTTATAATTTCGAAAGATTTAACCCCCAAAACCCAAGCAAATCCAAGCCTCAGGCAAGAATTCACAATGATAATCCAGATCTTATTGCTCATATTGAATATAACTACCAACCTCTTAATCCAATCATCTATGAAGAAAGCCAAGAAAAAACATATATCAATACTCCAGACGGCACTCCTTGCAAAAAAGAGGACCACCTTGTCGATCTCTACGGGACCGCTCAGGAAACTGCCTTTGCTCTTCCAAACTACGAAACCGCTAAAGCAGTTAATTTCCAGTCTTTGGAAAGAGAGATCGTGAACAAAATGGGTGAATATCAGCAAGAAATCGTCCAAAAAATCTCCGATATCTCTCTCAAAGTGGATAAACACTTCGCTTCTCCATCTCCTATTTCCTCCAAGCCCAAAGATCTGCCTCGTCCTGCCTCGGATTCCCACAATAAATCTCGAGTAAACAGCAGTGCTCGTCCTCCTCTTTACTCCCAAAGCAACAACAAGAATAATTCTTCTGTTGAAATTACCGATCTTCCCCGACAAATTATCAGTCCTTCCCCTTCTGTCAGCCACTGGGAAGAACCCAAACAACAGCAGCAATCTCAAGTTCCATCCACTGGCTCTCATACTCGCAGAAGTAGCACTCCAATTCTCGACAGTTATTCTCGTAGATCTTCTATGATTTCTCTTGATGATCCTCAGCCATTTACTCTGGTAAATATTCAGCCAAATCATCCTCAAAGAGACCCCGAACCTCTTCACAATCATAGAAATTACAATCAAATGCAGCAAGCAGAACTAATGTCACAGCATCAACAACAATTACAAGATCTTAAACAAGCAACTTCTCGCCAAGCAAGCGCGAGAACTAGCCAGAGATCTGCTGGAAAAAGCATAAGATTTTCACCAAGAATGGACGCAGTCCTTCAAAGTAATAATGATAG
>Ga0182738_1003135_pt1 | contig 19088 bp, 17 predicted proteins | sample eDN5th30CBELigMG_FD_128876 | JGI IMG/M metagenome (GOLD analysis project Ga0182738, IMG submission 128876) | Enriched Miracle-Growth compost microbial communities from Emeryville, California, USA - eDNA 5th pass 30_C BE-Lig MG (version 2)... ... | reverse complement strand
CCGCCGCCGACCACCACGACGTCGGCCGTCAGGGCGCCGGCAAGCGCTGTCGTTGCGGGAGGCGGAGGGGCCGTCTGCTCCCAAAGGCCGTGCGATCTAGGGTCGTTCTGCATATGCCTGTCCGCCAGCTGCCGGAGGTTCGCTGCGATCATGGCTGTGGCGCGGGCTGGCGACAACGGAAATCCCGTCGCGCCTCGCGACTGTCATCGTTCTGTCATGGCTGCCGTCGCAGTGATGCCAGGCGGCGCTCCGCCCCCGAACTTGAATAGCCCCACGACCCATGAGTCACCGAGAGAAACCATTGCCGGCTGACCGGATGGCGCGGCCCGTATCGGGCGTGATCTGGGCATATCGCTTCGATGGCAAAGGTCAGGCGACGCCGGTGGCGCTCGATGCCTGCATCCGGCCGCTCGCCCCCGGCGAAGGCTTTCTCTGGGTTCACCTCGACTTTGTCGACAGGCTGGCGCGCGACTGGATCGCCGGCATCGACTGGCTGGGGCCACAGGCGCGGCGGCTGCTCCTGAGCCCGGACGATTATCCAGCGCTCGAATATGACGCGTCCTCGGTGTGGGGTCGGTTCTCCGACACGCTGCAGGATCCGGACGAGGACAGCGATCGCACGGTGCCGATGCGCTTCGCCTTCGGTCCGGGCTATCTGGTCTCCGGTCGCCGCCATCCGGTTCGCGCGGCCGCGCTCACGCGGACGAAGATCGACAGCGGTCACCCCGTCGGCGGACCCGTTGCCTTGTTCGAGGTCATGATCGAGCAGGTGCTGCGCGCCATCGCCGAGACGTTGCGCGCCTCGCGGGCGGAGGCGGATTCAATCGAGGATCGGGTTCTGGACGAGCGGTTGCACGACGAATCGCGCCGACTCGGCCCATTGCGGCGCACGGCCGTGAAACTGCATCGCCAGCTCTCGGGCCTGCGCAGCATCCTGCGCGAATTCGCCGAGGATGAGCATGTCGACGGCAGCCATGTTGCTTCGCGCGCGGCAGCGGAACGGCTCTTGCGCCGGATCGAGACACTCGACCAGGAGGTGCAGGAGGTTCAGGACCGTGCGCGCTTCCTGCAGGATGAGATCGCGGCGAAGCTTGCCACGATCAGCAACCGCCATCTCTACCTGCTGTCGGTGATGACGGCGCTGCTGATGCCGCCGACGCTGGTCACCGGATTTTTCGGCATGAATACCGGCGGGCTGCCCTTTCTCGAGGGCGTGCATGGCTGGATCGGCGCGTCGCTGATCGGCGGCCTCGCCTCCGGCTGCACCTTGCTGCTGCTCAGGCGGCTGGGCTTCTTCGAGTAGCTGTCGCCGTCTCCAAAACGCAAACGACCGCCAGACGGGATCCGAAGATCGCGCAAGGCGGTCGCTTGTGTCGGGGCCGGCGCGGGTCGCGCCGGTTCAGCCGGCTAGTCTTCGGCCGGCGTGATCGCCACGCGGCCCTTCAGCCGATCGTCGCGCAACTCGTACCACATGGCGTTCAGGATGCCGAAGGCACAGGCCAGGCTGAGGCCGAGGATCCAGGAGAAATACCACATTGCTTTGTCCTCCACTCAGTAGGCGTTGGGGTTCTTGGCCATGCTGTCTCCTGTCACCTTGCCGCGCATGACCCTGTAGATGAAGGCCGTGTAGAGCAGGACGATCGGCAGGAAGAAGCAGGTCGAGAGCAGCATGATCCAGAGCGTCAGGTGCGAGGACGAGGCGTCCCAGATCGTCAGGCCGGCATTGGGGTTGATCGAGGACGGCAGCAGGAACGGGAAGAGCGAGACGCCTGCCGTCGCGATGATACCGAAGATGCCCAGCCCCGAGGTGATGAAGGTCATGGCCGGCTTGCGGATGGTGAAGCCGATAAGGGCCAGCACCAGGCCGACAAAGCCCGCGATCGGCGCGATCATCATCCAGGGATAGGTCTTGTAGTTGGCCAGCCAGGCGCCGGTTTCGACCATCGCCGTCTTGCCGAGCGGGTTGGACGGGCCGTTGGGGTCGATGGCGCTGGTCAGGACATGACCGCCGATACCATAGGCAACCCAGACGCCGGCCAGGGCGAACAGCACGATCGCGGCGAGAGCGGCCCAGCGGCCATAGGTCCGCGCCCGGTCGGCGATCGGGCCCGACGTCTTCCAGGTCAGCAGCGCCGCGCCATGCATGATCAGCATGGCGAGGCTGACGAGACCGGCCACAAGCGCGAACGGCGTCAGCAGCTGGAAGAAGTTGCCGCGGTAGAAGGTCCGCAGCGTGCCGTCGAGCTCGAAGGGCAGGCCGAGCAGCACGTTGCCGACGGCAACGCCGAGGATCAGGGCCGGGACGGTGCCGCAGAAGCACAGCACCATGTCCCACTTCGAGCGCCAGCCGGTATCGCCGATCTTGCTGCGATACTTGAAGCCGACCGGCCGCAGGATGAGGGCGATCAGGATCACCATCATCGCCAGATAGAGGCCGGAGAACGACACGGCATAGAGCAGGGGGAAGGCGGCGAAGATCGCGCCGCCGCCCAGGATCAGCCAGACCTGGTTGCCTTCCCAGACCGGGCCGACCACGTTGATCACGATGCGCCGTTCCTCGTCCGTCTTGGCGACGAAGGGCAGGAGGGCGCCGATGCCGAGATCGAAGCCGTCCATGATTGCGAAGCCGATCAGCAGGATGCCGAGCAGTAGCCACCAGATGAGGCGGAGCGTCTCATAGTCGACAGGCACAATGTTACTCATCGCATACCTCGCGGATCAGAGCTTCGGAGCGGCGGCTGCCGTCACCGGCAGGACACCGGCACCAGCAGGAGCGGACTCGAAGGGGTTGTGGTCCAGCGGTCCCTTCTTGATGGTCTTGACCATCAGCACGACCTCGATGATCGCCAGCACGGTGTAGATCGCCAGGAACAGGGCGAGGCTGATGGCGAGGTCCCAGAGCGTGAGCCCGGATGCAGCATAGAAGGTCGGCAACACGCCTTCGATCGCCCAGGGCTGACGGCCATATTCAGCCAGCAACCAGCCGGATTCGATCGCGAGCCAGGGCAGCGGCAGGCTGAAGAGCGCCAGCCACAGGGTCCAGCGCTTCTCGCCGAGCTTGTGACGCGATGCAATCCAGAACGCGGCGCCGAAGAAGGCGATGAAATAGAAGCCGAGACCCACCATCACGCGGAAGCTCCAGAACAGCACCGGCACGTTCGGGATCGTCGAATTCGCCGCCTTGGTGATGTCTTCCGGCGTGGCGTTCTCGATGTCGGTGCGGAACTGCTTGACCAGCAGGCCATAGCCGAGGTTCGGCCACTTGGCGTCGAATACGGCGCGCGCTTCGGCATCGGCCGGATTGGCGCGAACCTTCTGCAGGGCGACATAGGCCTCGATGCCGTCGCGGATCTTGTCATGCGCGGTATCGACCAGGTTCACGATGCCCGGAAGCTCCTTCGTCAGCGAGCGCGTGCCAATGATGCCGAGCAGGTAGGGGACGCTGATGGCGAAGCTGTTTTCCTGCTTCTCCATGTTGGGGAAGGCAATGACGTTGATCGCGGCGGGAGCCGGCTCGGTGTGCCACATGGCTTCCATGCCGGCGATCTTCATCTTCTGGTTCTCGGTCGTCACGTAGCCGCTCTCGTCACCAAGCACGACGACGGACAGGGCTGCTGCCAAGCCGAAGCTGGCGGCAACGGCCATCGAGCGCTTGGCGAATTCCTGGTGGCGTCCGCGCAGCAGATACCAGGCGCTGACGGCCATCACGAACATGGCGCCGGTGACATAACCCGCGCTGACCGTGTGGACGAACTTGGCCTGGGCAACCGGATTGAATATCACGGCCATGAAGTCGGTGACTTCCATGCGCATGGTGTCGGGATTGAAGACCGCGCCGACCGGATGCTGCATCCAGCCATTGGCGACCAGGATCCACAGCGCCGAGAAATTGGCGCCAAAGGCGACCAGCCAGGTGACGACCAGGTGGCCGACCTTGGACATGCGGTCCCAGCCAAAGAAGAACAGGCCGATGAACGACGCCTCGAGGAAGAAGGCCATCAGTCCTTCGAGCGCCAGCGGCGCGCCGAAGATGTCGCCGACATAGTGACTGTAGTACGACCAGTTCATGCCGAACTGGAATTCCATCACGACGCCGGTCGCAACGCCCATGGCGAAGTTGATGCCGAAACAGGTACCCCAGAATAGGGTCATGCGCCGCCAGATTTCGCGGCCCGTCATAACATAGACGCTCTCCATGATCGCCATCAGGAAAGAGAGCCCGAGCGTCAAGGGAACGAAAAGAAAGTGATACATCGCCGTGGCCGCGAACTGCAGCCTCGACAGGGTTACAATATCGATATCAATCATGGCCTATACCTTTTGAGTCGCCAGGATTTAAAACTACGCAGCCATAAGGCCTCCGACATTGAGCGAAATCAATGCAGCGTGCTGTCACGTGCGGTCGATTGGCACAGGCTGGGCCAATTAGACCATCAATCCTGTAAGAATGGATGCATGAACACCGTCGAATCTGCCGCGAACGCTGCGGGGCCCGTGCGTCCGCCCGTCAATGAAACCAAGTGGCTGCGGGCGCGCGGACGCGTCGGCCGTCGCGCCACGGGAATCGCGATCATCGTGCCGCTCGTCGGCGCCTGCCTGACGGTGGCGCAGGCCTATCTCCTGGCGACGATCCTGCATCGCGCCATCGTCGACCAGCTGGCGAGCGCCTCCCAGGCGGCCGCCATTCTCGGACTGGTCGGGCTTGTGGTCGCGCGCGCCGCGCTGGCATGGGTCGGCGAGGCGGCCGGAATTCGGGCCGCCGAGGATATCAAGCAGGCGATCCGCCGCGACCTGTTCGCGACGCTGATGCGGCGCGGGCCGGACTGGATGCGCCAGCGTTCTTCCGGCGAACTGGCAAGCCAGATCCTCGACCAGGTCGAGGCGCTCGACGGCTATTTTTCCCGCTTCGTGCCGGCGATGATCGCCGCCGCCGTGGTGCCCATCGCCTTCGCGGTCGGCCTGATGCCGGTCGATCTCGTCGTCGGTCTCGTTCTGCTCGTCACCGCGCCGCTCATTCCGCTGTTCATGGCGCTGGCCGGCTGGGGCGCGGAAGCGGCGAGCCGTCAGCACCTGACCGCTCTGTCGCGCCTGTCCGGCATGTTTGCCGACCGGCTGCGCGGCCTGCTGGTGCTGAAGCTGTTCGGACGGGCCGAGGACGAGATCGTCCGGGTCCGCAGCGCCAGCGACGAGTTTGCGTCGCGCACCCTGGCCGTGCTGCGGATCGCCTTCCTGTCCTCCGCGGTGCTTGAGTTTTTCGCCGCCCTCGGGGTTGCCGGCGTCGCGCTCTATGTCGGCCTGACCTATATCGGCCTGCTCGATTTGCGCGGGGCGGAACTCGGCCTGCAGGCGGGACTGTTCTGCCTGCTGATGGCGCCGGAGGTCTATTTGCCGCTGCGCACGCTGGCGGCCAATTATCACGACCGTGCCTCCGCCAAGGCAGCGGTGACGAGCCTCGCGGCGACCTTCGAGAACCTGCCTGCCGTAGACGAGTCGATCGCGACGCCGGGCATCGCCTGGGCGCCGGACAGCGCGATCGGCGTCACGGCCCGCCACCTGACCGTGGAGACGCAGGATCGCGGCGCCATCCTGGCCGATGCGACGCTCGACATCGCGCCCGGCGAAACCGTCGCGCTGCTCGGCCCGAGCGGCATCGGCAAGTCGACGCTGATCGAGGTGCTGGCCCGGCTCCGCGGTCACCAGGGCCTCGTCGAACTCGGCGGTGTTCCGCTCGAGGATATCGGCGAAGCGGCGCTTCGCCGGCATGTGGCAGCGCTTGGCCAGCGGCCGCGCCTGTTCCACGGCACGATCGCCAGCAACATCCGGCTCGGCCGCGCCGATGCGACCGACGCCGATGTGCGCGCGGCGGCAGAGCAAGCCTGCGTGCTGGACTTCGCCGCTCGCCTGCCCGAAGGCCTGGAGACGCCGGTCGGGGAGCGGGGCAGGGGGCTGTCGGGCGGCGAGGCGCAGCGTGTGGCGCTCGCCCGCATCTTCCTGCGCGATCCCGCGCTGGTGCTGCTCGATGAACCCACCGCCCATCTCGATGTCGAGACGGAGGCCCGAATCCTGCGTGCCGTGCTCGAATTCGCCGCCGGCCGCACCCTGCTGATCGCGACCCACTCGATGGCGGTGGCGGAGCGGATGGACCGTATCTGCGAAATCGACGATCGCCGGCGCATTGTCGCAAGGAACGCCCGGCCGGCTGCCTCCATCCTGCAGGGAGTGGCCTGATGCGGCTTCTTTTCAGCCTCTACGCCACCCGGGCCGGCGGTCTGCTGCTGGCGCTGTTGCTCTCCTGCATGACGCTGGCGGCCGGCGTCGCCCTTTTCGGCGTCTCCGGCTGGTTCCTGACCGGCGCGGCGCTGGCGACCTCGGCCATGACCTTCAACCTGTTCGGGCCCTCGGCGATGGTTCGGGGCTTCTCGTTCCTGCGCATCGTCTCGCGCTATGGGGAACGCCTCGCCGGGCATGCCACCACCTTCAAGATCCTGTCGGATATCCGGGTGCGGGTTTTCTCCAGGCTGATCCCGCTGGTGCCGCTGAAGGCGGCGGCGCACCGGACGGGCGATTTCGTCGCGCGGCTCACCGCCGACGTCGAGACGCTCGACATGATGTTCCTGCAGGTGGTTGCCCCGGTGGCCACCGCCATCCTCGGCGCGCTCTGCCTTGGCCTGTTCCTGTGGCTGGTGCTCCCGGAGGCGCTGCCCGTCGCCCTGGTCGGTTTCGGACTGACGACGCTGTTCGTTCCCCTGATGATAGGGCTCGCGGGTCGCCACACCGGAGCCGCGACGGTGCGCACGGCGGCGGATCTGCGCGTCGCCGTGCTGGATGGCATCGACGGCCACGCCGATCTCGTGACACTTGGCGCCGTCGACGGCGCCCGTCGCACGGTCGACGACGCGGCGGCCGCCTTGCGCAGGACGCGGCTTCGTCAGTCCTCGCGGATCGCCTTCGGCCCGGCCTTCGTCGTTCTCGGCACCGGCGTGACCGCGATCGCCACCCTCTTCGTCGGCCTGCCGGTTCTCGAACAGGGCCGCGTCACCGGCCCGGTGCTCGTCGGCGCTCTGCTCGCCGTCATGGCCGTGTTCGAGGTCGCCGGGCCGATCCTGCGCGGGGCAGGGCGACTGGGAGCCGCGAGCGCGGCCGCGGGCCGCGTGCAGTCGCTGGTCGGCATGCAGCCGGGCATCGTCGATCCCGCAAAGCCGGTCGCCATCCCCCCCACCGGAGATATCACGTTCGAGAAGGTCGGCTTCACCTATGGCCGCGACCAGTCGATCCTGGCCGGCCTGGATCTGACCCTCCATCCCGGCGAGCGCATTGCCATCCTCGGCGAAAGTGGCTCCGGAAAGTCGACCTTGCTCAGCCTGCTGTTGCGGCTGATGGACGTTGATTCCGGCCGCATCCAGATCGGAGGCGTCGATATCCGCCGGCTCGCCCAGGCGGATCTGCATGGCCATGTCGCGCTTCTGTCGCAGGACGCGCCGGTCTTCATCGGCACGATCCGGAACAATCTGAAGATTGCCGATCCAGCCGCCGATGACGCGATGCTCCACACCGTCCTTGAAAAGGCGCGGCTCGCTGGCTTCGTCCGCGCCCTTCCGCAAGGGCTCGATACCTGGCTCGGTGAATCCGGCGAGACGCTGTCGGCCGGTCAGGCGCGCCGTCTCTGCCTGGCCCGAACCTTGCTATCACCGGCTCCCGTGCTGCTTCTCGATGAGCCCACGGCCGGGCTCGACCGGCCGACCGAGGCGGAGTTCCTGGCGGATCTTCTGGCCGTCACCACGGGACGCACGCTGATCCTCGCGACCCACGCCGCGATCCCCCATGGCGCGGTGGATCGGATCTATCGACTGGAGGGCGGCGTGCTGACGCCGGTGGGATGAGCGAAGGACGGTGCCCAGAAGGCCCGATCGCTACCGCCGGTGCGAGGCGATGATGCCGGCGGCCAGTGCGGCGAGGGTGCTGGTCGGCTTGCCGCCTTCGGCATTCTGCCAGGCGACGCGCGATCCCTCGATCAGCAGGAATAACTGGTCCGCCAGCAGTTCGGGCTCGGCCAACCCTGAGGCGCGGCAGATGCGGATCAGATTGTCCCGGTGCTGGCGTGTATGCGCCTCCAGCACCTGACGGCCGGGATGAGCCGGATCGGTGATCTGGATCGCGGCGCTGGCCAGCGCGCAGCCGCTCTCATTGCCGTGCTCGGCGTGATTGGCGATGCGCTGCAGCCAGGCGTCGATTTGCGCCAGCGGCTCGCCCGGATGCTCGTTTTCGATCTCGCACCAGATGGCAGAGCCCTCTGCCGCCAGTCCGCGCAGATATTCGGCGACCAGCAGGTCCTTCGATTCGAAATGCCGATAGAGCGTCATCTTGTTGGTGCCGGCTGCCTCGGCGACCGCCTCCACGCCAACGCCATGCACCCCGTGGCGCGCGAACAGCTGGCGCGCGGCGATCAGGATACGCTCGCGCGGCGGCAGCGCCCGTACGGCGGGGCTGCTGTGAACAGACTGTTCAGCGATCTTCACTTCCATCTCGTTGACTCGATGTTACCTAGGAGTAACATTTAATAATGTTACTCTACGGTATCGACGCAGTTCCCCCCGGATTTGGGCCGGTTTCCGTAACATAGTGAAGGGAAGACCGATGACCAACATCCTTTTCGTTACCTCGAGCCCCCGTGGCGGCGCTTCGCATTCCAGCAAGGTCGCCGAGCGCGTTCTCGCCGATCTGGTCGCGCATAACCCGAGCGCCACGGTTGTTCGCCGCGACCTCGCCGCCGATCCGCTGCCGCATGTCGACGAGGCCTATCTCGGCGCACTGTTCACGCCCGCCGAGGCCCGCACGGAAACCCAGGCGGCGGCCGTCGCCCTCTCCGACACGCTGATCGACGAACTCTTCGCCGCGGACATCATCGTGATCGCCTCGGCGATGATCAATTTCACCATCACCTCGACGCTGAAGACCTGGCTCGACTATATCGCGCGTGCCGGCCGGACCTTCGCCTATGTCGACAACGCACCGGTTGGCCTCGTCACCGGCAAGCGCGTCGTGCTGGTCGAGTCGAAGGGCGGCATCTATTCGGAAGGTCCGATGAAGCCGGCCGATTTCCAGTTGCCCTATCTGCGCTTCATCCTGGCCTTCATCGGCCTCAAGGATGTTGAGGAGATCACGGTCGAGGGCGTGGCCTTCGGCGCGGAGCAGGCTGCCAGCGCAGTCGCCGCCGCCGAGATCAAGGCTTCGGAAACGGCGCGCGCCATCGCCGCCTGAGGCCGTCTTCGGGCCTCGAAGTGAAACGGCCGGATCTTGCGATCCGGCCGTTTGCGTTACGGGGTGTTGGTCTTGATCTCGATCTGCAGGAGATCGGGGAGCTTTTGCGGTGCGCTGTCCGCCGTTTCGATCAGCGTCATCACCGGCACCGGCGTCGTCGGCTCGGCGGTGATGGTCATGGTGCCTGGCGCCTTGATGAAAGCCTGCAGCGCCGGCGCCAGCTTGGCCTGGAAGCCAGGGTTCTTCAGCACCATCAGGAACAGCGGCAACGCGCCGGCGATCTGTTGGCGGAACTTGTCCGGATCGACATTCATCTTCTTCGCCTGCATGCCGACGGCGCGCTCGACGATCGACTTGTCCTCGATCGACAGCTTGCCACGCGTGAACAGCAGGGAAGCCATGGCTCCCTCCAGCGTCTTCGGATTCTCGATCGCCTGGCGCGTCAGCCCGGTCAGCGTGGCGTCGACGTTCATCGTCGCCAGGTCCTGGATGGCGAGCTTGAAGCCGTCGAGGATGACGCTCTCATCCGCTTCGCGCCAGGAGAGGCGGAAGCCGTAATCGGCAACCAGCCGGTCATAGCCGAGGCCCTTGATCATCTCGCGGGCGCGGCGGTCGTCGATCTGCGACAGGTCGAGATCGAGCCCGCGGACGTCGCTGGTGATGCTGGTCGGCACCGGGCCGATATAGGCGCCGAGATCGATGCGCGCGCGGTCGAGCGCGCCGAGCTTCTTGCCGCCCTGCGTGACGTCGACGCCCACGGCTTCGGCGAATCCCATGGTCGGCATCACTGGCGTGGGGTCGAATTCGCCGCCGCCCAGGCTGGTGAAGATCGACGAGACCAGCAGATCGGGCGGCGGGAACTTGAAGCCCCCGACCGCGAGCCGCTCGGCGCCAAGCGAACCCTTGTCCTGGATGGCGACATCCAGATCGCGCACGCCGATTTCGCCGATGCCGTCGCTCGAGAAATCATTGATGTGGAAATCGCCGAGATGGAAGCGCTCGACCTCGGGCGCGGTCACATCCAGATCAGTAAAGCGCACCGTGCCGACGCCGGCGAAGCTGAACAGCCCGGCGAGATGCTCGCGGACCATCTGCGCCAGTTCTTCTTCCGGCCGGTCGGCGGTCGCCAGCATGGTGTCCAGGAAGCTGGTGAAGCTCTTCGGCGGCTGGCGAAGGCGAAGATTCTCCATCTCGAACGAGCCCATGCGGATCGACGCGCCGGGCATCTCGATCGAGAAGTTGCGATAGATTTCGAGGCCGAGCGCGGTGCGCCACTTGCCGTCGCCGACACCGCCGACATAGCGCTCGGGATCGAACACGGCCGAGATCACGTCAAGGTCGTATTTGCGCGCTTCGATCTTGTCGATCGTGAACTTCAGCAGGCCGTCGGGCGAAGGCATTTCCTGCGAGACGGGGCCGATCGTCACCTGGTCGATGACGCCGTTTGCCATCCCCTTCAGCTCATAGGAGCCAAAGCTGGCCGCGGAGGTCTGGCCCTCGGATGTTTCGGTCGCCTCGATCTTCCCGACGCGGATGCTGTCGACCGAAGCCTTGGCGACGATGCCCCAGCCCTTGGCGAGCGAGGTGAAGATGCGGTTCTCGTCGAAGACGTAGTTGACGAAGCTCGGAACCGAAAGGTTGTCGACACGGATGTCGGTGAGCTTCGAGCTGCCAAGGTCTCCCACGACCAGCTTGCCGCTGTCGGCGGTGATCTCTCCGGCCTTGAAGCCGCCATCCGCAGTCTCGGCGTAGTTGGTGATGGCAATCGTGCCGAAGCTGAGTTCCAGCTTGGTCGCGAGCGTCTCGCTTCGGATGGTCAGGTTGCGCAGCGTCGCGGTGCGCTGGCCTTCGTCATAGGAAAGCTCGGCAAAGCCGGCGACCCAGTTCGGCGAGGCGTCAAGCGTCGAGATCCAGTGGCGGATCGCCGTCTCGACCGGCTCTTCGGCAAGCGCCGGCAACGAGGCCGTCATGGCCACGGCGCTGACACCGGCGGCGAGAAGACGGACACGTAGCGACGAACGGCTCATAGGGTGCTCCATTGGCATCGGGTCGATCCGGCTCGGCGAGCGATCGACCATTAAAGTCTGTTTTCCCGATCCGGGACAAGAAAAACCGGGCGGTTTGCGCCGCCCGGGATCCATTTGGCGCGCCGGGGCGCGCAGCTTTCTCAGGCGCTTACTGGTTGGCCTGGATGTCGACGGCCAGAACGTCCGGCAGCGTCTGCGGCGCGGTCGAAGCGGCGCCGAAGATCTGCATGATCGGAACCGGATTGCCAGGCTCGGCGGTGATGGTCAGCGACTGCGGGTCCTTGAGGAAGGCGGTCGCCGCCATGGCGATGCGATCCTGGAAACCCTGGTTGCCGACGACCGACAGCAGCAGCGGCAGCGCGCCGCTGATCTGGTCGACGAACTGCTCCGGGGTGGCGCCCATCTGCTTCGCCTGCATCGCGATCACGCGGCCGACAATGCCGGCATTGTCGAAGCGGATCTTGGCGTTGTCGACGGTGGCGGTGGCGGCGAGTTCCGAGAGCTTGTCCGGATCCTGCAGCTTGTCGCGCGGCAGGCCGCCGAACGTGCCGGTGATCACCAGCTTGCCGACATCCCTGCCGTCGAGGCTGATGGAGCGGAAGGTGAAGCTCTGCTTGGAATTGTCATAGGCGCCGTCGATGCCGACGTCGAAGTTGAGCTTGTCGTAGCCCAGCTGTTCGACCCAATCCTTGGTCTGCTCGTCCGACTTCAGGACTTCGCCGGGAATGGTGACACCGCTGACGCGGAGCTGGCCGTCATTCGGCGCGCCCTCGATCACGTCGCCGAGCGAGACGTTGATGCCGTCGACGGTGATCGGCGCGGGGGTCTCGGTGGAAACGACGCTGATTGTCGACACTTCCATGTTCGAGAACGGCGTGATCTTGGCCTTCGAGTTGATCTCGGTCGGCGCGGGAACGATGGCGTCCTTGAACAGGCCCTTGTCCCAGCTGATGGTCGTCTGCTCGTCGACGATCTTGCCGGCGTCGAACGAGATGCTGGCTGCCGTGAAGCCGCCGCTGGTGCGCTCGATCGGGCTTTCGATGACAATGGCCGGGATGGTCACGTCGCCGCCCTGCTTGGCGGTCATCTTCACAATGCTGAGGGTGACGTTGTCGCCATCGGCCTTGGCCGAATCGAACGTGACCTTGGCCTCGCCGCGGGCCTGGGCGGCGGCGACGAAGGCGTCTGCGATCTTCTGGGCGTCGGGTGCTGCGAAGGCCGCCGTCGACAGCATCAGCGCGGATGCGAGCGTAAGGCCGCGCACCGCGAAGCCGGAAACTGTCAGGTTCATTATGTCCTCCAAGGAACGAATCGAGAGGGCTCGGCGACAGGCCGAAGCAAGGTCCGACGGGCATTCTGGCCGCACTTCATGGCGAGAGCAAGAACGGCGGCCCAGCGTGTGATGAACGTCACCCGTGTCGAAACGGGGGATTGCACCCGCCCGAATCCGCTGAACGCTTTCCGGCATCCCGGTGCCGCCCGGTTGGCCGCGGCAACCGCCGCCAGGAGCGCCATCGGCCCCCCGGGCTGTCAGCCGCGGCTGCGCGAGCAAGCATTGATGTCAGAGGTACCGCCCGGGCCGCAGGCATTGACCGGCTCCATGGCCTTGAGGGCCGGGGAGTTCGGATCGGTCGTGCAGCCCTGAAGGCAGGCACTTCCCGAAAGGACAGCGAAAGCCAGGAGGAGAGAGCGCATGAGCTTGCTTCACCTATGCGGTTCGAGCGGCGACGTTGAGCCTCGTTGCCGCTTGAACGGTGATGGGGCTCCGGCGATCCTCTTCTCCATATAGGCGGGCAGACCGTCGCGACCAGCCTGTGGGCAAAGCCCTAGCTGTCTCCGCAGTCCGTGGACGGCGACCCCAGGTCGAGCCAGGCAGGCGGGGGATCCGACTGCCTGGCAGAAGGGACCGATCAGCGGCGGTTGCTTGAGCAGTCGTTCTCGTTGCTGGATCCGCCGGGACCGCAGGCATTGACCGGGTCGTCCATCGCCTTGATGGCGGGGGCGTTGGGATTGCTGGTGCAACCCGACAGGCTGGCCAGGCCGGCGCTGATGGCAAGAACGGCAAGCAGGGTGCGCATGGGAACTCATCCTCTGGTTGGCCCTTCGCTTCGATGCGCCGGGCTACCCGGCGGCACAGCGTCTTTCTCATGGGCAACCGGAGGTTCGCGCAACGTAATCTCGCGCGCAAGCGGCATCCTCACATGACGATCAGGCCGATGCCCTTCAACAATTCCGTCGCCTGCGCCTTGGAGATGACTGCTTTGCGGAAAAGGCCGGCATCGGCCAGCGAGATGGCGCCGAGATCGCAGCCGCGCAGGTCCGCGCCCTCGAATTTCGCGGCCCTGAGGCTGGCTGAGCGCAGCGACGAGTCGAGAAAAACCGCATCGCGGAAATCGGCGCCGGCGAGATCGGCATCGGCGAAGTCGACGGCGTCGATCCGCTCCTTGCGAAGAGAGAGGTTGCGCAGCATCGCGCCGTTCAGGCGGGTGCGGCGGAAGGCGATGCCGATCGCTGCCGCGCCCTGGAAGTCGCCGCCTGTCAGCTTGCAATCCTCGAAACGGGCATTGGTCAATCGCGCGCGCACGAACTCGGCATTGCTCATGTTGCAGCTGCCGAAGTGCGTGTCCGCGAGCTCGGCGCCGGAAAGAACCGCCTTCAGCGCGCGCACCTCGTTCCACCGCGATCCGGTCGCCTCGACGCCGCGAAGATCACTGCCCGAGACATCGCAGCGCTCGAAGCTCGCCTCGGCGAGCTGGAGGCCCTTCATGTCGCAATCGATGAACTGGCAATCGGCGAAGCGGGCCCCGGCAAAGTCGGTCTCGCCATCGAACAGGGTCGTCAGCCGGATCTTCTCGGCTACGAGGTTTTCGACGATGCGGGTCGGGGCGGGAGCGGGCGGTCGGGTCATGAATCAGCCTTGGATGCTTTTCCGGCACCGTAACCCCAAGCCCATGCCGCGCCCAATACCCACCGGTCCCGGCCGTCGTCTCGATGCCAGGCGGTCGGACGGGCGCCCAAGCCCTTGTCGAGGCAGGCCCGATGCAGTGTCATGCCGCGATCGCGGTGATTCCTTGGCACGTTTGGACATCCGCTGACGCAGGATGGCAGGGACGGCCGCCGTATGATCCTCCAAGCGACGAGACCCTCGCCCCCCGGCGCACCACGGGGATCTCGGCGCACCGTTGCCATCCGCGCCGGTCTCGTTCTGGGGTGGCTGGAGGCGGGGCTTGGCGCGCTCTGCGCCGGGATTCTCGCCCTGCTTCTGGCCGTGGTCCTGCTTTCGGTCGGGCTGCGCTATGGACTGGGCAGTGCCTTTCTCGGCTCCGACGAACTGGCGATATGGCTGCATGTCGCCCTGATCGCCATCGGTGCGCCGCTCTCGATCCATGGCGCGCTGGCGATGCGCCTCGACGTCTTCACCCGCTTCCTCCCGGCGGCCGGACAACGGGCGGCGCTGGTCATTGCCGACAGCCTCGTCATCGTCGGCGGCCTGGTGCTGATGTTCGGTGGTGGCGAAATCATCGCCATGCTCGGCGGCGTCTCGCCGACGCTCGGCCTGCCGGAATGGGTGCGCTTCGCCTTTCTGGGCCTTGGCGGGGCGCTGACGCTGCTGGTCGTGGTCCTGAAACACCTGTCCGAGGGCAGGGCCTGGCTGCTGCTGGCCGTCCTTGTGATCGGAGCGGCGCTCTATATCGGCGGCAGCAGCCTATCCCTGCCGGCCGACCTGCCAGCCAGCCTGGCGCTCGGGCTGATCGCGCTGGTTGGCCTCATGGTCGCGGCGCCGCTGCCGTTTGCGTTTCTCGCCGCCGCTTTTCTCGCCATCCCCTTCGGCAGCAGCATGCCGCAACCGGCCATGGTCGCTTCCGTCGTTTCCGGCATGTCGAAATTCCTGCTGCTGGCGATCCCCTTCTTCCTGCTCGCGGGCGGCTTGCTGACCGCCTCCGGTGTCGCCGGCCAGCTTGTGCGCTTTGCCGCCGCGCTGGTCGGCCACAAGCGGGCAGGGCTGGCGCAGACGACACTCCTGACGAGCGTGCTGTTCTCCGGCGCCTCGGGTTCCTCGGTCGCCAATGCCGCGTTCGGGGCCAGCACGTTTCAGCCGGAACTGGTCAAGCGCGGCTATCCGCCGGCCCAGGCGGGCGCGATCATCGCCGCCACCTCGGTGCTCGATAATGTCATCCCGCCCTCGATCGCCTTCCTGATCCTCGCGGCGGCGACCAATCTTTCGGTCGGCAGCCTGCTGGTCGGCGGCTTCGTCGCCGGCGCGGTGATGGCCGCGGCGCTGGCGCTGGCCATCCATTTCACGGTCCGGGTCCGCAGTTCCGAGACCCGCGCCACGCCCGCCGAGCGCCGCAACGCCGCCATCGCTGCGATCCCGGCCTTCGGCCTCGGCGTCATCGTCGTCGCCGGCATCCGGCTTGGCGTCGTCACCACGACCGAGGCCGCCGCGCTCGCCGCGCTCTACACGCTGCTCATCGGACTGTTCGGACGGCTGGGCGCCAAAAGCCTCTATGCCGCGTTCCGGCAGGCGGGCGTCGAAGCCTCGGCGATCGGACTGTTGATCGGCACGGCGGCGCCGTTCGCCTTCCTCCTCGCCGTCGACGACATTTCAGGCCTGGTGGCCAGCCTTGCCGATCGGTTTGGCGGCAGCCCGGTCGCCGTCCTGCTGCTCGGCAATCTCATCCTGCTCGTCGTCGGGCTGGTGCTCGATATCGGCGCGGCGATCCTGCTGTTCGGGCCGCTCCTGTTGCCGCTGGCGGTCGCCGCCGGCATCGATCCGATCCACTTCGGCGTTATCCTGGTGGTCAATCTGATGATCGGCGGCCTGACGCCGCCCGTCGGCATGCTGGTCTATGTCGTCAGCGGCGTCACGAAACTGCCGGCGGGAGCGCTGTTCCGCGCCATCCTGCCTTATCTGTTCGCCCTCGTGGCCGCGCTCGCGCTGCTTTGCGCCGGCGCGATCCTCGCCATTCCATCCGTCCGCTAGAGAGCTTCCCCCATGCCCCGTTTGACCCGCCGCCAGTTCCTCCGCTCCGCCTCGACACTGGGCCTCGCCGCGCTCGCAACCCCGGCTCTGGTCGGCCGGGCCGCCGCCGCGACGTCGCTGACGATTGCCTCGCTGCTGGGACCGGACAAGCCCGAGACCAGGATCTGGGAGCGGATCCGAGACAGGGTCGAGGCGGAACTGCCGGGCGCGTTCCGCTTCAACATCGTCGCCAATGCGGCGCTGGGCGGCGAGAAGGAGGTGGCCGAGGGCCTCCGCCTCGGCTCGATCCAGGCCAGCCTTTCCACCATCTCGACCCTGTCGGGCTGGGTGCCGGAAACGCAGATCCTCGATCTGCCCTTCCTGTTTCGCGATCGCGATCATCTCCGAAAGGTCGTGCAGGGCGGTCTCGGCGCCGAACTGAAGCAGAAGCTGGGTGCGGAGAATTTCGTCGTCGCCGACTACATCAACTATGGCGCGCGCCATCTTCTGGCCAAGGAAGCGATCACCCGGCCGGAACAGCTGAAAGGCAAGCGCATCCGCGTCATCCAGAGCCCGCTGCACACGGAACTCTGGGCGTCCTTCGGCGCCAACCCGACGGCGATCCCGATTCCGGAGACCTACAACGCGCTGTCGACCGGGGTCGTCGACGCCATGGACCTGACGAAATCCGCCTATGCCGGCTTCAAGCTCTACGAGGTGGTGCCCTATCTGACCGAGACCGGCCATATCTGGGCCTCCGGCGTGGTCGTCTTCGCGGCCCCGTTCTGGAAGCGCCTGGACGAGCGGCAAAGGGCCGTTTTCCAGGCGGCTGCCAGCGACGGCGCCCGTTATTTCGACGAGCTCATCATCTCCGACGAAGCGGCCTCAATGCAGCTCGCGGCCCAGAATGGCGGCCAGATCGTCCAGCCGGAAGACCGCCCGGCCTGGGAGAAGGGCGCGCGCACCGTCTGGCAGAGCTTTGCCGGCAAGGTCGGTGGCATGAACAAGATCGAGGCGATCCGCGCAGTCGGGTGAGGGGCGCACTTGCGTGTGGACGGCCGATAGACGAGTTGGATCAAGGCTTTGTCCGGGCTTCTCGATTCAGATCGGGAGGCCGGATTTCTCTACTTTCATGGGGCGAGGAAGGAGTCATCGCGCTTTGAGGCGGCTCCATGCCTAGAGACGGGCGGGCAGCCATAGGCGTTCGTCGAAGCGGAACGGGCGCTGGTTCGCAATCGAAAGCGCCGCCCCGGCCGGATGGGCCGGGTTCACCAGCAGGTTGAAGCTCTCCGGCACGATGAAGGACGGCACGCGCAGCACCGGCGTGCGCGCCTCGGCCAGCCAGGCATCGCCAAGGGCCTGCGGCGCCTCCGGCAGGGTGTCGAGCGTCTCGACGGCGAGGCCGTCGAGGGCGATGCCGGTCAGAACGTAATCGTCCGGCAGCAGGTCGGGCGTCAGGTCGAGATGGACGCGGACCTCGAGCACGGCCAGCGCCGCCGCTTCGGCGCCGTAGATCATCGCCCGTCCGGGCGAATTCCAGCGCCCGCCATAGAGCCGCGCCCCGGTGCCGGAAAGATCGGCGAAGGCCGCGCGGGAGATGCGCCAGGCGATCAAGCGAGGCGCGCCAGGAGAGCGGCGACGGTCGACACGCGGCAGGCTGCAACCTGTCCGCCCCGGTGGCGACGAAACTCACGGCTCGCAGGGCTGCATGCGTCCATCAGGCGGCGATGCCGTGGCTGATCCGGCCGAGCAGGTTTTCCACCTGCAGCGCGCCTTCCGACGTGTCGAGCAGGGACAAGGGCGTCTCGTCGCCCAGCGCGGTCGTCGGCCGCCGCAGCCATGTCGCCGCCTTCTGCTGGCTGCCGAATGTATCCTCGGCCGCGGCGATCACGCGCGCGGCGCGCATCAGCCGGTCGGACTGGTCGGCCGTGAGCGTGCCGATCTTTCTGCGGTGCGACAGCGTTTTTCGCGGCAGGACGACGAGGTCGAGCTCGGCCAGCGTCATCCGGCCGCTATCGAGCACATGCTCGACGGCGCGCACCGGCAATCCTCGTCGCACGGCGGCGATCAGATCCCGCCCGCTCCGGATCGAAAGCCCGAGCGCGGTTTCCCCGCCGACAATATCGAGTGCTTGCGTATGAGCCATGAGCGCCTCCTGGCGATATACCACGAAGATAGGTGCATATGGCCGGGGCGGCAAGGGGAGCGGAGAAGGGGATGTTTATGGGGCGATGTCGTCGAAGCCGGCTCAGGATGGACGATCGCAATCCTGTTCTCCGTCGCGAGGGCGGGGATCCCTGCAGTTGAAGCGCGGATCGCGTCCAGGAACCCTGCTGAATGGGTCCCCGCCTGCGCGGGGATGGCGGCATGCGTGTGGGTTAGAGGGCTATCTCGGGATAGAGATCTCGCCAGTCGGGATTGCCGCGTTCGATCAGGGCGATCTTCCAGTCCCGGTTCCAATGCTTCAATTGCTTCTCGCGCCGGATGGCCTCTTCCATGCTCGCGAAGATCTCGTAGTGAACCAGCATCCGGATTCCGTGCTTCTTTGTGAAGCCGTCATGTACCCCCTCGCGATGCTGCCAGATGCGCTGCGCCAATGCGCTGGTCACGCCGACATAGAGCGTGCCGTTGTAGCCACTGGCGAGTACGTAGACGCAGGGTTGCATCGCCGGATTATGCGCGCTGTTCGGCGGGTTGTCAGCCTTGCAGGGAATGTGTCGGAATATCGCCAGCGTACTCAGGCCGTACGCGGCACCGTCACGCAACCTCCGCCGTCATCCTCGCGCAGGCGAGGATCCATGCAGCCGGGTTCTCAGCCGACCAGATCTCCGGCTGAATGG
>Ga0182738_1003134_pt1 | contig 19089 bp, 14 predicted proteins | sample eDN5th30CBELigMG_FD_128876 | JGI IMG/M metagenome (GOLD analysis project Ga0182738, IMG submission 128876) | Enriched Miracle-Growth compost microbial communities from Emeryville, California, USA - eDNA 5th pass 30_C BE-Lig MG (version 2)... ... | reverse complement strand
TTCCTTGATGCGCCGATAGAGATACTTGTGCTCGAAGTAGAGCACGGGATCGTCGTCGCGGATCGCGGCCTTGAGAAGTCCCTTCGCATCGCGCGCCGTGGCCGGGTAGACGATCTTCAGTCCCGGCGTGTGCAGGAAGGCGGCTTCCGGATTCTGCGAATGGAACGGGCCGCCACGCACGTAGCCCCCACTCGGACCGCGAACCACGAGCGGGCACGGGAGGAAAGCGCGATAGCGCGACGTGGCCACGTAGTTCGTGAGGATGTCGTACGCGCACGAGATGAAGTCGATGAACTGCATCTCGCACACCGGGCGCATCCCCATGTGCGCCGCGCCGGCCGCCGCGCCCACTATCGCCGCCTCGGAGATCGGCGTGTCGATCACGCGCCCCTCGCCGAACGCGGCGAGGAGCCCATCGGTGACCTTGAACGCGCCGCCGTACGCACCGATATCCTCGCCCATGACGAAGACGTTCTCGTCGCGCTCCATCTCTTCGTGGAGCGCCTGCTTGATCCCTTCCAGGTAAGTGATCTCAGCCATCGTAGGTCCCCCACCCGGCGGCACGTTCGTTCTTCTCCACGGCGCTGCCTACTCCTCTTCTGAACCAGAGCGGCTCCACGCGCTCGGGTACCGCGTACACACCTTCGAGCGCATCCGTGGGCTCCGGCATCGGTGACTGGTCCGCCAGGTCAGTGGCCGCGTCGATCTCCTGTTGAACGCGGGCGTCGATCGCGTCGAGCTCCTCGCGCTTCACGCCTGCATCATCCAGCAGCACCGAGATGTAGCGGTCGAGCGGATCGTTGTTCTTCTCCCACCACTCTATCTCGCCTGCCGGGACGTACGACTGATTGTCGTGCTCCGCGTGGCCCTTCCTGCGATAGGTGACCAGCTCGATCAGCGTGACGCCTTCACCGCGCCGAGCGCGATCGACCGCGTCCTTCGTCACATCGTAAACCGCCAGTACGTCGTTGCCATCGGCACGCACACCGGGGATGCCGTACGCGAATGCCTTGTCCTTGAACTCCTTGACTGCGCTCTGGCGCTCCGTAGGAGTGGAGTAGGCGTAGCCATTGTTCTCCACGATCACCACGAGCGGACAGCGCTGCACGGCGGCGAGATTGATGCCTTCGTGGAAAGCGCCGGTGGAAGTCGCTCCGTCACCCACGTACACGAGGCCGACACGCTTCTCCCCACGCAGCTTGAAGCTGAGAGTCACGCCCGCCATCACCGGGACCATGTCGCCCAGGTGCGAGATCTGCCCGATGAACCCGCGCTCCAGATCGCCGAAGTGGATGTTGAGCTCACGGCCGCGCGTGGGCGAGTCGCCCTTCGCCATGTACTGGCGAATGATCTCGAGCGGCTCCGCACCCTGCACGAGCATCGAGCCGAGGTTGCGAATGAGTGGCGAGAGGAAATCACCACTGGCCCGGTCGAGCGCGTAGGCGCTGCCGACCGCGTCGGCCTCCTGGCCCAGCGACCGGAAAAGTCCACCTACGACCTTGGTCTGCCTGTACAGGTTGACCAGACGCTCCTCGAGCGAGCGTGTAAGCCGCATGAAGTAATACAGCTCGAGCTTCTGCTCGCGCGTGAGCCGACTTGATGGAGGTTGTTCGGGCTCGCGAGTGCGCTCGCGCGCGGCCGGCCGCGCGCGAGTAGAAGTGCGGGAAGCCATCAGTACGCCGCCGTGAGTTGGTGTCTGGGATCGGCGACGCGATGAACTCTCACGAAATAACGCTTCACGTTGCGGTCGAGCCGGCTCTCACCGACCTGGTCCGTGACCGCCTCGATGAAGGTATAGTGTCCGCCCTCCGGCCACGCCTCGAGCGTCACGCTTCCCAGTTCCCCTGAGAAGGTGCGTGTGCTCTCGGGCGCCGCCCGTGCGGAAAGTCCTATCGTCGGAAAGAATTCGTCCGCGATCGCCAGCGCCTCTTCGGGGCGCAGGTGAGTGCGATGGAAGTGTCGCATTATGAATCTCGAGGAGAAGCCGGCCGCTCGCCGAGGACTTCCTGCATCCAGTCCACCTGCTCGAGCTGCTGGGTAGAATCTCGCCGGAAGCGAAGGCCGAGCGCCCAGTTCCCGGAGACGATGAAGTTGAGCGTAGCGTAATAGGTGCCGAGTTCATCGCCGGGAACGAAGCTGTCCCAGGTGCTCGCGCCATCTTCGGTGTTCGCGTAGATGATTCCCTGCCCGCCCTCGATCGGCTGACCGGAGTCCTTGTCGCGAACCACTATCTTGTAGCGCGCCGCCTCCCGTGCATACGGAGGAGACGGCACGCTGGAAATCCGCATCGAGTAATGATCGGTGAAAGCCGGCATGGTGCCCGGCTCCCGGCCTCCGCCCGCGCACGCAGAAAGTGCGATGAGCGCGATCGACAGCAGAGCCAGGCGTACCATGCGCGGTTTGACCGTCATGACTGATAATACTCCATTCCGAGGTGGGTGATCTGCTCCTCGCCCATCAGATGGCGCAGCGTGTTCTTGAACTTGGTCTGCTGAATGAACAGATCGTGCTCGGGCTGCAGACCCGGCGCCGCCATTGGGCTCTTGAAGAAGAACGAGAGCCACTCCTGGATCCCCTTGAGCCCGGCGCGCTGCGCGAAGTCCATGAACAGCGCGAGGTCGAGCACCAGCGGAGCGGCGAGGATGGAGTCGCGGCAGAGGAAGTTGACCTTGATCTGCATCGGGTAGCCCATCCATCCCCGGATGTCGATGTTGTCCCAGCCTTCCTTGTTGTCTCCCCGCGGCGGGTAGTAGTTGATCCGCACGACGTGCGAGAAATCCTTGTAGAGCATGGGATACTGCTCGGGCTGCAGTATGGTGTGCAGCACGCTGAGCTTCGACTCTTCCTTCGTCTTGAACGATGCCGGGTCGTCCAGCACCTCGCCATCACGGTTGCCGAGGATGTTGGTGGAGTACCAGCCGTCGAGTCCGAGCATACGCGCCTTGAGTCCGGGCGCGATTACCGTCTTCATCCATGTCTGGCCGGTCTTGAAGTCCTTGCCTGCGGTGGGGACTCCGCGCTCGTTGGCGAGCTGGATGAGCGCCGGCGTATCGACCGCGAGATTCGGAGCGCCGTTCGCGTACGGCACTCCTTCCATGATCGCCGCATATGCATAGAGCATGGCGGGCGAGATGGCGTCGTCGTTCCGCTCCATCGCCTTCTCGAACTGCTCGACCGTGGCGTGCTGCGGACCGGGCTTGATGAAGATCTCGGTGGAGCCGCACCAGACGGCGACGACGCGGTCGAGCTTGTTCTCCGACTTGAAGTTGCGGATGTCATCGCGAAGCTGTTCGGCGAGGTCGCGCTTGGTCTTCCCCTGCTTCACGTTCGTTCCGTGAATGCGCGTGACGTACTTGTTGTCGAACACCGCCGGCATCGGCACGATCGCCTTCAGGAAGTCGGCGATGGGCTCGATGTTGCGTTCCTCGAGCACTCCCGCCTTGCGCACCGCCGTGAGCGCGTCGTCGGGGATCGGGTCCCAGCCTCCAAATACGAGATCGTCCAGCGAGGCGAGCGGGGCGAAATCCTTGATGAGCGGCGAGCGCTTGTCCGTGCGCTTCCCCAGCCTGATGGTGGCGAGCTGCGAGAGCGAGCCGATCGGTTCTGCGAGACCGCGGCGCACGCTCTCGGTGCCCGCGATGAACGTGGTGGCCACGGCACCGAGGCCGGGCGTGAGCACACCGAGGCGACCCTTGGCTGGTGCTGGCGCACCCGGTCGCGAAGCAGGCCGATCGTCGGCCGCGCTGGAACCCTGCACGAAATTATTCTCCTTTCACAATGGAGCGCGGACATGCGGATTCGCCGGCCGGGCTGGCCGAGGCGGATGCCTCACTCAGCGCGCGCGTGGCATCGGCATGCTCGGTCTGCGAGTCGCCGCAGTATGCCGCGACACGCCACCGAGCTCTGACCCACGCAGTGATCGTCAATGGTGGAATCGCAGAAGGCGCCGACCGACGAGCTCCGGGTGGTGCAAGGAGCCACCATCCCGTGAATTGCGTCGAACAGCGCCGTCAAACCGGAAAAGCGTCCGCCCGTGCGGATGCGTCCCGTCCAATGGATTATCCCGCCGGTAGCCTAACACAGTGTGCCGATTTCGATTCCGAATGCTGGACGGGCCGGAGCGGTGCTCCGGCGCGGTAAACTACCCGGTGGCGATGACGGGAGCAAGCCGCGCGTTACGGCAACGTCCACGCGTAGCTGCCCGAGAGCACGACGCCGTCACGAGTGTATGTACGTGTACCGTCCACGGTCACGGCCTTGAGGGAAACCGTGGAACCTTCGGCCACGCCATTCACCGCGAGCGCCTTCGTGCTGTTCGCAGCCACCGCGCCAACGAGTATATCGGTGCCGCCGCTCGTGACATACACGTTGACCTCCTGGGAGAGCGTGTTGCTCACGTTCAGCGACACTCCGCTCGAAGGAGTCACTCCCGTTCCAACCTTCACGCTCCGGGAGCCGCATGCGGCAACCACCAGCACGAGCACGACGGCCAGCAAGCCTTTCATGGATTATTCTCCTTGTGAAGAAAGCTGCGGGCGAACACCCGAGCAGCGCTTGCGCTCACCCACCCTGAAGATGCAGGATTGGCAGGCTCCGCAACAGCCTCAGCGCCGGACCGACTCCACCCCTCCTCGATGAAACAGACGCCAACTCTCCACCTACGCCCATCGGCAGCGACACTGCGCGTTGCCCGCCGCGCACCGCTTGCAGCAAGCGCGCTTCTTCTCGCTGCCTGCGCCACTGCTAGACCGCGTCCCGCTCTCTCCACGGTTCCCTCCAGCGCCGCCATCACCGATTCCGTACGTGCCGTGCTCCTTCGAGGGCTCGCCGACAGCGCCTATCCGGGTGCCTTCGCCGTGGTTGGAAGCAAGGACGCCATCTACGCCAGCATCGGCGTCGGGCATCTCGACTGGGCCACATCCCCCGTGCCCGACGAGAACACCATGTGGGACATGGCCTCGTTGAGCAAGGTCATCGGGACGACGACCGCCGCGATGCAGCTCTGGGAGCAGGGGCGGCTGAACCTCGACGCGCCGGTCCAGAAATACATCCCCGAGTTCACCGGGAAGAACAAGGAGCTCGTCACGGTGAGGAATCTGCTCACCCACAGCTCCGGGCTCCCCGCGTGGCGGCCGCTCTACAAGGAAGCCAGCACTCCCGAAGAGGCGATCGATCTGGTATTCACGACTCCCCTCGACACTCTCCCCAACGTCCGGATGGTCTACAGCGACCTCGGAATCATCACGTTGGGCAAGATCGTCGAGCGCATCTCCGGTGAATCGCTCGACGGGTACCTCTCGTTGCACGTGTTCGGACCGCTCGGGATGAAGTCGACCATGTACCGCCCGCCGGCATGGCTGCGCCAGCGCATCGCTCCCACGGAGCGCGATCCGTGGCGCGAACGGCTGGTCTACGGCGAGGTACACGACGAGAATTCCTACGCTCTGGGCGGCGTCGCGGGCCATGCGGGACTCTTCAGCACGGGCCATGACCTGGCGATCTTCGCGCAGATGTACCTGCGCGGTGGCGTTTACGACAGCGTGCGCGTCCTCGGTAAGGACGCCGTCGAGGCGTTCACCCAGCTTCAGGATTCGACACTCTCGAATCGGGCGCTGGGCTGGGAAGTGCCGAGCGGAACGAACTCCGCGGGCCACCTCCTTTCACGGCACGCCTTCGGACACACCGGCTTCACCGGAACGTCGATATGGATGGACCCGGACCGCGATCTCTTCGTCATCCTGCTCAGCAATCGGGTGGATCCGAGCCGCGAGAACCGTGGCGTGTACGCGGTGCGCTCCGCGCTCGCGGATGCCGTGGCGGAGGCGCAGGATGCGAGCCTCGGCCACGACGCGATTGCGGCACGTTGATCGCGGAACGCGTTTGCCCGGCCGAGCGTATACACTGGGAGCGGGGCTCTCGACCGCGGAGGATGGCGTCGTGCTTTCCACCGAAGTTCCCCGTTGATGGACGGTCCGACGATTGCTAATTTACGAGTGTAGCCGGGGCCTGGTCCCCGCCAACTTCGAGCGAGGTTTCGAATGAGCACTACCCAACAGCCCGCAGTCACCGTGACCATCACGCCCAACGCGGCCGTCGAGGTCAAGCGCTTCATGGAGCAGGAGGGCGTCTCGGAAGACCAGGGCGGTCTTCGTGTCAGCGTCCAGCCCGGCGGCTGCAGCGGCTTCCGCTACGGCCTCCTGATCGAGGAGCAGAAGGCGGACGACGATCTCGTCGTCACGCAGGAAGGCTTCAACGTCTTCGTCGACCCGTTCTCCGCGCAGTATCTCGACGGGGTGACCATCGATTACGTCTCTTCGATGCAGGGTTCGGGGTTCACGTTCAGCAACCCGAACGCCACGGGCGGCTGCGGCTGCGGAAGCTCGTTCACGGCCTGAAGTCGGCAGGGAGTGCTCCCCTCGCACCGACGAGCGATCGGCACGGCTCTCTCGCCACTCCGCCCGGCGAACGGCGCCGGCCGGTCGCGAAGATTGTGATCAGTCGACGAGGCCCGCGATCCCACGGTGAATCGCGGGCTTTCTCGTATCCTCACCACACCTTCCGCTCGCACCCTTCCAGGGTCACGCATCCATCCCAATGCATATCCGAACGGTAGTCGTCGACAGCCACGACGAGATGGGCCGCCTCATCGCCGGTCGCATGGCTGAGCTGATCCGGGAGAGGGCTGCCACGGGCCGCAAGGCAGTGCTGGGACTCGCGTCCGGCTCCACTCCCATCCCCGTGTACCGCGAACTCATTCGCATGCACAGGGAGGAGGGACTGAGCTTCGCGAACGTCGTCACCTTCAATCTGGACGAATACTTCGGGATCGCCGCCGACAGCATCCATTCGTATGCCCGGTACATGTGGGAGAACTTCTTCGACTTCGTCGACTTCGACCCGAAGAACGTCCACATTCCACGCGGCGACATTCCGCGCGATCAGGTCGCCGCAGAGACTCGCCGTTACGAAGAACAGATCCGCGAAGCTGGCGGAATCGACATCCAGATCCTCGGCATCGGCAAGACGGGCCACATCGGCTTCAACGAACCCGGCTCCGGGATCGACAGCCGCACCCGGCTCGTTACGCTCGACATGGTCACGCGGAAGGACGCCGCCGCCGATTTCTTCGGTGAAGACAATGTCCCGCGCGAAGCGATCAGCATGGGCGTGGGCACGATCATGGAGGCGCGCGAGATTCTCATTCTCGCCACGGGCGAGCACAAGGCGGACGTCGTTCGAAAGGCGGTCGAGGGAGAGATCGACCTCGAAGTGCCGGCGACGTTCCTCCAAAAGCACTCCGACACCACCTTCTATCTCGATCGCGCCGCCGCGGCAGAACTCACTCCGATCGCGACTCCATGGCTGGTCGACGAGGTCGAGTGGACCGACGAGCTCGCGGTTCGCGCGGTGACGTGGCTCGCGCGCCGATCGGGACGCGGAATCCTGAAGCTCACGCAGAAGGACTACGCCGAGAACAGACTCTCGTCGCTGGTGGCGCTGCACGGTTCACCCGGAGCGCTCAATGGGATGGTCTTCAACGCGCTCGGCGCGAAGATACGCGGGCGTTCGAAGCTCCCGCGCGGGAAGCGCATCATCTGCTTCTCGCCGCACCCGGACGATGACGTCATCTCGATGGGTGGAATCCTCCGCAAACTGATCGAGAACGAGAACGAGATCATCGTCGCCTACATGACGAGCGGCAACATCGCCGTCTTCGACCACGACGTGCGCAGGCACATCGACTTCCTCTGCCGCATGGCGGTGGACGACTACGTGTCGCGCGAACGGATCGACGCACTCTCCAGCAAGGTTCTCGACTCGCTCGCGAACAAGCGCCCTGGCGATGTGGACATCCAGGAAGTGCTCGACATCAAGCGCAAGATCCGCGAGACCGAAGCGGTGAGCGGTATCGAAGTGCTCGGCCTTCCGCGCAGCGCGGCGCACTTCCTGAACCTTCCATTCTACCGCACCGGCAAGGTTCGCAAGGATCCCATCGGTCCCGCCGATGTGGCTATCGTGCGCCAGTTGATCGAGGAGTTCGGCCCCGATCTCATCTTCGTCGCCGGCGACCTTTCCGATCCGCACGGTACCCATCGGATGTGCAAGGAGGCGATCGACACGGCGCTCGAGGAGATGTATGGCGCGGGCGCGGCCGCTTCCGAACGCCGGGACGAACGGACGCCGACGCAGAGCGTGGACGCTCACAATGAGATTCGGACTTCCGGCCGGCGAATCAGGCCGGAAGTCTGGCTCTACCGCGGCGCCTGGCAGGAGTGGCCAGTCACCGACGCCACCTGGCTCGTTCCACTCTCGCAGGAGGAGCTTCGCCTGAAGATCCAGGCGATCTTCAAGCACCAGTCGCAGAAGGATACAGCCCCCTTCCCCGGTCAGGACGATCGCGAGTTCTGGCAGAGGGTCGAAGCACGCAACAAGGGAACCGCCGCCGAGCTCGACGCGCTCGGCCTCGCCGAGTACTTCGCCATGGAGGCCTATGTCGTTCAGTGAATCGCGCCATGAGCTCGAGCCGCCAGGAGTAGACGCCTGATGGGCGGCACATTCGGCGCGCTCGACGCGCTAGTACTCGTCGTCTACCTGCTCGGCATCACGGCCTTCGGGATATTCCTGGGCCGGCGCCAGCGCGACTCGACAGACTACTTCGTGGCCGGGCACAGCATCCCGTGGTGGGCGCTGATGCTCTCGATCGTCGCCACGGAAACGAGCGCTCTCACGTTCATCAGTACGCCGGGGCTGTCGTACGGACCCGGCACCGTGCACGGCGATCTCGGCTTCCTGCAGATCGTGATGGGGTACATCGTCGGTCGCTTCGTGGTCGCCGCGGTACTCCTCCCGCGCTACTTTCGCGGCAAGCTGGTGACGGCGTACGCGATGCTCGAGCAGCGCTTCGGCCTCGCCACGAGACGCTTCACGTCGATCGTTTTCATGGTCACGCGAGCGCTCGCCGATTCGGTCCGCGTGTTCGCCACCGCGATCCCGGTGGCGCTCATCATCAGCCCTTCGGTACACAACAAGGCGCTCGTACTCCCGCTGGCGGTCCTGATCATCGGAGCGCTTACGGTGCTCTACACCTACAAGGGCGGCATGAAGGCGGTGGTGTGGACCGAGCTTCTCCAGGCGGGGATCTACCTTTTCGGCGGCATCATGGCGTGCGTCCTGATCGGGAAGGCCGTTCAGGGAGGGTGGAGCGAGATCTTCTCCAGCGCGGCGGCCGCCGGGAAGCTGCGGCTGATAGACACGTACACCGGTTTCGATCGGCCGCACACCATCTGGGCGGGCGTGATCGGCGGCGCCTTCCTCGCCATGGCCTCGCACGGCACGGACCAGCTCATCGTCCAGCGCCTCCTCTCCGCGCGCAATCTGCGCGATGCTCAGAAGGCTATCATTGGCAGCGGCTTCGCCGTGTTCCTTCAGTTCGCGCTCTTCCTCGTGATCGGTCTCGGACTCTGGGTCTTCTACGCCGGCCGCGCGTTCGAGAGCTCGGACGTGATCTTCCCGACTTTCATAGTGGAGCACATGCCGACGGGGTTGCTCGGTCTCATAGTCGCGGCGATCATCGCAGCCACGATGAGCACGCATTCGGGCGCCATCAATTCGCTCGCCGCCGCGTCGATCCACGACATCTACCTGCCGCTCACCGGACGCGCCGTCGACTCGCCCGAGACGCTCCGCATGTCCAAGCGCTTCGCGCTGGTCTGGGGCGTGGTGCTCACGCTCGGTGCCCTGCTCTTCCGTGAGAACGGTACTCCCGTGGTGATCGTGGCGCTGGGAATCGCATCGTTCACATACGGTGGACTGCTGGGTGGCTTCTTCCTCGCGATTCTCTGGCGTCGCGCGATCCAGCGCGATGCGATCCTGGGGATGTCGATCGGTATCCTCGCCATGTCGTTCGTGGTGTTCGCGAAGCAGTTCATCGGCTGGTTCCCGGCGCTCGGCACCACGCTCGGGCCGTTCGCGAACATCGCCTGGCCGTGGTACGTCCTCATCGGCACCACGATCACGTTCATCGTCGGCGTCCTGTCGTCGTACACACATCCGGCGCCAGTCGCCGTTCCCGAGCTGGCCGAGGAGGCAGCGTGATGCGCGTCGTGGTTGGAGTCGATGGAGGTGGTACGAAGACGCGGGTGCTGGTTGGCGATGACAGCGGCGAGATTCTCGGGAGCAGCGTCGGCGCCGCTTCGGCCGTCCGGCCGGGGGCGGTGCTGCACTCGGCCGACGTGATAGCGTCGTGCGTGCGCGAGGCACTCGAGGCTGCGGGAGTGAGCGATCAGCGCCCGGCGGCGCTCTGCGTGGGCGTGGCAGGCGTGGGTCGCCCGACCGAGCGCGAAGAACTCTACAGCGCGCTGGTGGAACGCGAGCTCGCGGAGGAGATCTCCGTGCTCCCCGATGCGCAGGTCGCGTTGAAGGATGCCTTCGGCGACGGTCCGGGCATCCTTCTCGTCTCCGGCACCGGTTCCATCGCGTTCGGACGTGGACCCACGGGAACCGAAGGTCGCGTGGGCGGCTGGGGACCGGTGTGCGGCGATGAAGGGAGCGGCGCCTGGATCGGGCGGCGTGCGCTTTCCGTGGTGACCGCTGCGGTCGACGGCCGCGAACCGGAGACGGCGCTGGTCGGCGCGGTGCTCACCGCGGCCGAGCTTAACGAACCGGGCGAGCTGGTAGCGTGGGCCGCGCAGTCGACGCCGGCGCAGCTCGCGATGCTCGCTGCCACGGTGGTGAGTGCCGCGGAGGGCGGAGACCTGCGCGCGAACTCGATCCTGGACCTCGCCGCCGAGGAGCTGGCACTGCATGTCCGTGCGCTGGCTCGTCAGCTATTCGCCGACGAACGTGCGTCGTGCTCGGTAGCGCTCGCGGGAGGTCTGCTCAGAGCCGGCTCTGCCTTGCGCAAACGCCTCGAGCACAGACTCAGGACCGCGACCCCCGGCGCACAGCTGCTGACTGGCGAAGTTCAGCCGGAGCGCGGGGCAATGCGCGCAGCGCTGGCGCTCATGACGACGGGGTCAGGCACCTGATGTAGAGGGGGGCCGGCAGCGACGCTGCCGGCCCCCCTCTACATCAGGTGCCTGACCCCGTCGTCAAGTCGCTTCGGGGGTCTCGTCGAGTTGCGCGGTACTGATGTCGAGCCCCTCCAGGTCCGGTATCTGGTCCGCCGTCCAGACGCCCTCCGTCCTGGCGATCCATGCGGTGGCGCTCATGTCGCCGATGACGTTCACCGTGGTGCGCGACATGTCGAGTATGCGGTCGACGCCGAGGATGATGGCGATCCCTTCGGGCGGAATACCAAACATGGCCATCACACCGATCAGGAGCGGGAGCGATCCTCCGGGTACTCCCGCCGCGCCGACCGCGGTGATCACCACCATCACCATCACGACGATCATCTGACCGAGCGAGAGGTGCAAGCCGAACACCTGGCTCAGGAACAGGACCGTCACACCCTCGAAGAGTGATGTGCCGTTCATGCACATCGTGGCTCCGAGCGGGAGCACGAATCCGGCAATGTGGGGAGGCACGCCGAGGTTCTGCTCGGCGACCGCGAGATTCGTGGGGAGCGTCGCGCTGCTCGAACTGGTCGAAAACGCAGTGACGATCGAGGCGCGAATGCGATTGAAGAAGACTCTTGGCGAAAGCCCCACGGCGAATCGTACGATGAGCGAAATCGTGACGAGCACGTGTACGAGCAGCGCGCCCACCACCACGAGGATGTAGCCTCCCAGCGGTTTGAGGAGCGCGTAGCCGAAGCGCGACGTCACGCCGAAGATCAGCCCAGCCACCCCGTACGGCGCCAACTTCATCGCGATCTCCACGATCTTGATCACGATCTCGTTGAGCGAGTCGAGCCAGGACGTCATGACATCGGCCTTCTCCTTCGGGATCATCGTGATCGCGGCGCCGAACATGAGGCCGAAGAAGATGATCCCGAGCAGATCCAGATCCACGGCCGACTTTACCGGGTTCCGCGTCACGATATTGATCAGCGTCTGGATGCCGAAAGTGCTGGTCGCCGCAGCCTGCATCTTCGAGGCGGCGTCGCCGCCGTAAGCCTGCATCAGCTCGGTGCGTACTTCCGGCGCGAGTGAGCCGCCCGGCGCAAAGAACCGAACAGCGATGAGACCCAGAGTGGCCGAGAGCGCGGTCGTCACCAGGAAGTAGCCGAGCGTTTTGGCGCCGACTCGTCCCACCAGCCTCAAGTCTCCCAATCCTGCCACGCCCAGCGCGATGGACGCGAACACGAGCGGGATCACGATCATGAAAAGCAGATTCAGAAAGATCTGACCCACCGGATTCGCGATGTACTTCTCCACGAAAAGCACCACAGCGTGCTCTCCGCCGAGCTGCGTGTTCGCGAGTATGCCGAGAACAGCTCCGATGATGAGTCCAAGGAGAATCTTCGTGTGGAGCGGTGTTCCCTTCCGCTTGCCGGCAACGGCAGCGCTCATGCATCCTCCGGAGACTTCGATGCTGCTCGTGCCCGAGCTGCGTCACGATTTCTGAGCACCGAATGGCGGTACCCGTACAGAAAGTAGAAAATCAGGCCAAGTACGAGCCAGATGCCGAAGCGGATCCACGTCACGCCAGGAAGCTGGAACATGAGGTACGCGCACGCCGCGATCGAGATCAGCGGCGTGAACGGCACGCCGGGCACCCGAAACGGCCGCGGGCGATCCGGCTCGAGACGCCGCAGAACTATCACTCCCGCCGAAACCAGCACGAAGGCGAAGAGCGTTCCGATGTTTGTGAGATCCACCACCTCGGCGATGTTGGCGAACGCGGCGAACACCGCCACGAACACACCGGTGAGAATGGTGCCCACGTACGGTGTGCGGAACTTGGGATGCACCTTTGCCAGCACGGGCGGCAGCAGGCCGTCGCGCGACATCGAGAAGAAGATGCGCGGCTGTCCGAGCTGAAATACCAGCAGCACGCTCCCCATGGCTATCACCGCACCGAGCGCGATGATGAAGCGCGAGAAGTTCAGCAGCGCAGGCGGTCCTTCGGCGTGCGCGAGCGCAGTGATCAGCGGCTCCGCCGTGCCGAGCGTCTTCCACGGCGCCATCCCGGTCATCACCGCCGAAAGCGCGATGTACAGCACCGTACAGATGACGAGGCTCATGACGATGCCGAACGGCATGTCCTTGCCGGGATTCTTCGCTTCCTCCGCGGCGGTGGATACCGCGTCGAAGCCGATGTAGCTGAAGAAGATGATGGCCGCCGCGGCACTGATCCCCGCGAACCCGTTCGGCGCGAAGCCGCCCTGGGTCGGGTCGGTCCAGTTCATCGGCTTGATCAGGAACACACCCACGGCCAGGAAGAAGAGGATGATCCCGATCTTCAGCAGCACCATCGCGTTGTTGGCGTTGGCCGACTCCCGTATCCCGATCACCAGTATCACGGTGATCAACGCAACCACCAGCACCGCCGGGAGGTTGATGATGATCGGCAACCCGAAGATGTGCGGCGCATTCGACCAGGCCGAGCCGAGGTACTGCATCATCGGATCGGAGGATCCACCGGCCAGAGCACGGAAGGCCTCATGTGCCGAGCGGTAGTCCGTGGCCAGCCAGGATGGTAGATCGAAACCGAAGTGCCTGATCAACTCCCGGAAGTGCCCCGACCAGCCGATCGCCACACCGATGTTGCCGACCGCGTACTCGATGATGAGATCCCACCCGATGATCCAGGCTACGAACTCACCCAGCGAAGCGTAGGCGTAGGTGTAAGCGGAGCCCGAGATCGGGACCATCGCCGCGAACTCCGCGTAGCAGAGCGCGGCGAACCCGCAGGCAATCGCCGTGAGGAGGAAGGAGAATATGATGGCTGGCCCGGCGCCCGGGCGCAGCGCGTCGCCGACGATGGCCGTGCCGGTCGTTGCGAAGATGCCGGCGCCGATGGTGGCACCCACCCCGAGTGCGGTGAGGTGCCACTTCCCCAGCGAGCGCTTGAGGCCACCGCGCGATTCGGCATCGGCTTCGCACTCGGCCACGGATTTCCGGAGGAAGATCGTGTTACTCAAAGGACCTCCCGCCGGCGATTCGTCGGTCGTGTAAAGTCATCCTGTTTTTGGGCTCGGGTTGGTCAGCGGTCCATCGCCCCCGCAGGCACGGCGGCAGCCACGTAGTCACCCTCCTGCCGCTCGATCCGCATGCCGTAGAACGAGCGCCAGACGAAGTACACTGCGATCAGGAAGAAGACGGCGGCCAGAGCGTGGCTCAGACGGGGGCCTCGCTGGTTCGTGAGGGAGACCGCCAGATCCACGGCGAGAAGGCCGAAGAGCGTGGTGAACTTGATGATCGGATTCATCGCCACCGAGGAGGTATCCTTGAACGGATCTCCCACCGTATCGCCCACCACGGTGGCGGCGTGGAGGTCGGTACCCTTCTGCTTCAATTCCACCTCGACGATCTTCTTCGCATTGTCCCAGGCGCCGCCGGCGTTCGCCATGAAGATCGCCTGATACAGACCGAAGAGCGCGATCGAGATGAGATATCCTATGAAGAAATAGGGCTCGACGAACGCAAAGGCCAGAGCGAAGAAGAAAACGCTGAGGAAGATGTTGAACATCCCCTTCTGCGCGTAGACTGTGCAGATCTCCACCACCTTCTTGCTGTCCTCCACCGAGGCTCTGGTGACTCCCTCGAGGCGGATGTTGGCCTTGATGAACTCGACCGCCCTGTAGGCGCCGGTAGTCACTGCCTGCATCGACGCGCCCGTGAACCAGTAGATCACCGCGCCGCCGGTCACCAGGCCGAGCAGGAATGGCGAGTGCAGAAGCGACAGCTTGTCCAGGTTCGCCGTGAGGCCGGAGGTCAGCGACACGATGATCGAGAAGATCATCGTGGTGGCGCCCACCACCGCGGTGCCGATCAGCACCGGCTTGGCGGTGGCCTTGAAGGTGTTGCCCGCCCCGTCGTTCTCCTCGAGGAAGTGCTTGGCCGCCTCGAAATCGACGTCGAAGCCGTAGTCGCGCTTCAGCTCCTGCTCGATGGCCGGCTCCTGCTCTATGAGCGAGAGCTCGAACACCGACTGCGCGTTGTCGGTCACCGGGCCGTATGAGTCGACGGCGATGGTGACGGGACCCATACCCAGGAAGCCGAACGCCACGAGACCGAAGGCGAAGACTGCCGGCGCCAGCATCAGCGCGGACATCCCCCCGGGCGCATCGAGACCCGCTACCCACGCGCCGACAGCCATGAGCGCCATGATCACGATCCCGAGCCAGAATGCGCTGAAATTGCCCGCCACGAGCCCGGAGAGGATGTTGAGCGAAGCTCCACCCTCACGCGACGAGGTCACCACTTCCTTGGTGTGACCGGCGTCCACCGATGTGAACACCTTGACCAGCTCGGGGATCAGCGCCCCGGCGAGCGTTCCGCATGTCATCACCGTCGCGATCTTCCACCAGATGGTTCCATCGCCCAGATCGGGGAGGAGGAACCAGGTGACGAGATACGTGAGAACTATCGAGATGATCGACGTGAGCCACACGAGCGAGGTCAGGGGTGCCTCGAAGTTCATCTTCGGCGCGTTGGCGTAGCGCGCCTTCGCGACAGCTTCGTTCACCAGATACGACGCGCCGCTCGCGATGATCATCACGATGCGCATCACGAAGAGCCACACCAGGAGCTGCACCTGCACTGCCGGCTCGCGCACCGCGAGCACGATGAAGGTGATGAGCGCAACGCCCGTCACGCCGTATGTCTCGAAACCGTCGGCGCTCGGCCCCACCGAGTCGCCGGCGTTGTCACCCGTGCAGTCGGCGATCACGCCGGGATTGCGCGCGTCGTCCTCCTTCACGTTGAACACGATCTTCATGAGATCGGAGCCGATGTCGGCGATCTTCGTGAAGATGCCGCCGGCGATACGCAGCGCGGCGGCGCCAAGGGATTCGCCGATGGCGAAGCCGATGAAGCACGGACCCGCGTAGTCACCGGGGATGAAGAGCAGAATCCCGAGCATCATCACCAGCTCCACGCTGATGAGGAGCATGCCGATGCTCATACCCGCCTTGAGCGGGATGGCGTAGCAGGGGTACGGCTTCCCGCGGAGCGCCGCGAACGCGGTGCGCGAGTTCGCGAAGGTGTTGACGCGTATGCCGAACCATGCCACTCCGTAGCTGCCGGCGATCCCGAGAAGGCTGAAGAGCAGGATGATGATCACCTTCACGGCGCTGAAGTGCGCGAGCGCGCCGAAGTACAGGAGGATCACCAGACCGATGAAGATCTCCAGTATCAGGAGAAACTTCCCCTGCTGGATCAGGTACGTCTTGCAGGTCTCGTAGATCAATTCGGAGACGTCGTGCATCGACTTGTGCACGGGCAGCCGCTTGAGGTGGGCGTAGATCACCAGCCCGAAGAGCATTCCGGCCGCGCAGAACACGAGGCCGAGCAGGAGAAGCGTGTGGCCGTGTATACCGTGGAAGGTCACCTGCGAGAGGTCGGGGATCTGCAGGTTCGCCTCCCCGCCCGGGCTATGGCCCGCTGCTTCCTGGGCGCGCAGCGGCAGCGCCGTGACGAGCGAGACGAGCGCGATGACCGCCGCGGGAATCGCTCCGCGAGCGTGGTGGAGCAGATGGTACAGCCGCTTCATGTAGAGTGCCTCCTTAATGGACGTGCCAACTATCGCACCGGCGCGGGCACGCGCTTGCGCCAGAGGTAGAACACCGGAATGCCCACCAGCACCAGACCGAGCCCCGAGAGCGCCTGCGCGCGCGTCTGCGGCGCCACCAGAAGAATCAACGCCACGCCCGCAGCGAGCACGATGTACAGCGCGGGAAGGAATGGATATCCGATCGCGCGGTACGGACGCTCCGCGTCGGGGAGCTTCTTTCTCAGAATGAACAACCCGATCACGGTGAAGACGTAGAACGTGAGCGAGGCGAAGATGACGTAGTTGAGAAGCTGGCTGTACGTCCCCGTGAGACAGAGAATCGATGTCCAGAGCGCCTGGATCACCAGTCCCGCGGCGGGTACGCGGCGCGCGTTCAGCTCGCCCGCCTTTCGGAAGAAGAGTCCATCGCGTGCCATGGCGTAGTAGACGCGGGCGCCCGAGAGGATGAGACCGTTGTTGCACCCGAAGGTGCTCACGAGGATGGCGATCGCCATCACCGCCTGACCGCTCGATCCGAAGATCACCTCGGCCGCCGCGGTACCGACGCGATCTTCGGTGGCGTGCGTGATTCCGCGCGCGAGCACCGTGGCGCCATCCGCCACTCCGTGCAGCGGGAGCACGTTCAGATACGCGATGTTGGCGAGAACGTAGAGAACCGTCACCAATCCCGTCCCCAGCGCGAGCGCCAGCGGGAGGTTGCGCTTCGGATTGTGAACCTCGGCCGCAGCGAACGTGACGTTGTTCCAGGAGTCACTGGAGAAGAGCGAGCCAACCGCTGCGGCGCCGAGTGCGAGCACGAACGCGCCGGTGAGCCCGGTGGGACCGCCGAAGTTGCCGGGCCCGAAGTTGGCCGCGATCGCCGTGCTGTTCCGACCGAAGGTGAGGCCGAGAATCACGAGCAGTATCAGCGCGCCGGTCTTGGCGATCGTGAACGTGGTCTGCACGAACTTCCCCTCGCGAACGCCGCGAAGGTTGATCCAGGTCAGGAGCCATACGACGGCCAGCGCCACTACGCGTTGCGGGCTGAGGCCGAGGTCGATGGGTCCACTTCCGGTCTGGATGGTGAAGTGCGGAAACCACGTGTACAGCCCGGGCGCGCTAGCAGGCCAGATCACTCCGAGAAATTTCGCGAAGGCGACCGCCACGGCCGCGATGGTGCCCGTCTGGATCACCATGAAAAGAGTCCACCCATAGAGGAACGCCATGAGTGGACCCATCGATTCGCGCAGGAATACGTACTGCCCTCCCGCTCGGGGATACATCGCCGCGAGTTCGCCGTAGGCGAGCGCGCCGAGCAATGTCATGACCCCGGTGAGCACCCAGACCGCCAACAACCAGAACGGCGAGCCCACCAGTCTGCCCATGTCGGCAGAGACGATGAAGATGCCGGAGCCGATCATGATGCCTGCCACCAGCATCGTGGCATCCATCAGCGTCATCGCCTTGACGAAACCCCCTGATGACTCGGTGCTGGTACCGGGTTCGGCGGCAGTGGTTGTCATACGCTTCGCGTGGTGGGATTTGAATCGGGGGTCCGACTGGCAGGATTGTCGGGGGCGGGATGGGGCAAGGCGGTGCACGAGCTCCGTGTAGTGCGCGATGCGACCACGCAAACTAACGCGCGGCAAGTGCAGCGGCCAGACAACCAGTCAAAATACGACAGTGACCGTGCGGGATGCTAGAGAGTGAGCTCCGTCACGTAAGTCGATTCCACCGGCGTTCCATCGGCCTTGTGGGCTGGCCGGAAGCGATATTCCATGAGCCGCTCGCGCAGCTCCCGGTCGTAGCCCTTATCCCCCGTGGACTCGAAGCGGATCGCGATCACCTTCCCGTTCGCGGCGATCTGGAAGACGAGATGGATGGTCTTTCCGCGGACCCCGGATGGTACGGGCAGCGCGGGCATCACCAGGAAATCGGGAGTAGCCGGGTAGATCTCACCCGCCCCGCCCCCCGTTCCGGGCCCGCTCCCGGAGCCGGTGCCCGTACCCGTTCCGGTGCCGGTTCCGCCGCCGCTTCCAGGTCCCCTCCCTCCAGCCGATCCACTGTCGCCGTTGCCGGTGCCGCCCATGGCGAGTTGCGGAACGCTCGCAGCTTCAGGAGCGGTGGCGACCGGGTTCGGTTCCGCGACGGGGGCGATTTCCTGCGGCGGCTCCTTCACCACCGGCTTGGGCGGTGTCACCTTCAATTCGGGGACTGTAGTCGGCTTCGGTGGAACCGCTTCCTCGACCGGCTGCGGTTGCTCGGCCGCCATGCGCACGTAGTGCAGCCGCTCGCCGGCATCCATGGGAGAAAGCGGAGACGCGCCGCCGTTTCTTCCCTCGTTTCCTCCCCCTCCTCCTCCCGCTGGTCCTGTCCCACCCGCGCCTTCCGGGACCAGCAGCTCCGCTCCACTCCACACCGGGAGCACGAGAACGACAAGCAGAAAGAGGTGTGCGAGGAGCGAGAGAGGCACGCCCCACCAACGTC
>Ga0182738_1003133_pt1 | contig 19090 bp, 15 predicted proteins | sample eDN5th30CBELigMG_FD_128876 | JGI IMG/M metagenome (GOLD analysis project Ga0182738, IMG submission 128876) | Enriched Miracle-Growth compost microbial communities from Emeryville, California, USA - eDNA 5th pass 30_C BE-Lig MG (version 2)... ... | reverse complement strand
GGCCGCGAGCCGACTTGCGCATTGGCGGCGCGGCCTTGCGCGCGCACGCCATGGATCTGGTCGAGCGTCTCGCGCCACAGGTTCGGATGGGCGTCGACCTGCACCAGCAGGACCGACAGCGGGCATCCGGCGAGCTTCGCCGCCGCGTCGAGCGCCTCGAACTCGCCGGGCCCGAAATCCGAATTGACCTGCAGCACGCCCTTGCCGGCGCGCCTCATGCCTTCGGCCAGCGCGAACAGCTCGACCTCGCGGGCGCTGAGCGACGGGGTGAAGCGGCCGTCGCGCGCCTTGTGCTTGGTGGTGCGCGAGGTGGTGACGCCGAGCGCACCGGCGCGCAGGGCCTCCTCGACGAGACGTGTCATCTCCTCGCGCTCGCCCTGGTTCGGCACCTCGGCATGGTCGGCGCCGCGATCGCCCATGACATAGAAGCGCAGGGCGCCATGCGGGAGCTGAGCCGCGACGTCGACCGCGCGCGTCATCGAGCCGAGCGCATCGAGATAGTCGGGGAAGCTCTCCCAGTTGAACTTCACGCCCTCGCTCAGCACGGTACCGGGAATGTCCTCGACGCCTTCCATCAGGTTGATCAGGTAGCCCGACTGGCCGGGCCGCACGGGCGCGAAGCCGACGCCGCAGTTGCCGAACACCGTCGTGGTCACGCCGTGCCACGACGACGGCGTGACGAACGGGTCCCAGGTCGCCTGGCCGTCATAGTGGGTGTGGATGTCGACGAAGCCCGGCGCGACGATCAGCCCGCCGGCCTCGATCTCGCGCCGGCCCGCGGCGAGCTTCGGCCCGACGGCGGCGATCCTGCCGTCTTGCACGGCGACATCGGCCACGCGGCGCGGGGCGCCAGAGCCATCGATAACGGTTCCGTTTCGGATGACGAGGTCAAACATTTGCAAAGGATAGGCCGGGCTGCCGGCCCGGTCTATGTTCGGCCGTTCCGCACAGGAAGCGGAAGGGGAGTGCAGGACTTGTCGAAACCGCTTCTGTTCACGCCATTCACCATGCGTGGCGTCACTGCGCCGAACCGGACGGTGGTCTCGCCGATGGTGCAGTACCGGGCCACCGACGGGCTGGTGAACGATTACCACATCGTGCATCTCGGCAAGTTCGCGCTGGGCAAGTTCGGCATCGTCTTCACGGAGAACTGTGCCGTCGAGCCTCGTGGCCGGGTCACCCAGGGCGATCTCGGCATGTGGGACGACGGCCAGATCGAGGGCCACAAACGCCTGACGCGCTTCCTGCAGCGGGAAGGGTCGCTGGCGGCCACGCAGATCACCCATGCCGGGCGCAAGGCGTCTTCGCCGCGCCAGTTCGACAAGCCGGACGAGTTCGGGCCCAGGGACGGCGGCTGGCAGCGCTGGCAGGTGGTTGGTCCGTCGGCGCTGTCGGCCGGGGAGCGTTACTCGGAGTCGCCGCTCGCGCTCGACGTTCCGGAGATGGAAGCGATCGTGAAGAAGTTCGGCGAGGCCGCACGCCGCGCCGATGCCGCCGGCTACGACATCATCGAGATCCACGGCGCCCACGGCTATCTGCTGGCACAGTTCCTCTCGCCGCTCAGCAACAAGCGCAACGACGCGTATGGCGGCGACCGTGCCGGGCGCATGAAATTCCCGCTCGCCGCCGCGCAAGCGGTGCGCGAGAACTGGCCGGAGCACAAGCCGATGTTCATCCGCGTCTCGGCGGTCGACGGCGGGGGCGGCTGGGACGTCGACGATACGGTCGCCTATGCGCACGAGCTCAAGGCGCTGGGCATCGACGTGGTCGACACCTCGTCGGGCGGTCTCACCGGCCTGTCGACGGCGGCGCCCATCAAGCGCGCCCTCGGCTTCCAGGTGCCGTTCGCGGCGGCGGTGAAGCGCGGCGCCGGCATCCCGACCATGGCGGTCGGCCTGATCCTCGACGGACCGCAGGCCGAGAAGGTCCTGCAGGACGGCGACGCCGACCTGATCGCGATCGGGCGGCAGGCGCTCTACGACCCTTTCTGGCCGGTGCATGCGGCGCAGGAGCTGGGTTGCGACACCGATTTCGGGATGTGGAATCCCGAGTACGGCTGGTGGCTCGACAAGCGCAAGAACAATCTCCCGGCCGACCGCGCCGCGACAGGACAGGCGATCAAATGACCGGAATCCTCGCAGGACTTCGCATCGTCGAGGGCTCGGCCTTCATCGCCGCGCCGATGGGCGGCATGACCCTGGCGCAGCTCGGCGCCGACGTGATCCGCTTCGACGACATCAAGGGTGGGCTGGACAGCGATCGCTGGCCGGTCACGAAGGACGGGCAGTCGATCTACTGGGCGGGGCTCAACAAGGGCAAACGCTCGATCGCCGTCGACCTGCGCAGCCCGAAGGGGCGCGAGCTGCTGACTGCGCTGATCGCGGCGCCGGGCGAGGGCGCCGGCATCTTCAGCACCAACATGCCGGCCCGCGGCTGGCTCTCTTACGAGGAGCTGTCGAAGCAGCGGGCCGATCTGATCGCGCTGAACATCGTCGGCGATCGCCATGGCGCGGCGAATGTCGACTACACGGTGAATTCCATCACCGGCTTCCCGCTGGTCTCGGGACCGGCCGGCCATGAGGGGCCGGTGAACAATGTGCTACCGGCCTGGGACATCGCCACCGCCTATGCCGCCGCCATGTCGATCCTCGCGGCCGAGCGGCACCGGCGGTTGACGGGCAATGGCCAGCGGATCGTGCTGCCCCTGCAGGACATGGCCCTGGCTGCCGTATCGGCCACGGGCTACATCGGCGAGGCGGTGATCAACGAGGTCGACCGCCCGCGGTTCGGCAACGAGATCTTCGGCACCTTCGGGCGTGACTTCCGCACGAAAGACGGCCGCTATGTGATGATCTGCATCTTCTCCGACCGCCATCTCGCCGCGCTCGCCAAAGCCGGCGGCTTCGCCGACGCCTTCGCCAGCATCGAGAAGAGCCGGGGAGTCGATCTGAAGCTCGAGGCCGATCGCTGGAATGCGCGCGCCGAGATCGTCGCCGTCCTCGAGCCCTGGGTGGCGAGCCTGTCCGCCGTGGAGGTGGGCGCGGCGCTCAAGGCGGCCGGCGCTCTGTGGGCGCCTTACCAGACCTTCCGCGAGCTTGCGGGCGACAGGGACGCCGTGCTCGACAATCCGATGTTCACCATCCTCGACCAGCCCGGTATCGGCGCCTATCCGGTCGCCGCCTCGCCGGTGCAGTTCGGCGCCGTGCCCCGCGAGGCGCCGCAGCCTGCACCGCTGCTCGGGCAGCATACCGACGAGATCCTTTCGGGTATCCTCGGCCTTCCCGCCCACGAGATCGCGCGGCTGCATGACGAGAAGGTCATCGGTGGTCCGCGCTAGCCGTCGCCCCGAGCGAAGCCGAGGAGTCGTTCCCACAGCAGGTAAGGGGCCTCCGCGATGGGGCGACGGGTGAGCGAGAGGATCCTCATTGCCGGCGGCGGCATCGGTGGCCTGGCGACCGCGCTTGCGCTGGCCCAGAAGAGCATTCCGTCGCTCGTGCTGGAGAAAGCCGCGCAGCTCGGCGAGATCGGCGCCGGCATCCAGCTCGGCCCCAACGCCTTCCACTGCTTCGATCGTCTTGGTGTCGGCGAGACCGCCCGCAAGATGGCGGTCTATATCGATCGGCTGCGGCTGATGGATTCACTGGCCGACGGCGAAATCTGCCACATCGACCTCGGCGAGGCGTTCCGCGCGCGCTACGGGAATCCGTACGCGGTGGTGCATCGCGGCGATCTGCACGGCGTGCTGCTCGCGGCGTGCCGCGCGCATCCGTTGATCGAGCTCCAGGTGTCGAGCGAGGTCACTGGCTACGACCAGGACGGCACGAGCGTCAGCGCTCGCCTGGGCACCGGCGAGAGGGTTGCCGGCCGGGCGCTGATCGGCGCCGACGGCCTGTGGTCGAATGTCCGCCGGCAGGTCGTGGGCGATGGGCCGCCGCGGGTTTCGGGGCACACGACCTATCGTTCGGTGATCCCGACCGGGCAGATGCCGGAGGACCTGCGCTGGAACGCCGCGACGCTGTGGGCCGGACCGAAATGCCACATCGTCCATTATCCGCTGTCGGGCTGGAAGGTGTTCAACCTGGTCGTCACCTATCACAACGACGCGCCCGAACCGGTCGCCGGCAAGCCGGTCGGGGAGGAAGAGGTGCGACGCGGCTTCGCCCATGTCTGCGAGCGTGCGCAGAACATCATTCGCCACGGCAGGGACTGGCGCATGTGGGTGCTGTGCGACCGTGATCCCGTGGGCACGTGGGTCGATGGACGGGTCGCGCTGCTGGGCGACGCTGCGCACCCGATGCTCCAGTACATGGCGCAAGGCGCCTGCATGGCGATGGAGGATGGGGTTTGCCTCGCCGACTCGCTCGCCATGACCGACACGCTGGAGGCGGGTCTCGAAACCTATCGTGGCCGCCGCGTGCTGCGCACTACCCGCGTGCAGCTCATGTCACGAGCGATGGGTGATCACGTCTATCACCCGGCAGGCCCGCATGCCGCGCTGCGCAATGCGATCATGAGCGCCAGGAGCCAGCCCGAGTGGTACGCGGTGCTCGACTGGCTTTATGGCGGCAACGGGCTGGATTGATCCGGCACGCTTCGGCCCTCACCGAATTATCGACGGCCCGCGCGTGCCTATGTCTACGCGTGAAAGGAACCCCCGCCATGATCGCCGTGATCTTCGAAGTATGGCCCGCCGACGGCCGCAAGCAGACCTATCTCGACATTGCAGCCAGCTTGAAGCCCGAGCTGGAGCGGATCGACGGCTTCATCAGCATCGAGCGCTTCCAGAGCCTGGTCGACGAGAAGAAGCTGCTGTCGCTTTCGTTCTGGCGCGACGAGGAAGCGGTGAAGGCCTGGCGCAATGTCGAGCATCACCGGCAGGCCCAGGCGTCCGGCCGGGGCGGCGTGCTGCGCGACTATCGCCTGCGCGTCGCTGCCGTCGTGCGCGACTACGGCATGACCGAACGTGCCGAAGCGCCAGCCGATTCTCGGCTGAAGCACGGCTGAGGCTTCGCCCGGGGCGAGGGCGTCCGCCCGCCCATGCGTCATGAGGGGCAATACGCCCGTTGTCACGCTGCGGGCCAAGAGCCTGTGACGAAATAGTCGCTCCCTATTGCGATGCGCGCGTATTCGACAAGGTCGTCATCCGCAACGACGATACGAACATCTCTGCCGCGCCGAACCAGCCGGCGACGATGCGCGACCAGTCGTAGAAGACGGTGACGAACGCGTTCATGCCCGTTCCCTTCTGGCGTAGCGATGCCGTTCCGCCGGGCGTGCCTCAGGTCACCTCGAAAGCCATCCTGCCGTCACGCATGACGATGGCGGCGGAGCCGATCTCCTTGCCTTCGATCGTGCGGTTCAGCACCTCTCGGGCAAGCGCGGGGAGGATCGAGTTGGTGATGATGTTGTCGACCATGCGCGCGCCGGAGTCCGGGTCGCGCCCGGCGGTGACGATGTGCGAGAGCACCTCGTCGCTGTAGGTGAGGGTCGCGTTGTGGTTGGCCTCGAGGCGCTTTGCCACGGCGCCGAGCTTGAGCTTCACGATGCCGGAGAGCATCGCGGGCGACAGCGGATAGTAGGGAATGGTGACGATGCGGCCGAGCAATGCCGGCGGGAAGACACGCATCAGATGCGGCTTGAGGGCCTCGGCCAGCTCTTCCGCCGAAACCGCCCTGCTGTCGTCTGCCGCGGCCTCGATGATCGCATCGGTGCCGACATTGGAGGTCAGCAGGATCAGCGTGTTCCTGAAATCGATCCGCCGGCCGGTGCCGTCTTCCATGATCCCCTTGTCGAATACCTGGAAGAACAGTTCGTGCACGTCGGGATGCGCCTTCTCGACCTCGTCGAGCAGCACCACGCTATAGGGCTTGCGCCGCACTGCCTCGGTGAGCCGTCCGCCCTCGCCGTAGCCGACATAGCCCGGCGGAGCCCCTTTCAGGGTCGAGACGGTGTGCGCTTCCTGGAACTCGCTCATGTTGATGGTGATGAGGTTCTGCTCGCCGCCGTACAGCGCGTCGGCGAGCGCCAGCGCCGTCTCGGTCTTGCCGACGCCCGAGGGACCGCACAGCATGAAGACGCCGACCGGCTTGCCCGGGTTGTCGAGCCTGGCACGGCTTGTCTCGATGCGCTTGGCGATCATCTGCAGGCCGTGCGACTGGCCGACCACCCGCTCGCCCAGGACATCGGCGAGCTTCAGGATCGTCTCGATCTCGTCGCGCACCATCTTGCCGAGTGGGATGCCGGTCCAGTCCGATACGACCGCGGCGACGGTCTGGGAATCGACGTGGGAATGGACCCTTCGCCGTTCGGGGTCGAAGGCGGCGAGCGCCGCATTCCTTTCGTCGAGCCGTCCGCGCAGTTCCTCCTGGTTGTCGGGAGCCTTGCCAACGGCGTCGCGCAATTCGCGAATCTCCTTCACCAGCGCGTTTTCGCGCTCCCACTCGGCCGTCAACGTCTCCAGGACCTGCCGCTTCCCCGCGATCGCCGTCTCGATCTCCGCGAGGCGCGTCTTGTTCTCGCTGCCGAGGTCGCGTTCCCCGGAGAGAGCGGTCTTTTCCCGCTCGAGGCCGGCGATCGCGACCCTGGCGTCCTCGATCGCGGCAGGCTGGGCGCTCTGGCTGATCGCCACCCTCGCGCACGCCGTGTCGAGCAGGCTCACGGCCTTGTCGGGCAGCTGGCGCGCCGGGATGTAGCGCTGCGAGAAGGTGACGGCGGCAACCAGCGCCTCGTCGGCGATGCGCACGCCGTGATGCTTCTCCATCGGCCCGAGCAGGCCCCGCATCATGTCGCAGCAGCGCGCCACGTCCGGTTCGTCGATATGAACCGGCTGGAAGCGCCGGGTCAGGGCCGGGTCCTTCTCGATGTGCTGGCGATACTCCGCCCAGGTGGTGGCCGCGATGGTGCGCAGGGTGCCGCGCGCGAGCGCGGGCTTCAGCAGGTTGGCGGCGTCGCCGGTACCGGCCTGGCCGCCGGCACCGATCAGCGTATGCGCCTCGTCGATGAACAGGATGACGGGGGTGGGTGAAGCCTGGACCTCGTCGATCACCGAACGAAGGCGCTGCTCGAATTCGCCCTTCATGGCGGCGCCGGCCTGCATCAGGCCGATGTCGAGCGCGCACAGGCGCACGCCGCGCAGCGCCGGCGGCACATCGCCCGAGGCGAGCCTCTGGGCGAAGCCTTCTACCACCGCCGTCTTGCCCACGCCGGCCTCGCCGGTGAGGATCGGGTTGTTCTGCCGCCGCCGCATCAGGACGTCGATGATCTGGCGGATCTCCTCCTCGCGACCGACGATGGGATCCATCGTGCCGGTCGCCGCCTTCGCGGTCAGATCCTGCGAGAAGCGGTCGAGCGCCGTCGTGCCGCGCGGGCCGCCATCCTGGCCGTCCCCGACGGCGCCCGCGGCGACCAGGCCGGAACCGTCCATCGGCCTGAGGTTGCCCTCGTCGGAATCCTTCCAGATGGTACGATACTCGGCCGAGAGCGTGTCGACGTTGATCCTGGCGAACTCGGCAGACGTGCCGGTGAGGGCGCGCCGGCCCTCGGGCGACTTCAGCGCGGCGAGCAGGATGTGGCCGCTGCGGATCTGGGTCTCGCCGAAGAACAGCGTCGCATAGTGCCAGCCGCGATCGAGCAGGTCGACGACGACGTTCGAGACTCCGGGCATCTCCGTCTCGTTCTTGCGGAACCCTTCGCATACGCGGGTGATGTCGGCGGTAAGCCGGGCGCGATCGAGCTTGAAGTGATCGACCGTGAGCGCCGCATCGGATCGTTCGGCGCGCAGGATGTGGCCGAGCCAATGTGCGAGCTCGAGGTTGCGGTTGCCTGCCCCCTTGGCCTGCCGCAGCGCCTGGATGAAGGCGTCGTAGCCGATGCGGTTGAGCTTTCCGGTCACCGTCTCGAGGCTGATGTCGGCCATGTGTCCCCCTGGTCTCGCGATCTCTAGGCGCCCTGCTCGCGCGCCGCGAAGCGGCGGGCGAGGTCGAAGCGGGCGTCGGTTCGCCATTCGTCCAGGCTCGACCAGTTCGGTGCCAGCCAGCTGGTCCAGCCAAGCTGGCCCGATACGCCCAATCGCATGGGTGGCGCCTCGCCGGCCGGCAACGCCAGCTCGACCTCGTATTCCAGCGCCATGCCGATATAGAAATGGACGATATCCGCCAACGGCCTCGCCAGGTTCCCCGTCGGCAGGAATCTCGCATACAGCGCCAGGGTCGGCACGTAGAGCCGCAGGCGGAACTTGTCCTGCACGCTGTAGATGCTCGATCCCATCATTGCATCGACGCCCAGCCGGGAATTGGCCCTGCCCAGATGGGAATGCTCTTCCGGTTCGAGGATCAGCCGCAGACCGACGAATTCCTGCACGTCGACGCGCACGCCGAACAGGCCGGAAACGAGACCGCGCAATCGCGACGCGCTCTTGGCTGCCGGCGCCATGAGTCCGGCATAGGCGACCTTCGCCATATCCGGCATCTTGTCCAGGCCGTGATAGACCGCGCCGCCCAGTCCGATGCTCGTCCCGACATACCCCTCGAAGCGATCGTCGTCGGGACGGTCGTGCTGGGCGATCGGCCGGGCATCGGCCCAGGCGCGAAAGAACAGCTGCAGGAAGCGGTTGTTGAAGAGGTCGAGGAAGCGCGCCAGGGCATCGTCGCCGCCGTTGAAGTACCGGCAGGATTCATCGGTCAGGGCGAGCGGCAGCGCTCCCTGGGGACCGCAGAGGCCGAGGAACTGCTGGAAAAGCGCGAAGCCGCCGTTCGCCGTCCGCTTGGCCGCGTCGATCGTCGAAGGCGGAAAGGCGAGCGACGGGTTTTGCCCGAGGGTTACGAACTCCTGGCGGCGGGTTTCGCTGTCCCCGACCCTCGGCCGATCGGAAAAGGCGCTTTCGAGCCGGCGGAGAGCGAGGAGGAAGTCCTGCCGTTCCGGGAACGCCAGGAGGTCGGAGAACGCATCGCTCACAGTGGCCTCCGCGAGCCCGCTCGGGCCGGCCAGCGCGCGATTTCACCGCGCTCGACCGTGCTCACGACGGTCTGCGTAAAATGGTTCAGGGCGGCATATTCGGCGAGAAAGTGCTCGAGCACCGCACCGAGGAGGAACACACCGCCTCCCTCGAACGACTTTTCCTCGAACGAGACGGTGACCTCGATGCCACGGGCGGCACCGACCCCGAAGCGGTTCTTGACCCTGCGCACGACCGGTCGGGTCGAGACGCTCCTCAGGCTGCGGATGCGCCGTTCGACGACGGCGTTGCCGAGATCGGCGAAGAGCGCCAGGATTTCGCGCAGGGCCTCGCCATCGGCGCGGGTGAGGCCGAGATGGTTGAGGCTCAGCATGTTGATGAGCCGCCAGGCCGTCGGCCCCGGCGCGTTCTTGCGATTGAGCAGGGATTCCTTGGGGCGTGTCGGAGCGCCGCCGGCACAGACCACGATGAGCGAGGTGTCTTCGGCGAAGGTGAAGTCGGCGCCCCCCTTGCCGACCGGCAGCTGGTCGGCGAGGTGCCGATTGGAACACAGCGCGCGGACGCTCAGCTCCTGTATCTGGTCCTGTGCGGAAGCCGGATCGGGCTGGCCCAGCGAGATGAACATCTCGGTGCCGATGTAGTCGGAGGCCCGGTCGGAATGCCGCCGCTCGGTGGCCATGCGACGGCGCGCAAGGCGTCGGATCGTGTAGTGCAGGAGCGAGCGGGTCGATTGGAAATCCGACGGCGAGGCATAGAGAGGGGCCAGCCGCTCCCGTCGCGAATGTCCCGCGTAATGGGCATAGACCTCGAGCATGGTGTGCGGCTCGAAGTCGAGCGGATGGCTGCGGTCCGGCACGATCTGGTACTCGTGCTGCGACGCGCTTACCGGCACCCGGTCGGCGGTCTTGGGGAACAGGTTGATCGCGGGCGCGGCATAGAGGGCGAACATGCCGGCATCGACCGCTGCGGCAAGGCGGGGCGACGGTTCGCTGAATGTCAGGATCAGATCGATCTCCCGCGCCGGTGCGGGGAACAGTTCCGGTCTCGTCGTGGCGAGGCGAAAGCCCAGGAACTTGCGCGGAAACGTAAAATACTCCTGCAGCAGAGAGAAGCCGCGAAACAGCCTGGGATCGTAGGGCAGGAGCGTCTCGTCGTCGCCGAAGCCGACCGGTTCGATCCGCGCACTGTCCATGTCGATGAAGACCGGATTGCCGAAGATGTCGAGGTGGCGCAGGTGAATGCCGGTCCGCCGGCCGAATATCTGCTCGTACAGCATCGAGGCGTCGGCTTCCGCGCCGATGAGATGGACCGGCAACGAGGAGATTGGACAGCCGGCGAACAGGCTCGTCGGGTCCTCGCGCGCCGCCTCGTCGGAGACTTCGTCTTCGAGACGCTGGGTGGCGCGCACCCGAAGCGTGAGACGCAGGCCGGCGCGGAAATCGCCTTCCAGGCCCGCCGCATGCAACGGCCCGGGGGTCGCATGATATTCCGCCCTGGTCAGCTCGAAGGGCCAGATCGTGAGGTCGCTGCTCAGCGTGTAGCGGCACGACACGTTCTTGTCGCGCTCGCGATAGGGCCCGCCCTTGTCCTGCTCGTCATAGGGCAGGTTCTTGTCGCGCACGCGATAGACTGCGTCGAGGAAGGCGCCCCGCTTGATGGTGCGGCCGTTGCGCAAGGCCGGATCGCCGAAGACCGGCTCGACCTTGGCAAGCATTGCCGATGGAATAGGGGCGAGAAAGCCCGGCAGCAGCTGCTCGATCAGGTTATTGGTGAACTCGGGAAACTCGTGCTTGATCTTGAGCTGCACGCGCGCCGCCAGGAACGCCGCCCCCTGCAGGAGGGCCGAGAACATCGGATCGGATTGGTCGCGGGTCATGCCGCCGAGGCGGTCGGCGATGCCCGGATATTCCTGCGCGAATTCCTCGGCGTGTTCGTAGAACAGCGCCAGTTCCCGGTTGTAGAGGTCGACGAATTCGCGATGCATGGACTGGTTGCCGGGCGCTGGCGGCCGCTACGGCAGTGCGTTGCTTACCCGGGAAGACGCCCCGGGATCGCATGATCGAGCGAGCCTGCTCACCGTTTTCCGATCCGCATCTTGCCGGTATCGATCTCGATGTCCGCGACGAACTCGACGGCGACGGCGGCAGGATCGCACGCCATCTCGCCGGAGACCAAGAAACGGATGTTGAGGGAGTAGGGATCGACGGTCATGTCCCGCGTCACGGTAAGGGCGTCCGGTAGGAGCCGGGGTTCGAACAGAAGCAGCGCCGTCCGTATTTCGTCGACGATGTCGGCCACCCGGTCCTCGTCGATGGAGCGGTTGGAAATCTCCGGAATGCCGTAATTCAGGATCGACTCGCGAACGCGCGGAAAATCACTCAGGTCGAAACCTGCTTCCATGTTGATGGTGTTGAGCAGGGCATTGAGGTCGAGCGAGAGCTGTTCGCGCAATTGCCCTTCCGTGACCGCTCCCTTTCTCGCCCTTCGTCCTGCGATGATGCGGGCGCCGTGCTCATCGCGCAGGTCGACGGCGACACGGGCGTCGCGTTCCTTGTGCGCCTCCCGGAATGCGAACATGAGGGGAGGGCTGAGGCGATCGGCATTCGAGGGGCGCGCCATGACCGCCTACCGCACAGCACCGCTGGTTGCGGCCCTGGGACCGCGCAGATCACGCGCTCCCGGGCCGCGCCGGGACATCAGACCTTCGCGCCGATCTTCAGATCGTAGCCCGCCTTGACGGAAGCCGAGAGCTTGCCGTCGGCTCCCTGCTCGGCGTACTCGATTTCGATCTTGGCAAAATTGAGCGAGATCTGGTCGGTCGGAATGACGCTGCTGCCGGCGCTGCCGCCGGTCTGGTAGCTCGACACCAGGAGGTCGCTGAAGTTGACCTTCAGGAATTCCTGCTGGGTTTCTCCCGCCTTGCGGCAGGTAAGCTTCGCCGACTTGATATGCTTGCCGGTGGCGCATGCCTCGAACAGCTTGGGCGACGCCTTGTTCATGTGCATGACGAAGTGGAAGTCCTGCATGCTGACCTTGCCGGCGCCGCCGCCGCCACTCGCGGAAAAGGTTCCCTGGTTGGTTTCGCCGAAGCTCCAGGACTCCAGCTCGATTTCCTTTTCGTGGCCCTTCTGTTTCGTCTCGCCGTCGATGCCGTCAAGCTTCAGGAAGTAGTCAACTGCTGCCATTTGAAGTGCTCCTCAATTTAGTACAACGCTGCGTCATGAACTCTCGGGAACAGGATTGCCCGGTGCAGCGCGCCGTCGCGCTCGCCGGTATTCGTGTATGGTCGGGAAGCAGCGCTCACGAAGTCTTTTGGGGCAGACGCGAGACGAGGCTCATGCCGATATCCATGCCTTCCAGTTGATAATGCGGCCTGAGGAAGAAGCGGGCCGAATAAAAGCCCGGATTCTCCTCGTTCTCGATCACCTCGACCCGGGCGTCGGCCAACGGCTTCTCCGCCTTGGTGCGCTCGGACGAACCCTTGGGATCGCCGTCGATATAGCGGGTGATCCAGGTCTGGAGCCAATCCTGGAGCTCGGCGCGTTCCTTGGTCGAGCCGATCTTGTCGCGCACCATGCACTTCAGGTAGTGCGCGAAGCGCGACACGGCGAACATGTAGGGCAGCCGCGAGGAGAGGTTCTCCGATGCGGTGGCGTCGTCCGTGCTCATCTTCTTGGGTCGGTAGAGCGACTGGGCGCCGATGAAAGCGGCCTTGTCGGTGTTCTTGCGATGAACCAGCGGAATGAGGCCGGACTTGGCCAGCTCGGCCTCGCGCCGGTCGGTGATGGCGACCTCGGTCGGGCACTTCTGGTCGACGCCGCCATCATCCGTCTTGAAGGTGTGCGACGGCAGGTTGATCACCTCGCCTCCCGATTCGACGCCTCGGATGCGCGTGCACCAGCCGTATTCCTTGAAGGCGCGGTTGATGTTGGCGGCCATCGCGTAAGCCGCGCTCATCCATGCATAGTTCGCTCCGGCGTGGCCGTCGGTCGACTCCTCGAAGGCGAATTCCTCGACGGGATCTGACTTTGCGCCGTACGGCAGGCGCGACAGCACGCGCGGCATGCACAGCCCGATATAGCGCGAGTCCTCGGCGTCGCGCAGCGACTTCCAGGCGGCATAGTCGGGCGTGTCGAACAGCTTGCTGAGATCGCGCGGATTCATCAGCTCGGTCCAGCTGTCCATTCCCATCAGGACCGGGCCGGCCGCAGCGAACAGCGGCATGTGGGCACTGGCGGCGATCTTGGACAGTGCGCGCAGCAGTTGCACGTCGGTCGGTTCGTGCGTGAACTCGTAGTCGCAAACCATCGCGCCGATCGGCTGGCCGCCGAGGGTGCCGAATTCCTGCTCGTAGACCTGCTTGAAGAGCGGCGACTGGTCCCACCGCGCGCCGGGATAGAGCCGCAGGTTGTTGAGCAGCTCGCGCTTGCCGACGTTCATGACGCTGATCTTGAGGTTTGCGTCCGTCTCGGAATTCATGACGAGGTAATTGAGGCCTCGCCAGGCGCTTTCGATCTGCTGGAACTCCGGAGCGTGCAGGATCTCGTTGACCTGCTCGGACAGCTGCTTGTCGATCGCGGCGATCATCGCCTCGAGCGTGTCGAGCACGTCGTCCTTGAGCAGCGTGGTGTCGGCCAGCGCCGTCGTCACCAGCGTCGCCACCGCGGTTTCGACTTCGGAGGCAGCACGCTCGTTGCGCGGCTTGAAGCTCTGCTTGAGCAAGGCCGCGAATTCATCGGGCTCCTGCGTCGTGACGCCGGTGCCGCTCTGCCGCTGTAGCTCGGTCGCCATTCCCTACCTCATTCCTTGCTGCCGGACTCACTCTTGTTCTTGCTCGCCCGTTCCTGAAGAGCGGCCATCAGGGCCGGATCCTTCAGGAGTTCTCGCAGCTTCTTCTCGGCGTCCGCCTTGCCGTCCATGTACAACTGAAGGTTCTTGAGCTGGTCGCGCGCCTCGAGAAGCTTGGCCAGCGCCGGGACCTGACGCGCCACCTGCGCCGGCTTGAAGTCGTCCATTCTGTTGAAGCGCAGGTTGACCTGCATCTTCTCGTCGGTCGCCTCGCCCAGCTTGTTGCGAACGCGGAAGTTCACGCCCGGCTGGATCGCCGCCATGCGGTTCTCGAAATTGTCCATGTCGATGTCGAGGAACTTGCGCTGGGCGACGTCGGGCTTTTCGACGCCCGGTGCGTTGCCGGAAAGGTCGGCCATCACGCCCATCACGAACGGCAGCTCGATCAGCTTCTCCGCGTCCGACGGGTCTTCATAAGTGATGTGGACGCGCGGAGCCCGATTCCGGCGAATGAATTTCTGGCCACTGTCGCTCATGGCAGCTCACTCCCCCTTAAGCAAACCATCCCGGTACGCACCTTATACGGGAGCAGGATGTGTGAAAAACACATCTTTGACCCTGCTCGATATTGGACATCAGCCGGACTGTTCGTCAACCTTCAGGCTGCCTGCGGGGAAGGTTTCACGCAACAGGCCGAAGAAATCCTTGCCGGCGATCCCCTCCGCCCGGTCGAGCAGCAGGGGGATGGGGCTCGACGGCTCGGCGCGGCGAAAGTGCGCCGCAACCTGCTGCAACAGCAGCATGGCCGCGCGCCTGTCGGCGGCCCGAAAGGCGGCTGCATCGGCCGCGGCCGCGTCGCGGTCGGTAGCAGTGCTGGTGCTGCCATCGCCGTGGCGCGCCGTGACGACCGGCAGCGAGGCGAGGCGTTCGAGCAGCAGCACGAAGGCGGGCTCCTGTCCGACACGCAGGCGGGCCTTGGAGGATTCGTCCGGCAGGAGCGCCTGCATGGCCTGGTAGAAGCTTTTCCCAACCAGCGCCTGCACCTGCCCGATCAGCAGCAGAATGGGGCTCGAAGGCTCGGACTGCTCAAAATAGGAAGCTGCCGCGACGAGTGCGGCCTGTGCCTGGCCGGCCGACTGAATGACAGGGACGTCTCCGACCGGGATGCCGGGCGCTGCGTCTGCGGTTTCGTCGGCCCGCGGTTTCGCGGGTGCAACCGCGGCGAGGCCGAGAGACGCGTCGCGCCCGGCGACGGCCCGGTCGAGGAAGCCGGCGATGTCGCGCACCAGCGGGCCGAGCCGGTCGAAGCGCAGGGCGCCAGGCTGTGCCGAGCGCTCGCCGACCAGCGCTTCTATTCGGCCGAGCGACTGCTGCAGACCGACGACGAGGTCGCGCGCGGCCACGAGCACGGGAAGATCGGTCTCCCCCAGCGCGGCGTTCAAGGCCGAGGTGGAAGGCACCTTTTCGCCATCCTCTCCGCCGTTCTGCACCCCGCGTGGCTGGACCACGCCATTGGCAAGGAGGTGGCTGCGGAAGCTGACTTTCCCGAAGCGCTTCGTCTCGAACAGCGGCGCGGCCTGCAGCGGCATGACGGAATCGGCGGCGTCGTCCAGGGTCTGGAGGGTGACGATGCGGAGAATCGCATCGCCGTCGAGCAGTCCCGGAACCACCGCCGGCCACCGCTCGTCGACCAGGACCTCGACAAGCCTGAACACCGCCGTGTAGGCGGCCAGATCCTGATTCAGGATGTGCAGTTTCGCGAGCAGGGCGAGCAGTCGCAGGTCGCGCGACCTGGCCAGGAGCGACTTGAGGGTCGCGAACTCGGCGGGAAAATCAATCGACTTGCGATTGAAGCGGGCGAACTCCGTCGGAAGAACGCCTTCGATCCGCGCGGTAAAATGCCTATATTCGGCATCGTCCAGAATCTCGAGATCGGGACCGCAAGGCTCGTCCCCGTCAAGCGGGGCTGTGAGCGCGGCGATCTCGGTGGGCGTCATGATCGGGTTTCCGACAGTTTGCTCTCGGAGGGGGAAGCCCAGTCGAGGGTTCGTTTATCAGCGGATTGTACGTTATGCTGCACGGCACGGTTTGCGCAACGCTTACGCGGCCTCCTCGCGAGGGCGTAGTCAGTTTCCGGAGCTGAGAATGAACGTGACGGTTGCACAGGACACGCGCATCGCAGAGTTGACCACGCCGCTCGGCAAGGACCGGCTGGCGCTGCTTCGGTTCGATGCATCCGAAGGCCTGAGCGAGCTTTTCGACATGCACGTCGATTGCGCCAGCGAAAAGCCCATCGCCGGGCTCGCGCCGCTGCTCGGCAAGGAATCGTCGATCCGGCTGTACACGATCGGCGGCAAGACGCGGTACTTCTCCGGCATCGTCGTCGAGGCGCGTGAAATCGCGGCCCAGGGCCACATGCACGCCTATCGGCTCGTCCTGCGGCCGTGGACCTGGCTGCTGAGCCAGGCGGCCGATTCCCGCATCTTCCAGAACAAGAGCGTCGTCGACATCATCAAGGGCGTATTCGAGGACGCCGGCTTCGCCGACTACGAGCTGAAGCTGTCGGAAACCTACAAGCCGCTCGAATATTGCGTCCAGTATCGCGAGACGCATCTCGATTTCGTGCTGCGCCTGATGGAGCAGTTCGGAATTTACTACTACTTCAAGCACCAGCCGGGAAAGCACACCATGGTGCTTGCCGATTCGGTTTCCGCGCACGAGCCCGTCGCCGACTTGCCGGCGGTCGATCTCATTGCGATGGGCGCGCGGACGCGCGACGAGAAGGAGTATCTGCGCGGCTGGACCGCGGAGCGCGCCTTCCAGACCGGCAAGGTGGCGATCAAGGCCTACGACTTCGCCAATCCCGACGCCGACATGAAGTACGAGCAGAGCAATGGCGGCGGCTATGCGCGGGACGATCTCGAGGTCTTCGTCTATCCGCACAAGTACAAGGACGGCGAAAAGGACGACCTGGGCCAGAAATACGCCAGGGCCACGCTCGAATCGCGCCAGGCGCGCGACCAGCGCCGCCATGCCGAAGGCAACGCCCCGAGCCTGTTCCCTGGAGGGCTCGTCAAGCTGCGCCGGCATGAAGTCGGATCGGAGAACCGGGACTATCTGCTGGTTGCGGCGCGTCACTCCGTGGTCGGGCAGCACTATCGCTCCGGCGGCGGGGAAACGGGCGAGGGGTACAGCGGCAACTACCTGCTGCAGCCGAAGGACCGCCCGTTCCGTGCCCCGCAGGTCACGCCGAGGCCGGTCGTCCACGGGCCCCAGACCGCCCTCGTGGTCGGCCCCGCAGGCGAGGAGATCCACACCGACAAGTACGGCCGCGTGAAGCTCCAGTTCCATTGGGACCGCCAGGGCAAGAAGGACGACCAGTCGTCGCGCTGGGTGCGCGTGGCGCATACATGGTCCGGCAAGGAATGGGGCAGCCTCTACATCCCGCGGATCGGCATGGAGGCGGTGGTCGAATTCATCGAGGGCGACCCCGACCGGCCACTGGTGGTCGGCACGGTCTACAACAAGAACAACATGCCGCCGCAGGCGCTGCCGGCCAACAAGACCCAGCGCGGGCTCAAGACCCGCTCGAGCAAGGGCGGCAGCCCGGAGACCTATAACGAGCTGTGGTTCGAGGACAAGAAGGACGTCGAGTTCGTCCGTTTCCACGCCGAGAAGGACTTCCTCGCCACGATCGAGGACACCGAGAAGCGCACGATCAAGGGCAAGAAGCGCAGCGGACCGGGCGATGCCGCGCGCAAGGCCAGGATCGAGAAGGGCGACGACGTGCTCGACGTCGACAACGGCGACCGCAAGGTCACCATCAGCCGCCACCACACGATGGACGTCGGCCAGAACCAGACCATCACAGTCGGCCAGGAGATCCTGATCGAAGCCGGCGTGAAGCTGGTGCTCAAGGTCGGCGGCAGCACGATCACGATGACGCCGGCCTCGATCGAGATAAAGACGTCGATTCTCAACACGGATGCGCCGCTCACCAATCTAAAGGCTTCCGCCATCCTCGATGCCAAGGGCGGCATCATCCTACTCAACAGCTGACCTTCGAGCGCAGCCCGATGAGCAACCTGAGATTCTTCACCGCCCGCGAGGTGTTCGAGGCATTCCCCGGGGCGGCAGCCGACATGGCCGGCACGCCGCGGGAGGCAGAGTCCCCTCTCGACTTCCTGGCGCGGCTGCTGGCGAGCCCGACGCCTGAGGATGCGGTTTCCTTCTGCGCCTACATGCTCGGCCGTCGCGAGGCGGTCTGGTGGGCCTGTGCCTGCCATCGCCTGCTCGGCCAGCCGGCCGCGGGCGAGGACGAGAAGGCGCTGCTGACGGCCGAGGCCTGGATTCGCGAGCCGGAGGAGCATCGCCGCCGCGCTGCGCTGGAGCTCGGCCGTTACGGCAACCATGCCTTCGCTGGCACCTGGCTCTCGCTCGCAGCCGGCGGGGCGGGGGGCACCTTCATCGTCAATGGGCAGGCCGGGCCGCCGGTTCCTGCCGATATGACCGCAAAGATGGCGCGCTCGGCGGTGCTGATCTCGCTCGCTCGCCTGCCGATCCGCGAACGCGCCGCGCGCCTCCCCGCCTGCGTCGACATCTGCAGGCGTCTTGCGCTGGGGCAGGCCGAGACTTCATAACTGCCCCTCAGGACTGGCGGCGCTCGGCCGCCTGCGGGAGCCTTCGTCCCATGCCGTTGCGTCTTTCGATCGAGAACGTGTCCTCCTTGCCCGATGGGGGCCCGATCAGCATTGCCATTTCGGGCAAGCGCGGCCTCGATGTCGGGCGCGACCACTATCTCGACTGGGTGCTGCCCGACCCCACCGTTTCCGGGAAGCATTGCGAGATCCGCTACCAGGACGGCGGATATTGGCTGCGCGATGTTTCCCGTAACGGCACTTTCGTCAACCAGAACCCCCGCTCCGTGACCAGCCCGCATCGGCTGCGCAGCGGCGACCGGATCGAGATCGGCCCTTTCATCATCCGGGCCGACCTCGATGACGAGGAAGCCGACAATGGCGACCAAGCCGCCTCGAGAGCTCACGGGGATGGCTGGTTCGACGTCGCCGAGGCTGCGCCTCCCGTCGATCCGCGCATGCTGAAGGAGCCCGACAAGCCGTCTTTTGTGGCGCCGGATCCGCTCGACCATTGGTTGGCCACCCCTTCCGTCGCGCCGTCCGCGCCGCATCCGTACGCACCGCCGGCGCCGTCGGCATATGCGCCACCGCCACCGCCGTCATATGCGCCGCCGCCGCCCGCGGCGTACGCACCAACCCCTCCTGCAGCGCCCGCGTCGCGGCCCGGGGCCGCGCCGGTCGAGAACATCTGGGACATGGGCCTCGATGGCGG
>Ga0182738_1003130_pt1 | contig 19095 bp, 20 predicted proteins | sample eDN5th30CBELigMG_FD_128876 | JGI IMG/M metagenome (GOLD analysis project Ga0182738, IMG submission 128876) | Enriched Miracle-Growth compost microbial communities from Emeryville, California, USA - eDNA 5th pass 30_C BE-Lig MG (version 2)... ... | reverse complement strand
TGCCCCCAAAAGGCAGGATTTGTGGGCCCAGGGGGGGGGGGATGGGGGCTGGGCCTCAAAATCCTGAAGAGGGGGCCCTTTGGAAAACCTTAAATGCGGCCGAAGGCCCAATTTTGGCTTTTTGGGGCACCCCCCCCCAAGAGTTTGCCCCCTTTGATAATCACCTGAATCCTGGGTCATCAGGGGTGGGTGCTGGGGCCTTAATTGGGGGGATTCTTGGGGGGCAAATAAGCGAAAAGCCAAACCAAACAATGGGGGTTGAATCTGCCAACACTCAAAAGGACTCAGATTCAGGGTCAGGGGGGCCAGGAGGAGTTGCTATTCTTTCCCACCAGCAGGTAAGTGTTGGGCTGAAGCAACTGAAAGCCTTTGCAACGGCACAAGAGCCAGGAATGCTAGAATGTGTTTTGGCTTTAGCAAAAGCGTTTGGGGGGATCCAGATCAAAAGAGCGATGAACAAGAAACTCGAACAAACGGTTTTGACCTCATTTTTTAAACCAGTTCAAAGCTCGATCTCCTTTTTATAATTTTTATCTATACGGACTTCTTGATTTTATGAACTTTAGCCCTTTAACCAGAAATATATCTTATAAGATATCTTTCCTGCAAAAAATTTTTTCTCCAGCTCCGGTTAAAGGGTTAAGTATTCTATTTACTTCGAAAACTTTATTATACTGTAACTTTCAACCATTGAAATGATATATGCAAAATAAACTTTGAATCTTTTTTGCAAATTTATAATGAGAAAAAGGACCTCTTCTACAATATGGGCAACTCTACATAATGGGCAAAAGGCTCGGTCCCGAGCGTGCCCAGAATATACAGGTTATACTGTATTTTGATGATATTTATTGTTTCCAGGGGGAAATGCAAATGTCTGCTCATTTAAGCGAGAAGCTGAAGAAATTGACTTCTATGCGAGAATTTCTTGGAGAGATTGTCATGTTCTTTGAGAAAATGGCTTGAGATAATTTTTAGCTTCCAAGATGTAGAGAAGTATTTGAACAATTTTTGCTCAAGTTTAAAAGAGCTGAGTCGCTTGAGGAAAATTGACCTCAAGAGTTTATTGTAAAACAAGAAAAAGGAAAAATCTCACTGATTTATTGTTCGAAAAAGGAGCCGAAAAGGAATTTATAGGGAATGATACAAAGCTTAAAAAGGCTCGCTATATTAGAAGGTATTAACTTGAAATTCGATACGTTAGAAAACGACTTTTGGTACTGGGCGATTGACTTGAAAATAGGAGCAATGAGATAACTGATAAGCAACTGCAAAGGCTAGGTGAATGTCTTCGAAGAATGCCTCACTTGAAGATGTTTGAGGTCCGTATCCTTCAGTAGATTAGAATCCAAAGAGAAACTTCTCTTATATTCATTCTTAGGGGCAAATCTTTTTCTTCTCGAGGAGCAGATTCACTCATTGGAGTCTTAAGGAAATTGAAATCTCTCAAAAAGTGGAAGTCTCAAAATTATTTTTTTGTTAATCAGATATTAGAAGAGCATTGTTCCTTGTAGATCAGTATTTGGAAGGGGCATACACAAGGGACTTAGTTCAAGCTATTTTTTTGGATCAAGTTTGTTTGAGGAACTTTACAATATTTAGATTGAATCAAAATTTTTGTGGTTTTTGATATCCAAATAGAAGCAAAAAAAATTTTTGATAAAAAAATTATCATAGAACTCAAAAACTTTTTCATGTTGTTTCTTACGAAAAATGAAATTCCAATTGTATGTTAACTTCATTTTCTTTCTTGGAGAAAAAACTTGAAGCCTTCAAAGAAATGATGTTGGGTCAATTTTTTTCTATCCAAAAAATGTCTTATGGAAACTGGAGTTTTGTCAACGAAAGAACAAGTGTCCCATCCCAAAATGCTAAATTTCGACTGAACTAAAAACCTCTTAAACGCTTGACCCAACAGTTATTCAAAGAAGGATTTATCCCAATTCAAAGACAAATTTCAAATTTACCCCGCCCAGGTTCATAAACTTGGCTCGAATTCCTTTTCCACAAAACGCAAAATTCAGAATCAGAAAGATTGTGAGATGATTCCCATGTCATCTCCGATCACACATAAAGCTTCCAAAAAAGTAGCCCAAGCCAGTAACGAATCTCAAGTTCTAGCAGTTCAGAAGCAGATTCCAATCAAAGGACCTCATCCTGGAACAACGTAAGATCTCTCAAATTTTCAAATCTCTTAACATCCCTCTAGATATCAAAGCAGCTTCAAGTTCCGAAGCCTCAAGAAGAAACTGAAGAAAAACATCCAGGTTATCTACTGGGATCTCATGAAGCTGTATTCTCGCTCTTTTTTCCTTGAAAAAAAATTTCTTTAGAAACCCTCCGTATCATGCTAATAAAGTTCTGAAGGGATCATTCGTGGCAATCAGACCATTCAAAAGGATTCTCAGACTTGTCATTGACCATTCCGAGTAAGCTCATTGATAGAATCATCCTGTTCTATTATCAAAGGTCCAGAAACCCTCGGGGAAGCTATTTTCGAGTCAATGAAGAGGCATTTAATGCTTTGAACAAAACTCTTTGTAAGCTGACCTCTTTGCAAAGCCTTCAACTAAATTTTTCAACGTAAGATTGAGATCATCAGTTTTTCTTTCATTTTTAGCTATTCTGAAACTATTGAGGACTACTTTTGTCAGATTGCTGCAAGCCTTAAGAGGCTTCCTCATTTGAAGGAAATTTGCTTGTGTGTCGATCAGAAAGAGATGATGTGTTTAGGGGGACAGATTTTTCTTCTGAGTAGGAAGGATCCTCCTCAAAGACAACTACAACCAATTTTTCAACAGCTGAAGAAGTTTCGTTCATTAGAGAAGGTATGCATGATTTTTAGATGGTAAAGATTTTTGAAGACTTTGAAAAGATATTTAACTGGAGAATAGTCGAAGTTGGGCTAATAATCAAGAACTGAAGAATTTGTGTCAAAATTAAAGAGACTTCCCCACTTAAAAAAGCTTTACATTGAGCTCAATGTGTAATTAATTAACCTCTTGACTGAAAAAAAATATTGTTAACTTTTTTAGTACCTTTAATTTTTATCAAACTCAGGAAGAAGCCAAAAACCTCTTTGAAACATTAAAAAGGTCTCTATCTTATCAGGAGCTCATCCTCGCTTGGTGTCCGTAAAAACTTAAGAAATAGTGCCATTCTCTTAAGCAAATTATAGGAATTATTGGGGTGAAAGAAATATTGTGAAGTTTTATGATACAAGAAAATAATTCAATTGAATAATTGTCTGATCTGTCATGTCAATAATGTCAAAATTTATTTAAAAGAAATGTTCATATTTTATTCTGTTTCATAATCTTCCTCACAGAAGGTTCATTTTTATTGAAAAGTCTCCAATCAGGAATCTGAAAATTATTCAATATCAATGAGGAGTTTTTGAAACTAAAATTTTAACCAAAGAAGAAAAAATAATTATTGAGTGTTTTTTTTTACCTCAGAAAAGCCCGAGAGTTAAGGAGAGCTTTTAGGATTTCATTTGCTTTCATATTTTATTCAATGATAAAAAAAGTTTGTTTTCTTCTATATTTACTGCCCTTGGATCTAAATCTTTCAAAAAACGATTTCTGTTGGCAAAAATAATTTCTCTTCAATCTCATAATTACTCTCTCTTTTTTAAAACACCAGCCAAGTAACCTCCTTGAATCTCTTTTACAATACAAAAAAAATTACTTTTCAAAAAGAACAAATTGATCTGCTCCAAAACCTATTTCATTCGCAAATTGAAATTTTAACTCTGAGATTCCAGCTCATTTTTGATGATATACAAACATCGCCTCGCTGTCGCAAAAAGTTCTTCTGAATTTACAACGTCTTCAGCCTTGAATGATAAACGCCACTTCGTTTTCCTTAAGTTGAAAAAACAGCTTCATAAAAGTATGTAAATCGTCCAGTGGAACTTCAGAATACTGTATCTCCTCCACACCTTTTTTCTGGACATAAATATCTATAGAAACCCCTATGCTTCTGGAGTTCTAAAAGGATTATTGCTTACAGTAAGAAGATCAAAGAAAATATACAAACTGACCATTGACACTTCTCAGTAAACTCATTAAAATCTTCCTGTTTTATTCAAAAAGGTCCACGCAGAATACAGGTGGCCTTTTCCGAGCAAATTTCAAGGATATTGGTATTTTGAATAGAACTCTTTGCGAGCTCACCTCTTTAAGAAGCCTTCATCTCGATTTATTCATGTAATAATCTCAAAGCAAAACATCTCTAAAGTTCATTTTAGCCGTCCCAATGCAAGAGATGAATATTTGCAGCAAACCGTTTCAAGTCTTAAGAAGCTTATCCATTTGAAAGAAATTTGCCTTGGTATTGAAGAGCTCGAAAATGCGTCCATAGAGCTAGGCTTTATGGATCGAAATCCTCGCTTTCAATATTCTCTTGAAACAGGACTTTTTCGAATTTTCAAATGCTTAAAAAGAATTGGCTCATTAGAAAAGATTCACTTCATTTTCAGAAGGTAAAAAGATTGCAAAGGTTCTTTAAGGGAATTAACTCGAGAACAGTTGCAGATGGACGACAGTAAAGGAGTTGGAAATTCTGTTTCAGGACTTAAGAAGACTTGCTCGCTTGAAGAAACTGACAATTGAGCTCAATAAGTAAATCACTTGAATGGAAAAACTCTCATTAACTTTGCTCATAGCAATTGGAATTATTACACAACTGAAGGGGAAATAGAAGATTTCTTTCAAGCATTGAGAAAATCGCTATCTTATCAAGAGCTTGTTCTCATTTGGCGCCAGTAAAAACTCGAGAGATCTTTTTATTGAGTTGACCATGTGTAGGGTTTCTCGGAATGAAAAGAACAGCTTGAAGCTTTATCATACAAGAGTCTAATTCTATACATATTCACTGAATAGCCAAGGCTCATTCAAAGAAAATTTGAATATTCTATGAGATTTTAAACTCAGACCTAAAGACTGCAAATGTTGTTCAAAATCAATCATTTCATATTTTTGAAACCCAAGCAAATCTGAGGAAAGAGAAAGACTTACACAGCATTCTCTCTTTCTGAAGAAAATTTATTGCCTTGAGTGAATTGATTTTTTTGTCTGTCGAAATTTTTTTAAAGAATTTTTTACAGGGGAAAAAAAAAATTTACTCACAAGATACATCAAATAAAAAAGTGTCTTTTAATGAAACCAACCCTTATAGTATTTTCAATTCCAAACAAGCGAAAACTAAAACACCTGAACAACCAAATAAAACATCCCTCAATTTGAAACTATTTTAAGCATCCCTAAAATAATACATTATCATACTGCTGACATGGCATTTAATCAACATAAGCTGATAAGGAGAAGCTCCAGGCATGAACCTCAGGGCTTCCCCGTTCAGAAACAAGCTCTCATCAGAAGACTTCATCAAGAATTGATGCAACATTCTTCGAGGATCAAATTCTTACAACAAAAATTTTTTGGGTTTGATAATGGTTCAGATTTTCAGCATCTAAAGAAACAATTCAAGAAAAGCACAGAACACTTTCGTTGGGTTTTAAACATGTAAATCTCTTGATTTTTTTCTTTGAAAAAATTGCCCTACAGAAAGCATAAGATCCTGAAAGAAGCCTTCCTTGCAATCAGACCATCAAAGAGAATACGCAGACTGGAGATTTTCCGTTTTGGTAACAACAAAAATTTCTTCAATTTTTACCAGGGAAAAGGTGGCAGAGGAATAGCAGAGATCCTTACAGGGTTCTTCAGGCCAAGAAAAGAGATTTTCAAGATTTGACCCTAAATCTTCCCAAGCTAACCTCTTTGCAAAGTCTTCATGTTGATCTTCTCCCGTAACATTTAGAAAAGAAATTGAAAGTTGGTTTCTAGTGATGAGAACGATAGAGATTAATATTTGTATGCAATAGTGGCGAGCCTTAAAAGATTACCTTGTTTGAAGGATATTCATCTTGACATAAACGAGTAAGAAGAGAAATTCAAAGAGAAGAAATAATTATGAATAGTTCTAGGGAGAAAAATGGACGTGAATTTTTTCGGTTGTTCCAATGTTTAAAGAGAGTTCGTTCATTAGAAAAATTTCACATTTCTTGGACAAAGTAAGAGCATATTTTCCACAAAGATAACTGAACGATAGTTGTGGATGCGGACTAAACAAAAGATTGCTCAAGCTGGTCCAAAGCTTAAAGAGACTCACTTGCTTAAAGAAGTGTGTTATTGAGCTTAAATATGCAAAGTAATTCAGTACGGAAAATATGCTTAAACCCTTGCGTTAGCCGCTTCAACTCTAGTGGCGTAACACCCTTTTACCGAGCAAAGAAAAGCGTAGAAACGCTGGCAACACCAAGAAAGTTCCAGGAGCTCCTTCTCATCGTAAAAATGCAAGGAAATTGAGAAAGCGTTGTTTAATTAATCAGTTTTTCTCTGTTTTTTTCAGTTAAATTCTTTTTTTACTTCAAATCTCGGTAAACATAGAGAGACAGAGAGGGGTTTCTGTCTCGCTTCAGGTGAGAAGAAGAAAAAATTAAGAAGGGAAACCCTTGAGACGAGATGAGATGAAGGAGAGAATAAATCAAAAAGACTGTATTGAGAATAAAATCAGCAAAAATTACCCAAAAAAATCGAGCCAACAACATTGAATCTGGACCTGAAGAGGAAATTAATTCAAGCAGAGATTTAACCATAAGACATCACCAGATCAAAGCACATTGTTTTGTCAGGCTCATTGTTTTCTTAGCTGTAGAGGTCTATTTGACTACCGAGCTTCTTGCAAAAAGAGTTTTTCGAAAAGGGGTTCATGATTTGGAGCTTAATTGCTCCTTTTGATTGAACAATTTTATTGATAAAATTTGGTATGATTAACGAATCACAGACTCTAGTTTTCTTTTATAATTTTAGATTAAAAAATTAGTCCTGATTTTTTACTTAATCTCACCTCAAACAATGAAACTCTCTCACTTATTGCTTCCCCTTGCTCTTCTTCTCAGTATCAGCTCAGTTTCTGCCCAAAACTTAATCACTAGAAATTGGTCAAAGCCTCGTACCAGCAATGAAGCCAGCAGCTATTGCTGTATTCCCACCTCTATTCAAATTGATTGCACAGGGAGCAGTACCTGTACTGCCACTTATCAGTCTCCTAACAGCTTGGACTCAAAATGCTGGTCATTGTTCATGAGTTCAACCAGCGGCAGCATGACTATATACAAGAACAGCAGTAATTATAGGATCGAAAATTATTACTCAGAAACCACCTTCTTTGGCAAAATGAAGTTTAATTATGAGGCTTCAAATAGCACTGGATACCCCAGATTAAGAGTCAATTCTGATGGGTGCGACTTCACAATGTCCTCAAGAAAAGGTAAAAGCTTTATCTAGTGAAAATGGAATAAGAATTTTAGGCCCCGCAGTCTCTAGTGGCTTCGATCCTAGAAATTACGACTGGAACGCCATCTTTGTCATCATTTTCATTGTCATATTTATCGTCATCTCAGGCTTCAGTACTATTTATTTCTCTCATCTCTTTGAGAATTTTTTCTTTAGAAAGTTGTCAAAAGAGACAATCTGACGCCATTATTGCAGAAAACCTTGCTCAAAAACCGGTGGAAATTGTTCCTAGCTTCAATAATGTGTATATGGCCCCCACTGTGCAAGTTCAACCTCAAGTGATCTATGCTGCTCCTGTTCAATTCCCCAACGCTCAAGTGAACATGAATTATGGCAGAAATAATCAAGGGCAATTTTAATTAAATCAGTTTTCATTTTTGTCTGAATCACAATCTTTATTCATTAAGATTTATGTCAAAGTAAAAGAGTATTAGATGAAAACAATAATTCCACACTCTTGGAGAAGAAAGTAGGGAAAGGAGATGGGATTTTCTTAGAACTCTTTCTCGGGGCCTTATCATATGTTTTTAAAACCTTTTGACCTTAAACCCCAGCAAATTTCAGTCTTTAAATCTTGAAGAAAATTCTATTGTTTTCGCATAGAAGAGGGTAAAGAGGTGTTTAAGTCTCGGTTTAGGCGAAGAGAAGAAAAATTAAAGGAGGAAAACCTTGGGATGAGATGAAGGAGAGAATAAATTAAAAACACTGTATTGAGAATAAAACCTACAAAAATTGCAAAAAAATCGAGCCACTAAAATCGAATCTGGACCTCAAGAGAAATTAATTAAAGCAGAAATTTCCTCAGAAGAAACCAGAAGAACCTCATGTCTAGGAAAACATGTCCTTCTAGGCCTATTCGCCACAGAATTTCTTGTCAAAACTTTTTTAAAAAAGGTTTAATGGGTTTAAGGTGAATCACATTGTTTCAAAGCAAAAATTTATTGATAAAATTTAGCATCACAAATTAATCACAAATATCAGTCCTCTTTATAATCTTAATTCACAGAAATTAAGCCCGATTAACCCAGCCTCAAAAAATGCCATCTTCAAACTTAATGCTTCCACTTGTTCTTCTTCTGAGTGTTGGCTCCATCTCCGCCCAAACCTCCCTCACTGGGACATGGACAAATCCTTATACCAGCAAATCTGGAAACGGCTATTGCTGTGTTCCCACCTCTATTGATATTCGAAGCTCTGGAAACGATCGCTATACAGCCACTTACAAATATCCTTCCATGGACTCAAAATGCTTCAGATTGTTCATGAGCCAAAGCAGCGGTCAACTGACTTTATACAAGAGAAGCAGCTATTATGCTGATAATTATTACTCAGAAACCACTTTCTGGGGCTCTATGACCTTTAATTTCATGGTGTCGAATCAAACTGGAACTCCTAGCTTAAATATCTACACTTCTGATTCTTCTGACTACTATGGGTGCGATTTCACAATGTACTCGAGTAAAGTTTTTTTATTGAAATTCTAGTGATAGTTTTAGACACGGGCTCGGATAGTATTGGTGGTCTTCTCATCTTTATCCTCTTCTTTATCCTCATTACCGCCTCCGCCGCCTTCAGTAAGAGGATTCTCTGCTTCCCGTTTAATATTTCTCTCTTTAGAAAATTACCAAAAGAGACAATCTAATACAATTATCGCACAAAATCTTGCTCAACCCAGCACTAATGTGACAAATTTCAGCTTCAACCCTGCTCCCAATAATGTGTATGTGGCCCCCACTGTGCAAGTTCATCAACAGTTTGTTCGACCTCAAGTGACTCAAGTGACTTATGCTGCTCCTGGTCAATTTATCCCTCCCGATGCTCACTATGGTGGAAATGGCGGTTTTCATATGCAAGGACAATTTTAATTAGGGAATACTAAGAAGATTTGAGCCCTTTGAGTTTTTTATTTCTACTAATTATTCGTATTGAGTATATGGTTTCTTTATAAGAAAGATTTATATGAACTTGTGACCTAAAGAAAAACAAGTTATTGTAAAGGGGTTAATAAATGAAAAAAAATCTAAGCTTGATCTCTGGAAGAAAAAATTTAGTTCTCAGTGAAAAACTTTAAAGATTTGAGCATAAACAAAAAGTAAATTTATGTTTATGTGTATGTGCTCTTCAATATGAGTTTCTGATGCATTTGAAATGAAAGAAGTGCTGAATCTTTTTTTTAATGGGGTTCATAAGAAGCTCCAAAACCAAAGGAGACGGAGGTTCTCGAGATGAATAAGAAGAGTATCCGAAAAAAGGGGGTCGGTAATGGCTTTTGTCTTGATGGAAATTGGCTCGGAGAAAACATGTGATATTTTGAAGTTTTATAATGTCAGAAATGAAAAGAATCATTGAGAAATAAGCTTGGAAAATAAAAATCAACAAAAATTGAGACACCATAAAAAACCCCAATAAAATTTATCTTGAGTCGCAATAAAATTTAATTCAAATAAAACTTTAATTCGTCGTCTAAAAGGAGTAATTAGACATTGAAAATCTCGATTTTCTCGCCTCTTCTTAAATATGCTGCTTTAGCTTGTTTCTTTGAAATGCTTGTCATTAAGCCAGAAAAAGAAAGTCAGTCTAAAAAACCCTTTTTGAACGATATTGAGCCTTGGAATTTTTATTAGGACTTTGAAAAGAGGTTCAATTCTTCTTTATTCACAATTTTCTCAATAAAATTTATCATAACAAGTTTATGATGAGCTCTCAGGCTTTATAATTTAAATAAAAATAAAAAACCCAAATTTCTCAATATGAAATTTTCCTATTTCTTTCTTCCACTTTCCTTGATTTTCAGCGTACAGTTACAATCAATATCCACTCAGAATTCCATTATCGGAACATGGTCAAACCCTTCCATATCAATCTCTGAAAGTGATTACTGCTGTGTTCCAACTTCTATCACAATTGAAAATTCCGGACTCGATCGTTATACTGCCACATACAAATACATTGGCCTTCTTGATAAAGAAAGAGAATACAACGAAAAATGCTTCTCACTTTTCCTCCACCCAAACAGCGGGAAATTGATTCTTTATAGAAAGAGCGGTTCAGATAGCTATTACTCAGAAACGACCTCCTTTGGATCCAAGACTTTTAATTTCAACGTCACAAATAGCACGAGCTTGAATATTTACACAGTGGCTTTGGATGATAATGACTCTTGTAATTTTTCAATGAATTCAAAAGAATGTATAAATTCTTATGAGAACTTTCTCTCATCGTAGTTTTAGCCTTCATGAACTCTAATGGCGGTGGTCACATCATCTTCTATACTGCCATTCTGATTATCCTCATCGCCGCCTTCGTTTCATTCAGTAAATTTCTTTGTCTCATTTCCTTTCTAACATCTCTTCTTGCCTATAGAAAGTTACCAAAAGAAACAGCAAGCCATTATGTTTAAACAAAATCTGACTCAACCCCAGACTCCCAATGATTATGTGGTTTCTGGCTATCCCCAAGCCCAAACCCAGACGACTTATGCCGCTCCTGGGCAATTTACGTCAACTAACACTTCTATTTCTGTGGATATGAATGGTGTGAATTGATTTGGATTTTGAAAATGAGAGATCGCCGCTAACAAGCTGAAAATTAATTAAATAATGAGTATACTGATTTATGAGATCCTTATTTTTTTTAAGTGATTATATTGTTAATTTATATATCCGAACACTTCGAATAATTTTTCACTTTTGAGGCGAAAAAAATCTTTGGAACTCGAAATGGCAGGACTATGTCAAGCCTATTTTAATGAAAAGGTGTTTTTATGAGAATAATAACTTAAAATATTTGCTAAATTTTTTATGAAAAATATCTTTGAAAAAAGTGGAGAAAAAATTTCAAGAAAAAAAAGCGAAAAGCTAATTTTTCTGACTTTTGCCAGTTGATATTTCTCAAATTTTCTCTGATTGTGTGTGACATTTTTTCTTCATTTGAAGAACTTCGTGAGTGACGAAAGGACATGAAAAATCTCTTTTGAGGGCATCATCCTTGAAAGAAAATTTTTTTTGCGTTTTTTTGGCTGAAATTTTTCTGAAGAATTTTTTTGGGATAAAATTTTTTTCATTTTTATTGTTGTTGGAAAATAGAGAGAAAAGAGAAGGGGAAAAATTCTTATGGAAATGAAATTCAAAAAAAAACTTTTTCCTCATTTTTGGTTTGCCCAAATATTCAGAAAATTTTTTATTGGCCCAAACTTCGGAAAAAGCTTGTCCTTGGCTTGCCCTTAGGAAAATCACTGAATAAAAGGAAAAATCGCGTCAGAAGTCAGGTGAAAAAAATGTCTGAAAGATCTGGAATTTCATCTTTTCCGGATCAAATCCCATTGAAAAAAACTTGAGGTCATAGAGAAAGAATTCCCATAGAAAATGTGGTAATTTAGGACTAAGGAAAATTTTTATCCCAGTTTTGTTTCCAATCTAGAAGCCCCAAGAAAAAACCCCTTTTTTTTCAGATTTTTTGCACCCCTGGTCAGGATATTTCCAAGGCCAAGAAATAAATATAATTTTAAAACTCCAATTTGAGGACTAAAGTTGAAACAAAAAGGTCTTCTCTGAGGAGAGTCTGAACGTGGAGATATAGAATTTGAACTTGGTTATGAAAATTAAATTCTGAAGAAGAGGATATTTGCAGTTCTCTCTAGTTTTCTATGCCTGAAAATGAATTCTTGATAGAACAAGTTTATTTTGCAAAAATTTGGAGGGAAATTTTTATAGAAGAAGAATTTGATAGCAAATTCGCTCTGCTCTTGAATCTCATTCCTGGGACCAAGTTTGTTAAAGGGTCCATTTTATTGATGAACAAGGAAGGTTTAAGATGTAGGAGGCTTTCTGAAAAGGAGGTGAGGTTAGCAAGAGATCCACAGAGACTCAAGAGAATTAGGTAAAATATGAAGGTAAGGAGATTGATTAGGGATTCTTTAAGGGATTCTTGAAAAGTATGTTTTGATTGAAAATTAGTCGTCACCAAATCAACAAAAATTGAACCAATAAAATCAAACCTCAATAGAACAAGTTAATTAATCAAACCGAACTTTTTAATTAACTCTGTGTGAAAAAGAAATTGGGCCAGATTTATTCCTCAACTTCAGCAAGACTTTTGTTAAAGAGGCCCTCAAATGTGCTTCTAATGCCCGTGATTGCGAGTAATTTGATTATCAGGCTCTTTTTTATTATTATTATTATTATTTGTATCCTCAGATACGGCATTGATAGAATTTTGTTTTAACACCAAAAATGTATTTTCGATGAAAAGAGAAAGATTCTATTTTATTTTTTTATGAAGTTGATTTGTGAGTTTCCAGCGATATCTAAACAATACCCTTGAAATTTGGCTCTATCTATTGAAAAAGCCTTGGGAATCCACTGGTGTTTATATAAGAGCCTTGAGGAAAACTTCCTGAGAAAACTTCAATGCAAGTCAAAAAACTCGTGAATAAATTATTGGAAAGGAAAATTCTTCTTCGAAACTCCAAAGAGTACCAAGAAGAAAAGACAAGGAGAGTTTTTGAATAGCAGGTCCCAGTTTTGACAAATTCGGATAACATCTTTTTGAAAAATAAACTTATTGGGGAGCTCTGATGGAGAGGTTAAAATTATCAACCAGTCATACAGTTTTCCCTCGTAAAAACTTAGCGCTTCCTGAAATGAAATTTTAAGAAGTACAATATCAAGTTTCGACTGGAACATTATTTTAATTTCTTATTCTTTTATTGTTACTTGTATTATTTTCAATCACAAGCTCGCGCACCAATATCAATGAATAAATCTTAATTTATACAAAAAAATCAATAGCTTTCCTCAGTTTTAGTTCCTTTTATTAAAATTGTCCTTGAGCCTGAGGACTCCAATTTCCACTGTAATTTATATTCACTTAAGCATCCAAAGGAATAAATTTGGGATGATCTTGAACGAATGGTTGAGCAAGATTTTGCTGAATAATGACAGATGCTTGTCTCTTTTGGTAATTTTCTTAAGAAATTAATATTAGAAAGGAGATTCTCAAAATAAATATTACTGAATGCAACAGCGGCGACCACGATAAAGACAATGACAATCAAGGTGATAAGACCACCCAAGTTGTAAGAGGGAGCTAAAATTCCGATTAGATGAGACTGTCAACAAACCCTTTACTTTTTAATTCCATTGTAAATTCGCATTGCTCTATATAAGAGGAATAACCAGTCCAAATCTCTAAGATAGGACCTTTACTGCTATTTTCCACTTTATAATAAAACCACATGGAGTCATCGATGCTTTTGGTGTCTGAGAAATAAGTATTGACAAGAATCCCACTGGAGGTTAAATTCAGCCTTCCATTGCCTGAAATCTTGAAAAAGTTGAAGCATCTTACGTCATCATCCTTGTCAAGCTTGTCAATCTTGCTACCAGGAGGAGCCTTGTATGTGGCAGTATAGCGATCGTCTCCTGCGGAATCAATCTGGATCGACGAGGGGACACAGCAATAGCGAGCGTAGTCTTTGGTGACATTGGGGTTCACCCATGTTCCAGTCAGGTTTTGAGCGGAAATTGAGCCAATACTTAAAAGAAAAGCAAGGAGAAGCAATAAATTCGATAGTCTCATTTTTTTAAGGCCAGAGTAGATATTAAATGAGAAAATCATGTTCAAAATTTTTTTAAATTAAGATTATAAAAGAAAACTGAGGCTTTTTATTAATTTCTGCTGGAGAGTTGAAGTTACAAACAAATCTCTTTGAAAAATATAGCTTGATCTCTTAAACTATAAAAAATCCGGGATATTTTACTATGACTTTGAAATCCCAATGAGAGATTATGGCCTCATTACAAGCCGACAGGCCTCTCTGGACAAGAACAAGATACATAAATTGAGGATTTTTTTTGGCGAAATTTGAGGTTCTGCCGAAATTCAAGGTCCTAATTTCCTGGAGAAATTGTTTGCTGAAAATGGAGGTCATTGACAGGAAAATGACCTATATAGCGAAGACAACAACCACAAATACGCCCAAAAAATATCGAAACAAGAGGCTGAGACATGGCTTTTTTTACAGGCTCTTCAGGCATCTTTTGATTAAATCTTTGTTTAATTAATTTCTATTCAGGTTCAAGTTTGATTTTATTGGTTCGATTTCTTTTTAATTTTTGTTGATTTTGTTGGAAAAGCACTTTTAAATGAATAATTTCTTGCATATCGCCTCAAGTATTCCCCTATAATTTTCTCTTCTTCTGATCTGTCATGGCCTAGACCCCTCTCTACCATCTTCTCTGATCAAATTTCAACGTGGTGATCGAGCTTTTAAAAAAGATTTCAGAATTGGAATTTGTCAGGGTTGAGGTCAAGAAAGAAATGAATGAGAAAAAAGGAGATAAACTGATGAGGAAAGTCTCGAGAAACAGTGAGAAGAAAACCCTATCCACTTTCTCTTCTTCCCGAACCTTTTCTAACGGACCCCTCTTCTTGACTCTTTATCAAGATACCATTTCTTAAAAAGCTGGAACACATGTTTTTCATTGAAACATCCGATTTTTTCAGACTTCCAAGTTTCTTTTTCAATTTTCTTTTCAAAGTCTTTCCCATCTTGAGTTCTGTGTTTATTCCTCAATTTGTTCACGAATGAATTCACTCTTTTTTTAATAGGGTTGAAATTCACAAAGCTCACCTGAATACTCATTTCCAATCAAAGCAGAAAAATTTCTTTTGATAAAATATTATTTTAATTCCCTAAAAATACATTCAAGGTCAAAAGAAACTCTCAGAATCATTTAATTAGGAAGTGAAGACTTTATTCTATCATTCCTGATGTCGATTTGTGAGCTTCAAGTGGGATCTTCAGTCATGAAATCTAGCTTTATCCTTGTTTCGCTCATGAAACTTCGCTCCAAGAGGAAGAAAAGTCTCGGAGTTTGCTGGAAATGAATCATGAGAAAGAAAATTATTTATTGGATTTTGGAGGATCGGCAAAAGCTTATCTCTGTAAAAAAAATTTTTTTGAATCCTTACATTTTTCTTTTTTAGAAGGAAAAAACTCCATCAGAAATGCAAAAGAGTTCACAAAAGAAAAAAAGGGACATTGTTGAATAGCAGGTCCCACTTTGAAGGCTCAAATTGAGAGGTTAAATTTCTCAGTCAATCATACAGTTTTTCTTCGGAAGAAGAACAATATCAAATTTCAACTCAAATCAATTATTTATGAAGAAACCTTTCCGAGTTTATTTTAATTTATTCCTTGTTTACTCTTATGACTTATATTATTCAATATCACAAGTCCACAAAATCTCAATGAATAAATATTTAATTCATACGAAAATTAAAAAACAAACGAATCATTTTATCCCTTTCCTCTTGAATTAATTATATTGTTGAAAACCGGCATTTCCACCATAATTCATGTTCACTTGAGTGTTGGGGAATTGCATAGGAGCAGTGTAAGTAGGTTGGGGTTGAACAAAACCTTGTTGAACATGCACGACGGGAGCGGGCTGGTAGCTGTAGGTAGTAACAGTGACGGGTTGTTGAGCAAGATTTTGTGCGACCACGACATTAGCTCTTCTCTTTTGGTATTGTTCTAAAGAGAAAATTAGAAGGGAAATGAAGGAAATTCTTACTGCCGCCGGCACATCCGACAATGATAAAGAAAATGACAATAAAGGCGACAAGACCACCGATACCACCTGAGCTGGGGGCTAAAATTATGATTAGATAAAATCTTCAAGAAAATTATTTACCAGTTCTTGAGTACATTGTGAAATCACATGCGTCAGAGGAATAGGAAGAAGCAGAATAGATGTTTAATCTGGGACTTCCGGTGCTATTAGAGGCTTGGAAATTGAAGACCATGTTGCCAAAGAAGGTGGTTTCTGAGTAATAATACTCTGAATAGGAATAGCTTTTTGGGTATAAGGTCAGTTTGCCGCTGGTTGAACTCATGAACAAATTCCAGCATTTTGAGCCCAGGATTTTAGGAAAATTGTAAGTAGCAGTACAGCTGCTGGTTCCTGAACAATAAACCTCAACGGAAGTGGGGATACAGCAATAGCTGCTGACGTCCTTGGTGGTGTAGGGGTTTGACCATGTTCCCTGAATCAAACTTTGGGCAGAAATTGAGCCAATGCTTAAAAGAAGGGCAAGGGAAAGCAAGAGATTAGAGAATTTCATTTTCTGAGGCCAAATTCAGGCTTCAGTCTTTTGAATTAAGATTCTAAAGAAAAGCTGAAGTTTGTGATTAATTTATGATGCGTAACTTTATTGATAAATTTTGCCTGAATTAAAACCAAGAAATTAAACCCTTCTGAGAAAACCAAGTTTACATAAGGATTTCTTTGATTTGTTGCTAAATTGGCTTAGGTCTCGAGGACTTCAACAAAGACAACCAAAAATATCGAAGTAATCACCTTATATATGGCTTTTTAACGATGCGTGAGGGTCTTTCTGGCCTCTTCTGATGAAATCCTGCTTTAATTAATTTCTATTAAGGTATGGGTTTAATTTTATTGGCCCGATATTTTCACAATTTTTGTTTATCTCCTATTAAAAGCCCTTTTAAATGAATGAAAGACATACAGAAATTTTAATCTTTTGCCAGAGATTTGTCAAAATGAATGGCAAAAGGAAAAAACTGATGGCTAAATCTCAAGAAATAGCGGAATAAAATCCCACCCACTCTCCCTTCGTCCTTACGGACTCTTCTTCTTGACCTAAGGCCATTTCTGGAAAATCTAAAGCCTTCTATTCTCTTTTTTTTCATTTTCGATCCTTTCTCGACCCCGAAGTCTCTTCCTAAGTGCTTCTTTTGAAGCTTTTATACTTTTCATCCTTCGTCCTTCGGTTTTTGTGGATTCTTTAATGAATTTATTTTTTTAATAGGACTGAAGTCCATTGATTACATCGAAATGATAATTGTTTGTCAAGTCCTCCAGTCAAAGCAGAAAAATTCTTTTTGAAAATTTCACTATATGGGTCTTCTTTTCTTGCTATCTTAACTCTAAAGTGATTTCGCTCCATTAAACAATAGCCAAAAGTCTGTTCATTCAATCCCTTTGAGTCAAACCTTTTTCGTTATTTTTGAATTTTTTGGCAATCATAAATCACAGAAATTAGTTTTAATAAATTCAAGTCAAAAGAACTCTAAAAAGTGAAGTGCTTATTTTATTTTCCTTTGCATTAAATTACGTTTGATGATGCTGATTGACCAGCTTCTAATCATTTAATATTTAAACAATATCTTCAACTGAGTTTCTCTCTTGAAAAAGTCTTTACAAAATTCACAAAAGATTTTCTTCAGAACTCCTCCCCTTGGCCTCAGATCCTCATTCAAAACAAGTTTCTCCCAAAATTCTTTTTGTAAAATGCCTTCCATAGCTAGAGAGTGTTCGAAACTCAGCCTGAGAGGTTAAATTTATCAATCAATCATTAAAGGCGATATCAAATTTCGACTCAAATCACTCACAGGATTTAAGCTATGAAGAAATCTCTCAAACAAACTGAAAAATAAACTTATTTTCCTCTTCAAGAGGATTTGAATTTATGACTCTTTAACGATAACTTGGATCCTTTTAATCACAAGTCCATATCAATCTCAATGAATAAATACGATTAATTAATATGAAATAAAAAGCTGAAGTATTATCTATTTTATCTCAATCACACTTTAATTAATATTGTCCTGGTGCATAGAAACCGCCATTATTTGGACCATAGTTCATGTTCACTTGGGCGTTGGGGAATTGAGCAGTATTTACACCATAGTTCATATTCACTTGAGCGTTGGGGAATTGGACAGGAGCAGTGTAGGTAACTTGAGGTTGATGAACTTGCACAACGGTAGGAGGAGTATTGAAGTTGAAGCCAGGGACAGTGGCGATGGGTTGTTGAGCAAGGTTTTGAGCGATAATGACATTGGCTTGTCTCTTTTGGTATTGTTCTAAAAAAATTGAAAAAGGAAATCAAGGAAATTCTCTTACTGGCACCAGCAGAGGCGACAACGATAAAGAAAATGATAATAAAGATGACAACACCACCAATACTATTAGTGGTTCCGGGGGCTAAAATTATGATGAGATTGAATCATCAATAAACATATTTACAATTTCTTGATTGCATGGTGAAATCGCATCCATCATAATAAGAAGAAGAGGTCGAATAGATGTTAAGCATAGGGCTTCCAGTGGTATTTGAAGCCACGAAGTTAAAGTTCATCTTGCCAAAGAAGGTGGTTTCTGAGTAAAAGGTTTCTGTAGAATAAGTACTTCCGCTCTTGTATAAAGACAACTTGCTGGTTGAACTTAGGAACAAATTCCAGCACTTTGAGCCCACGCTGTTAGTGTACTTGTAAGTGGCAGTGCAGCTGCTGCTTGTTGAGCAATAAATATCAACAGAAGTGGGGATGCAGCAATAGCTGCTGACGTCCTTGGTGGTGTAGGGGTTTGACCATGTTGCGCTCATGAGGGTTTGGGCCGAGACTGAGCTAATGCTTAAAAGAATGGCGAGGGAAACCAAAAAGGAAGAAAATCTCATTTTTCGAGGCCAGATTTGGGCTTAAACTTTTCAATTTCAATTATAAAAAAGCTGAGGTTTGTGACTAATTATGATGCACAATTTTATTGATAAATTTCGCCTCAAGAAAAACCAATATATTAAACCCTGATTATAAAAACCAAGTTTTTCACACCGAACTCTCTAAATGCTTTCAAATTGGCTCAGAAAGCTTAGACTTCGGTGAATATGGCGACAAATCCAGAGACAAAAGGACTAGATATTATTG
>Ga0182738_1003129_pt1 | contig 19102 bp, 7 predicted proteins | sample eDN5th30CBELigMG_FD_128876 | JGI IMG/M metagenome (GOLD analysis project Ga0182738, IMG submission 128876) | Enriched Miracle-Growth compost microbial communities from Emeryville, California, USA - eDNA 5th pass 30_C BE-Lig MG (version 2)... ... | reverse complement strand
GAAAAAGATATTAAAGGACAATGATTTACGAAGCCAAATTCAGTGTGAGATTTTTCAATGAGGTGAGTTGATACAGACTTTGAGTCAAGGTTTCTACTCCTTCATCCGATATTTTCCCATTTTAACTTGGAGTCCTATGAAAATTTAGAAGGTTATTTTCCATGTTTCAAGTTACAATGCGAAATTTAACTTGAGGTTTTGTAAAGAAACCAAGTTCTTAATACCTTCCCCAATATTTTTACACCAATCATTTGACATTAGATGACAACTAGAAGAATATTTTAATAATTTAAAAACCATTTTCTTTTGAACGTTTGAAAACCAAGACACAGACCTTTGAGGGAAGAAAGGTTTGATAACGCGACTCCAAGGGTTGAAATAGCCAAAGAATCGATCGATGAACACCTAGAGATTATGAAGGGTTTGATTGATATAAAATTGTTGAATGAAATTACCCATGTAAGTTTAGATTGAAATTCTCTAATGCCTGGAGGTCCTGCAAACCTTGACTTAAATATTGGATTCCTTCATTGCCTATCAGCGAACAGCTGTTTGAACAATTTTGTGAAAATTTATTCCGAATAAAATTCTGATACAAACGTAAATGAATGTTGAGCGTTCTTAAGAGTTGACAATTTTGGAGAACTTGACTTATGTCTTTCATCCCTTGATGAGTTATTTTTCCACAACTATAAAGAGTTAGACAGCAATATTGAAGTAAATTTTCTACCAACTAAAATCGAGATCGAGCTCTTCTAATAATGGGATTTTTAAGAGTCCTTGGCTGAGATTCATAATGGTAACATCTGTTATTTGAACGCATCTATGAAATGAGAAAAATGATATTGAACTTTTACGAGGTGAGATTCAGTTTAAAAGCCTTCAATAAAGTCAATTTTGAGAGAGCTTTGTTGAGATATTGGAGTCCCTTTTCTGATACTTTCAGACTTCTAATAAAAAATTTTTTCAATAACAAATAATGTTTTTACGAATCAAAATTTAACCCAAGAGTTTCTAAAGAAGAGAGTCTTTGGAGAGTTGAACCAATCTTTGCCAATCCAACATCAGTTATTTTAACACCGCAGCTAAGAAGTTGAGTTCATTTTAAAAAGTTTCCTATGGATACGATTTAAATTGGAGGTTAAGGGTTTGAAGAGAGACAAGTCCTTTTAAGCCTTGACAAAGTATCTTTATGCCCTGGTCATCAACGGCTTTACACCTGATAGATATATTTGAGGATTATCCAGCAGAATCTTTTTTTACCAAGTGAAAGATAAATCAATATTTTTCAAGAGATAAAATTGACTAAGAGTCTTTGTGAGGATTCTCAATCCCAATGGACTAATTTTCTCCAAACTATTGTAAGGTCAAGCAATTAATAGAGCTTTAATAGTACCCATAAAAGTTGATGAGAAGCTTTTCTAATGAACCTTGAAACTTGAAATTTTGATAAATTTGACTCAATTCAAAGTTTGAAATGTTAGATTTTCTGAAAGATAAATGATGAATGAGAATATTATAAAATATCAAATACTTGAATCTTAGGATCAAACCTTTTGTGATATGTTTTGACTTGGCTCTTTTGGAGAGATTATTGAGAACTCTATGACTCAAAGAATTACTAAAATGAATTTAGAGGAAAAAATAGTAGAGCGAGAGGAAGTACTGATGATGAGAGTCAGTAAAAAAGAGCTCATTGATAATGAGCTGATTCTTTTGTAAAATTCGAAGAGATTCTTGGCTGGTGACATTTATTTTTGATCTTTTTGAAGATTTATAGGAAATGTGGAGATGAGAGAAAGTATTACTGAAGAGATTTAGAATAATGGATCTTTTTTGGATTGGATTGAACGATTCGATGAGGTTGGTTAATGGATGAAAGGGAGTTTTGCATTCTTGGAGGAGAAATTTTCAATACTATCAATTATAAAATTTGACAATATTAATTTAAAGTAAAGTGTAAAACAAGAAAAAATAGGAGATTTTTGAGGGATTGCCAAAAATCAAAAGAATTGTGCATGTTTATTTTTTGTTTCTCATTTTCAATAAAAAATCTCAATGGACTTCAAAAATTTTGGAATTTTCCTTCGTCTTCCTTTCAAAAGTAATTCTGAGAAAAAATGTTCAAATTGCCTCGAGAGTGATGATATTTTATTTTGAAGACTTCTTCTCAAATCACATTCAAAAACTAGCGAAAATTTATGAGAGCTTCATTAAACTCAAAATCTCATGAAATTGCTCAATTTCTTGTTTCCATTAAAAAATAACATCAAGATGGATCGTTTTTATTAGTTTTCTCAGAAACCTTTTTTGGTGAAGACCCACTATAAAGTCAATTTTATGCAGGAAGAATAAAAAAAAAATCCAGAATTCATGATCGAGATTTTTCTCCACAAAATACAGAACACTTACAGAAAGCAAATAACCAAATATTTTTGAAACAAACCAAACAAGAATTTTTCAATATTCAAGATCTTTAAGAAGATACTTTTGCGACTTCTGGTGTTGTTTTCTTTGAAACAAGGATCTTCCCAATGAAAGGAACAATTCCTCCAAGGATGATTTTATTCACGAGCATTTTGTCGATGAAAAAGTCAATCAATCCTGCAAGAGGCAAGCAAAGGAGAACTGAGAATACAACATATTCCACTGTGAATCGTCTTTTTTCGATGTAAATTCCGAGACGGACGAAAACAAGGGGATGGATCAGATAGACAATATAACTCCAGAGCCCGTAATAATACACCATTTTGTGGAAGTCAGTGGGATGTAGGACGGTTGGTTTAGGTTCAGGCTGTGTGTGCATGAATTTCCAGAAGCCTCCACGAGAATCATTGATCAAAACAAATAAGGCGTACCAGTAGGAATGGTAGTTTACCGCATACCATTGCGACTCAAGCTCGGTTTTTTTTGTGAAGAAGGCGCTAAAGCCTGCATTCAGGAATAAAATTCTGACGAAAAGAAGCCAAAAAACGATTGAATACCTGTTTTCATATAATTCAGACAATGTGTATTTTGCGATCCTCTTGAGGATTTGAAGGACTCTTCCTCGAAGAGAATTACTTGGTTTTTCATCTTTGTTTTCGCTGTATTCCTCATTTTCCTTTTTCTGAGCTTCAACTTCAGTTTCAGCTTTCGCTTGAGCCTTTGCTTTGGCTGCGACTTGACGTCTGTTGAATTCTTGCTCAAGAGTAAAATTCAAGAGACCAGCAAGCATACCAAAGCAGAAAGGAGGAAGGTTCCAAAAGAACTCTTCATTATAATAGACAGGACGAGCGATGGGATCTGCTGCAAGGATATCATAAATACCTAGGAAGATGAGGGCGCCAACAATAGCAGAAAAAACAGCATAAGAAATCATGTTATATCCTTTTTTCTGCAATTTAAAACCGACATAAAGAGCACAAATGTAGATTGGAATCACAAAGTAATTGAACTTCATTTCAATCTGCATCGACCACAAATGATTAGGGAATTCCTTCAACAACCAAATATCCTTCCACGTCCAGAAAAGCATGGGTTCCGGATGCCATGTAGCCCCCTCTATATCGGCAACTTTCAAGAAGCAGCAGCAAGCATAAAACAAGGGGAATATTCTCCAAGTTCTGTTCCATAAAAACCTGCATAAAGTACAAATAAGAATAGATCTTTGGGCAAATTTCACCCAAGCTGACAAACTGAAAATTTGGGCAGATTGCTTGTTCTTCTTGGTTCCTTCGGGAAGAGGACTGCTACCACCCGTAATTTGTGAAGGAGACTTGGGTTCACCAATTTCTTGCTTTTCTTTTTTCTCTCCAACATCAACCTGAATTTGAGGTGGTTGAGATTCAGCTAATTTTTTTGCTTCACTAATTGCCGTTTTATTCTTGTCCTTATCCTCACTACTGAGGCGTCTTCTGATTTCCTTGATGAGACTCAAGGTTAAAAGATACCCAGAAAGTGCAAAGAACAAGTAAACGCCCATATGCCCAGCGAGATGCAGAGAGCGGAATTTAGGGTGCAGGTTGAGAAATGGCATAATATGGGTGATTATAACTGAGATAGAGGCCAACGCACGAAGGGTATTCAGTCTCAGACAGAATGGAGCTCCCCTTGCGGTTTGAGGCTGCTTGGGAGAAGCTTCCTGTTTCGAGGGGTTTTTAAGCGGCTTTTTGTCTTCCATGCAGTTTAAACTCTTCAAAGGAGATGATTGAGTTTTTTTAGAAAATAACTTTAAAATAAAAAAAATAGATATTGGACTAAATATCAGAGAGGCCGACAGTGAGCCGTTTATTCTTTTGATAATAGAAATTATAATTTGCCAGAAAAGCTTTTATTTTTGGAAATTAAACCGAGAAATTTTTCTGACCAATCTTTCGAGATTTGAGACGTCACCACACGAGGAAAGCCGAACCACGCACGTAATCCTTTGGGAAAAACCCATCGATCCAGTTGAGACATAACCCTCGTTTTGTTTGGGAAGAGGAATGAAGTTAGAGAAGAAAGCTTTCAAAAGAATTTGAAATGTTCTCTCACTTCCAAAAGATCGAAAAGAAAATGAATTGGAATGAAACTTTTTATTCATTTATTCCTCCAATTAAATCCTCAATCCTAAAAACTTCAAATAAATCAATGTCCTTCATAGGAAATTTTCTCCGAAAACACTTTTATTCTCCATTTTTCACTCACCCAAAAGACAAGAAAACGAGACCCACCGCTTGATTATTCTCAATTTTTTCGTAGCTTAAACAGTTGTCCAATTTCGACTCTTGTTGGCTCAATCTTTCAAATGATAAATCCGGTTTAAAATTCAATCAATAACACTTCGATGGGCCTATTTTACGCAGAGAGCCTCTGACCACCCTAATCCCTTTGTTGGGAGATCTGGGGTGAGCTGTAGGAAAGCTAGATTTTTCTTCTCCCTTTCAACAAACAGCCCTTCAAGAAAAAATCACTGTGAATGTCATTAATAAAATTTATTAACTGAACTTGAATCCCAACCACAGTTTATCTAACAGTTTTCCTTAATTTTTAAAAATTAATTTCGTCACGGGCGCATATCTCAAGCTTAACCTTTCTGAAGAAAACTCTTTCTTGGCCTAGCTCACTTTTTGAGGATACTCCAAGACTTCTAGTTCGAAACTTGGAAAAAAAGAGTTGAAACTTTTGTCAATTCACAGATCTTGATTTATGGGCGGGCCGTTAAAATCGGCTTTAAAATGTTATTTAAAATTGCAATTCATTTATCTCACGATTTCATTTCATTATGAGGCCATACTCAGGTTGTTTAAACTTTTGGAGCTGAAAATCGGAAGCCAGGGACAAGCATGACTTTCTCAAAGTTCAAAGTCAATTCGGATCATATGTCTCTTTTTAGGATTCCATGTCTTTGTGCGAATTTCCACACAGCACTTGTCTTCTGTTTGGCATGAGTGTGAGATAGGGAAAGCATCGGAAAAGAGAAACTCTTCAGCGTGAGGAAAAGTTTCCTTGACATGGACTGAGAAAAAAAGGATCCTTGTGAATGTAGTTGGTGAAAACCAGTTGATTCTGTTCTAACTTCATAACACAGTCCAAGTGTTTATCGGAAAATAAAAGGAGTTGGAAATTTTTGTTGTTTCAATCTGAAGTCAGATAAAAAAATATTCTAAATCTGTAATCTCTTTCAAATAAAACATGAACCTAAACCTCCTGGCAATCACTCATTGAATCTCTTGGACCCTCAATGAGAACTATCATTTCTGATTATCATAATAAAATGTGATTTTAATGTTTTTGGCTTTATTGTCCCCCAAAAATCTCACAAATAAAGAAAAATACTTTATTCCACCTCCCTTTGGGCTCAAGGAGGAAAGCATCCTTATAAACCTTCATCTTTAGGATCTCTTCTCAAAACCAGCAAATATTGAAATTCTTTATGAGTGAGTTAACCAAAGTATTATTCCCATGTTCATTAATTACTTGAAAATTTACAAAGACAAAAATATTTTTAAGTAGTGAACTCATGACAAGTTTACGTAAAAAGGATACGAAAAAAGGCAATCCAACATTTCTTATCTATATCTTCTTATATTTAAAATATCTAGGATGATGCTTTTGTCACTTCTGGTGTCGCTTTTGGTGATGGCGCTGTCTTCTTTGAAACAAAAATTTTTCCAATGAAAGGAACAATTGTACCAAGGATAATTTTATTCACCAGCATTTTGTCAATGAGGAAATCAATTATTCCAGCAAGAGGTAAGCAAAGCAGAATTGACATGACAACAAATTCCACGGACCATGCTCTCTTTCCGACATAAATTCCGAGACGAACGAAAACAAGAGGATGGATCAGATAGATAATGTAGCTCCAAAGACCATAATAATACAACAGTCTGTGGAAATCAGTGGGATGTAGGGCGGTTGGTTTAGGTTCAGGCTGTGTGTGCATGAATTTCCAGAAGCCTCCACGAGAATCATTGATCAAAACAAACAAGGCATGCCAATAAGAATGATAGTTGACTGAATACCAATATGAATCAAGGTCCTTATTTTCTGTAAAGAAAGAGCTAAAACCTGGATTCAAGAAGGCAATTCTGAGGAAAACAAGCCAAAAAACGATCGTATACCTGTTTTCATATAATTCAGACAATGCGTATTTTGCAATCCTTCTGATAAAAGTATCCTTTGGTTTTTCGATTGGTTCTTCCTGATTTTCTTTTTTCTCAGCTTCAGCCAAAGTTTTAGCTTTAGCTGCTGCTTGGCGTTTATTGAATTCAAGTTCCAGTCTAAAATTCAAGAGACCCATAAGCATACCGAAGAAGAAAGGAGGAAGGTTCCAAAAGAAATCGTCATTATAATAGACAGGACGAGGAATAGAGCTTGTATCAGCAATGCAGAAAATAGCCACGAAGAGGCAAGCAAGAACGATGACAGCGAAAACAGCTTTAGCAGCCTTCTCATAGCCTGTTTTCTGCAATTTAAAAGCACCATAAAGAGCACAAATGTAGATTGGAATCACAATGTAATTGTACATCATTTCGATACGCATCGACCACAAATGATTAGGGAATTCTCTTAGTAAATAAATATCTTTCCATGTCCATGAAAGCATGGGTTCAGGATGCCATGTGGCTCCCTCTATATCGGCGATTTTCAAGAAGCTGCAGCAAGCATAGAACAAGGGGAATATTCTCCAAGTTCTGTTCCACAAAAATTTGCATAAAGTACAAAGAAGGGGTGATTTTTGGGCAGTTTTGAGCCAAGTTGAACCGAAACTTTCAACTTTCTTCTTCTTGACTGCTTCTTTTCCTGAGATCACAGTAATTTCAGGAAGAGGACTACTGCCGTCTGTGATTTCTGAAGGAGACTTGGGTTCACCAACTTCTTGCTTTAGTCTTTTATCTTCTCCAAGGTCAATCTGAAATTGAGGTGGTTGAGATCCAGTTAGTTTTTTTGCTTCCTCTTCAGCGTTTTTAGAGATAAGTGGGCTTTTGCTTTTATCCTCGCTGCTAAGACGTCTTTTGATTTCCTTGATGAGACTCAAGGTTAAAAGATACCCAGAAAGTGCAAAGAACAAGTAAACAGCCAGATGGCCAGCAAGATGGAGGGAGCGGAATTTAGGATGTATGTCTAGGAAAGGCATAATATGGGTGCATATAACTGAAGCTGAGGACAGAGCACGAAGGGTATTCAGTCTCAGACAGAAAGGAGCTCCCTTTGCAGTTTGAGGAGCAGCCCCCTGTTTGGAAGGCTTGTGGGTTTGCTGTTTTGTTTCCATTAGCTTCAAAGCAGATGAATGGGTTTTTTGTAAAAAAAAAATTCTTTTTTAAAAAAACGGAAACAGGATTATAAATTAAGGGCTGTTAAGATCTAAATTATCTATATTTTTTAATAAACATGATTTACTATTCTTAGAAATTAAACCGATCATAAATATTGAGTTTAGACGTCATCAGAGAAATTGAACCAATGCAATAGTTGGCTCTCCCATCGTCAAGCGAATTTCCTCAAGATTACATTGAGGTTAGCTTACATCAAAAAGGGAGCTTTTCAGAGTGTTTAAAATTTGTTTTCAATTTCTTAAAAAAACAGAAACGGAAAATAGATTCCGAACAAAACTGGTTCTTTCTGCAATTTGAGGCCTGACCTTCAAAATTTGTTGGACTTATTTTTTTCATTGAGAATTTTCTACAATTTTGATCCCCTTGCTTCCAAGAAAGCGAGAGAAGGATGGAATCCAGACCTCAACTCTTCTTTACTGGATTATGCCAGTTTAACAGTTTTTTCAATTTCGAAGTTGAGGGTTACTGATTTGAGCAACTTTAATAAGCTCAAACCTTTAAAACAATAAATTAAACTTGAATGGTAAAGAATGCAACAATTATGAGAAACTTAATTCACCGGAAGAAACACAAGGAACATTAGACGACTAGAGTCTGCTTTCATTGAGAAAGCTGGAATCAGTTCCAAGAAAACTAGACTCTCTTCTCCTCCACATTTTAACTACATAGAGGCAAAAAATTTTTCCGAGTTTTAAAAGATAAAATTTTAATCTCAATCACAGTTTATCTCAGAATTTTTTGTCTGCCTTTGAAGTTTATTTTTACCATAAACACGCATCCTAACCAAAACTATCACAAGAAAGCCCTTTTTCTTGTGGTCTAGAGAGGCCTTCTTGAATTCTGAAGCCAGTTTTTCAGGATGTTTCGGGACGCCTTGTTTCGAACCTATAATTAAAAAATAATTAGGATTTCTGTTAATCAATCAAAATTGATGCTTTTTAATTATCATTAAAATTAACTTTAAATTTTTTGTGGAAGTTGCAATTCATTTGTTTTTCAATTTCAGTTTTATTGTGGAAACCACCTTCATTTTATTCAAATATTTCGAGCTGAAATCTGAAGATAGATACTTGCTCTCTCGAACCCCTTTCTGAAGGCTTAAAGTAAGGTGGTTTGCATGTAGATGTCCCTTTTTAGAGTCCAGTCCATAGAATTTTTAAAGAGATCAATTTTCTTCTCTCCTTCATCTCTGTTATGTAGATATGTGTATGTAAATGTGAGTTAGAGAGAGGGGAAAACAAAAGAGCCTGAATGAATGCAAAAGGTTCTTGGCATAGACTGATAAAACACTCCAGAATTCAATCGATAAAAACGAGTTGCCCCTTAGGCTGTAAAGGGGTGAGTTGCAGAAATAAAAGAAGTATAAATTAATGACGTCAAACAAAAGGAAGTTGAAATTTTCAATCTCTTTTTAATAAAACTTTTATTGAAAATCCTCTAAACCCACTGATTGGTTTTTAATGTGACTTTATGGTGTTCTTCCATAACCATTGCCTGAGAAATGTCATTTTAGTATTTTGTGGCTTTTTTCCCCACTCAAAATTCTCCCAAGAAAAAAAAAGAATTTTATTTCACTCTTCCGTTGAAAGTTTCTCCGTACTATGGCTTTATTTGAAAATTTCTCAAATGATGATCTCTTGAAAGGAAAAACCCCTTAACATCTTTTGGTTTGGTGAAAACTCTCGAGAAATCTAATTGGGTTTAAGGAGGAGTCTCCATTTTAGACAAGGCATTGAGGGCTTTGTGAGATTTAACATATCCACAATAACATATTATGTGTTAATGTGCAGAAGATCTCTTCATTCAATCCGCTCTCCAAAGGATAGAAACTACAAAGAAAATGGCCTGATCTATTGAATTCAATCAATGAACAAATATGAACTCGCCCCTCCTCTAAACATGCACTTGATCAAAACCAATCAGTGCAGTACCACCAATCTAATCATGGCGACATGAAATGGAACCGTCTATATAATGGATCAAGACTTCAATCTTGAATAAAGTGAGGCTGCATAATTTCTGTTTCAAGGATTCTTTGTTTCCTCCATGTGGTTTTTTAATATTAAAATTAAATGAATACTTTTTTGAGAAATTATTTAGCCTTGAAATTTAAACTCTTCAATTTATTGGCCTTTCAGTCAATAAAACCATGTTTCCTTTTTTTCACCACTCAGGAGAGCCTAAGAAGGCAATAGTTGGCCCGTTCAGCAAGGAAAAACCCTTCAAGGTTGGGCTTTGATTGTTCAGTTTTTTATGGACGTTAAAAAAAATTTTCGAACGACTTTAAATCTTCTAAAATTTCCAAAGCTTCTAAGAATGGGAAATTCGTGATTCTTTGAATAAACGAACTGCTCAACTCTGAGAATTTATGAAAAATGTCTCCAAGTGAAGATTTCTATTCTGCTTTACTTTCTCCCTTAGAAGAGGAAATAATGATCAGATTCAGGCCTGGGGTGTGCTCAGCAGGTATTTTCAGCCCAGTTTAAAGGGACTGCCCAACTTCAAGATCAAGAATTATCGATTTGAGCAACTCTCAACTCCTATTGGATTAGCTTTTTCAAAGTAATTAATTTAATTTAAGACTTTTGAAATTTAATTATTTCGAAGGGTTTGCTCCACTGTCTCCTTTCAAGGCGAGATCTGAGTCGAGTTCCAGGAAAGCATTCTCTTGTTTTCCTCCATGGATTGTGATAGAAAAAGGATTGATCAATTCTAAATGTCCAAAAAATACAAGACTGGAGTTTAACTCAGGCTCCAGTTTATCTGAGTTTTTTGTTTTATTTGGCATTCGTTTTTATTGTAGGCACATCTAGCTAAAATTTTCCAAGAAAACCCTTTTCCTGAGAATCTAGAGAAGTATTCTTGAATTTTGAGAGATCCTTTCAGAATGTTATAGGGATCCTCATTTAAAAATTTCTTTTAAAAAATTAATTGGAATTTCTGTTAATCAATAAAAAGTAACGAAATTATATGCCATTCAAATCAACTTAAAACTATTGGTTTCTTAATTCAGCTTCATGAAGAGGGGCAGATTTCAGGTGTTCAAACATTTGAGCAGAAGACCTGAGGATCGGTACTTGCTCTGTTCAAATTCTTTCTCGAAGCTCAAAATAAGGTGGTGAGGACACTTTATGAAGCCATTTTCTCGAAAATTTTGGCTAGTTACTTTTTCTCTTCTGTCCATCTCGAAAGAAAGGAAAAAGAGTAAAAAGAGAGATGGAGTCTTCGGAGTGGGGGGTTCTAAAGGAAAATTTTATTGGAATGGATTGAGAAACAAGAGCCTGAGCCTTGAGAGTGCTGTTATTTAAAAAATAGTTGGGGCCTATTTTTTCTTTGAACTTAATTTATGAAAGCAGTTTCGAGGTCAAGACTGTGATTTATTGAATTATTAAAGGGGTTAATGACAAAATAAAAGAAGTTGGAAATTTTGTTGTTGTTATTTAGTTTTGAGGTCAAATTAAAATTTTTTATATTTAAAATTTCCTTCCAATTAAAATGTCTCGAACTCTAAAACCACTCCTTGGCCTTCTTAAGTCACTATGGCCCGTGCTTTTCTTACTCCAAGTCTCAAACTCTTCCAAAGCAGGAGGGAAAAAAGTCTTATTCAATATTCTGTTGAAAACTTTCAATAGTTTTTTCTCCATCATTTTCCAGATCATTACTTCTTTTATGGTTTGGTCAAGGAAGAAAATGGAAAATTCGAGGGCACAGAGTTGTTGTGAGTTCAAGGGAGAAACCTCTTGAAAAACTTTGAAAGATAAAAGACCTTCAAAACTGCATCATGTAAAAAATGTCATATTGTAGAGTTTGGAGATTCCCATCTCTTTTTTTTCGCAGTCATTTTTGATTGGACCTGATTATTTGATTCCAAATTATCCCAATACGAAATTTTTATCGGTGAGATGACAGTTAGATAAAACTCTGAGTCTGGATGGCCTCCTTCCAATAATTGAATTTTTTAAAAACTATTTTCCATACATGATGTGTCAAAATTCTTTCTTGGAATACATTCGAACTATAATTTAAATATTTGAACTTCGAAGGCTCACCGATACAAGAGAGTGCAAGGATGAAGCTTCAGATATGGAATTTTTATAATAACATCCCACATCCTTTTTTGATTCACAGTCATTTATGGGTCAAAAATCTTGAATGTTAGCTACCAGTAATTTGAAAGAAAGTTTTCGATAAGGGGATGAGAATCCCAAAACTCGACAGGAAAGAGAAAGATGACTCAAACCATATCTTTACCAAAGAGGATCCATACTTTGATGTCTCACTTGTTGAGAGAGAGAAAAAAAGAATCAAAATCAGTTAATTCTCGATATTGTAACTTATTGAATTATCAGCTACACCAAAATAATTTTTTCCCTCTGGTTGCGTTGTCAAGAATTGGAGACATTAATTTTTTTCAGACTTGCAAGACAGAGATGAGAAATTCAAAAAAATTAAGCTTCAATTTTTGTGAATATGATGCGCTTTGTATGACACAATTCTAAAATCAAAATCTTTGTCAAACTTCAAATCTCCATTTCAATTGAATTGAATTTCAGCGATTCCTGAGCTCTAAGACAATATGTAGTGTCATTCTTTGAACTCTTAGACTTCTCGTTTGAAGGAAATGGACCATCAGAAGTTAAAGAATAACAAAAATGTGTATTTCTGATGGAGAAAATCTTTTTGAAAAGGATCGTATTCATCTGCTTTGAATAAGAATAGATCCTATCCGAAAGTCTTTATTTTTTCTCAAAAAGCTTCAAGAGATTTCCCTGTTAAAGAGAGTTTTTTTGTGAACGACTTGAAAGAATGAAAAGTATCAAGAAAAAGAATTGTTTTGCGGTCTTTAGCATTCTTCAAAGCCAAAATTACTTTGAAGATTGGATTCGAGAAACTTTTATTCTTTGAAAATACTTTTCAGGCAGTCCCGAGGGTTCATTAGAAGACCTTCCAAACCTTCAGTCAGAAAGATTTTCCAAGGTGAGAGACGTAGCCGATTGGGAGATGAATGATGGTAATCTGAAATTCGTTTGGTAATTAGATATCCCTGTTGGAATCGATCATTGAAATACGGAAAATTTATTGAAAAGAGAATCCAATGAGGCTCTCAACCTCGCTTGTTTCAAAAAGTAATTCCGAAGTTAACTGTAAAAAATAGCCTCAAAAGTTATTCTATTTTATTTTCAAATAGATTCTCAGAGCAAAGTTGCGGAAATCCATAAAAGTTTTATTAAACTTGGAATCTGTCATGTTCATGAAATTACTCAATTTGCGGTTTTGACTAAACAGAAAAGTCTGAAAAATGAGTCAAAATTCTTCAGTTCATCTTTCAAATAAATTATACATAAATTTTTTTCGGCAAAAGAGCAACAAAAGAACTTTCCCAAGATTAATTATCCATGGATTTCTCCAGTAACATAGAGCAAGCTGCTTGAGATATTTAGACGAATAAAATAATTTTTCAATATTCAGGACACTGCCAATCGAGTCCATCCTGGTTGAGAGATCTGAAGGCCAGTTGTAAGAAACGAAGGCTTTTTTCCCATCTTCATAAAAAGTGTTGATCAACTGAAACTGATTTGTTTACTGGCAATTTCAATCAATTTTAACATATTGTTCAAGTTGTATATTTCATCTGTCTTTTAATTTCATTTCATTCTGTTTGAAAAGGAAAAAATCAAAAATATTTTGAAACTTGATTAAATGTGCTATTGATGTGTTCCTTTGAAAATAATTTTCTTATCTCCTGGAGCTTTTTGGCAATCATCCTTGGAGAAATCTTATCATGCCTCTGAAAAATTGAAAATCTTGGAAAAAACTTATTGTCAAGTTTTTGAAAGAAAAAAATTTTCCTTGATAAAATTTTTGCTGCAAATATTATTGTCTTAAACTTCTTTGAGATGGCGGATATGAAATTCCAAGAAAAAAGTCAAGTTAGGGAGGTCTTGTGGTCATCACATCCCTGTCAATAATGCTTCTGGAGAAGGCGAAAAAATTTCTGGATGAGAGCTTTCTCCCAAAAAAGGTTTTACTCATTAAAAGTTGAGTTTACTTTGTTTAGAAACCCGGAAAATTCAGATGCTTTGTGAAAGACGGAATTGAATTGAAGAGCCTTTGAAAAAAAAAATCCAATCAAAGTTTAAATCTTAAGGTCTTGTTCTTTCCTACTTTTTCAACTTTGGAAAAATTTCTTAGATTTCGTGACCAACAGAAGAAAATTGGTGCGAAAATTTTTTGTTTTGAAGAGCCTGGTATATTTTTTTAAAAGATCCAGAAAATCCTCGGACCTTGTATCGCTTCGAAAACCAAGATACGATTTTTGAACAAATTCAAAAAAGAAAAGGTTTTATTCGAAGTTTCAAGATAAGGGCAAGAACCTTTGGTCAAGATCTTGGATAAGTCCTACCGGATTTAAACCTTGAACCGAAAGTCGATCGAGGAAGAAAAGGTCGCGAAATTTTTTTGGACCCAATTGGAAGAAAGAAATATAAAATAAAAACTAGGATCATCAAACTTTCTCAATTTAAAAAAATTACTCCCTGATTCTCTGAACTACTCAGCTTCATTCTTTGAAGAATTATGAGAGGGTATTTGAACAAATATTCTTCTCATTAGATGTAAAAAAAAAAAAATTGGAGAAAAATCAACTTTTTGAGCCTTCATTCAAGGTTTGAGAAAACCTGAATAAGTTCCAAGATAAACAAAAATTTTTGGAAGTCCATTAAAAAATGTTTAGACGAGAAAATTTGGATTAAGATTTTTCTGAACTTGACTGGACTCTGCAAAACTTTGAAAATTCCAAAAAGAAGAGTTTTTTTCTGGAAGAAGTTTTGTAATAACAATTTTCTATAGAATGTTGTTAGAGGGAGGAAGAAAGGACAAATAATTTGCCTTAGGTTTAAAAAAAAACTATATTTGACTTTTCGAAGAAAATTTTCTTACATGTCAGAAAGCTTTGCAAAGGAGCGGAAAAATTACAGTTTTCATTGTTTTATTCATTTGACAGCGAAATTTATGAACTTGTTTTATTGTTTGTCTTCTAAAGCGTCTTTTATTTAAATATCTGACTCTAACTTTCTTCTTATATTATTTTTAAATTACAGGAATGAAAGGCATTCGGGGGAAGGCCTTATTGAAAGAGCTCCAAAAATTTTCGGGAATTTTTTTCTTCTTTAAACACCACAGAACCTTGGAGAATAAGTCCAAGGCCAATTTATTTCCGCACACAACCTTAATTAGGACCCATATTGCTGCAAATAACTTATTATTTCCACCACGAAAAAGATATTTTAAGACTATCATACCAACCGCCTGACTCTTCTCTTCTTCTTCAAAGTTATTTTCCAAAGCCAAATTGACAATGAATGTCTCGTTCTCATAAGAAAAGCTTCGAAATACTGGACTTTTTCTTATCTCAAATATGCAAAATTTTGGTATTGAAATTTACAATAAGTCACATACAGAATTTTCTGAATTCTGAAGGATGTAAACTTTTCAATAGGAGGCAAGTTAAACATACTGTGATCACTTTTTTATTTAATAAAAATTAATTAAAAATCCAGCAGCAATAAAGGACTTTTTCCTCCAAAATGACCCAACCAGGAATCAAATACTTTGCTATCATGCGTCTCTTTGACAACTTGCTCTTGACTTCAGAATGTTTGAATAGTTCTAGTCACGTAGGAAATCTCCTTATCCCTCTTTCTTAAACCCTTTTTAGACAAGCTATAGAAATGAATTTAAGGTTTTGATGAGAAAACTTGAAGATGTTGATCTCCAACCTGAAGAACGTCAAAAAATCAGAAGCCAAAATGGAGCTTGGTTTATTACTTGCGATAAAAAGAGAATCTACTATGCTGGTACCCGTTGATTGCTCTGAATTCCTTTTAATTTTTCATTAGTCTTGACTGATTCTGCTTATCCTGAAAGACATGCTTACGCTTTGATTAACGTAATAAAAATCGGGTTTCCAGTCTGATATTAAGTGAAAATAGGAAGTCATTGACCAACTTCAAGGATTGAGAGATTATCATATGGAGAGTGATATTACAGTGAGTGCTCATACAAAGAGATACGTGCCAAAAATGATGGAGAAATATTGCGATTTGAAGAGCGTGGATAAATTGTATGCTGCTAATGAAAAGGTCAGCGAAATCACCACGATTATGGGTGAAAACCTCAGAAAAGCCAGTGTTAATGCTGAAAACTTGAATGTAAAAAATTGTTTATAGTGAAGAAAGATCTAAATTTTTTCAAAGCGTTTGGAAAGCAAATCCCACAATTTCAAGAACTTGGCCTCAGATTTCTACTCATCTTCTGACGATTTGGCAAAAGCCGCAGCTAGTAATAAAAGAAGATTATACATCATTGCTGGAGCTGTGACAAGCGTTTTCTCAGCCACATGCTTCTTCATTTTCTTTTAAAGAATCATTTTTTATTGGAGTCATATTTTAGGAAGAAATCCATATTCATATATCCACTTACGTGTATGCTGAGTATTTTTTTTAATTGTCAGTTTGAGAGAGCTGATGGCCTCAAGCATTTATTTATCATATTTATTAAGATCTTATGATGATTAAAGATGAATTGTCCGTATATATTCTATGTAAAATGCTTACTTCTTGAAGGAGCTGAAAAGAATATTGAGAAAAATTATCTGATGTCATAAAAATCTGGTTTATTGTATGATCAAGATAAAATTTAATTGTTGAGAATTTTTGTTGAATAATTTAAGGATTTTTCGTCTTAAAATGTGTTTGTTATTGTTGTACCTTAATAAAATTAATTCCTTTGAGATTTGAGATATGAGACGTGAGATTGTCTTTTTGTCTTCATTATCCTGTTTTTTGGATTTCCTCGAGGAAAATTTTTTATCAGAAAGTTTCGGAATTTTGAGAAGGCCGCCCGAAAGAGTATTTTGAAAAGAACTCTTCCAATCACCTTAAGAAGAGAAGTCTTCTTCAAGATAAGTATGAGAGAGAAGAAAATCAAATACGGTTCTTGAATTTGATAGTTGAAAGTCGAGGAGAAGGATGATGAGAGGGCACCATTTTCTTGTTGATTTTGACTGGTATCATTCTTGCTCCTTCTTTTCAAATTGGAAGAAAAATCATGAAAGAACTTGATATTTATCATATTGTGTCAAAAAGAAATTTGGTTTTTGAAAGGTCAGTTTGAAGTTCCAGTGAGATTTTCATGTATTAATTTTTTAGTCAGGAGATTTAAAAAACAATCTGAAGAAAAAGAGGATCCTTAATTCATTAGTAACTTCTCACCCTGAAATTCAATTAATCTTTTATACATAATTTAGAGAAAATGAAATCTTTTCTTTGGTAATGGTTCCAATTGAAATTTTTTGGGGAGTTTCTTTCTGGCTTGAGGTCTGGATAAATTAAAAATTAGAAAGAAAAAGACAGAAGGTATGAAAGTATTTTTTTTGTTAAAGAATTTTTTAATTGCCAAATCCCAAATAAAGAGGAAGCCATCGAAAATCCAGGAAGTCATTTTCTTTCTGGAGACAAAAATTTTTGGATTTTTCAGAATTCTCCATTTTCAGAAAAATTCTTCATGAGGAAGTTGGAATGTCTGGAAATCAATTTCATCAGATTGGGGAAAATCAACTTTTCTCTCGACGATACTTAGTTTTCGCCAGATACCATTGATTTTTCTTGCTAATCTCTTTTTAGCTCTCTAGAATTATTTTTTCGTAAAAAAAAATGCTTTTCAAATTTAATTATGAGAAAACGAATGACCTTCATGAATTCAGGGCAGCTGAAGCAAGATTTTTTTTCTTTTTTTTCTTTAAAATATCCAGCATGGGTTTTATTTATAGAGTATCATCAATAGAGAGTAAAACAAAGTAATAATCAAACATTATTCTCATACGATTAAGCATCTCTTTCTTCAAATCTCAAAACTTTTGTCTCATCACCATAAACATCAAAAGCTTGTTGATAAATTGTCTTCAAATCTTCTTCTACTAATGCATCTTGATAGATTCTAAAATCACGAAATTCAATCTCAACATTCTCAAATCCACTATAGGATCGGCCTAATCTAAATTCTGTTGGATTTTTTATATTCGCGACCCCACTTCCAGTATTTTCCTTCGAAAACTGTCCATCAATAAAAACACTTAGCTTATTTTCTTTTCTTACAACAAACACATGGTGCCATTTTCCATCATTCAATCCATTTTCTTTACTTTCAATTGGAATATAATTCAACCCATATCCATTTTCATCAACTTCAACACACAACATTCCTTCTGGAGCTGTTTCGTGTTTTCCTGTCATTCTTATACACAAGAAATTGCCATGGCTTCCGTCAATACGATTGCCTGCGATGTCAAAATACCTGGAATTTTCTGATGTCTTGAACCAAAAGAATACTGTGAAATTCTTTCCTCCAAATTGACCAATATTCTCTTCTAATGGTATCGAATTGTTTTCAAAGGATTTTTCAACTCTAGCGTTTTCTATTTGGATCTGAGGCAGCATTTTCGTTGAAAGAGACTCAGATTTGAGTTGCTGAAGATATGAATCAGAGAGATTTGCAGTTTTTGCAAATTCTTGAGGGCCGTCGTCTAGAGAGAGGTTATTTCGCGAGAGATTTGAAAAACTTACTTGTCTATTTATGATCCATGTTCGAGGGGATGGGGTGTTGTGAAATTGAATGAGGAGTTTTTCTTGAAATTCTTATAAATATTATTTAATTCTGAGCTTAGTTTAATACCAAGGGGATAGGTGCTGAAAATACAAAGTTTAGTTTATTTCAATCAGATGCAGGTTTTTTAATCTGAGAGATTTGGTTGGAATGATCTGTTTGAATATTTTTGAGAGAAAACTTGTCAGAAATTTTGAAATTTATTTGTTCGAAAATTTTCTCAAAGGAAAAAAGTTTGTCAGTGTTTTTCATCTCTCGAACATGTCAAAGTCTCATCACAATTTTATTGAAAAGAGGGATCATGAAAAAGGTCAATGCATTCAATTGTGGATCTCAATTGCGAAAAAGATCTTTTCAACCCATAAACCAAGTGCTTTGACAGTCTGTTTACAAACTGGAAAAATTAGAGAGTTTTTTCAGACAAAAAATTTCCTTGAGATTTATTTGAAAATAAAACTGTGAAAATAGATCCAAAAAGAAAAAATTCTAATTTGAAGAAGCGATCCTTAGATTGCGAGTAAAGAAGTCTTCTGAGAATAACAGAGCACTCAATAATTTCTCATATTCAAAATAAACTGATGAAAAGTCTTTCATTATTAAGAAATTGCATGCATTGAAATACTCTTTTGCTTTTGCTG
>Ga0182738_1003128_pt1 | contig 19113 bp, 23 predicted proteins | sample eDN5th30CBELigMG_FD_128876 | JGI IMG/M metagenome (GOLD analysis project Ga0182738, IMG submission 128876) | Enriched Miracle-Growth compost microbial communities from Emeryville, California, USA - eDNA 5th pass 30_C BE-Lig MG (version 2)... ... | reverse complement strand
TTCTTCTTGGTGACATAGAAGAAGCCGGTGTCAGCCGAGCTGACCAGTCGAATCTTCACGGTGGCTGGCTTCGCCATGGCCGATCCCTCAAAAATAAAGCGGCGCCCGTGCCTGCCGAAGCAAGGCGCCAAGCGCAGACAAACGGTCGAAAATGGACGGGGCGCGATACACTCCGGCCGGTTCGGCGCGGCCAATGCGGGAATCGGGCTGCTTTGTCAAGGTCAGCAGGGGCAAAAGAGCCGTGGAAAGCGCCTCGTAAACGTGCCGTTAACCGGCCTGCGGCAAGCTTCCCTTGCCGGCCGGATGCCCAATCTCGCGCACCGCGCCGGCGCGGGAGGAGAGCGCATGAAGCATGATCCGATGCTGACGGTCCGCGGCGATCTGCTGGGCCGGATCGAACGGCTCCAGCGTGATTGCGCCGTGCTGTCTCTGGCGCGCCTGTGTGAGCAACTCGACGATATCCGGAGCCTTGCCCGGCGTTATGATCTGCACGCGGTCGAGCGCCTTGCCAGCTTGCTCGGCTCGGTCGTGGCGTTCAATGGCCACCGGCAGGTGGCGCTCACTTATCTGGCGCTCATGCATGATGCGGCGGAAGGCGAGCGGCTGGACCCGGCCGACACGCATGTCTTCCTGGCGGCCGCGGCACTACGGGGTTGCCGGCTGGGCTGAGCGCCCGGCGCTTCCCGCTTGCCCGCCCCTCAATTGGTGGGGATTTCGATCAGCCTGTCCACATCAATCGATTCGTATGGGGTGTCGCCCCGTGCGAGGATGTCGGAACCATTCCGGCGTTCTGGCGATCCATGATCGTATTCGGACAGGAGAAAAAGATGACCGACACAGCGCTCAAGACCCCCACCGACCTCAAGGGTAACGCGACGAAAGCCGTCGCCGAGGCGCTCAATGGACTGCTGGCCGACAGCTTCGCGCTCTTCCTCAAGACCAAGAATTTCCACTGGCACGTCTCAGGCCCGCATTTCCGCGACTATCACCTGCTATTCGACGAGCAGGCGGCGGAGATTTTCGCGACCACCGACGCCATTGCCGAACGGGTGCGCAAGATCGGCGAGACGACGATCCGCTCCGTCGGCGATGTCGCCCGGCGCCAGCGCGTGACCGATAATGACAAGGATTTCGTGAAGCCGGCGGACATGCTCAACGAGTTGCGCGCTGACAATCTCGCGTTCGTCGAGGCCCTGCGCGCCGCCAAGGAACTGGCCGGCGAAGCCGGCGACAATGCGACCGACAGCCTGATCGACGACTGGACCGACGCGGCTGAAAAGCGCGCCTGGTTCCTCTTCGAGGCTGGCCGGAACGCCTGATCTGGCATGAAAGTGGGCGCGCGCGGCGCGGCGGTACTGTGCCGCGCCCCTTGCTGCCGGTAGGAGGGAAGCTGCCCGATCCGTCATTCCCGCGAAAGCGGGAAGCTAGAACCCAGCCATGCCAGAGTGCCTGAGGCGAACTGACGCTTTCCGCGTTCGCGGGGATGCCGAGTCAGCAATTCGAGCTTTCAACCGAGCGGTCAACCACTCTCCGGCGGGCGGCCGGGCTGACGGGTAAGGCGCCACCCATCAAAGCCTGAAGGGGGCGGAGGCATGCGCCGCGATTCGTCGGACCTTTGCACAAACGGCGAGCGACAAACCCGCGGCGCCCGCGTCGTGCCGGTCGGTCTCGCCCTCGTTGGCGCATCGGACGCGCGGCTGTCGGATCGCCGTTCGCGCCAGCGCTCGCGAGGCCATAGGCGCGGCGCGGAGATGCTGCGCGCAATGGTGACGAGCAGCGACCGAGAGCAAAGAGGCCGCGAGGATGCCGGCCGAGACGAGGCGCGTCATCACCGAGCGCGGGAGCGCGAGCGCCGTTCACTGGCGGTGCACAGCTACGAGCAGCGGTACGACGACACCGCGAACGGGCCGCGTGAGCAGGGCGTGCTCTCGCTCCACCTCACGCTATCCAGAACTAAGCTCTCGCCACTCGCATTGTGCCAAGCAGCCCGCACATCAAAAGGGCCCGGACATCGCTGCCCGGGCCCCTCTATGCATTCGATGACGTGACTGGCGTCAGTCGTGCTTGGGCTGGAGGTTCACGGCGGCATATTTGCCGCGGCGGTCCACTTCCAGCTCGAAGTCGAGGCGGTCGCCCTCGTTGATCGTAGGCAGGCCGGCGCGCTCGACGGCGCTGATGTGCACGAAGGCGTCGGGCTGGCCGTCGTCGCGCTGGATGAAGCCGAAGCCCTTCATGGCGTTGAAGAACTTGACCGTGCCGCTCGCCTTTTCGCCGGTGAGCTGGCGCATCGGGCCGCGCTCGCCGCCGGGACCGCCAGGACCGCGCGCGGGCACTGCGTCACGCTCGGGCACCGGCAAGGGTTCGCCATCAATCACCAGCTCGGTCGCGGAGACCTTGCCGCCGCGATCGACCAGCGTGAACTTGAGCGGCTGGCCTTCTGCCAGGCCCGTAAGACCGGCCTGCTCGACCGCGCTGATGTGCACGAACACATCCTCGCCGCCGTCATCGCGCACGATGAAGCCGAAGCCCTTCTGGCCGTTGAAGAATTTGACGACACCGGAGCCTTCGCCAATGACCTGGGCCGGCATGCCGCCGCGTCCGCCGCCGCCGCCACCGCGGAAGCCGCCACCGCCGCCTCCGCCGAAGCCGCCGCGATCACCGCCGCCGAAGCCGCCACGGCCACCGCCGCCGCCGAAACCGCCCCTGTCCTGATATCCGCCGCCGAAACCGCCGCGGTCACCACCACGCGGCGCTCCGAAACCGCCGCCGAAATCGGGATAGCTTTCAAAACCTTCTTCGCCGAAGCCGTCCCGCTTATCCCTACCGCGCCCACGGCGCCCTCTGTCAAAACTCATGCCCTGTTAGTCACTTTCGCTCGCCCATCTACCATCCTCACCTATGCTGGACGAAATGCACAGGGACTCGGCCGCTCCGTACAAATCGGCCAAGATTCGCTATAACGCTATTTGTGGCGAAGAGCGAATGATTTTGGCATATCCGCAAGCGAAGTGCGTTTATTTGTTTTTGGGGAACGAATTCTCCCGTTGCGCTCTATACCGCGCGCCTTCTCGCGGCCATGCGGACAGGTGGTTCCACCGGCGGTTCAGGGGAGGTTTCCCTACGCGCCGCATGCGGCTAAGGGAGCGGGCATGACAGTCTATTTCCATGAGGAAGATCTGCCCGTCGGCGTACTCGCCGAGGGGCCGATCGCCATTGATACCGAGACCATGGGCCTGATCACGCCGCGGGACCGGCTGTGCGTGGTGCAGCTTTCCGACGGGAAGGGCGACGAGCATCTGGTGCGCTTCTCACCCGGCAGCCGGTATGACGCGCCCAACCTCAAGGCGGTGCTGGCCGATCCTGCGCGGCTCAAGCTCTATCATTTCGCGCGCTTCGATATTGCCGCAATCCAGCATTATCTCGGCGTTCTGGCGGCCCCGGTCTATTGCACCAAGACCGCCTCGCGGCTGGTGCGCACCTATACGGATCGGCATGGCCTCAAGGAGCTGGTGCGCGAGTTGCTGGGTCAGGAGATCAGCAAGCAGCAGCAAAGCTCGGACTGGGGCGGGCCCGTGCTCTCCGAGGCGCAGCGCGACTATGCCGCTTCGGATGTGCGATATCTGCACCAGCTCAAGGCTGAGCTGGATCGGCGGCTGGCGCGTGAAGGGCGCACCGCGCTGGCGCAGGCCTGCTTCGACTTCCTCCCCCACCGCGCGCTGCTGGATCTGGCGGGGTGGCCGGAGGTCGACATCTTCGCGCATGTCTGAACGGCCGCCCGGTCCCGGGGGTGATCCCGGCTCCAGCGTCCTGGACGATGCCCCCGTGGACGACATGGCAATGTCCGCCGAGGCGACTGTCCAGCGCACGATCGCCCGGCGCTGGGCGTTGCCGGGGAGCGGTCATGATCGCCTGCTCGTGCGGCTCAAGCGCATCCTTCCGGTGCTCACGGGCGTTCTGGCGGTGGGTCTTGCACTGGCGCCCCTCACGCACCGGAGCGAGGTGAGCTTTGTGCTCGACAAGAAGAAGGTGGCCATGGCGGGCGAGCGGCTCAAGGTGAGCGAGGCGCTGTATCGCGGCGAGGATTCGCGCGGGCGCGCGTTCTCGCTGCGCGCCGGCTCGGCCGTGCAGCAAAGCTCGCGCGATCCCGTGGTGCAGTTGCGTAACCTGGAGGCGCGGCTCCAGACGGACCAGGGCGGCGCGCTCGTCACTGCGCAGAAGGGCGCCTACGACATGGAGAAGGAGCAGGTGACGGTGGAGGGCCCGATTCGCTTCGAAAGCGCCAATGGCTACCGGCTGGTGACGCGCGACGTGGACATCCGGCTCGACAACCGCACGCTGTACAGCCGGGGCGCGGTGGAAGGGCGCATGCCCACCGGTACGTTCAGCGCCGACCATCTGAGCGCCGATCTGGACAAGCACACTGTCTCGCTCAGTGGCCGCGCCACCTTGCGCATCGAGCAATTTGGCCGCAAAGGGCGCTAGATGCCGCGTTTCTCGCCCTCCCTTTGCCTGTCCGCGCTTGCTCTGGCCGGCGCCTTGAGCGCTGCGCTCGCCTGGCCCGAGGCCGATGCGCGGGCGCAGATGCTGCGCGGGCACGACACCAGTGCGCCGGTCGATTTCTCCGCCGACCATATCGAGGTGCAGGACCGTGCCGACCGCGTGGTGGTGGTGGGCAATGTGCAGGTGCGTCAGGCGGGGCTCAACTTGAGCGCCGCGCGCCTTACCGTCGCCTATCACGACAATGGCGGTGTGGAGATCGACCGGCTGGACGCATCGGGCGGCGTGACGCTCACGCGCGGCAACGAGCGGGCGAGCGGCGATGTTGCCATCTACGATCTCAATCGCAAGCTCATTACCCTGATCGGCCATGTCCAGCTCAGCCAGGGGGCTAATCGCCTCAGCGGATCGCGGCTGGTGATCGATCTGGTCAGCGGCCGCGCCAGCGTGGACGGGAATGCCGCCGGCGCCGCGCCGGGCACGACGACGGACGGCAATGGCCGCGTCTCCGGAACGTTCAAGGTGCGTCAATCGGACGGCAACTGACGGGCAGGCTGGCGCTGCCGCCCATCGGCCACGGCCCGACGCAAAACATGCAATATTCCTGCCAATTGGCGATTGCGATAGGCGCGGGAATTTGCGAGCAAGCCCTTGCAGCATGGCCCCAGGCGAGATGAGGATCTGAACCGCATGAACGACGTCGCAGCCCCCTCGCGCGCCCAGGACACGGCGCAGGCGCCGGGCGAGCATCGACTGCAGGTGATCTCCATCGCCAAGAGCTACGACAAGCGCGTGGTGCTGGCCGATGTGAGCCTGGAAGTCGGGCATGGCGAAGTGGTCGGCCTGCTCGGCCCCAATGGCGCGGGCAAGACGACCTGCTTTTATTCCATCATGGGCCTGGTGAAGCCGGATTCGGGCCGGGTGATGCTGGAAGGCGTGGATATCACGGGCCTGCCCATGTATCGCCGGGCTGTGCTGGGCCTGGGCTATCTGCCGCAAGAGACGAGTATTTTCCGCGGCATGACGGTGGAGGAAAATATCCTCTGCGTGCTGGAGTTGGCCGAGCCGGACAAGGCGATGCGCGCCGCCCGGCTGGAGACGCTGCTCGACGAGTTCGGCCTGACGCGGTTGCGCACCAGCTCGGCCATGGCGCTATCGGGCGGGGAGCGGCGGCGCTGCGAGATCGCGCGGGCGCTGGCGGCCAATCCCTCCATCATCCTGCTCGACGAGCCCTTTGCCGGCATCGATCCGCTTTCCATCGCCGACATTCGCGACTTGGTGAAGGACCTGAAGACACGCGGCATCGGCGTGCTCATCACCGATCATAATGTGCGTGAAACGCTGGAAATCGTGGACCGCGCCTGCATCATCTACGATGGCAAGGTGCTGTTCGCCGGCAGTCCCGAGGAGCTGGTCGCCAATGCCGATGTGCGGCGGCTCTATCTCGGAGAGAGCTTCTCGCTCTGAGCCGGACCATGGCGCTCGCTCCCCGCCTCGACCTGCGGCAGAGCCAGTCTCTGGTCATGACGCCCCAGCTCCAGCAGGCGATCAAGCTGCTGGCGCTCTCTAATCTGGAACTGGAAGCGTTCATCGGCGGTGAGCTGGAGCGTAATCCGCTGCTGGAGGCGGGCGAGGCGGTGGTCCAGCCGGCGCGCGAAACAGTGGAGCCGGCCGAGGGCGCTGAGCCGGTGTCCGGCCCCGATGCTGGCGCGGACACGCTGATCGGCAAAGGCGCGGGTGAGGCGGATGCGCCGCTCGACGTGGATTATGGCACCGAAACCTTCATCGACGATGGGCCGGGCGACGCGGTGCCGGCGCCGCTGACGGGCACCGGCGCCGGCGATCGACTGGGCGCCGGCGCGGCAGACACTGGGGAAGGACCTGATTTCGACAGTTTCGCCGCGCCGGACATCGGGCTCTGGGAGCATCTCATGCAGCAGGCCGGAGCCGCGCTTTCCGGTATGCGCCTCGTCATCGCCGGGCAGATCATCGGCCAGATCGGCGAGGCCGGCTATCTGGAGGCCGATCTGCTGGAAATGGCTTACCGGCTCGGCGTGCCGCTTGCCGAGGTAGAAGCGGTGCTGGCGGTCGTGCAGGGGTTCGATCCGGCGGGCGTGGGCGCGCGCTCACTGGCGGAATGTATTGCGCTGCAGGCGAAGGAAGCGGATCGCTACGATCCCGCTATGGCCTGCCTTATCGACAATCTCGATCTGCTGGCGCGTGGCCAGATCGCTCAGCTCCGCCGCATCTGCGGCGTGGACGAGGAGGATATGGCGGATATGATTCGCGAGCTGCGCAGCTACGATCCCAAACCCGGGCTGCGCTATGGCAGCGAGGCACCCGCTGCCGTGGTGCCGGACGTGTTCGTGACACCCAGCGGCGCCGGCTGGGCCATCGAGATCAACGGCGCGACGCTACCCCGCCTGCTCGTCAACCGCCGCTACCATGCCCAGCTTGCCGGGGGCGCGCGCGACAAGGCGGCGAAGGGCTGGCTCTCCGATTGTCTTGCCAGCGCGAACTGGTTGGTGCGCGCGCTCGACCAGCGCCAGCGCACCATCCTCAAGGTGACAGAAGAGATCGTAAGGCGGCAGGAGGGCTTCTTCCGCCATGGTGTCACGCATCTGCGCCCGCTGACCCTGAAAGCGGTGGCCGATGAAGTGGGCCTGCACGAATCGACGATCAGCCGCGTAACCAGCAACAAATATCTCGCCTGTCCTCGTGGCACTTTCGAGCTCAAATATTTCTTCACCTCCGCCATCCAGTCCGCCGACGGCGGCGAGGCGGCCTCGGCCGAAGCGGTGAAAAGCCATATCAAGGCGCTCATCGCCGAGGAGAAGCCCGAAGCGATCCTCAGCGACGACACCCTCGTCGACCTGCTGCGCGCGCGCGGTTTCGAGATCGCCCGGCGCACCGTCGCCAAATATCGCGAAGCGCTGGGGCTGGGGTCCTCCGTGCAGCGCCGCCGGCAGAAGGCAATGATGCGAGGCTGACGCCTGCGGCCCGGTGAGCTGAGGGGGGTGTGCTCCTGCGCAGGCAGGAGCCTAGGGTGGCCCCGCTCCGGTGAAATGCAAAAGAAAAGCCGGCCCGGAACCCTGGTCCCGAGCCGGCCTCTCTCCTGTCACTGGAACAGGGACTAATCGATGGATCGCGCAATTCCGCTGCCGGAGCGCATGCCCAGCACCAGGAAGAGCACGAACAGCGCCAGACCCACGAAGAACAGGATCTTGGCGAAACCGACGAATGCGCCGGCAATACCGCCAAAGCCCAAGATCGCGGCGATCAGGCCAATGACGAGGCAAGTAATGGCCAACCGAATCATGACGGATCTCCTTGTCGAAATCTGCCGTGAAAACGCATTTTGCGGCCGTCCGGTTCCCGGAGCCAAATTCTGGTCAAGGCAAAACGGCGCGGCCCCAAACGGCCGCGCCATCGATTTTATCGAGCCTCGATTTAGGCGGAGCGCGTGCGCGTGCCAGCGACCGTGGCGCAGGCCGGCGCCTGCCAAGCCAAATCCCACGATCATCATTGCCCAGCTCCCCGGCTCTGGCACGGGTGGCGGGGTGGGCGCCTGAAAGCCCGAGATCACCACCACCTGATTGCCGCCACCAAAGGTGGAAAAGAGGAAATCGCCCGTAAGGGGATCGATCAGCGCGCCCTCGGCGCCCGAGAGGCCGCTCAGGAAGGTCCCGCCGGCTGTCAGCGATCGGATTGCCTTCACTATCCACCTGATAGGCGACGATGCTGCCGAAGCCATATTCGGAGACGAGCAGGCTGTCGAAGTCGAACCCGGCATTGCTTCCCTTGATGTAGACCATGCCCTCGGGGCCGCCGCTCAGCGTGTAAGTGTCTCCCAGCGCGATGTCGAAGGTGCCGCCGCCGTCGGGCGTCAGCGTGGCTTCGGCGAAGCGGCCGGTGCTGTAGCTGACGAGCTTCATTGCGCCCGCGCCCGCGAAGCCTTCCGGTACGAAAGTGAGCGCGCCGACCGAACTGAGCGTGCTCGGCAGCGCACGATCTTGCCGGGCGACGTGCTACCGGGTTTGATCTGGAGGAGGGTGTTATTGAAATAGCCGGCGGCAAACAGCACGCCGTCCGGACCGAACGCCAGACCCCCGTCAATATTGGGCGCCGTCGCATAGAATGCGGCGGGGCCGCTGGATCCCACAATATGCCCGTCGCCGTCGCGCGACACGCCGATCTGCGCAATATAACCGCTAGAGGTGTTGGCGTTGCCGCCGATCAGCAGCGTGTCGCGGTTCAGGAAAGTCAAGCCGCCCAGCGAAGCTGTCACGCCGGTCGGCGTCCGATCGTGGAGCAGCTGTAATGGCCCGCGAAATCGCCGCCGAAGGCCACGCTGCCGGCGCACTCAGTGGCGGCTTGAGCGCTGCCCGAGAAGGCCAAAGCCGCGCCCGTGGCGGCAACGGCGAAGAGCAAGGATCGTCCAAATTCTGCATGATTGATGTTTCCCCACGAAATGTGGCGGACACGCCCCCCGGCGCGCCTCAGTCCACATGTGCGGTCATCCCGGCAAGGAACTTTTATCCATCAAGATAGGCGTTTGCTAGTCTGGCGATTGTCTCAACACGGGACGGCCGAAAAAGCCTGGCGATATGCTCCCTATGTGCCAGACGGACGCGATGGCAGGTTCACTCAAAGAGTCACGACCAGCCGGACGAGATCGCCTTCCTCCAATCCTTCCGCCTGCCGCACGGCCTTCTTGACCGGGAGGAACCAGCCGCCGGTTTCCTTGTCCGGAAAGACGGAATTGGGCCAGCTTGTTCCGCCGATGGTTGCCATCACCTTCGCCGAACCGAAATTGCCCTTGCGCCCGTCCATCCATTGCCCGGTCATCGCGGCGAGGCGAATGGCGTCCGCAGGCGGGCCGACGATGCGCACGAAGCCCGAAGCGCTGTTGCCCTCCGCGCTCCGCCAGATCAGCAGCGGTGTCTCGATCTCGATCTGCTCCACGATCCGTTCTCCCGACCGCGCCAGCGCAATGCGCCTCCACAGTGCTTGCGCATCTTGCGAAACACCTCAAGCCCCGCTAGGGCCCTGCACCTCATCCAGAGCATGCGGAGCGGTGGCCGAGTGGTCGAAGGCGCTCGCCTGGAAAGTGAGTATACGGCAAAACCGTATCGAGGGTTCGAATCCCTCCCGCTCCGCCATTTGTTTCTAATCCTCTGATATAAAAAATTATTCTCAAAGGGCGGCGTCGTTCCGCGTCATTTTGGGCGATAGTGCGGTCGGTAGAGAACATACCCGGGCCAACATTTGGTCGCTCCGACGGCTTTTCTCTATCGTCCAATTTGGCGGTACGGAGCCGGGAGCAGCATCGCTGTTTCTGCTGGCCCTGTAATGCAAAGCGGCGCCGGAGCGCCGCAGGTATCGTGGCTAGCTGAGATCAATCATCCCAATATTGCAATCTGCTCGTTCCAGTCGATCGGCACGTTGGCGGTATGTAGAAACGTTCCATTGACAGAGGGCAGGCTGCGTCCCGGCGAGGATGGCTTCGACAATCTCGGGCGGGAGGACATTCAATCGAACGAGGCGCGATCCCCAGGAGTCGTTGACCTGGCCCGTCGCTTTCGCCTTCATGATCGCTGTGCGTGGAGTGAAGCGGCTACGCCGTCCGCAGAACTCGAGGCCGCCAAGAGTAGTGCCGGACAGCGGCCCATAGGAAGCCGGTTGCGATCAGAGGTGTCACTGCCATTGCCGTAATGGCGTAGCGCAAGCTATCGCGTCCAAACTCGACCGCAAGGATGTCACTGACTAAGCCTACCAGGAAGGGGCCCAGCGCTCCGCCGGTCACGCCAGTGGCTGCAAGCATGATCGCAGAGGTGACGGCGCGGTCACGAGGATGGGCTTCCGTAATTGCGTAGTTGATGCAGGGAGCGACTGCACAGCTAAGAAAAAGACTCAAACCGAACACCGCCGCAATAGCCCCTGGGGCGTTAGGCGTAAGTGCGAAGAACGCGGTGAGCGGGGCGGTAAGCGGCAGGGTGAGCAGTGGTATCCGAAGCATCTCGGCGTTGCTTCCGCTCCTGCTAACCAGCCAGTCCGCCATAGCTCCCGCCCCGAGAGTGCCCGCCACGCCACCGATCCCCATTGTGGAAGCAAGAACCAGCCCGATCTGATCGAGCGGCATGGTATGGGAACGCTGAAAGAAGGCCGGCGCCCAGCCACCGAGAACCGCCCCCGGAATTGCCGAGATGCCGAAAGCGAGGGTAAGGAATATGAAGCCGGGCCGCTGCAGCACTCTTCGACACGCGGCTAGCAATTCCTGTAGGTAAGCGGATGCGACCGGTGGCTTGGCAAGCGGGGCCCGCTTGGGTTCGGGCACGGTCAAGAGGGCCAGCAATGCGAGGAAGAGGCCTGCCACACCACAGACGCCAAACATCCAGCGCCAGCCGAGACTTGTAGCTAGCCGGCTTGCGATCAAGGTGCCTGCCGTCATGCCTACCATGCCGCTCGATTGGTAGATCGCGATGGCTTTGCCGCGGGAGGTCGGACGAAACAGATCCGCGATCATCGACATTGCGGTGGGGAATACGGTTGCCTCCCCCAGGCCCACGCCGATCCGGGCGATCGCGAGGGTTGTGAAGTCTTCCGCCAGCCCGGTTGCTGCCGTGGCGACAGACCAGGTGGCGATGCCAGCGGCGAGCATACGCTTCCGGTTCCCCTGGTCGACCAACCGGGCGATGACGAGCCCGGCGGCGAGGTTGGACAGGACGAACAGCAAGCCTTGGGCTAGCGAGAGCTGGCTGTCGGAAAGCCCGAGTTCGAGCTTCACCGGTTCGGCAACCATGCCGAGCAGCATGCGGTCACCAACATTCATGACATTCGAAAGGAAGAGGACAGTCAGTGTCCAGCCTGCGACGGCCTTGCCCGCCGTGTCACGCGAGGGCGTCACCACGACCGGTGTGATGGCCTGTTTGACCGAAACGTCGCGGCCGCACCGCGCACGGTTGCCGAGAACTTTCGGCGCTGAACGATTAGCACGACGTTACCCTCATTTTACCTTCTCAAACTAACCGCGGCAACCGAGCCTGGCAATCACCGTATGCCTGTCAAAACGGCAGTAAGGAGAAGCCTACGTGTCGCCCGAAGCCGACCACGCCGACCCACAGGATCAGCGACAGGGCGCCCGAGATTTTCGCCGCGGGAGGCGTGTGCTGGGCATTGTCCCACTTTGCGATGCGACGCATGCCGAGCAGGTGAAAGGCGAGCATGTTGAGAAAGGCGAGGGCCAGCAGGATCACCTTCACCTGGAAGTCGAAGTTCTTTGCATAGCCAGTGGCGTTGGACGCGAACAGCAGCGCGCCACTGATCGCGGCAAGACCGAAAGCCCCCCACACGATCGGGGTGAGCTGGTTCAGAAGCGTTGTCAGGCGGGGCGTGTGCGCCCGCACACCGAGCAAACGCAGGTCGGCGATCGCAATGATCCCGACGACGGTGCAGATCGCGAGTACATGCACACACTCGATCGCTGGAAAAGCGTATTCGCTCTGGCGAATACTGTCGGCGACCGGGAGTTGGTAGATATACTCTAGGATGGACTGGAGGGTCATCTGCTTCGCTTCTCGCAATTGTTGCGGTCCGTAGTGCTGATCAGTAAACGTAGGCGATCCAGCGGCCGCAAAAGATTGCTGCGGCCCACAAGGCAAGACAGGCCCAGCCGAGCGCTTTGTGCGCTCCGCTCGGGGCCTGGTCTTCGCCCGTCCGGGATAGCGCAGCCCCGACCGCGAAGGTGCTGGCAAAGCCAGCCACGACCAGGCCCATCTTCATCCAGAAGATGTCTTTCGGAAGGACTCGTTCGGGCTCGGCCCAGATGAGCACGGCCCCGCTCACGAGCATGACGGCGAGGGCGACGTAGAGTACCGGCTGGTAGCGGCGCACCATTGCGGCACCGCTGTCCGTCCGGGCGAGCAGGCCTGCAAGGCGCATGTCGAGCAGGATCGCTGATCCGAACAGGGCTGCGAGTGCCAGCAGGTGCACTGTCTGGACGAGCGGGATTGCCCAGGTCGCCGTGCGTAGCCACGTACTCGCATCGGAATTGTAGATGAAGCCAACCAGCTCGTTCATTTTGCTCTCCGAGGGGGCAGCCGGGTGCTATAGGGGCAGCGTCGGAAGGCCAGCCGCTGCCCCAGTGGAACTTACCAGGCGACGTAGAACGAGGCGCCGAACGTGCGCGGTGGTTCAAGCCAAGCATTGGCACTGCCTATGCCCGCGCTGCGGCCAGTGAAGACCACCTTGTTCGTGATGTTCTTTACGTAGGCGCTGATCCGGTAGCGATCACCGCCCCAGCTGTAGCTCATGTTCGCATCAAGTTTTACGAAACTGTCCTGGTAGCCGAGCGGGTTTGCGTAGGTTCCGGCCGGACCCCACGAACCTGCGGTCGCGTATTGCCGGGCATCACGCCAAGTGCCCGAGTTGTAGCGAAGCGAAATCTGCGGGACGAGGTGGCCGTCCTCGCCGATCTCGAAGTCCCGGCTGTAGCTCGCGTTGATGGCCCAGGGCACGACCGATACGTTCGAGCCGCTGTAGTCGTCGAACACGCCTGGCACCGGGGTGGGGACCAAATATTGGCCGAACTCGCCGTCGAGGTAAGCCACGGTCGCCCGGAACAGGTCGAACCGGGTAGGCGTCCACGTCAACTCCACCTCGGCGCCCTTGATCTTCGCATCGCCGGCATTCGCGATGCGACGCACAACCGCGCCGCCAAAGTCCGGGTTCGCTGCGACGAAGGAGGCCTGGTAGTTCGAGTAGTCGTAATAGAACGCCGACAAATTGAGCGTGAGCGTCCTGTCGAACAGGCGGTTTTTCCAGCCGATCTCGTAAGCGGTGAGTTCCTCGGGATCGAACACCGCCGCTGGGCCGGCGACGAGGCTGGTGCCGCCCGCCTTGAAACCGGTCGAAACGCTGCCGTAGAGCATCGAATCCGGGCCGACGTCGAGCTCGGCGCCGATCCGCCATGTCCAGTTGTTCCAGCTCCATCTGATGTCGTTGATCTCGGAGATGATCATGCCGCCGAGCGTGTTGACGCCGTCTTCCACCTTCTTGTCGTGGGTGAAGCGCAGGCCGCCGGTCAGCCGGAAGGCATCGGTGATCGAATATGTAGCCTGTCCGAAGGCGGCAACCGACGTGGTCACCACGTGTTGGTCGATCGTCGTAAAGAATGACAGGCCGGTGTCATTGATACCCTTGTAGTAGTATCCGCCGACGATCCACGAGAGCGGCTTCGAGTCATTCGACGCAAGGCGAATCTCTTGGGTATGCTGCTCGTCATACACGTAACTGCGGATGAAGGTGCCGCCGCCGTCAGTCGCGGAATCAGCCTTCTTGCGCTTGTAGGCCGGAATGTAGGTCAGCGTGGCGGGACCGAGGTCATAGTCGACCTGTACCGAGCCCCCGGCGATCCAACCCTTCTGGCTGGGCTCCTCCGGAGCGGTCGGGAACTGGGTCCATGGATCCGGACGATAGGGATAGATGACCGGCGCATTGCCCCTGGAGTCGAAGTCCCCATATTCGCCGCGGAACTCAATCTTCAGGTTCGGGCTCGGTTCCCACAGCAGTTTGGCGCGGCCGGAGATGACGTGAATGTCGTCGCTGCCGAGATCAAGGTAACCGTTGTTGTCCTGGTAGTCGGCCGCCACGCGCAGCGCGACGGTCTCACCGAGCGGAACGTTCAGCGCACCGGTCAGGCCCACATAGTCGTAGTTGCCCACGCCCGCCTGCGCGAAGCCGCTGAACTCGCCCAATTTAGGGGACTTGGTAATGACGTTGACCGCGCCGGCGATCGCGTTGCGGCCATAAAGGGTGCCTTGCGGTCCCTTCAGCACTTCGATGCGCTCCACGTCATAGAACGACATGGACGATGACTCGATGAAGGGGTTGTAGACTCCGTCCACGCTGAACGAGATGCCCGGGTCGAGCTCACCGCCGCCCTGCTGGGTGGCGATGCCGCGAATGTAGATCGAGGCACCTGGCGGCGCCCTGCGGATCTCGACGCTGGGAAGATCCCGCAAGATTTCCTCGGTACCGGTGATGTTCTCCTTCATCAGCTCGTCACCGGAGACCACCGAGATGGCGATCGGGGTCGTCTGCACGCTTTCTTGACGACGCTGTGCGGTGACGATGATCTCGTCGGAAAGCCCATCGCGTGCTTCCTGCGCGCTTGCCTGTGCGGCCATCCCCAAGGACGTCATCACCAATGCGATTGCGGTGCCCGCGCGATACGCGAGCGCGCCTTTTTTCGTTATCATCCTCTCCCTCCCTGTTCTGGTATGCTTTTTTGCCAGCATGGCGCTGGCGTTTTGCGCGGTTCAGCGCTGGTTTTGCGGCATTGCGCGCAGCAGATCGGCCTGCTCTTCGGGCTTGCGGCAGATGATCCGGGATGGAGCCTCGCCTACTCCCTGGTAGCTCACACAAGCAGGCCGATAGAGATCCTTCACGAAGTACGTGTGGGTGAACTCTTCGGCGCGCGGGTTCTCCATGCAGTCGTATTCGGCTTGGTGCCGCTGCTCAGTGGCGATCCAGGCGCGCTCGATCGTGAACGGAGCGCTGAAGTAGTCGGGGTCCTCGATCGTGGTCTTGATGTCCACGCGCTTGCCGTCCGGCGATTTGGTCAGCCGCTCAATAGTGTGCAGCTTCGGACCGGAAGGCATCCCGAAGGAGTCGAGCTGGAACTGCCCGTTGAACCCGACAGTGTCGATCACGAGAGTGTCGCCCTCCCAGTACCCGATCGAGTGGCCGAGATAACTGGGCTCAAGGTTGGCGGGATGCTGCGCATTCATGTGAATGCGCCGCGTCATCCTCGGCTCCTCGAAGCTCACCGTGATGTCGGCATCCTTCTGCAGGACGACCAGCGAGTTCATCGGCATGACCATCGACGACGGAGCGCCCGGTCGGCACGAGGTCCAGGCCGTATAGAGGATCTGGCCTTTGGCGTTCATTGCCTCGATGAATTCGTCCCGCTGCGCTGCGGTATGCGGCAGCATAGGGGCATCGGAGATCAGGAAGATGAACCGTTCGACCTGCCACATACCGCCGAAGTAGCGCGGATCGGCCGCGCGTTTCTGCGCGGCGGTTGGTTCCTGCGCCATGAGCGGAACCGGCACGGCTATGCCGCACAGTGCGAGAGTCATTACGGCGTTTCGGATGGTGTGCATGGGACGGCTCACGGCAGGGTGTTCCTTATGGAGTCCTCGCCCAGCACCAGCCGGTCCGGGCATACGTCATCACCGACCGTCACGTCGGACGCCCGACGATAGGTCATCACGGCCTCCCAGGGCCGGGAGTAATAGCGGGGATCGTCGATGGTGAAGCGCACCTCGAGGCGCCCATCCGACAGCGTCTTGATGCGCTCCGTGAGGGTGAGCTCATCGGACTGCGGAAGCCCCATGGCATCCATGACGGTCTCGTCGCTCAGACCGACGGTTTTCACGACGAGCGTATCGCCGTCCCATTCTCCGACCGGGTAGCCCATCGTCTGCGGAAGTATCGGGTCAGCCGGCCGGCCCGTCATGTCGACCATGCGATGCCAGCGATACCAGCCATAGATGAAGCCGACATATTCCCCATCAGCCCTGATCTCGAAGGGGTAAGGCAGGAACATCATGCGCGGCATGCCGGCCCCGGCGCACCACCGGGTGCGATCGTACTGGCGGTCGCGCTCCCCGCGCGCCGCGGCGTGTTTGGCGTAGATTGCCGCCCCCTCATCCGTCAGCGGAGGCGGCGTGCCGTCCGCAGTGAGGAGGCGTTCGGAATATGCTTCCGGTATCCAGGTGCCTTCGATGGCAACCGAATGCGCTGACGCAACCGTTGCGGTCTGGGCACACACAGATTCAGGACTGCCAAGCAGCGCCACTGCCGCAGAAAACATGCAGGCCTTCAACAGGCCTGGCCTAGAAATTTGCACGACTGAAACTCCCCCTTAGCCGTCCGTCAGTCGGTCCGCTGCGTGCGGACGACTTACTTGAATACGGCGTAGCCGTTCTTGTCCGACTTCACGTTCGCGGCGACGCCATCCAGTCGCCGACCGTCGGCAAATGTCAGGAAACGAAGGGTGCCGTACCTGCTGCCGTCGCGTGCGGGCGAAATGGTGAGCGTAACCTCGTCGCCGGGCTTCACGCTGCTTTTGCGCCAGCCCATGCGCACATTGATTGCCGGGGCGCCGATCTCGATGCCCCACTGATCTGATCCGCTGCCGTCTGCACGCGGGACCAGGACCTGCACGTAGGAGTGCGGATTGGTCCACTGCAGCTCCTTGATCTTGCCCTTCAGCACAACCGTTTGCGCATAATTGAACTCAGCGGTGGAGTGGTGCGCTTCGGCGACAGCCAGCGGCACGGCTGCGATCGCCGTGGCCAGCAGGGCTGACGACATTTTCGAAGCCATGCGCATATCAGGATTCTCCTCTCTGACCTTCGGCCGACTTCTGGTTCGGCCTGACAGGTAATGCTGCCGAGTTAGCGGTGATAACATCAGGTGTCAACCTGACCGCCGCCTTTCCATTCTGCCTCAGGCGGATTATGAATTAACTTCCTGATTATCCGAGGTAAATATATTGAGCGGTCGGGCGCGCACGCCGCAGTAGCGAACTGAAAGGCTGCTCTTTGTTAGCGTTGCTATCTTCTGACAGGCATGTATGAAATGGCGGAAATGGAGAGGGAGGGTGCAGATGTCAGGATTGAATTGTTGGAAACGCTTCGGGGCGAGTGTCGCGGTGTCCGCCTTGATGCTGGCTTCGTCGCCTGTCGTGGCAGGCGAGACCGAAGACCGGTTTGCAATCACTGAACTGATGGATCGCTATGGCATCGTCCATGATTTCGGGTCACCGGAGGAATATGCGGATCTCTTTACCTCCGATGGAGAGATCGGCTCGGGCGGGAGGGTGCTCGTAAAGGGGCGTGAGGCGCTCATGGCGCAGGCCAGGCGTGACCATGAGAAGTACACCATCGAGATCGGCCCCGGCCGCAAGGCCACGTCGCTTATGCGGCACATCGTCAGCAATCGCGAAGTAAGGCTGACCGGTGCGGATACGGCCGAAGGCAGCTGCTATGTCATGACTTACGTGCAGGATGGGGACGAAGGCCCCAAGCTGCTGAGCATCGGTCGTTACGAGGATCGTTATCGTCGAGAGAACGGCGCGTGGCGGATTTCACACCGAAACATCATTCTCGATTTCGGGGATCAGGGCCTCGCCAAGAAGCTGGGCTTCCGGTGATCCGTTCAGTCGCGTCCGGCCAAGCCCTTGGCGATAAGCTGCACCTCGAGTCCGGCGATGATGGAGTTTACCGCATAGGCGAACCCCTCTTCGGGATCGATATTTGCCGAGGCCGGCGGAATCTGTCCGCCATTCTCCTGTTCGGAAAGGGTCCAGCCGATCACAAGGCGGCCTACAAGATGGCTCGCGAGCAAGGCTTCGGTGGTATCGAAGCCAGCCTTGGTCAGGGGGGCGAGGAGCTTGTCGAGACGGCCGCCTTCCGCAAGGTTGGGCCTGGCCATTGCAACGATGCGAGCCCCGTCGCGGCAGGAGAGAATCTCGCGCCGGGTCGAGTGAGCGCGGTCGCGAAGCCAGTCCTGCCAGGTATCGTCGGGGCTTGGTTCTACCGGACCGGTGAAGAACGTGCGGCCAAGCGCGTCGATAATGTCCTGCTTGGTGCGGAAATGGCGATAGAGGGCCGTCCCCTTGACGCCGAGCCTACTCCCCAGCCGACGGGTGGAGAGCGCATCAAGGCCTTTTTCATTCACCAGTGCGCGGGCTTCCGCGATGACCGTTTGCGGGGTGAGTTTCATTTCGGGCACTCTCGTTAGCGGCGCAAACGACTTTCGGCAACCGGACGGGACGAAAAAAGTCTCGCCAATGTTTAAAGCTATTCAACGTCCTGCGCTTTGGGAGGGGGAAATGGATAAAACCTGTCACCTGTTAAAAGAATCGGCTGTAAGCGCAGCCATAAATGCGCTGATCAGCGCGGCTTTTTTCTTCGGATTTTTTAGCATAAATGCCAAAATTCCCGTATGGGGCCTTCAAGGGTATGCATTTGACTTCGTTCCGCAAAGTTTTGCGGTCTCCTTGATGTCTGCTCTCATGCCTGGCCTACTCACGCGCAAGAGGCTCAAGGAGAGCCCTGTCGGCGGGGGGCGCTTGCCTTCGGTCCGCGGTGTTTTCGTGGCGGCTCTCTTGTGGGCCGTAGCGGGGCTGGTCGTTGGCGCAGGCCTCGCGGCGCTTGTCCTGAAGCTGAGTGGGATCGGCGTGGTGGCTGGAACTCCCGCGCTCTTCATCAAGGTGGTTTACGGCGCGTCCCTAGGGGCCATAGTTACCTATTGGTTTGTAGGGCGGCTCGTTCGCAATGCAGCATAGCCTCGTCCATTAGTGGGGGCGGCACTGCAGCCTGTACGTCGATTTCGACAGTACGGAGTCAGGAGCAGCATCGCTGCTTCTGGCTTCCCAACTAGGTCGTAGACTCATAAAAGCGGTCTGTCCGGACACGACGACATTGCGGACGTTTAGGTCGTTCTGCATAATGCAGGCATGACAGCCGCCCGCCTCTTCCTTCTTGGGGCTCTTCAACGTGTTGCTGATGGCGGCGACATAATTGAGGACGAACTTGCGGCTGC
>Ga0182738_1003127_pt1 | contig 19119 bp, 11 predicted proteins | sample eDN5th30CBELigMG_FD_128876 | JGI IMG/M metagenome (GOLD analysis project Ga0182738, IMG submission 128876) | Enriched Miracle-Growth compost microbial communities from Emeryville, California, USA - eDNA 5th pass 30_C BE-Lig MG (version 2)... ... | reverse complement strand
TTCTTGAAGTGAGGATGGATTTAGAATCTTTCACCTCTGATTCTTCTGGCGAGTTGTAAATCTCTGGTCATGATGGTGACTCTCTTGGCGTGGATGGCGCAAAGGTTGGTATCTTCGAAGAGGCCAACCAAGTAAGCTTCAGCGGCTTCTTGCAAGGCAAGGACAGCAGAGCTTTGGAATCTGAGGTCAGTCTTGTAGTCATGAGCAATTTCTCTGACAAGTCTTTGGAAAGGAAGCTTTCTGATGAGGAGATCAGTGGACTTTTGGTACTTTCTGATTTCTCTAAGAGCGACGGTACCAGGTCTGTATCTGTGGGGCTTCTTGACACCTCCAGTAGCGGGAGCGCTCTTTCTGGCAGCCTTGGAAGCGAGTTGTTTTCTGGGGGCCTTAGCACCGGTGGATTTTCTGGCGGTTTGCTTTGTACGAGCCATTTTGTTTTAGAAGAGTTTTGATAATATTAGATTTGAGTTGATAATTTATTGATTATAGAAGGTTTAGAGAGAGAATTAATACGAAAATCAAAATCCATTTTGTGCGGTATCTAGATTGTGATTGGATCAGGATAAAATTAATGTTTTACATTTTGAATTTTGGATTAATTCAATAAAGATTAAGCTACCTTTCATAAATCCAATTGAGCCGGAATCATCCAATAAAATCTCAATATCTCTTGATGATTCAGATTTATTTTTTATGAAAGTAAAGTGAGAATGTTGTTCTATGAAAGGGGAGACGAGATCTATTTGGATTGAGGCATTAGAATATTGAAATTAAAAGGGGGTAGCACAATTTAGCTTTATTTAAATCAAAACAAGATGATATTCTTTCACCATCGTTGGAATCTTTTCTCAATAAAGAGAAGCAAAAATTCTTATGAAAGAAATTTTCGAGATTTCAATTTTTAAATTGGCTCCCAAACTTTTCTTCATAAAAGTAAAAAGGTCAGGAAAGAACCATTTAAGGTCATTCGAAGTTTATTAGTCTTTCTCTTTTTCAAAAAAAATAATATTCAATCAAGTTCAAGTTTACAATGAATAAGAAAAAAAGTCATTATAGTATAACTCAAAAAAGAAATTTATGATATGAAATAATTTACAGAAAAAAAAGTGTCCTATGAGGAACCATCAGTTAGGGACTTCAACTTCAAACTTCGTTCATCAAAAAATAGAGAGAGAGTGAGAAAAGGCATCTCTACAACGGTTTAATTACTCATTATTATTGAGAAAGAATCAAGTTTACACTTTCAGACTTCATGCTTCAAAATTTCTTAAAAAGTTCTTCATAAAACACCATATAAATATCGAATACTCATCACTTGTGTATCTCTTGAATGTGTGTGTTTAATCTTTGGATTCGCTTTTTAAAATTGTTAGTCTTTCTTAAAAGAGAGAGAGAAAAGGTTTACCTTGAGCGATTGCGGGATGCAGACTTGGATCTAGGAGTGAATTGTTTAATAATTGCTTAAAATGTCAACAAATACCTGCTATCTCTACTCTTTCTCTTGGAATTTCTATCTCTATTTCTATCTCTTCTGGGAGGAGTGGAGCTTCTACTTCTGCTTTTGTTTCTGTAATTTCTATCTCTTCTTCTGGAGCGATCATTGCGAGGAGATCTTGATCTGGATCTTGAGTCAGATCTTGGAACTTGCTTTAGTTTTGAATGAGTGAGTAAATTTTACCTTCCTCTTCTTCTACGGGAAGACTTGGAACGAGAGCGAGAAGCGCTTCTTTTTACTTTTTAAAAAGGTTTGATAATAATAAATATTTTACCTTGATCTGGTGCAATCTTTTTTCACGTGTCCGGAATCTCCACATCTATAGCAACGATTTCTATTGGATAGGCTTGAAAAATATTCAAAAAAACTCAATCTTTACTTCCAGCTGCTTTCTTTGCATTCATTTGCCCTATCATAGATTTCAATATTGAAATTGACAAATTATTCTCAAGACGAAAAAGGGAAATAGTTTTTACCAGTGACCTTTCTTTCCGCAGTTGAAGCAGACTTCTTGTTTTGAGTTGCCATCTCTGTTTCTAGACGATTTTTTATTTTCGCCTTGATTGAATTAGAAATGAATTTTGAGAAGGAGCTACCAGCCCATTCAACTACGACTTTGGAGCCCTGAATCGATTTTCCGTCCATTTCATCGATAGCTTCTTCAGCATCTTTTGAATCTTCAAAATCCTAGATCAAGGGTCAAAATCGGGAAAATGTAAAAAACTTACAATGAATCCGTAGCCTGATCTGAGTTCAACTCTGGAAAACTTGCCATATTTTTTGAATTCATCTTCCAAATCAGCTTGTTGAAGATCCCTAGGGAGTCTTCCAATATAGATTTTCGTTTTGGGCATTGTTATAATTTAGACAAAATTAATATGTGAATCTTGCAAATTAAAATGGTTCCGAAATCCTGATTTTATCAATAAAAAGGGGATAACTAAATCACTAAATCTTTTGTGAAATAGAGACTTATTCAAATATGATATTGACATGAAGAGAAAAAAACGTTTATGGATAATAATTACCAAAGTTATACATTCATATATATATATATATTTGCAAAAGTAAGAAAATAACACCAGTTTTTAAAAAGAAGCAAAAAAGGTTGGGGATCAAAATTATTTCAAATCAGTTGATAGATGAGAAAATTGAGTTGAAATATCTTTGATTAGGCTAATGTTTTAGACCTTAAGGCGAAAGCTAATTTCTCATGAGCTTCTGTATTTTTGGAGAAGAGAGATCTTTTACGTTTTATCTCCCCAGTGTTGAGTTGCACACTCATTCTCTTGGTTTTCTCAAAGATTTGGCCCAGTTTCTTTTTGAATTGAACAATTTCTTGGTCAGTGTCCAATCTTATGCCCAAATACTTTCTATTTTTATTCTTTTTGTTGTACTCCCATTCTTCCATGATCTTGGTGAAGTTATTATGGGGGAAATACAATTGGAAATTCTTGATTTGATCGATTTGTGGTTCTTCCCAAATTTCCGTAGAAGGGAAATCGTCCTCACTTAATCCACGATTTTCAAGCAGAACTTTTCTATACCTTTGTCTTTGAGTTAAATCCCCAGCAAACAATGCTTGTAAAGTTGTCGAAGCTTTTGTGATTTGGACTTTAGAATCCTTATTATCTGAAAAGATTTTTTGGCTCCTGGGAACATCCAAACGATCATGTTGTTGACTAGAATCTTGGAGTTCATCACCCGAAAGATCGATAGAGGTCGACTCAGGCTTTGAATGACCACGCTCAACAGTGGTTTCTCTTGCGAGAGGACTATTTTCTGTTTCCTTGTGAATTCGGACAGAGACTTGTCTCTTTTTGCCTCTCTCTGGTTTTTCTTTATCTGTTCCATTTAAGTCGATCTGGGTGACAGGATGAGATTTGAGCGACTCTGTCATTCTGTATTGCTTTGTTCTCAGTTGGATTTCTTTGTGATCAATTTTTGCATTAAACCTTCTGCGAGGTTTTCTTTCGTAGTGATTCTCAAATAGCTTTCTGCTGGCTCTGTATTGTTTGACGACTTCTTCCTTTATTCCCAAAAGGTGAGATCCAAAGCAATCAGGATGTAAATGTGATGGACTCCCACATATCAAGCAGGTCGTTCCAATTGTTTTGTAGTCATGATATAAATTAACCTTATCCTTAACCATATGATACATTTCCTAATGGGAGGTTAGTCAAGAAAGTTCTTCAGTCAAAATATTACGTTATCAAATTGATGATCATTTATCAATTGAAGGAACTTTTCTTTGGTGATGTAAAATAATGAGCAGAACGTTAAAGTTAGTGAAGAGCATTCTCTTGGTCGGGATGTGAAAAATGAAAGTTCGCCGAGATGGTCTCCTTTCTATTTGAGAGTTTAGATTTCATCTATTTCCCTAAAATTTACTTCGAGGGTCCTCAGAGGGATGTTGTATCTATCAATAAAAAGCGCGACTTTGCCTCGAATAATAAAATACATGGAAATTGCTTGAGATTCATTTTCCTAGACTCGGGGTTAAAATAAAAGCAACATTTTCAAATTATTACTCTAAAAATAATTTCATCAGGAGCTAAAACTTTTTCATCAAGGCCCATCGATAAACTCAACAAGAAGTGAGATCCGAAAGCTTTCTGGAATAGAGTGTTGTTTTTGAGGACTTTTCCATTTATTTGTCTGAGCAACTCTCCCTTGAGAGATCCAGAGATGGAATCCAAAATAACCTGGTCACTATCTCTCAAAGTTCTCTCATGATCAAGCTTGAATTCCATATATTGCTTAATTTTCCTCTGAAAATTGATATCCACTTCATTTTTGTTTAAAAACTTCGTAAGTTGATCCATTCTCATACTAGAAAATTTCGTTATTTTATAAATACTCAGGGGCTTATTTACTCTTTATAATTGACTTCAGAATTGATTTGATTGATAATATCACCGACTTGGTTCATTGTGTAACCAAAGATACCGCAGCCAACAAGCATACTGAAGATATTGTATATTCTTTCGGCATTATTAGTGGCGTATATATCTCCGTAACCGACCGTCATCATTGTCGTTGATGCCCAATATAAAGCTGTGAGATATTGAGAGCCCCAGGCAAGGTCCTCTTGATCGGCTAGATAGATCCAACTTTTGACTCCCTGTCCATGACCAATTAGGTACCAGAAGCAAGCCATCCAATGTGTTAGCATCGACAAAACCAAGCATAATCTTAATAATCTGATGACTCCAGCCATTTCGACAGACACGCTAATATCAATCGAAAGACCAAAATATTCCCTTAAATGAGCCCACTGCTTTTTAATGCTAAAGTGCTTGAGAGTCTTTGAAAGCTTAAACAGTTTGATTAAATTCAAAAATGCATAAGGGTTGATTATTGAGTTTCCAAGATCGCTTGAGAGTTTCTGGAATGGGAAGCAGGCTATTAAATCAACTATGAGCCAGCCCTTGAGATAATGCATTGCAATTCTCGAGTGCTCAATAATTGGCACTGAGTCGAGATAAAAAAGGGTGTGGAAATTGAGCAGGATATCAATAACAAAAACAGCAATTTCCACATACTCAAAGGCGTCAAAAGTGTGGCCTATATTATCAGGGAAAGAGATTTTGAGGGGAATGACGATGAGCTCATAGGCGAAAAAGAGAACCAGGAAGAAGTTTAAAATAGTTTTGACGATGCCATAGGGATCAATTGGATCTTTGAGGAGCTTGAGCTTGTTTTTGAGCTTTGAGAGAATTCTTTTGGCTTTTTTCTGATAACGATATATCACTCCTGAGAAAAATTAATCAAAAATTCTGAAAACAGAAAAGTAATTACTCATGAACTCAGTTTTATTCTTTTGTGTCTTTAATTGCTTGAGCAGTGAATGGATTTCGAAAGAAGTCTTTTTGATAGAGTGTTTTTTGAGCATATTTCGAAGTTTAGGGCTAGAATTTCCAAAGAATGAAGCGTGTCTTTGGAGTGACAAAGCTCTTTGAATGTGATTTAGCCCTGCTTTATCATTGATCAGAGTTGCTAATTTCTTGTCAACAACGACATTTTCTTCTGGATCAACGAGTTTGTCAGTTGACATGGCATTTTGCGTGATATTCTCAAAATCCTTCTTCTTACGAGATGTAAACAGTCTCGTCAGAGGGTTTCTTTCTGAATTTCTGCGTTGTGGCTTTGAAGGAGCCTCATTATCAGTATTGGAAGCATTCAGATCCCCAAGCATAGAGTCCAAGGGACCAGACCTAAACTCTCTAGTTGTATGTGATGATCTGATTTGCTTTCTATCTCCCTGAATTTTTTTGGTGTTTTCATACTCATCCTGGAGTTTTCTAATCTGAGTTATAGCTTTATTGCGTCTCATATTGAAAGGTTCATCAGCAAATTGAACATTTCTTAATGCTTTTCTTGATCCAATGCTCTTCAAACTGCTCATTTTCGCTAAGGTTTTTCCAATATTGCTTGTTGCTACAAATTAAAATAAGACAAGAAAGAGAGATATGCAATTTACTTCTTGCAGGACCAAGACGTTTTTGAGATGGTTTTCTGACAACAAAAACCGGGGATGTATCCATTCGATGGACGGTTCTCTGATAGGCTAGGGATTTTATGGTCGGGGTGACGTCTTCATTCTGGTTATCGGGATCAGGGCTCATGTCTTCTGATGAGAAGGTATGATGCATGAGACCTGTTGTAAATCTATTTGGGTTGAACGAGGAGCCTTGATCAGTTGACATTCACAAGTGAAATTTTTTACTTTTAATAAGGCCTGTTTTAACTTTGATAATTAAAAAAAGAGCAACTCCTAATGGAAAGTAGCCAAAAGCCAAATTCGGTTTGAACTTTAATATTTGTCTCTCTCGCTCTATTAAAGTTGCTTTCATCTATCGAAATCCAGAATTAACTGGGATTGAGGATCTAATTTCTTACGCAAGAATCTAGAATTTGTATGCATCTGAAATGGGGTGGGTTGTAATTTTTCCATGAACAAGAGAAGGTTTTTTGAGTTGAATGATGCTTAAAAAAAGTAAAAAAATTTTTTTGATTCAACAATTGGAAAATGGCCAGCGAGATTTTTGTGCCTCTCTTGTGGAGGGTGTCAATTGAACGAAGTGATTCAATTTTATCCAAAAGAATCATTGAATCCCTATGCGAATCTAATTTTAAGGCAAGATTTTTGGAAGAACAAGCTAGACATAACACAAAACTAGCCTTTCTGAGTGAGGGTTTTTTCAAAAGAAATATTGGGATTTGACTGATTGCGAGGGATTTTCTTGCAGAGATTATTGTTCAGATAATTAAAATTTTGGTTTCATTTTTCAAGGATCTTTTCCTGCTTGCCAAATTGGATCAAATATTTTCATTTTAATTTCAAATAAAATGATTGTTTGTTTCATTTTTCAGAACACTAAACTTTTTCTAATGATTGATAGGTATAATGCAGGAATTGTTTCCTCTCATCAATCACATCCACTGTGCCGCTGTGAATATCATCCTCATCCGAGATTTTTGGATTTTTATAAGATATCGTTCCCTCAGATCCTCAAAATTTTTATAAAGGACGGATGATCTCTGGGAGAGCTGGAAAAAAAAATTTTGTCGTTTCAAATAAGATGAGCTTGCTTCTTTCTCAAACCTTTTAACTTTTAGTCAGAAACAAATTCCTCACATTGGCTCTCCCTTTCAAATAGGAGAAATAAACATTTTAGAAAATTCTATAATATTAGATTAACATCCTCCCAAAGTATCAACCTTTTTTTGGAAAAAAGTCACTTTTTAGAAGACATCATCTCTTCATACTCAGAATCTTTATTTCGGGGAGGATGATACTCACGAGAGGAGACAGTACAACTCAAAATAATAATATTTCCACTGGACTAGACAAAACTATTTTTAAGATTATGAACGAAAAAATTTCCCAAAAGACATTTCTTTTCTCTTTTGGAAAAATAATGCAAGAGTTTTAAGACTCGAATTATTGCTTGATTTTCAATGTTTAAGAACCTTCTTGAAAGAGAGGATCGAAAACTCTTTATTCTTTCTGGCGTCCTCCTGGCAATTCAGGAACCACTCATGTGTCTCAAAAACGAAATTTAAAAAGAATTCCAAAGTCATTTAAGAGAATTTTTGTTAATAAAAAAATCACATGAAGAGTGGGAAATTAGAACAATCGAGTTTTTCAATTTCTCATTCGTTTCAATTCTCAAGATTCTCCGAGAAATCTGTTTTATTGACCCAGATTCTGTGGAATCTTCTCGTTTCAGCGGACATATTATTGTCAATGTAAATTGTGTGCCTGTTTACTATTTTTATAAAAACCAATTCGTCTTATTGACTTGATTTTTTTTAGGCGAGAGAAAAATTTTAAGGGGACTTGATAAAAATTATTTCGTGTGAACTCTTGCTTTTGGAAGAGAGATGATGAAACCCGAGAGTCTCTTCTCAACAACTCAATTCCATTCCATTTCATATACTTTTGTTGTTGTCAAACCTTATTATCTTATTTATCTCTTGATTTCATGGATTCATGTTTGAGACAATGATATTGGATGGATATGTATTTCGTCGAAAAGAGAGAAAAGATAATAGGAAGCCTCTATTTAGATCTAAAAAGGAGGAACGAGAGATAATTAAGGATTCTGAGAGGGGAAAAAGGGGGATGTTCATATATAGAGTACCCAAAAGTATAGTTTACACAAAAATTGTGATTTTTTACACAAAGAGAATATATTGACAAGAGTATAGACAAAAAATTTCAAATTTTTCTATAAATGTGACAAAGACACAGAAACTTTGAAAAGTCGTTTCAGGTCTTTAAAAATATTGCTGATTGTAATTTTTGAAAATTACTTAAACTCCATATATGAGCTTAATTTGGTTTGTTTGTTTTGTTTTGAGTTTTTGTGATTATTTTCCACAAAGTGAAAAGGTTGAGTCAAATCGAGTAAACATGGGAATCTCCTCTTGGATTTGTTGGAAGATATTGGAAGTTTTACGATCTAACTCAACGACATCGAAAATGTCTTCTTGTTCACTTCTTTTCATCCCCTCGAAAAATCCGCTGGTGGAATCCTTTTTCACCAGAGGTTGTGAGTTCAATTGTGAGAAAAGGAAGAAGTCTTCTCCTCCCTTGAGTTTTTTGGAGTTGGTTTCCTCTTCAAAGAGGTCATAGTCGGCTTCTCTCTTGGTGTTGATGTCAGCATCTTGGCCAATGAAAGCAGATGCTTGGCGGGAGAAATCAACGTTGATGAAAGGAGTATTGATGACTTCAAAGTCTTTATTGAAGTCGGCATAGAACATGTCAGTGTCAGTGAGAGAATCGCCGGTGTGTGAGTCATCAAAGTTTTTGGTAGATTTTTCTTCAATTTTGACAAGTTTTTGGCAAGCGTTAGTTTTGGCCTTGGGCTTGATGGTGTGAGAGCCAGTGAGTCTGAGAATGCTTTCGACAACCATATTGTAGTCCTTGACTGACTTCATGAAGGGTTCTCTATGGTCCTTTTTGGAGAGATGTCTGAATTTTTCATTGACTTCGAAAGCTGAGAAGTTGAGGTTTTGGGCAGCCTTGACCTTTGAAGATCTCTTGAGGAGATCAACAAAGTTCTTGCAGATCTTTTCGCAGTAGGCTTGGATCAACTCCATTTCAGATTTTTGGGTAATGTTGTTCTTGAGAGTAAAAGCGACGAGCAACAAGTAGATGATTAATTGTCTGCAGTCACTGGTGATTTCGACTTCAAGAGTGCATGGGAATTCACTCAAATAGCTTCCTTCGTCTTCGCGGACGAGGCTGTCAATGTTCCACTCCAACTTGTCAAGAGCACAAGCGAGCAAGGCGAGCTCGTATTCGTTCATCATAAAGATCTAGTAAAAGGTTTAGAATCATATGTTTGAGGATGAAAATACCTTGGCAATGGAGACAAGGATGTAATAGAGGGAGAATCTGCCCTTGGTATCAGATGGGACTATGAAGAGTTAGGGGTTGAAAAGACAAAATTGTTACTTTTTTCATCAGAGGCAATTCTGGCAATGAATGAAGATGCTTGTTGACTAAAGTCTTCATCTCTGTATTCAGAGCTCTTGTCACGGTATTCTTGGAGGAGTTGAGCGAGTTTAGCAGGGTTTGTTTTGGTCAAAGCGTTTTGGGTCTTTGAGCTTGCTGGGCATCTGAAAAATATTTAAAGAGAAAGAATTTCAAGAAAAGTACCTCTTGGTTTGCTTAGAGTCTTGGAAAGTGAAGCGTTTGCTGGCTTTTTTGTCAAGTTTCTAAGAAAAAGGTTAAAGAGGAAAAATATAAAAATTCTACGGGAGAATTTTCAAGGGAAGAGAGATCAGACTTCTCGTGGGCACTGAAAGAGGTGGTGGTAGAGTCAGTGCGGGAGATAGGGGATGAGAGAGAGTGAGATTCGAGCTTCATGTTGAAGTTTTGTTGAGCAGCGAGCATTCTGGAAGTGTTTGGGTTGTTTTGAAATTTTCGAAAGGTAATTTTTAATATTTTAATTGCGATTTGAGAATTCGAGTTCAATTTAAATTAAAACTATTCTGTTGAAATCTAACAAAATTGAGGCTAAAAACTGAATCGAGGGTTTTAATATTAAATTTGGCGAGTTATTGGATATTAAATTTTAATTGCGGCTCGAATCGAAAAATTAATTTTTAATTGCGGCTCATTTTTGTTGCGTAAATTTTTAATTGCGGCTTGCTTTTCTCTTTTAAAAATTTAATTTTGGTTCTTTTTTTACGAATTTAAATTTTAATTGCGGCCCGATTTGAAGTCTGTTAAAATTAATTGCGGCTTCTTTTGAAATTCGATTTTATTGTTAAAAGTTTATAACTATTTTCCGAAACAGCTTCCTTTTGAAGCTTTGGTTTGACGCTTTTCAGCAGACTTTGGGACTTTCCTGTTCATTTTGAGCTTATAAATTTGAATCTCGAAGAAAGAAGGTCCTAACTCAAGTTTTAGAAGAGACTTTGAGGAAAAACAAAAATTTTCCCTCGAGAAGGGGAGTTTTCCGGTTTCCTTGGCTTTGAGGTGCGGAAACTCGGAGATATTGGTTCATTTCGTTAAACTGTCTGAGAAGAAAACCCTATTTCTTTGAGAAAAAAATTATATTGTTCAAGAGGAGAATAGTCCTTCAAAGTCTTGTTATTTTATCGAAATTTCAAGAAATTCAAACTTTTCAGTTCTGAATAGAAGTAGTTTATTACATAAAGAGAGAGTTTTTAATGAGATTTGGTTTCAAAGAGTCCTCAGGAACTCTCAGATGCGTGCGAGTGTATTTAACATTACATATATAATTAATTCGAAAGAACAGAAAATATAAAAGTCCAACGGATAATTTCAATAAAAAAAATAGAACAATTTGGAGGCAACCAGTATCATCAAAAACCTTCAACTCAGGTGAATAGAAACGGATTGTTGTCAGAGTTGATTGGGTTGAGAGGCGATATGTGCGAAAATTTGGAGAGAAGGGTCGAAAGTTGCATAGAAAATTGTCAAAGACTCTATATACTGTGTTTTTTCATTTCTTATATTTGGAATAAATTATTCAATTTCGAGTATTCTAAATTAAGAACGAATAATACGTGTAAATTAAACTTCCCGTCTGCCACTTTTTGAGATTATTGATTTTTGTTACTTAATGTCAGGTATCATTTCGGTGCGATATTTGGTTCATTTTAGACCTTGTGATCAATCAAAACACTTTTGTTATTAATTTATTCTCATTCTGGGAAAGTTTTTCTCAAATGATGTTGAGTGATATGAATATTATCTCTCGATCTCGAGATGTTTGATCTCAAACTGGGAAAATATGAGAGACTAAATCGGATCAACCTTAGTTAGGAACCTAAAACTTGGTTTCTCTCTTGAAAGGTGAAGGGGAGTGAGAGATAGTTGCCATTTCTTTAAAAATGCTTATTTTGAGCGGTTTATTTAGGTTTGAAATACCAAACCAAGTTTGAAGCAAAAGGAATCTGCTCTAGAAAACTTTTCAGTCTCAACAAAATGTGAAATTTATTCTCTCTTACTTGACGATTGTTTCTCTGGATTAAGAATAACAAATTTTATGTATTGAAATTTTGAAAACAATATTTTCCAGGCCGATTGATATTCTAGGACTTGAAAATATTTTATGTGTTTCTTTTTCTAGACTCGACCTAAGAAGAGAAGAAGAAGAAATTCCTAAATTTTCCATGTTAGAAAAATCGTGTCACCATCGTGTTCTCCTAGATTTTCTATGAGGAAGGAAGGAAGGATTCCGTAAAGTCTTATTGGGAGATAGCTTTTTTCCCCCCAGGAGATGGAAGTCAAATGAGAGTGGGAATTTTAGAGTTTTGTATTTGCGCATATTTGAAATTTGAAATTCTCTTAATTAATTAAGACAGAGACTATTTGAATGAAAATTTTGAAAAAAAATTCAAATAAATTTGCTCAAAGAGTAATTTAGTCAATAGTTTGATTAAGACGAGTTTTAAACTGATAATTTTGTTTTAAATTTGACTCGCGTTATCTCATGTTTTTAAATCGAGGGAATAACAGCAACTTGCCAACTCAATCTTTTCAAGACAAAAGTTCAAAAACAATGAAAAAGATTGACAAATTCAAGTTCTGTCGAAATATTGAGTCAAAACTTCATACATTGAAAAGAGATTTACATCGGAAAAATAAGCTTCATGAAGAATCTCTATCAAAGATGTTTAGTTATATAATCGGAGAAGACCCAGTTGATATAACGACATCTTATGATATGAATACAACGAAAAAGTCTTTTTGGCTTTTCAAGGAAAATACTGGCTATGATGAGAATGTTGATAATAACATTTTGGAAATGCTTTCTTCAAGTATCGACGGCGACTCAATTTTAAAACAATACAAGAAAGGATTGAAAAGTAATAGCAATTTAAATCAGAGCGAGAGTTCTCACACTTCACCGAAACTAAAACAATTCCTCCTCAAAAGTAGAATACCCTTTGATTCATTGATAACAACTTACCTATGATAGAGAGATCAAATATTCAAAAAGAAAAAGCAATAAAAATTCTCATCAGAAAGATTCTAGAGGTTTATTTTGAAAACCTGTTGACTTTTTTCAAAATGTGCTCATTCATTGAACCCAAGTCAAAGAATAGAATAATTCATAAAAGATCTCCTAAAGTAATTTTTTAAAAATTGAAGAAAAATTTCATTTTCTTAGACAAAGTATATTTCTGACAAAGTTGCAAATAAAGAAAACCAACCCGAAATTCGTCACCTTGAATCAATTACAAGTAATTCGAGAATCTTTTTCGAAAATTCACTCACACAAGGAATAGACAAATTTAGTTTTTCAAAATATATGGTTGAAGAAAAGGACGTTTTAGCTCAACGCTCATCAAGCAATAATCAGGATTCAACAGACAAGAATGTTTCTTTGTCCAATCGTGAAAAGGATCAGGAGAATAACAGTGATAGCATTCAAGAAAATGTTTCTTCAAACTTGACTAAAAAATTTGACGATGAATTTTTGAATTCAAAGGATCAAATGGAGTCTGGAGAAAATCAAACTGTGATAAAAATGGCTTCTTCAAGTTTATTCCAAAAGCCGGATATGGATCTCGAAGATTCTTTAACAAAGCAGCAAAAACCTAAAGAAGGTCTCTTTTGTGATACAGAAATAATTTGGACAGTTCATTCAGAATTGAATGATATTTTGAGAGATTATTTGATAAAAAAGAATCATCCATTGAGGTCAATGAAAAAAGTTTTAATAAAAGAAAACAAATTCCAATCAGCACCTGAAGCAAATGTAATTGATGAAATATTAAAGAGTGATCAGAAATGGTTTAGAACACAAGAGAAGAGTGCAGAAGTGAGATCGTTTTTGCCTGAATATCCGCCCTCAGTTTTAAAGTCAAAGATGAAACTTTCAGGGTTAGAGTCATTGGATATGACTCAAATTAAAGAGAAAATCGAGAATGAAAGGCAGAATGCCAAGAGTAATAGCATGAGCGAAAGCTACCTGGCATCCAAACTCAAAGGACTTCAAGAAGATTTATTATCCTCATCAATCGATGCAAAAAGAAACAATCAAGAAAATAGTCTTTTACATGAAAAGCTTTTGAAATTAACGGAGAAAATGAAATCTGCTAAAATGGCACCCCAACAGAGTTCGGTGATCCAACAAGAACAGCAGTATCCTTTAGAATCTTCGATTGTGGTTCATCATAGTCGTCAAGAAAATCCTTTACAAGATATAACTAATAAGTTTACTCAAAGCGTCGAATTCGATAATGCTGAGGACTTTCAAGATACTTTTGAAAAAGAAGCCGAGCTAGAAGAACCAGTTTCTCGGGAATATGAATTCTATCAATCAGCTCAAAACTCAAGACCCATTCAACAAAAGAAAGTGAAAAAACCGCATTCATTTGTGACAAAGCTTCGAACATTTAATAAATTGTTTAATGCTCTTATTGAATTAAGTGAGTATAAAACTGCTTTCCTGGGAATTTGCGAGTATGCAAAGGAAAAGAAACTTTATGAAGAATTAAACAAGGAAATTATTGTTGATAAAAGCTCAGTATCACCAACTGCAAATGAATTCAAGAAGTTTAGAAAAGAAGAGTCCAAGAATTTGGTTTTTGCTTCATTTTCTCATACTTTGCCAGAACTCATGGTTCCTCTAAACCTCGGTTCTCCTGAAAGGGTGAGCGAGGCAAATGAACCCAGTTCCCCAGATTTCAGTATTAAACAATGCCCTTCGCACATCTCAAGATACACTGAAGTTCCTCCTGCCAAAGAAGGAAAACCATTGCTGACTGCAGAAACATTCCAAGGAATTTTAAAACTTGAGGAGTCCATTTTGTTTATATTCAGAAAATTCTATCGAGTATTCTTTGACAACACTCACCAGAGACTCCTCGAAAATAATGTTGATGATGGCAAAAGTCCCTCAGAAGTTGACGATGAAGAAGGAGAAGAAAATAATTCAAAAGAACAAAATCAAGATATTGCTGCTCCTCTCATGAGCCAAGTTTCAAACGAAAATTTGTTGGACTTGTCATCAAAGCAAATGAGTCAGAGTAGAAAAGAAACTGAGGAAGATCTTCACTCTTCTTATATTATTGAGAGAAATCAGAAGCAAATGAAGAATAAATCCCCTCACTCAAAAAGAAATTTCACTGAGGAAGATGAGAATGATACAGAATTGTTGAGGTATTCTGATTTTAGCTCGCTCAGTAAACAAATTCAAAAAGTAAATAATAAGGACTTTGAGAGAGAAGGTGATGAGATTGAGAAAATGGTGGCTTATATATTGAAAAACCCATCCCTTAGAGAAGAGCTTAAATCTAAAATGGGAATGCCAACAACCGAAATAGCACAGGAGGAAGATCAGAAGGAGTGGAGAGAGAACTTAGAGCATACATTAGAAAGCACATTGGAAAAGAAACTGGAAGCAAAACTTCGACAACTATTGGAAGAGAGATTTGACAAACGACAACAGCTCGCACAATCAACAACTATTAAAGAAGGGACAAGAGAAATGTACCCATTACCAAGATCCGCCAAAACAACAAGCCCCAACAGGCCTCCAAGTTCCCAGAAAGACTATTATGGACCTGGTTGCTTTACAAATCTGACGACGCCAAGACCTGCAGTGAGCACTTATTTGAATGAAAATCTTCGTGGATCTTATATTGACTGGCAAGAAAACGAAATGGATGGCAGCATGCAGAAATTCCAGCCATTGACTGATATCAGCGTCAGAGAAGAAGGAAATGGGCTGACAGAAAGCCGAGGAACGAGGTATAATTGCTTGGATGATGTCTTGTACATTTATCAGAGCTCAGCTCATAAAGGAGAGAGCTTGCCAGAAGAAGGCACACAGGGCACATTTGACAATTTTGATTCTAAATTCGATCCAGCAACATCTGATAATATGGCGTCAGATCGTCATCACAGAATGATTTTGAAAAATAGATATCATTCAAACCCGTCAGTTGAAGATGAAAATAGTGATTTGTTGAGAGAACTCCAAATGGATACTCAGGAAGACGAAAAAAGACACTCTCATAGAGCCCCTTCAGGTTTATCAAGAAACATATATTTTTACTATGTCCTTGATCATATTTTTACGAAGAAGATGAAGGTGATCCTCTCTGAGATCTTTACAAAGCTGAAGGAATGCCCACCATTGATTTCCATGTTTTATTCTTCGGTATCAGAATCACAAGATACATTTTCCAACTTTGACTATACCCAAAGCAGACCACTGATCACAAGCACTTTTACAGAAGTTGAAAAAGAATATAGAACGTCGCCAGCTACTATCCAAGGGTACTCAATGATCCAGCCTGTTAATAATCGTCGATCTTGGATTTTGTCAGAATCTTACCCGACTGCAGTTTCGATGACTTTGCACAAGACAAAGTTTGTAAGAGGATTGCTTGAAGTGTGCTCGGTTTGGGATAGAATTTACTTGAAAAGAGCTTTCTCTGCTTTGAATGAACATGCTTTGGACATTATAAAAGCTGAAGAAGAAGAAAGGGCTGAGAGAATTCAACGTGAAAAAAGGCAGCTTTACGAAGTGATGCAAAAAATGTTTGCATTTGTCAACATCCTTCAAAGGAATGAATGGAAAAATCTCAAATGGGCTCTTGCCAATATTGCCTCACTCAAGCAAGAGCAAGAAAAAGATTTACGGTGCTTGGTATTACTGAATAAAATGGAAGAATTATATAAAAAGAGTTTGAGACAAAGTTTTACGAAAATTTATTATGATAATACCCAACATGAAAAGCAAGTAGCTTTACAAAGAAATGAAGCAACTCAGAAGCTAGCATCTATTTTGAAAACAAATTTAAAAGGTTTTGGTTTTAAATTTGTGAAAGAATATGCATTTTATTTGATGATGAGAGATGAGAAATTGGAGAAGTTATGCTATTTGATTGAGTATAAACGAGTTGAATTAATTTGGCATGGGCTCGTCAAGATAGCAAGTTATTCACAAATGAGAAAAGAGTTTATGCTTTATACGGTCAAGCTCTGTGAAGTATTGAGAGAAATCGAAAAATCTAAACTCAAGTCTTACTTTTTTGCTCTTAAAAAGAAGTCTCAAGCCATTTTCATGAGGGATTTTGAGAGAAAAACCAGTCTGAGAAAGGTTTTGAATAATAGACTTATGAAGGAATATGAGCAAATCAGCGACTCCTTCCGAATTTGGAAAACTTTTGTTTTCCAAGTAAATCAAAAGAGACTCAGCAGGTCTTTTAGAGAATCCTTGATCCCACAACAACAACCTTTAACTAAGGAGAAGCTCTACTTGGCAAATTTTCTGTATAAATTGTTCTACAGAAAAAGAATCGAAAATATCCACGCTTCATTAATAAATATTGAACTGAGAGCCTGTAAAGTGACCGCTACCAAGGCTTTGACTCTTGTGCTCCAAAAATGTGTTCATGACCAGTTTGCAATTTCCATGAATGAAATTCAAGATGAAAGCGAGAGAAAATTGAGAGAACAACAACGATTAGCAACAGAAAGAAGAAAGTCTGTTCAACAGTATCAACATTATCAAGAGATCGGAATCAAAGAAAAGATTGAAAAGTTCGAGGCGTTGATGGAAACTTTAAAGAAAAACAATATGCAAAAGGGGCTGAAAATGATCGAGTTACATTTCATCTCGAGAAAGAATTTGGAGAGCTTGTGCATAAATCTTGTTTTGAAAACTGTTTTACTGATAAAGAATAAAGCAGACAATTTCAAAAAAGTCTTTTTCAACAAACTTGCTCATAACTACAGAAGAGAATTGAAAATCAGAAAGACTCTCAAAGGCATAATCCTGCGCAAGCATGTCAAGTGCCTCTCTTACTCTTTCAACAAATTCAGGACAAGGCTAATTACCCTCAAAGCATCCAAATCTGCAATCAACCTGCTCAATAAAAACTATTTGATGGCTTTCGACAAATTATCAAAATTAACCAAAACCAGATTCTCGGACCCCTTCAAGATTATGAAAACCTTGTTCGCCCCTAAAACCCATCAGAGAACAACAAGCGTGACAAAAAAGCATTCTCGTGGCTCAAGTGTGGGACCAGTCTTAACAATTGATTTGACAGCAAAACCACCATCAAGGCACTCAACTCCAAGATCAATCAGATGGCAAGATGTGAAACTTGCTCATAATTTGGAAAATTTGGCGAAAAAAATTAAAAGCTTTTGGCTCAAAATTGGTTTGAATGCTTTAATTAAGGAAACTCAAAATTCTGAAATTACGAGGAATCAACGATATTATATTGCAATGAATATTGTTGACAAGATCGTTTTCAGACACAAGCTTGTTAATTTCCTACATTGGAAAAAAATGACTGAACCCCTTGAAGAAGACGAAGAAGACACTGTAAGCTTTTCCGAATATCTGACGCTTTAATAATTCTAGTCTCCCTTTGCCATGTTGAGAGATACAAGACGCAGTAGTTGGAACAGCTTCGAGGGAATGGATATTGAGTATTTTAAGCAAAAAGAGCAAAAGATCTCTGCATTGCGAATGAGAAAGTATTTTACAGGTAGAGAGATTCCAATTTTTCGATTTTCTGAGCTGTTTAGAGTGGAGATTGATGTATATAAAATATGCCTATCACAAAAACAAGATAGATTGTGCATTCAACAAGCTATTTAGCGTTTTTCTGAAAACAAACATTGACACTCTCAATTCTGCTTTCAAGCTTCTGAAAGAACTTCATGGTCCAAAATCTAATGTCATCAAAATTACTTTGGTATCAAACCGGGGTTCAGTTGAACCAAGACCTTCTGAAAGGAAGTCTATTCAACAACAGAGCCCATCAATTAATAAATCAAGGGAGCGATTCACTAAATCTCCTGGGATTGCTCCAACTCATCATAGAAAGAAGTCAAGTACTGGCGGTTCAAAACTAAATCAAAGTCCGAGAAGAATAGAAGCGTATTCCATAAATTTGCTGGGCGACTCTGAAAGAAAGAGTCACAACAATCAATCAGGAAGAAGAAGTTATAACCAATCAGTAAGTCCTGCTCCAAGCAGTCGAAGACAGTCAGATTACTCCCCCGGATCAAAGAGAGATAGTGCACGCTTTGGATTTGCAGGCAGTAACCGACAGAGTGCAAACAAATCGAACCGAAGCCCAGCCATTGAAAAAAGTTTGAGCAGATTATCTGCTAGAGATTCCGTTTATTCCATCGTTGGAAAATAATCTAAATTCTAATAAAATACAATAAAATAAGCATGAATCTTTAGATAAATTACTGATGTAAAAAATTTTTGTTACTTATTTCTGTGTAATATAATAATGCATTTTGTTTGAGTCGTGTTTTAGTTTATAACCATATGAATTCTGAATTGATATGCATACATAAAATTTTGAATTAAATTGAGAAACCATCTGGGGAAACAAAAGGAGACTCAGGGAAACGAAATAAAGATATGAAGAATTTTTTTTTGAATGAGAAAAATATTTCTTGAAATTATTTCAATCTCATGACGCAGGCGCATCTCACAAAAAAACTCAAATTCTTCTTGCTTTGAAGTAAAAATCACCAAATTTTTTTCTGGAAAAACCTCACTTGTTAAATCTTTCTAAAGAAAAATTCTCCTTTAAAGTTTCAAGACTTGAAGTTTTGACAAAGTTCTTTTTGATTTAATTCT
>Ga0182738_1003126_pt1 | contig 19122 bp, 15 predicted proteins | sample eDN5th30CBELigMG_FD_128876 | JGI IMG/M metagenome (GOLD analysis project Ga0182738, IMG submission 128876) | Enriched Miracle-Growth compost microbial communities from Emeryville, California, USA - eDNA 5th pass 30_C BE-Lig MG (version 2)... ... | reverse complement strand
TCGGGCTCCGACTTCGTCGAGATGTTCGTGGGCGTCGGCGCCAGCCGCGTGCGCGACATGTTCGAGCAGGCCAAGAAGAACGCGCCCTGCATCGTGTTCATCGACGAGATCGACGCGGTCGGCCGCCATCGCGGCGCGGGCCTGGGCGGCGGCAACGACGAGCGCGAGCAGACGCTGAACCAGCTGCTGGTCGAGATGGACGGCTTCGAGTCCAACGAAGGCGTCATCCTGATCGCCGCCACCAACCGGCCCGACGTGCTCGATCCCGCGCTGCTGCGGCCCGGCCGCTTCGACCGCCAGGTCGTGGTGCCGAACCCCGACATCGGCGGCCGCGAGAAGATTCTCAAGGTCCACATGCGCAAGGTGCCGCTGGCGCCGGACGTCAACCCGCACGTGCTGGCGCGCGGCACCCCGGGCTTCTCGGGCGCCGATCTCGCCAACCTCGTGAACGAGGCCGCGCTGCGCGCCGCCCGCGTCGGCAAGCGCCTGGTCACCATGGGCGACTTCGAATACGCCAAGGACAAGGTGCTGATGGGCACCGAGCGCCGCTCGATGGCGATGACCGACGAGGAGAAGACGCTGACGGCCTATCACGAGGCGGGCCACGCGCTGGTCGCCATGCACGTGCCGAAGTCCGATCCGCTGCACAAGGTGACGATCATCCCGCGCGGTCGGGCGCTCGGCGTCACCATGCAGCTTCCGGAGCGCGATCACCTCAGCCACACCAAGCAGTTCCTCGAATCGCGGCTGGCGATCCTGTTCGGCGGCCGTACCGCCGAGGAGATCATCTTCGGACCGGACAACGTGACCACCGGTGCGGCGAGCGACATCCAGGTCGCCACCCAGATGGCGCGCGGCATGATCACCGCCTACGGCATGTCCGACAAGCTCGGCCGCGTGCGCTACCAGGCCAACGAGCAGGAACTGTTCCTCGGCCACGCCGTCACCCAGACGCAGAACGTGTCGGAAGCGACCTCGCAGATCATCGACCAGGAGGTCCGTCGCCTGATCGAGGAGGCCGAAGGCAAGGCCAAGCAGATCCTGACCGACCGCATCGAGGATCTGCACATCATCGCCAAGTCGCTGCTCGAGTACGAGTCGCTGAGCAGCGACGAGATCGGGCAGGTGCTGCGCGGAGAGAAGGTCGTGCGCGACGATACCGGCGGGGCGGGCCCCGGCGGCGACCGCCGGCGGCGGGCTTCCGTGCCGACCAGCAGCGGCCAGAACAGTGGCCAGACCCCGGGCACCTCGCCGGGCGCCAGTCCCGAGCCGCAGCCGGGCGTGTGATCCCGAGCTTCGGCGGCATCGTTCTCGATCGCCCTCGTGTGATGGCGATCGTGAACGTGACGCCCGATTCGTTTTCCGACGGCGGCGAACGCCTCGATCCCGCGCAGGCCATCGACGATGGCCTGCGCTTCGTCGCGGAGGGCGCCGACATCGTCGATGTCGGCGGCGAGTCGACTCGGCCGGGATCGCGGCCGATCCCGGTCGAGGAAGAGCTGCAGCGGGTGCGGGCCGTCGTCGAGGGCCTGGCCAGGCGGGGCGTGGTCGTCTCGATCGACACGCGCCGGGCCGAGGTCGCACGCGCCTGCCTCGACGCCGGCGCGCGCATCGTCAACGACGTGGCGGCTCTGCGCGACGATCCCGCGCTCCTGCCCCTGATCGTGCGGCGCGCCGCCCCCGTCGTGCTGATGCACCGCCGCGGCCGGTCCGAGAACAGGTACGAAGGGCCCGCCTATCGCGACGTGGTCGAGGACGTGCTCGACTTCCTGGTCCAACGGGCACGGACCGCCGAAGCCGCCGGTGTGGCGCGCGAGCGGATCGCGTTCGATCCCGGCATCGGCTTCGGCAAGAGCGTCGAGGAGAATCTCGCCCTCGTCGCGGGCGCGGGGCGGCTTGCCGCGGCGGGCTATCCGGTGCTGGTCGGATCGTCGCGCAAGGGCTTCATCGGCCGGCTGACCGGGGTCGCCGAGCCGCGCCGGCGCGATCCGGCGTCAGTCTGGCTGGCGGTCGAAGCCGCCCGACAGGGCGCCGCCCTCCTGCGCGTGCACGACGTTGCCGGCGTTCGCCAGGCCCTCGCGGTCTGGGCGGCGATGCGGTAGAATCTGGCGCATGACACGCTCTCTCTTTGGCACCGATGGCGTCCGCGGCCGCTCGAACTCGTGGCCCATGACGGCGGAGATCGCCATGCGCATCGGCATGGCGGCGGGCCAGGTCTTCAGCCGCGGCGGTCATCGGCATCGCGTCGTCGTCGGCAAGGACACGCGATTGAGCGGCTACATGATCGAGCAGGCGCTGACGGCCGGCTTCGTGTCGACGGGCATGGACGTCCTGGTGCTCGGGCCGCTGCCCACGCCCGCTGTGGGCTTCCTGACGCGCTCGATGCGCGCCGACGTCGGCGTGATGATTTCGGCGTCGCACAATCCCTACGAAGACAACGGCATCAAGCTGTTCGGGCCGGACGGATTCAAGCTGTCCGACACCGTCGAGATGGAGATCGAAGCACTCGTCGCGTCGCACGAGACGGTGAAGCTCGCCGCACCGGTTGCGATCGGCCGCGCCATTCGTCTCGAGGATTCCGAGGGCCGCTACATCGAGGCGGTCAAGACGTCGGCGGCCCGGGGACTCGATCTTTCCGATCTGAAGATCGTGGTCGATTGCGCCAATGGCGCCGCCTACAAGGTCGCGCCGACCGTGCTGTGGGAGCTGGGCGCCGAGGTGATCCCCATTGCCGTCAAGCCGGACGGCTTCAACATCAACGGCAATTGCGGCTCGACCCATCCGGCGCTGCTGCAGGAGCACGTCGTGACGCATCATGCCGATATCGGCATCGCGCTCGACGGCGACGCGGACCGCGTCGTGCTGGTCTGCGAGAAGGGCAGCCTGATCGACGGCGACCAGCTGATGGCCACCATCGCCGATCTGTGGAAGCGGGACGGCAAGCTGACCGGCAACGGCCTGGTGGCGACGGTGATGTCCAATCTCGGGCTGGAGCGCTATGTCGGGGCGCGCGGCCTGTCGCTGGTGCGCACCCAGGTCGGCGACCGCTACGTGCTCGAGCGCATGCGGACCGACGGCTTCAACCTCGGCGGCGAGCAGTCGGGCCACATCATCATGACCGACCATGCCACCACCGGCGACGGGCTGATGGCGGCACTCCAGGCGCTGGCCGCGCTGATCAAGGGCGGCAAGCCGGCGAGCGAGACCTTCAGCGCCTTCCAGCCGGTGCCTCAGCTCTTGAAGAACGTGCGCGTGGGCGATGCCAATGCCGCCCTGAACGCCGCATCGGTGATGGCGGCGATCGCCGCGGCCGAGAAGGATCTCGGGCAGAGCGGTCGCATCCTGGTGCGCAAGTCGGGCACCGAACCGCTGATCCGGGTGATGGCCGAGGGCGACGATTCCGACCTGGTGCGGCTCGTCGTCGACCGCATCATCGAGGCGATCCCGCGGCAGGCCGCGTGAACGGCCGGGTCCTGATCGTCGCCGGCTCGGACTCCGGCGGCGGCGCGGGAATCCAGGCCGACATCAAGGCGGTGACCGCGATGGGCGGGTTCGCCGCCACCGCCATCACCGCGCTGACGGCGCAGAACACGCTCGGCGTGCACGGCGTGGTGGCGGTCGAGCCGGCCTTCATCGCGCAGCAGATCGAGGCCGTGCTGACCGACATCGGCGCCGATGCGCTGAAGACCGGCATGCTGCACGGCGCCGAGGTGATCGACACGGTCGTGGCGGCGCTGCGCCGCCACGCGCCGGGCGTGCCGCTGGTGGTCGATCCGGTGATGGTCGCCAAGGGGGGCCATCGGCTGCTGCTGAGCGAGGCCGAGACGGCGCTGCGCGAGCGGCTGCTGCCGTACGCCGCGCTGCTCACCCCCAACCTGCCCGAGGCCGAGGTGCTGGCGGGCTTTCCGGTGCGGACCGAGGCCGACATGAAGCGGGCCGGGGAGATGCTGCGGTCGCTCGGCGCCCGGGCGGTGCTGATGAAGGGCGGCCATCTCGAGGGCGACCGCGTCGTCGACCTGCTCGTCCAGGAGGGCAGGACCGACCGCTTCGAGGACGCCCGCATCGACAGCCGCAGCACGCACGGCACCGGCTGCACCCTGGCATCGGCGATCGCCGCCGGCCTCGCCCAGAAGATGAGCCTCGCGGATGCCGTCGCGCGCGCCCGCGCCTACGTGCGCGAAGCGATCGCGACCGCGCCCGGCTACGGCCGGGGCCACGGCCCGCTCAACCACGCCGTGACCGTCCGGTGAGCATCGCCGAGCGGATCCACGAGATCCTGCTCGCCAAGGCGGACGCCATCGTCCACCGCGCCGCCGGCCGGTTGGGCGACCTCATCCATCCGGATTTCGTCTATGTGAACGCTGCCGGCCGGACCTTCGACAAGGCCGGCTACATCGAGACCTACTGCACATCGGGCAAGATTGCCTTCGAAGCGCAGCGCTTCAGCAATCTCTCGGTGCAGGTTTCGCCCGGCGTCGCCGAGGCGACCTTCGTCTCCCACGACAGCTTCGTCGTCGACGGCCGGACGATCGCGGCGACCTATCAGTCGCTCTGCGTCTTCGTCGAGGGGCCGAACGGCTGGCAATGGATCGCCGGCCAGACGAGGACGGCGGGGTAGAGTTCACGATCACGCTCGATCGGCGTTTTCCGTCGATGAGAATGAAGGCGATGCGGCACATCCGGCCGGAGCGGTTCGCCCAGGCATGGTTCGTCCCGCGCTGGATCAGGATGTCGCCCGCACGCATCACCGTCTCGTCGTCGCCCATGAGGCCTCTGTCCTTCTCGGCGCGGAGGGGGCTTGTACTGAAAAAATCAAAGCTCTATAGAGCAAATGCGAACTATTCGCATTTAAGGACTGCATTTGTCTTTGGCGGAATCAGCCCTCACCGTTTACCTGCAGAACCGCGACGAGCTGGTGAAGCTTGCCAAGCGGATTGTCCATGACCGGGCGAGCGCCGAAGACGTTGTCCAGGAAGCCTGGATCCGATTCTCCTCGCGTACCGAGACGGCGGAGATTGCGCAGCCCAAGCATTATCTCTTCACCATCGTCCGCAATCTCGCCCTCGACTGGCTGCGGCGGTCGGCGGTCGTGCCCACCACCGCGACGGCTCAACCTTACATCGAAGCGGTGGCGAGCGGGGTTCCGTCAGCCGAACGCGTCCTCTATTATCGGGACGAGCTCAGCCAGCTGTACGCCGCGCTTGCGGAGCTGCCGGAGCGCACGCAGCTCGCGTTCCGCCTGAACCGCATAGAGCGGCGAACCTTGCAGGAGACGGCGGAGCAACTTGGGATTTCTTTGGTGATGGTGCACAAGATCGTCGCTCAGGCGTCGGTCTACCTTGCTCAAAGAATTCACGGCGATGAAGAGTAGGGCGTCGATCGTTGGTTAAAGCTCATCGTCGGCGTGCGTCTATCTCCATAGGCCCCTCAATTCGGGCCGAGAATCTTTGAGGAGCTGAGGCTTGAACCCAGAGCAGAGCAAGCGCCCAGCCCTTCGAGGGCAGGCCGCCGCTTGGCTCCTGCGTCTCGAAGAGGCTCCCGACGATCAGGCGTTGCGCGCCGAGTACGAAGCATGGCTTGCTCAGAGCGAGCGCCACCGGAAGGCGCACGATACGATCGCATCGCTATGGCGCAGTGCTGAAGAGCTGGGCTCGGTAGAGCCGGCATTGCAATCGGCCAAGGTCGCAATGCTGACGCCTCGCAGACCGCGGGTTCGGCGCCTTGCATGGGCCGGCGCCGCCTTGGCGGCCTGTCTGGCGCTCCTTGCCTTTCCCGCTGTTCAGCTTCGCCTTGCGGCCGACTACATGACCGGCGTGGCAGAGGTTCGCGAGGTTGTGCTTGAAGACGGCAGTCGCGCTTCGCTCGATGCGGGGAGTGCGATCGCGGTCGACTACACGGCGAAGCAGCGGACAGTGACGCTTCTTGCGGGCCAGGCGTTCTTCGAGGTCGTCGCGTCGGCCGAACGGCCGTTTGTCGTGGCCGCCTCCGACGTGAGGGTGACCGTCACCGGCACGTCATTCAGTGTCGGCACATTTTCGACCGGAGTTTCGGTCGATGTCGAAACCGGCACCGTCAACGTGAGCAGGGACGACGGGCAGTTGCTGGCGGACCTTGCCGTCGGACAGCATGTTCGTATTGCATCCGGCGGGGTGACCAGGAGGGCTTCGATCAACCCTGACGAAGTTGCCCCCTGGAGGGACCATCGGCTGGTCGTCTATCAGGCGACGATTCGAGATGTCGTCGAGCAAATCGGTCGATATATGCCAGGCGCGATCGTCTTTCGTGACCGGGAGATCGCCGACCGTCTCGTCACCGGCATCATCAACCTGAACCGCCCCGACGAAGCGCTGCAGGCGGTAGTGGAAATGCAGAACGGCAAGGTCGCGAATATCTCTCCTTACCTCGTCGTGATCTCCTCGCGCTAACGCGCTCTTTCGTCACCCCGGCACGGCGGCCTCTGCCGCCTTTTTTTTGCCTCCTGGTTAAAAAGCCAGAACGGGCCGCGTCGTTTCTCGGCGACGGATCCCGTTCGCCTACACCTGGAATGATGCACCGTGATCCCGCCGGCACGGTTTTGGGGGATTGTGAAGTGTCGAAAGTAAACAAGGCTGCGCGACTCGAGATCATGCTTCCTGCACGTTCCCTTGCGCTTGCGCTGGGACTCTCCTCTGCCCTTGCCATCGGACCCGCAGCCCATGCCCGCTCACAGGATGCGGACGCCCAGGTAGCCCAGACCAGCCGGACGGCAACATTCGATATCCCTGCCCAGCCATTGCCTTCCGCTCTGACGGCCTTCGGCAGGCAGTCCGGATTGCAGGTCATCGTCGATCCCGCGGTCGTCGAAGGCCGTTCGAGCGGAGGTGTTTCCGGAGCGTTGACGGCTGAACAGGCGCTTGGGCGCATCCTGGCCGGCACCGGCATTTCCTATCGCTTCACATCCGCAAACTCCGTCACGATCGCGGCCGCCGGTCAAAGTGGACAGCTGCCATCCGACGTCACGCAACTTGATCCGGTCCAGGTGCAGAGCGCCTTTCCGGTGCCCGCCCAGGCCATGATCGACAATATCCCGCCGCCCTATGCCGGGGGGCAGGTCGCGACGGGGGGCCAGCTCGGGCTGCTCGGCAATCGGGGCGTGATGGACATCCCCTTCAACCAGACGAGCTACACGACGAAGAAGGCGCAGGATCAGCAAGCCAAAACCGTCAGGGATGTATTGGTGGACGATCCGTCGGTGCGCTTTTTCATTCCTGACGGAAGCCCTGGCTCGGACCAAGCCTATATCCGCGGCTTCAACATCCAGTCGATGAACACAACCTATGGCGGGCTCTATGGAATGCTTCCGAGCGCGACCATCATGGCGGAGCTCGCCGAGCGCATTGAAGTCCTGAAAGGGCCGAACGCCATGCTAACCGGCATGCCGCCGGCTTCCTCCATTGGCGGGACGATCAATGTGGTCCCCAAACGTGCACCTGGCGAGGCTCTGACGCAGCTGACGGCTGGCTATGTGTCGAGCGGTCAGTTTGGCGGCCACGCCGATGTTGCGCGCCGTCTCGGTCCCGATAAACAGTTCGGCATTCGCTTCAACGGCGCCTTCAAGGCCGGCCAGACAGCCGTCGAAAGCAACTCCGATCGACGCGCTCTTGCAGTCCTGGGTCTCGATTTCCGCGGCGACCGCGTCCGGCTGGCAGCAGATCTCGGGTATCAATATCAGTACGTGGGCGGCGTGATCCCGTATCTCGGAGTTGCCCCGGGTGTCGCGTTGCCCTGGGCGCCCGATGCGCGCAAGGCTCTCGGCCAACCTTGGGGTTACTTGCAGCGCAAGGACTTGTTCGGAGTCCTCAGGGCCGAGGTCGACATGACGGACAACGTCACGGCCTACGCCGCATTCGGCGCTCACGACAGCCGCTATGAGAGCCTGTACTCGCAAAATCTGACCGCCACCAATGTCAACGGCGCCGCGACGGCGTCGGGGCCGCTGAACTACAGCGAATACAATAGCTATCTTACCGCGGAAGCGGGCCTGCGCGGCCAGGTTAAAACTGGTCCGATTGGTCACGAACTTGCTTTCGTTGCAACCACGTATTCGAGCGTACAGGGTGCCGGCGCCGTTTCCGGGACAGGCTTTACCTCCAACCTGTACGCTCCGACGGTCATTGCGCAGCCGGGCCTGCCAACGCCGGCGGCAAACAAGGCATCGACGCAGAATCTGACGAGCGTGGGTATTGCCGACACGCTTTCAACCATGGACAAGCGCATCCAGCTTACTGTCGGGGGGCGCTGGCAGCAGGTCGTGGGAGACAACTTCAATACGACGACAGGTCTGTGGACGTCGGGCTACGTGCAGAGCGCGGTGAGTCCATCCGCGGCCCTGGTCGTCAAGCCGTTCTGGGAGAACGTGTCCTTCTACGCAAACTGGAGCCAGGGTCGGCAGCCGGGAACAAGGGTCGGTGCAGCTTTCACCAATGCAGGCGAGGTCTTCCCGCCCTTCAAGTCGACCCAGTACGAGGCGGGCGTGAAGGTCGACTTCGGGAAGTTCACCGGCACCGCCAGCCTGTTCCAGATCACGCGCCCCTTCACTCTCACCAATGTTGCGAACAACACCCTGGTCCTCGGCGGCGAGCAGCGAAACCAGGGGTTGGAACTGAATGTTTTCGGCGAGCCGGCCGAGGGCATCCGTCTGCTGGGCGGTATCATGCTGCTCGACGCCGTGCTCGCAAAGACACAAGGCGGGACGACAGACGGCTGGATCGCGCCATTCTCGCCTGGCTTCAATCTCAACCTTGCCGGGGAATGGGACCTTCCGTTCCTTCGCGGCCTGACGCTGAGCGGGCGCGCGATCTACACGAGTTCCCAATACATCGATACAAGCTGGCCGCGTCGCGTTTTGCCGGAGTGGACTCGCTTCGACGTCGGCGCACGCTACACGTTCGAGAATCCGGGCGCCAAGGGCAAGCTCCTCGTCGCGCGCTTCAATGTCGACAATGTGCTCGACGCCGGCTACTGGGCGGGAGGCAGTGCCGTCACGACCCTCAGCCTGGGCGCGCCACGGACGTTCCGCCTCTCTCTGACAGCGGATTTCTGACGCAGGTTTGCCGGACCATCATGGAGTCCACGCTGCGCGCCTCCATGAACTGGCTGCACACCTGGTCGGGCGTGCTTCTGGGTGGGCTGCTCTTTGCGATCTTCTGGATGGGTACGCTCTCGGTGTTCGATCGCGAGATCGACCGTTGGATGGCGCCGATGACGCGGCTCGCGGTGTCAAAGCCGGCGCCTGGCTTGGACGCACTCCGTCCATTCTACGATTTGGCGGCGGCAGCAAAGGCCCCGAGATGGGCCGTGGTGCTGCCGACCGAACGGGATCCGGTAATCCGCGTGTTCTGGCAGGGTACGTCCGGTCCCGCCTCCCATCTGCTCAATCCTGCCAACGGTACCGAACTGCCCGAGCCCGGCACGTGGGGCGGTTCGCGCTTCATCTATCCCTTCCACTACATGATGCACATCAAGGTCTGGCGGTTGGGGGCCTGGATCGTGGGACTGGCCAGCATGGCCATGCTGGTGCTTTGTGTTTCCGGCGTGATCGTCCACCGCAAGATCTTCGTCGACCTTTTCGCTTTCCGGGTCCGAAGCAAGCCGCGGCGCCTGATCCTCGATCTGCACAACGTTGCAGGCGTCCTCGGCCTGCCATTCCATGTCGCGATCACGCTGTCGGGGTTGATCGTCTTCTATTGGGTCTATTTTCCCGGCGGTTGGCAGGTGGTTTACGGGAACGACCAGCGGACGTTCTTCAGGGAAGGTTACGATACGTTCGACCGGCCGAGGCTCGGGCGGTCTGCTCCATTGGCGTCGCTGGATGCCATGGTCGATCGGGCGAGCAACCTGTGGGGAGGCGTCGAGCCCCGATCCATTGTCGTGCAGCATCCGGGAGATGCCGCCTCCTATGTGCAGACCAGCCGAACCACCACGGATCTGATCGCTGGTGCAGCCTACTTTGCGACGTTCGACGCCGCGACGGGTGAATTCCTGCATCTGCGCAGGCCGGGACCGATCATCACTGCCCAGCACTTCGTCGCGGGGCTGCATCTTGTCCAGTTCCGGCACTGGACATTGCGGTGGCTCTATTTCTGCCTTGGTCTTGTCGGCTGCCTGCTGATCGCGACGGGCTATCTCTTCTGGCTGGACTCGCGCAGGAAGAGGCACATCCAGCTCGGGCTGCGCGGCGTGCCCGCGGTCGAAAGCCTGACGATCGGCTCGGTCACCGGCATCGTGATCGCCACCTTGGCATTCTTCGTCGTCAATCGGCTCCTGCCGCTCGGGATGACATTCCTCGGCCAGGAGCGCGCGGCGTTGGAGGTCTGGACCTTCTACCTCGTGTGGCTCGCCGCGTTCGGCCATGCCTGGCTGCGGCCGGGACAGGCCTGGATCGAACAGTGCCGGACCGTCGCCGCGCTCGCCGTGGCCGCCGTCCTCCTGAACTGGATCACGACCGGCGATCATCCGATCCGCAGCCTCGGTTCGAGCCACCTCTGGCCGATCGCCGGCATGGACCTGATGTTGCTGGGCGGCGCTGCGATCGCGGCGTTGACCGCGCGCAAGCTCCGGCATCGCACTGCCGTGGCACGCGCAAACGGTGCCCCCGCGTAGGCCGCCGGGTCGCGGACGGCCGCCGGGTAGCGCGATGGACGCGCCGCTTCCGTTATGGAACCTTGAATTCCGCTCCCGCTCAGGGCCCTGCCACCGCCCTCAGCGCTTTCCGTCGATGAGGACGAACGCGATGCGGGACATCCGGCCGGACCGGTTCGCCCAGGCGTGGTTCGTGCCGCGCTGGACGAGGATGTCGCCGGCGCGCATCACGGTCTCGTCGTCGTCCATGATGGCGACCAGCTCGCCCATGAGAACGATCGCGTAGTCGACGGTGTCCGTTCTGTGCATGCCGGGATGCCGCTGGTCCGGACGATGGTCGGCATCCGTGAACATGTGGCTGAAGGAGGCCGCGATCTGGCGCTTGCGTTCCTCGGGGTCGGACGATTCCGGCGGGATGTCGATGACGCGGATCACGGTGCCGTTGGCCGGCGGCGCGATGCCCTGGTGCTCCGCCGCGCGATCGGGCTGGCCGATCGGCGCCGGCGTGCCGAGCGTCGTCCAGATGTTCGTGACGCGATAGCCGGGACGGCCCGGCACCGTCCGCGACGATGCGAGGGCAGGCTCGTCCTCGACGATCGAGGAGCGGCCGGCGGCGTCGTCGCCGCTGACGAGGCGCCGCACGGGAGGAAGCTGGTCGGTCATTGGCGTTCATCTTTCCGGGCAGGAGGGGGGAGGCGGGACGTCTTCGCCGGCGGCATCGCCTACGCTCCGAAGCGCTCCAGCCGTTCGAGCACGGCGGGGATCCTGTCGTCGCTGACATTGGCGAAGGCGATGCGCACGTAGCGCTCCTGGTCCGCGCCGAACATGTCGCCGGGAATGGTGAGCAGGTTCTCCTCGTCGGCGAGGCGCCTGGAGACGGCGGTCGAGCGTTCGCCGGCGAAGGGATGCTCGACATAGGCGAAATAGGCGCCGATGCTGACCAGCCGCCAGCGGTTGGAGCGCGCCAGCCCGCTGCCCAGCAGGTCGGCGCGCGCCTTCAGCCCCTCGGTGTTCCGGCGCGCCCACGGCAGCAGGTTGCGCAGGCCGTAAAGCGCCGCCTCCTGGCCGAGCCGGGGCGGGCAGATCGAGACGCAGTCCATCGCCTTCTCGATCTCGGCCATCAGCGCGGCCCCCGCGGTGACGGCGCCGACGCGGTAGCCCGTAAGAGCGAAGACCTTGGAGAAGCTGTAGAGATGCACCAGCGTGCCGCGCCACGCCGGGGCGCCGAACAGCTCGTGCGGTCGCGTCCCCTCGGGCAGGAAGTCCTTGTAGGTCTCGTCGAGCACCAGGGCGATGCCATGCTTCCTCGCCAGCTCGAAGAAGGCGTGGAGGATGGCCGGCGGATACACCGCACCGGTCGGATTGTTGGGCGAGATCAGGACGATGGCGCGCGTCCTTGCGGTGATCAGCCGGGCCGCGTCCTCGGGGTGCGGCACGCCGCCCGAGCCCGGCCTGAAGTCCAGCGACACCGGCACGATGCCCTGCATGCGCATCCACATGTCGTGATTGAAATAGTGCGGCCGGGGCAGGATCACCTCGTCGCCGGCTTTGGCGATGCTCATCATGGCGAGGCAGAATGCCTGGTTGCAGCCCGACGTGATGCCGACCTCGCCCGCTGCGATCGGCGCGCCGTAGAAGGCCGAGAGGTGCGCCGCGTAGGTCTCGCGCAGGTCGGCGATTCCCAGGATCGGCGTATAGCCATGCATCGCCGGATCGAGCAGGCGCTCGCCGAGATGGCGGCGCAGCTCCATCGCCGGCGGATAGCCCGGCACCGCCTGGCTGAGATCGATCAGGGGACGCTCGGCGGGGAAGGTGCGGTTCAGCACCCAGCGCCGGGTCTCGCCGATCGGCGAGGGTTCGACGGCAGCCAGCCAGGGGTTGGCGACAGGGACATCAGGCATGACGGTACAAGCTCGATTCGACGGGAATTTCAGGCTGAATGGGGTACCCAACATCCGGGCACCGCACGCGACTGTCAAACCGAGTTCGACGTAATCAATCGAAAATGCGTTGCTTGGCTGCATCCTTATGCATAGCATCCATGCCAAGGCTCGATTGAAGGGTCACCGTTCGCGGCCAACGCGGGCAAGTGTCAGCCGGTCATACGGCCGGCGTAGTGGAGGGAATGCGCATGGTATCGAGGAAAGTATCCCGTCGTCGTCTGGTCGCGGGGACGGCCGCACTGTCGACCTTTGCGGTCGCTGCACCGTTCGTCCGGGGCGCCTACGCCGCCGGCTCGTTGTCGGTCGGCTTCTGGGACCATTGGGTACCCAATGCCAACGGCGCGACGGAAAAGCTGATCAAGGAATGGGGCGAGAAGGAGAAGGTCGACGTCAAGATCGACTTCATCACCTCGCAGGGCAACAAGCTCCTGCTGACGACCGCGGCGGAAGCGCAGGCCAAGTCGGGCCACGACATCCTGGCGATGAACACCTTCCTGCCGGCACGCTACTCCGAGCAGCTCGTGCCGATGAACGACGTGATGGACAAGCTGATCGCGGACAACGGCAAGGTCAATGCCACGGTCGAGTATCTCGGCAAGATCAACGGCAAGTGGCTGGCGATCCCGGCGACCACGGGCAGCCAGATCAAGGGCCCGTGCACGCGCATGGACCTCATGAAGAAGCATGCCGGCATCGACATCCAGGCGATGTATCCGGCCGGGCAGGCGCCCAAGGCCGACAACTGGACGCTCGATACCTTCCTGAAGGCGGCGGAAGCCTGCCACAAGGGCGGCAATCCGTTCGGCATCGGCCTCGGCACCACGTCGGACAACGTCGATTCGATCGGCGCCATCTTCCACGCCTTCGGCGCGGTGCTGGTCGATGCCAAGGGCGAGATCGTCATCAAGAACGACCAGGTCCGCCAGGCGCTCGACTTCTACAAGAAGCTGATGGCGTTCCTGCCGCCCGACGTGGCGGCCTGGGACGACGCCTCGAACAACAAGTTCCTGGTCTCGGGCCAGGCCTCGATGATCATGAACCCGCCGTCGGCCTGGGCCGTCGCCAAGCGCGACGCGCCGCAGGTCGCCGAGCAGTGCTGGACGCATGGCTTCCCGGCCGGGCCGAAGGGCCGCTATGCGCCGTTCCTGCCGTTCTTCTGGGGCACCTGGAACTTCAGCAAGAACCAGTCCGCCGCCAAGAGCCTGCTGCTGTTTCTCTCGCAGGCCTCGTCGGCCGAGAAGATGGTGGAGGCGTCCGGCGGCTACGACCTGCCGTCGTTCGAGAAGCTGACCACCTTCAAGACCTGGGCCGAGGCAGCGCCGCCGAAGGGCACGCTCTATCACTATCCGAACCCGCACAACCACCAGATCCTGTCGATCGCCGCGGCGCCCGCGCCGCACAAGATCGCCGAGCAGATCTACAACCAGGGCATCCAGACCCAGATGGCCGTGCGCTACTTCAAGGGCGAGGCGCTCGAGAAGACGCTGGACTGGGCGTCGGGCGAGCTCGAAGGCTTCATGCGCAACTAGCGCAGGCACAACCGGGCAGGGCGTCGCCGGTGGCGGCGCCCTCGCCGCCCCCAGCACCGGCACCAAACGCACGGAGCCCGTCATGGCCGACATCGCCGCCCCACGTTCAATGTCCCTCAGCGGGGGGCAACGCAGCAGCCTGCACAAGCTGATGCAGCGCAAATCGACCATCGCCTTCCTGATGGCGCTGCCGCTGATCCTGCTGATCCTCATCCTCGTCGCCTATCCGGCGGGCTACGCGATCTATCTGTCGATGCTGAACAAGTCGATGACCAGGTTCGTCGGCTTCGGCAATTTCGAGTTCCTCTTCAAGCGCTCGACGTTCTGGGACGTCGTCTTCCAGTCCTGCCTGTTCGCCATCACGGCGGTCATCTTCAAGGCGATCATCGGATTTGCGGTGGCGCACTTCGTCCACAACATCCCGAGCAAGGGCCAGCGCAAGTGGCGCGGCATGCTGCTGGTGCCGTGGGTCATCCCGCCGGCCATGAGCACGCTCGCCTGGCTGTGGCTGTTCGACCCGTCCTACAGTGCGTTCAACTGGATCTTCCACCAGTTCGGCTTCGGCTCGATTTCCTGGCTGGGCGAGACGAACTGGGCGCGCTTCTCGGTCATCCTGGTCAACATCTGGGCCGGTGCCCCGTTCTTCATGATCATGTATCTCGCGGCGCTGAAATCGGTGCCCGACCAGCTCTACGAGGCGGCATCGATCGACGGCGCCACCTGGTGGCAGCGCATCTGGTACGTGACCCTGCCGATGATGCGCAACATCATCGCCATCACCGCGCTGTTCTCCACGATCGTCACCTTCGCCAACTTCGACATCGTGCGCGTGCTGACGGCCGGCGGGCCGCTCACCTCGACGCATCTGTTCGCCACCTGGGCCTTCAAGATCGGCATCGAAAGCGGCGACATCCCGCTCGGCGCCACCGTGTCGCTGTTCATGGTCCCCATTCTCGCGGTCGGGGCGGCGTTCATTCTTCGCGACATCAGCAAGCGTGGGAGCGAAACCTGATGGCCAACATCGCGATCGACGCCGGAGCATCCGTCCGGCCCAAGCATTACGGCAGCATCAGCCGGGACAGGCGCTGGGCGATGCGCTGGTCGTATTTCTTCCTGGTGCTGTTCGCCATCTTCTTCCTGATGCCGCCGTTCTACATGCTGCTCACCTCGCTGAAGACCAGCCAGGAGATCTCGGCGGCGACCAACCCGTGGTGGGTGTTCGCCCCGACGCTCGAGAACTACATCGCGCTCCTCAGCAAGAACGACTTCCTGATCTTCTTCCGGAACTCGGCCCTGGTGTCGGTCTGCGTCGTGACGGTGACCATGGTGATCAGCGTCCTGGCCGCGTTCGCGCTCGCGCGGATGAAGTTCTGGGGCTCGGCGACGCTGGCCACCGGCGTGTTCCTGACCTACCTGATCCCCGACACCCTGCTGTTCATCCCGCTGTTCAAGATGTTCGCCTGGGTGCGCGACGTGACCGGCATCGAGCTGATCAACCACTGGTGGACGATGATCATCCTCTACCCGACGCTGTCGGTGCCGTTCGCCACCTGGATCATGATCGGCTACTTCGCGTCTATCCCCAAGGAGCTCGACGAGGCGGCGCTGATCGACGGCGCGAGCTGGTTCCAGACGCTGACCAAGATCTTCATCCCGGTGGCGATGCCCGGCATCATCGCCGCGATGATCTTCAGCTTCACGGTGTCGTGGGCGCAGTTCCTCTATCCGCTTGCCTTCACGACCTCGGCGAGCGAGCTGCTGCTGCCGGTCGGCATCGTCACGACGCTGATCAAGGGCGACGTCTTCAACTGGGGACAGATCATGACCGGCGCGCTGCTCGGCGCGGCGCCGCCGCTCATCATCTACGCCTTCCTCATGGACTACTACGTCGCGGGTCTCACCGCAGGCGCCACCAAAGGCTAGGGCCAAGACAAACGGGGTAATGGACAATGGCTCAGGTAACGTTGCGTAAGGTCGTCAAGAAGTACGACGAGGTTCCCGCGGTGCGCGGCGTCGACCTCGACATCGCCGACAAGGAGTTCATCGTGCTGGTCGGTCCCTCCGGCTGCGGCAAGAGCACGACCCTGCGCATGATCGCGGGGCTCGAGGAGATCACCGGCGGCGACATCGCGATCGGCGGCAACGTGGTGAACGACGTCCCGCCCAAGGACCGCGACATCGCCATGGTGTTCCAGAACTACGCGCTCTACCCGCACATGAACGTGTACGAGAACATGTCGTTCGGGCTGAAGCTCAAGAAGACGCCCAAGCAGGTGATCGACGACCGGGTGCGGCAGGCGGCGCAGATTCTCGACATCACCGAGCTGCTCGACCGCAAGCCCAAGCAGCTCTCGGGCGGCCAGCGCCAGCGCGTCGCGATGGGTCGTGCCATCGTGCGCGATCCCAAGGTGTTCCTGTTCGACGAGCCGCTCTCCAATCTCGACGCCAAGCTGCGCGTGCAGATGCGCACCGAGATCAAGAAGGTGCACCAGAAGGTGCGCACCACGACTGTCTACGTCACCCACGACCAGGTCGAGGCGATGACGCTCGCCGACCGCGTGGTGGTGATGAATGCCGGCCTGATCGAGCAGGTCGGCACGCCCAACGACCTCTACCATTCGCCGGCCACCAAGTTCGTGGCCGGCTTCATCGGCTCGCCGGCGATGAACTTCATCCCGTGCCAGCTCGACCAGGCTGCCGGGGCGCTGCGCGTGCGGATGGGCGACAAGCTCTCCTTCCCCGTGCCCGAGGGCCGCACCGCGCGCTACCAGCCCTATGTGGGCAAGCCCAACCTGGTGCTCGGCCTTCGCCCCGAGCACATCATGGAGACCAGGCCGCACATCGAGCCGAACCAGCACGACTTCGACCAGCTGATCGACGTCGTCGAGCCGATGGGCATGGAGACGCTGGTCTATTTCACGGTGCAGGGCGCCGAGGTTTGCGGCCGCGTCAATCCGAACGCCGGCGCCGTCGCGCTGCAGCCGATGAAGCTGCGGGCCGACCTCAGCAACATGCACCTGATCGACGACAGCACCGGCAAGGTGCTTTAATCAAATTTCCTGCCTGCGCGCAGCGCGGGGAGATGGTGCGGTATTTCGCGACGGAGGGGTCATGAGCCACGGCATCGATGTGGCCCATGACCCCTCCGTCGCCGTCTGACCGCGCCACCTCCCCGCGCTGCGCGCAGTGAGGAAAGTATTTTGTAAAGGGGAGCAATCGATGGGTTCGTTGACGGGCAAGGTCGCCTGGGTGACCGGTGCTGGCTCGGGAATCGGTCAGGCGGCGGCGGTCGCGCTGGCCAAGGAGGGGGCGACGGTGGTGCTGACCGGCCGGCGCAAGGAACCGCTCGATGAAACCGCGGCGACCATCACGGCGGCCGGCGGCAAGGCGGAGATCAGGCCCGGCGATCTCATGAAGGCCGCGGACGTCACCAGGATCGCCCGGGAGATCGAAGCCGGGCACGGCCGCTGCGACATCCTCGTCAACAATGCCGGCCTCAACATCCTCGATCGGAGCTGGGCCAAGCTCACGCCGGAAGGGGCCGAGCAGGTGATCGACGGCAACCTGTCGAGCGCCTTCTATTGCACGACGGCGGTGCTGCCGATGATGCGCAGGCAGAAGGACGGCGTGCTGATCCATACGTCGTCGATGGCCGGCCGCAATGCCAGCCTGCTGTCGGGCCCGGCCTATTCGGCGGCCAAGCACGGCGTGGTGGCGATGAGCCACACCATCAACATGGAAGAGTGCGTCAACGGCATCCGCTCCTGCGTCGTCTGCCCGGGCGAGGTGGCGACTCCCATCCTCGACAAGCGGCCGGTGCCGATCACGCCGGACGAGCGCAAGCGCATGGCGCAGTCCGAGGATGTCGGCGACCTGATCCGCTACGTCGCCTGCCTGCCGCCGCACATCGTGATCAACGAGGTCATGATCAACCCGACATGGAACCGCGGCTACGTCGCCAACCTCGAGCGCGGCAAGGCCTGATGCCGATTTTGCCGGGAGCGGCTCTCCAGAGCCGCTCTTCTTCGAATTGTCCGATCCCATGAGCGGCTCCGGAGAGCCGCGCTCATAGGCGCAAACTTTGCCGCTCCAGCCGTGTGGCTGCATTTTCGCGGCGGGTGCTTCTCCTTTCCTCCCCGCGCTCCGCGCAGGGAGGAATCCGAGGCGCCGGCACATCTGCACGATCACTGGCGTGGCAAGGTTGGCGCCTATGAGAGCCCGCGCTCCCGGCAACCCGATCGCAACCACCAGAACGAGCAAAGTCAGCGCCTATGGGCGCATCGTTCCAGTGACGCGTCATGCGGCGCGGCAATAGTGAGGATGACGCGCCACTGGAGTAGCGTGCCCATGGGCGTTAACTTTGATCCGCTGGGAGCGCGGCTCTCCAGAGCCGCTCCTCTTCGGATTGTCCGATCCCATGAGCGGCTCCGGAGAGCCGCGTTACCGGCGACCCGATCGCAACCACCAGAACGAACAAAGTCAGCGCCTATGAGTGGCGCGCGCCAGCACGAGAGGCATTCCATACGCCTCGCTGGTAAGCTGGTAAGAGGACAATGGAGCATGACAGTCACCATCGAGGCGAAGGCGCTCGAATCCTTCATCGCGGACATCTTCGCCGCCGCCGGCTGCTCGGCCGAGGAGGGCGGCCGCATCGGCCGCTATCTCGTCAGCGCCAACCTGTCGGGCCATGACAGCCACGGCGTGGTGCGCGTGCCGCGCTATGCCGCACAGAAGAAGAGCGGCACCGTCGTGGCCGACGTCACCGTCGAGGTCGTGGTCGACACGCCGGTGATCGCCGTGGTCGACGGCAAGTACGGCTTCGGCCAGACCGTGACGCCGCAGGCCGTGCGCATCGGCATCGACAAGTGCCTCAGGAACGGCCTGTCGGCGGTGACGCTGCGCAATGCGGGCCATGTCGGCCGGGTCGGCGACTGGGCCGAGATGGCGGCGGCCGAGGGGCTGGTCTCGGTGCATTTCGTCAATGCCTCGGGCAGCGTGCTGGTGGCGCCGTTCGGCGGCGTCGACCGGCG
>Ga0182738_1003124_pt1 | contig 19127 bp, 19 predicted proteins | sample eDN5th30CBELigMG_FD_128876 | JGI IMG/M metagenome (GOLD analysis project Ga0182738, IMG submission 128876) | Enriched Miracle-Growth compost microbial communities from Emeryville, California, USA - eDNA 5th pass 30_C BE-Lig MG (version 2)... ... | reverse complement strand
TTCGTTGAAAAATTTCAAGGATATGAGTCATAGAAATCATTTCTGGGGAAATAAAAATATACTTGTATTGGTTAATTCGTTTAAGTACCCGTTGCTTTTCTCCTGGTGTTAGAAAGGAATTTAAAGCAACTACTCTTTTCTCCCCTTTCATCTTCATTTGTTCTACTTGATCCTGCATTAAAGATAAAAGTGGAGATATTATGATGACGCTACCTTCGAGAAGCATTCCGGCAAACTGATAACATAACGACTTTCCTGTTCCAGTTGGCAGCATCGCCAGCGTATCTCTATGATTAAGAACCGACGCAATCGTTTCTTTCTGTCCTCCACGAAATTGGGTTAATTGAAAGTACTCTTTTAGTTTGTCTTCTAATTTCATCATGAATCACCATACCTTGCCATCACCACACGTATCTCAAAATAAGAGACATCTGGTAATTGTTGCTTTATTACCTTTAATGATTTAGACGATGATTGCTCGATGCTTTCTTTAATTCTCGTCATTTTATCCTCGCTCACAAGACTATGAACAGGAAATGCAGGAACATTTAATAATACTTCAATAATATGGTCTTCAATTGTACTTTGTTTTAAATTTCTTAAATGAACAATTTCCTCTATATTATGGCCTTTTTGAATAAAATCATATGTTTTTGCTGTTGAAGCCGTTAACGTATAATTTTTTTTATTATCTTCAATCATATAACATAACAAGGAATAGTCCTCCTTATTAGACAGGATTCTTTCTATCATAAAATGAAGAATAGCAAGAAAAGATAACTGATATAAGGAGGGATCCATTTTCATTTCTAATGCAGCTTGATCTGACGTAAGACCTATTTTTTTTAAACCTGTTAATCTGTTAATCAGGATTGCTGGATTTATTTCAATCTCCTCAAGACATTTTACTAAATCTTTATAAAGGTACTTATTAATGTTACTTCTATCTATAGCTATTGAATGGAGAGTCTCTTTCAACCATAATTGGGTCACAGGATTTCTTTGTACTGGTATATATCGAATACTGTTTCCAGACAAATGGGAAGCAACTTGTATAAATAAAGACAACCTTTGCCAAAAAGGCTCTGTAATGGCATGAAATTTCCAACCATTTAAATAATTTGGAAGTGGATTATCCTTTAACAAATTCTCCAACTCTACCTTTCTAGTATCATTAATAAAATAATGATTATCTAAAGACTGTACAAGCCATTTTTCCTTATATAATGTTTGAATAACTTCCTCTAATTGATCTCTTGATAACATAGGAAAGGACTGATATAAGGAGGTTAACTGAAAGATATGAATATCTTGGATTGTTTGGGATGATTTTTTGCCATTTAATATATGAAGAATGGAGTATATGGTCCTTTCTCCATTCATTTTATATAAACAGTTAAGAATAATTATTTTCAAAAAGGACATACATTCATCTTCCTCTATATTCGACAAATTTTGTTGAAATTTGTTTGTAATATTTCTTTTATTTTAACATGAATTTAATTGTTAAGTGAACTTTGATCTCCCAACATATAATATTTTTAGTGAAGAGAGCATTATTCTTTATAAAAACTGCTTGAATTTTTGACTATTTTAAGAAAAGTTATTCTGACTTTCTACTTTTTCTGTCTCTTTTTTATTGAAAAGTTAAAGATTCAGTCTTACAATAAGATAATAGTAAGGAGTATGCTAGTCATGTATATACTCCGTATGAATAACACTGGAGGTTTTTTTACTCATGGCAAAATATACGATTGTTGATAAAGACACATGTATTGCATGTGGAGCTTGCGGAGCTGCGGCGCCTGATATTTATGATTACGATGACGAAGGTATTGCATTCGTTATGTTAGATGATAATGAAGGAACAGTTGAAGTCCCTGAGGTATTACTTGATGATATGTTAGATGCTTTTGAAGGTTGTCCGACTGATTCTATCAAAGTTGCGGATGAATCTTTTGATGGAGATCCACTAAAATTCGAATAGTTTTCTTTATCATAAACAAAGCAGAAAGGAATTATGTATCCTTTCTGCTTTTTATTTATTAAGCCGTATAAAGTGTAATAGATGATACTCCCTATAGGATTAGCGAGAAAAAGGTGACCTACTAGGCGAAAAGAGGGCACTGAAAAACTGCGTTTAACCATAATTGTTGGTGGCCGACTTTTAAATTTGGGTATTTTATTCGTTTTCAAATAAATCAACCCTTATTTAATTGGGAGAAACTATATTTTTCGCGCAGCCCCATGGAAAGCGCAGTGTATTCAGACTGCGAGTAATAGCAACAGACTGTTTGGAAACATTCTTTATAAAACTTAAAACACGAATGGTTATACGTATATTACCGCATAACCATTCGTGTTTATCGCTAGCTGACATGCTTTTTTCCCTATCCCTTAAGGCTAAACATTTCGTGATGGAATTTGTTTATTAATCCATACACCCATTTTTGAAAATACTAACGTAAAGATTATTGAAATAATTATCCCTTTTAATAAATTGAATGGAATAATTGCGGAAATAATTGTTTGTCTTAATATAGTAGTATCATTCGGAATTTTCATTAACGCATTATAGAAAGGTAACATGATAAAGTAATTAAATAGACTTAATAAAGCAGTCATGATTAAAATACTTAATGTTAAACCGATAGCCATCCCTTTTTTTGACTTAATTTTATTATAAATAAAATAGGTTGGCAGTATAAATGAGATTCCAGCGATAAAATTAGCAAAATGACCAACTGGAATTCCTGTTTCACTTCCTGTTATTAAATAATCCAATATATTTTTTATCAATTCAACTAATATTCCTGCTACAGGTCCTAAAATAAGTGCTGCAACTAAAGCTGGAATATCACTAAAGTCAACTTTTAAGTAGCTTGGAAATGGTGGAATTGGAAATTTAAGCATCATTAACACATAAGCTAAACTACTCATCATCCCAATCAAAACATACTTTCTTACATTCATTTTTTTCTTCATTTTCTTCTCTCCTTCTTTTTAGGATCCATCTACCTAAGAAGAAAGATTCAGCAATTTATTAAGAATACTGCAAATAAAAACCCTCAAGCTAAAGATATACTTGAGGGAGTAGTTTAAAGGTTGCATTCTTAATAAACGTTCTAAAAAGCTATTTTGAACGATTGCAGAACCTCCATCTTCTCCCATCCAGACTTTACTGTCGGTTTTGGAATTTCACCAAATCAACCTACCGAAGTAGGGTCACGGACTTTGAGTGCAAGACTCATCACCGTCGGTCGGGAATTTCACCCTGCCCCGAAGATAGACCAATATTAATTTGTTGTTTTACAATTGTTATTATACATGAAACAAACAATATTTGTGAAGAAGTTTGCTTAGAACTTCATATATTGTTCACAATTTCACATATAAAAGACTTATTTTCAATCAAAAAGAGTTCACAAAATACTATTATACTTTAACTTCGAGATAGTATCTTGTGAACGCTTTTTGCCGTTAGCCTTTATTTTAATAAAAGGCTTCGGTTGATTCCTCTCATGTAAGTAACTAACATACTTTACTTATTCCTATACATTCTAAGTAAATTCCTCATTTTTATCTTCTATAAGATACTCACTGCTTTTTAGATATATACTTGCCTTCTTATATGGTATCGTTGTATATTCTGAGTCATCTTCTTTCTCCAATTCCAGCTCCATTTTCTGCATGCTTCTCTTTATATACTCTTCTTCCAACTTTTTTTCTTCCTCTAGAAGCAAATTTTTTTTAGGAGAGTGAATGGGTTCTGTTACTACATCCTCTACTTCTTCTTGCACAGCTATTTTTACAGTCTGACCTACTTGTACATTTCCTAATACTAAAATTGGATTTATTGCATTTTCTTTTGTAATGGTCCACTCTTTATTATGTATTTCAAAATGTAAATGTACACCAGAGGAATATCCTGTATTCCCCATTTCACCAATTAATTCCCCTTTTTTTACCAATTGTTTTTCCTTTACAAGCCGTTTATTTAAATGAGCATAGACCGTTTCTAAGTCATTTTCATGTTTAACAAAAATAACATTGCCATAGGATTGAGAATAATAGGATTTTGTTACGACCCCTTCATCTACTACATACACTTTGTCTCCAAGATCTCCTGCAATATCTATTCCTTTATGTGTCCCATTTCTTGTATTAAAGGTATCCGTTATTATTCCTTCGCTTGGCCAAGTCCATGCTTTTGTGCGGTCAGCGAGGGAAAATGCTTTTGCTTGTGAATGCTTGCCCCCTAAGAACAGTAAGCTTATAAATAATAGCATAATAGCGGCTATAAGTATTCGCCTAATATAGTCTCCCATTTAGTATCCTCCTTTTCCTTTCGTATCAAAAGACAGTCTTGTATGGAAAATTTGCATGAAGAGGTCCATTTAAAATTCACCTATTGCAATTGACATTTACATAGATTCCTTCTCTTCATATACAGATATACAGTAAAATCAATTTTTTTACTAAACATGCATTGTATCTGTTTGCACCTATTAAAATGTATTAGCAATTCTTTCTTTTAACTAACAGTCCCTACTGTTTCTACTCTTTCAACTTATGAGTACATGTTAATTGTTAGAACTATAGAATAGGCAGCTGTAAAATCTTTCCCTTCTGTCACTTATAGTTGTTTAAAAAGGCAACAAAAATTATTTTATTCATTTATTCTTTTTTTATCCTATTTTGTTCCAAGCTTTGATAAAAGGATGAATATATTTTCTCAAAATAGCTTCCTTTATTAATTTCATGGGCACTGAAAAAGTATAGTTTCTCCAAGTTAAATAAGGGTTTATTGATTTGAAAGCGAATATTAAGTTGGTTTGGAGAGGCGATAGCTCGACTCCTATGGGAACTGCGAGAAAGTCCGAGACCCTGCAGGAACGCAGTGACGAAGCGGCTCGGCGCTCGCCCCATGGAAAGCGAGCTGTCGCCTCGGAAAACAAATGAAATACCTAAATTTAAAAGTCGTCCACCAACAATTATGATTAAATTGTAGTTTTTCAGTGACCTCATTAATTTCATGGGGTAGCACCATTTTCATAAAATTAATTTGACCAAAAACATAAAAAAGAAGCGTCCAATAACTACGCTTCTTTTCCCTTTATTCTTTTATATCCACTCTATTTGCAGCAACTGGAACAGCTAATTCTTTCGTTAATTGAAATTCACCTACTGCTTCAACTTTCGTATTCTCAAACTTAACTGTTGAGTATTCAAAGTCCTTTGCAGTTAAAAGGATAGATTCGATTGCATATAACGTCTTCTGATCCTCTTCCATTTTACTTTCATTTGACAAATGGACAATTAACTGCCTTTTCCCTTCGTCCTTTGAAACCTTATCAATATTAATTGTATCAGGGATTGATGCTGTTAATCCATGTGTTTCCATATCATCTTCCATTGCATCAAAAGCATTTTCAATTGTATCATAAGGTTTTTCCCAAGGTACATATAATGGTTTTTCTGTTGATTCATCTTGCAAAAGGAAGTAGGCACGTTTTTCCAGCGGACTATATTCAATAGTCGTTTCTTTTCGATTACCGAGCTCAACTCCTAGTTTTCCGTCTGTATAAAACATCATTTTCTTTGCACCAATTGTCTGCAATTGCTGCTGAATTAGTGTATTAAAAAAGTCCTCAGAATGTGAACCAATGTTCGTCAATTTTTGTTTCGTGTCTACTTCGATGGTATTATTACTTAAATGATAAGTAAACAGCTCTGGACTAATTGGGAAATAGTCACTTAACTGTTTATTAACACCAATCATTTTATCTATATTTTGAACATATAAATCAAACCTAGATAAATGATTCGGATTTTCAACCAAAATGCTAACAGGAACAATCACTTGGATATTTTGATCAGGAATTGGATAGGTTATTACCTCAGAATCACCTACGTCTTCATGATATATAGCAGCTGTTGTAAGAGCTGGTGAGGCCATTTTCGTTTGCTGATCCGTAATTTCAGAATTTTGTATTTCATTCTCTTCTGCCTTTTCGGACACAGTAGTTTTCATTAAAGCAGAATTATCAGCAACTTTACTTTCGCTCTCCAATGATTCATTGCTGTCCAAAAAACTTTGACTAATAATAAATAGAATCATCATTGTGCATACTGTCGCCAATATTGGCATGAATACTCTTGTTTTGTGAACAGATTTCTTTCTCATTTGGATAGTATGATAAATAAATTCCGGGCTCCGTTCATCTTTAATAGATGGCAATTGCTTAAGGGTTTGCTTGATTTTTTCATCATTCCACTTTTGTTCCGGCATAAGAATCCTCCTTTCCCCCGTTTTCCTCTAAAAAGGTCCGCAGTGCCTTTAATGCTCTGTGCTGTGTTGTTTTCACTTTACTTTCTGTCCATCCAAGTGTTTTCGCTGTCTCTGATATGGATAGTTCTTGAATATATCGAAACACAATAACCATTTTCTGGTCTACTGTACAATATTGTAACGCATTGTAAACACTCTTCATTTCTTCCGATTGCATGGTAATTTCTTCTGGAAGAAATCCATCTGCTTTTATTTGCTGTTTGGACCAGTCAAACTTATCAATAATACGCTCTTTCCAATTCTTTTGTTTACGAAAATGGTCGATGGCAACATTCCTAGCAATACTAAATAACCAGGTTTTCTCCGTACTCTTGCCCTCAAAGCGATGATAGGAATTTAGAACACGAATATAAACTTCTTGTACTAAATCTTCTGCCGTCTCCTTATGATTTACCATATAAAATAAAAATTGAAAAACGTCCTGATGATACTTAGTATAGATTTCATCAAAAACGGAGTTCATCTTTTCCCCTCCCCCGTTCAATATATTAGTCGTAATTTAGTGTAATTAGTTTCAGTAATTTATAATTAATTCTTGTTTCTTTTACTTATTCCTTAGAATGTGCAACTATCATCTGTGCTTTTTTGATCATCCTATACTGATAGTTGACTCATTTCAGAACTCACGGACAGTTGCTCTTTCACCTATTTTTCTTGAATTTCCTTAGCGAGCGTCCCGTCTTACAGAAGTTTAAGAGTGGGATAAACATAATAAAAGGGGGTCAGAAAAAGGTTACCCTTACAAGTTATACTTGCATGTAGTAGCATTCCTACATACAAAATGGAAAAATAGCTTGTAGGGTCAAAATCCTTCCATGACACCCCATATGTTCTATTATGTTAAATTGTTTCTCATGAATCAAGAAGAATCGGCACTTTCTCTAATTTTCTTCTTTATTTCGAGGTAAAAAGATAAAAAATGTCGTCCCTCGACCATATTTACTGTAAACAGAAATATCGCCACCATGGGCGTCAATGATATTTTTTACAATAGCTAATCCTAGGCCGGTCCCAGCATTCCCTCTTGTCCTTGCTTTATCCGCTTTATAAAAACGTTCAAAAACATATGGCAAATCTTCCTCAGGAATACCTGCCCCTGTATCCTCCACTTCTATATATACTCCGTAATCATCAGAACGAGCACGTAAAGAAACAGTGCCATCACTCGGCGTATGTCGTAAACTATTATCCATTATATTGGTTAAAACTTGCTCGATACGATCTGGATCCAGCTCATATTCGCCAATATCTTCTGAAATAGAAACAGTAAAAACTATTTCCTTCTCTTTCGCGATTGTTTTAAACTTTCTTGCAACGCGGTTTATAAAGCTATTTAAATCAACTTGTTCTTTCCTTAGTTCTAAATAGCCAGTTTCCATTCGGGCTAAATCTAGAAATTCATTTACTAAGCGCCCCATTCTTAATGACTCATCGTAGATTATCCGTGCCATTTCTCTCTTTTCTTCCTCTGATTCTGCAATATTATCTACAATTGCTTCACTATATCCTTGTAACATACTTATCGGAGTTCTAAGTTCATGAGAAATATTCGCAATAAAATCAATCCGCAACTTATCTAATTTCCGTTCCTCTGTCATATCGCGAATCACCACAATTGCTCCCCTAATATCCTTTTTATTATAAAGGGGACTAACAATCATAACCCAGTTTCTGCCTTGTAAAGTGATTTCATCTATTTGCTCGTTACCAGTATGGACGGCAAGCTGAAATAATTTCTTCAGTTCATTAGGAATTTGCGCATGCATATCACTTAATTCGCCTTTTTCATAATACCAGTGTTGCAAGAATTTTTCTGCTGGTGGATTGGTAAGGAGCAAGCTCCCATTTCGATTAAGTGTTAGTACCCCATCTGCCATTCCACTTAAAATATTGTCCAACTGTTCTTTTTCTTGGCTTAAGGCGTTCATATTAAAATGTAATCTTCTTGCCATTTCATTGAACGCAATCGAAAGTTCACCGATTTCATCTTGCGCCATTATAGGCACCTTTGTCGAAAAATTCCCTTGAGATACTTCAAAGGCAGCTTCTCTCATCTTTCTTAAGGGTGCAGTAATTCTTGTTAATAAGAAAAACGCAAATATCGTCGTTAAAATAATGGCAATAACAGCAGCTAATACGATAAATTTAGCTGTTGACTGCTTAGATTCATTCATCGATTGTAAAGACTGATAAATAAAAACAGCACCATCATTCCCATTAACGTGTAGGGGAGAACCTACGATAGCTACCTGCTCAGGTATATTATCCTTATTCTTCCATCTTGTCATCACAACAGTTGGCTCATTGCTTGATGCCACGTTTTGTAATGCTTCATTTTCTTCAATGTAAGAAACGGAGAGTTCCTGCAGACGACTCTCTGGATAATAATAAATTTGGTCAGGAGAAGAAATGATGATTGCTCCAGTCGAATGATCTAAAAGTTCCCCTACAATTTCTAATCCAGTCTGATTATTATGTTCTTTCATTATTTCTGATATTTTAGTTGCTGTATTGGTTAATTCAGTTTCCGTTTGCTCTGTATAATATTGCTCAAAATACTCCAGTAGCATGATTGTAAGAATCGTTAAAACAACGGAAACCAGCAATAAAAAGGTTATCCAAAGCTTAAATACTACGCTTCGCCAAAACTTCATCCATTGTTAACCTCAAACTTATAGCCTACTCCCCAAACAGTAACAATCATGCTAGCTGCCTCTTCCGAAACGCGATTAAGCTTTTCTCTTAATCTTTTAACATGTGTATCCACTGTTCTTAAATCACCAAAAAATTCGTAATGCCATACTTCTTTTAATAGTAATTCTCGATCAAATACCTTATCTGGAGCCTTAGCTAGGAAATATAATAGTTCATATTCCTTTGGAGTTAAGCTTACTTCTTTACCGCTAGCTAATACACGATGTGCATCATGATCAATGGTTAATGCTGGAAATATGATGACGTCCTTTGATGAGCTGTCACTTTGTTCAAATGTAGTGGTGGTTGAACGTCTCAAGAGAGCTTTTACTCTTAAAACTACCTCTCTAGGACTAAATGGCTTTACAATATAATCATCTGTACCAACTTCAAATCCTTGAACTCTATTTACTTCTTCCCCTTTAGCAGTAAGCATGATAACAGGAGTAGTTTTTTTCTCTCTTAACTCCTTGCATACCTCCATACCATCTTTTCCAGGCATCATCAGATCGAGTAAGATAACATCATAATCAGTGTTTAATGCCTTAGAAAGAGCGCTCACTCCATCTTCCGCTTCCTCTACTGTAAACTCTTCTCTTTCTAAGTACATTTTTAAAAGACGTCTAATTCTTTCTTCGTCATCTACCACTAGGATTTTAATTTCCTTCTCCATCGTTCATACCTCCTAACAAAATACACGAAACGATATATTGTCATTATGTTTCGTATGTAACATGTATAAATAAATGCAATGTATCTTATGGACTATTATTTATACTGCAGTTTTCCAATTAAATAGTAAATTATTTAGGTGATTTCTCTTATTTGTCACATTTATTATAGCATTATTATCATGCAGATATTGTTATCATCCATTGCCATATGTGACACTTTTATGAACTTTTGTTGAATTACCCATTTATAACAGAACAAATGAGAAAGCTTTTTCTGATATTCAGTGAATAAATAGAAGCAGCAGAGGAAAGTCATTGTATTAAATAAACTCTCTCCTGCTGAAATCATATATATGGTATACTTACCCCTTCTTTTTCTGTGCTTCTGCTCTCAATAACTTCACTTCATGTGCAGTAAGTTCCCGAGCATCTCCAGGTTGTAAACCATTTAAATTTAAGAAAGAATATCTTTCTCTTTTTAATTTCATAACAGGTGTTCCAATCGCCTCAAACATTCTTCTTACTTGACGATTTCTTCCCTCATGAATTTTCAACTCAACGATACTTGTTCCTTTTTTCTTATCGACAGACAGGATTTTTGCTCTTGCTGGAGCAGTTTTTCCATCCTCTAGCATAATGCCTCTTTCCAATTGCTTTACTTTTTCCCGCGCTGGTATTCCTTTCACTTTAGCAACATAGACTTTTTCAATTTCACCCTTTGGATGCATCATTAAATTAGCAAATTCTCCATCGTTCGTTAACAAAATAATGCCAGATGTATCATAGTCTAGGCGTCCAATTGGATAAATTCTTGCTTCTATTTCAGTGAAATAATCTGTTACGACTTTTCTCCCTTTATCATCATTAACACTAGAGATTACTCCTCTTGGTTTATATAGTATGAAATAAACAGGTTCTTCTCTTTCTACAGGGATGCCACTTACTTCAATTTTATCGTTAGAACCGACTTTTACGCCTAACTCTTTAACTGTTTTTCCATTAACCCTTACTTTTCCTTCAAGGATTAATTCCTCTGCTTTTCTTCTTGATGCAATTCCTGCATGTGCAATTACTTTTTGTAGTCTTTCCAACTCTATCACCTCATCCAATTTCTCAACAGTAAAAAATGATTGATCGTTTTTATAAAGTATTTCTAAATGTTTATCCTATTTTATTAGTGTCAATTTATTAGAAAATAGACTAATTCAAAACGCTTGATCGTTCTTTTTTTGCCATTCCTATGAATTATGACATAAATTGATGAAATTTCAAAGAAATCTTTGAAATTAGGGGTGCTACTCATTAAATACTGCCAAAATTAAAAACCATTTTTAGAACTCACCTAGAGAGAATCTGGTAAACTAAAAAACAAAAAAAATGCCTTAAGACAAAGTTCCTAAACAAAAACTTCACCTAAGACATTTTGTTGTTATTTTCCAAACATTAAAGTTACCACAACAATAGCAGCGATAAATCCAACAAGATCTGCTAGTAATCCGACTTTTAGGGCGTCCCCCATCTTCTTTATCCCTACAGCACCGAAATAAACGGTTAATACATAGAGGGTTGTATCTGTGCTTCCTTGTATGACAGAAGCAAGCCTTCCAATAAATGAATCAGGTCCATAGGTAGAAATTAGATCGCTTGTCATTCCTAATGCCGCATTTCCTGAAATCGGTCTAATAATGGCAAGTGGTGCTACTTCAGATGGAACCCCGATAAAGTCTAATACCGGCTTGAGAAAGCTCATAAAATACTCTAATGCCCCAGATGCACGAAAAATAGAGATTGAAACGAGCATTCCTACTAAATATGGAATAATGGAGAAAGCAATCTGAATTCCTTCTTTTCCACCTTCTACAAAGCTTTCATAAGTTGGAACTTTTTTAAATGTCCCATACAGTAAAATAAACCCAATGAGGGAAGGAATCATCCACAATGAGATTAAAGAAATTATTTCCATCACTCATCACCCTTTCCGCATTCTCTTATGGTAAAAATAGCGGTCAATCAAAATCCCACCAATACAAGAGAAAATGGTTGCGATAATGGTTGGTCCTACTATATCTGTTGGAGACGCAGAATGATAGTTCATTCTAATTGCAATAACCGTTGTCGGAATTAAAGTTATACATGATGTGTTTAGGGCAAGAAAGGTAATCATACTGTTACTGGCTGTATTCTTGCCTCCATTTAATCTTTTCAACTCTTCCATTGCTTTAATTCCTAATGGTGTTGCCGCATTCCCTAATCCAAATATATTTGCAATCATATTCGATAATATATACCCCATTGCAGGGTGATTCTTTGGAACCTCTGGAAATAGCTTTGCTACAATTGGCCTAAATAGGTTTGTAAGTTTTCGGAGCAAGCCTGCCTGCTCCGCTATTTTCATCATTCCAAGCCAGAAAACAAGTACACTAATCAGGCCAATACATATTGTCACTGCTTCTTTTGCCCCAGAAAAAATTGCTTTATTAACCTCATCCATTGTCCCATTAATAGCTGCAAAAACAATACCAATTATAGCAAGGGCAGCCCAAATATAATTAACCATCCTTGCCAACCCCAGTCATTGCCATAAACATATTCTTGAAATAATCTAAAAAGCTTTTGGTTTCTTTGTTCTTATCATGTTTAAAATGAATAGGGACACTATCAACAAGCTTATCATCTAAATATATTTTTGCTTCACCAACTATTTCAGGTACATCCTCCTGATTTCTTTGCCAGTCTTCCTTTACTTTTGTTAGTTTATACTCTACCTTAAATAAATCTTCCTCTTTCTTTGTCACAGGGAATTCAACAGCTGATTTTAAATAAATTTTATTTTTATAGAACTTATCTTTAACTGCTTTTATTTTCCCTTCCTCTAATACCTGTACCATTTTATATTGCTTAAAAGCCGTTTCAAATAGATTGATATGATCGTCCCAGTCATCAGGATCATTTAAAGTGACAGCAATATATGACACTCCATCCTTTTCAGCCGTACTAACTAACGTTCTTTTTGCTCTCTTTGTATAACCAGTTTTTCCTCCAGTTGAATATTCATAAAGACTTGTTAATAGTTTATTTTTATTTTTCCAGACACGATCCCATTTATCATTGGAGCTTTCAGAACGATAGCTTTCTGTTCCAGCAATTTTTTTATATGTATCATTGTTCATTGCATAGCGGGTAAGTAATGCCATATCATATGCTGAAGAATAGTGGTCTTCATGATCATCAAGTCCATGTGGGTTAGCAAAGTGTGTGTTTTTCATTCCGATTTCTTCTGCCTTTTGGTTCATTAAATAGACAAATCCATCTAAACTTCCACCAACTGTTTCCGCAATTGCAACTGCAGCATCATTTCCTGAACGAAGCATTAAGCCATATACTAAATCCTCTAATTTAATTTTTTCCCCTTCTTGTAGATAGATAGACGATCCTTCTGTTTTTATGGCCGTACTACTGACAGTCACAGTCTTATCCAATTTTCCAGACTCAATTGCAAGAATGGCTGTCATTATTTTTGTTATACTGGCAATTCTTCTTTGCGTATATGCATCCTTTTCAAAAATAACTCGTCCAGAATCTTGTTCCATTAAAATAGCACTTTGAGCGCTCACGTACATTTGTGCACTGCTTTTTTGTGGAATAGCAAGGAACAGAATGGAGGTAATGATAGTAAAAATAATAATTTTACGTGACTTCATTTAACACAACCTCGTCTCCTTTTATGATTTGTACAAGTTTATGAAAAGAAAGACAGGCATATGACTATAATTCATGCTTTACTAGGAAATAAAAAATATGCAGCCCAGTATACTGCGCTACATACCAAAGATAGCTTTATATTTTTTTAAATCTTTTTGCAAATTTACTAGGCTTTCCAGTTAATAAGGTCTCCACTTTAATTCACTTGCTTTTAAAAATCTGTTTTCAACATCTTTCCAATTAACGATATTCCACCAATTTTCTACATACTTTCCTCTATTATTTTTATACTGTAAATAGTAAGCGTGTTCCCAAACATCTATTACTAATAATGGAATGGTATCCCATTGTGTTAAAAGCATATGACGCTCAGATTGAAGAACTTCTAAATGCCTTGCTCTTGGAGACCATACTAAAAGCGCCCAGCCAACACCCTCTACCGCTTTCGCTGCTTCTGTAAAGTGCAGCTTAAATGCTTTGTAACTACCGAAATAATCCTTTATCTCTTCCAATAACGCCCCTTTTGGCTCCCCACCGCCATTGGGACTCATATTACTCCAAAAAATCGTATGGAGATAATGTCCTGAACCATGAAAAGCAAGCTCTCTAGACCAATGTTTCACAAGTGTAAAATCATTATCCTTTCTTGCTTCTTTCAACTTTTCCTCTGCCTTGTTTAGCCCATCCACATAGGATTGATGATGTTTCTGATGATGCAACTCCATTATTTCTTTTGAAATATAAGGCTCTAGTGCATCATAAGCATATGGTAGTCTTGGCAATTGATGTTTCCCAACGGCTATGTTTGGCTCCTTCATAAATATTGTTCCAAGCTGTTGTCTTTGTGCAAAATAGCTTTCCATCTGATCATGGAGCTCCTCTGCCTCGTGTTGTATTTTAATTAATTCTTCTGTTTCAATGGGTCTTCTTTGAACCCCTTCCATTAAATGCGAAAACTTATCAAGCCTTTTCCATATACTTTCTTCCTTTTGTACTTCTTCTGCCTCTAATAAGCTTTTTAATTGCTGGTTCCAAATCAGCACATTTCTTACATATTCATTATAACTACTCATCTATATGTCAACTCCATTCCTTCCAAAATCGTTCTTATAAAAGGTATGACAATAGAGGTGGCATCATGTCTTTAAAATGCAGTCAGCGCATATCTTCTAGGACAGTAATTCTATTGAAAAACATAATACACGCTTTCTGCGGGTGATAACCAAAAGCGTCTATTCGAAAAAATAAAAAACCCAAACAATTATACGAAATTTTTGTTAACATCTCGTTTAATTGTTTGGGTTTATATTTGGTCGGAATACTTAAGTCCCATCGTTTTTTAATCTTCTATTTGCTGAAAAGATTCAAAAAACAAATCTGCTTCTTCTTGATTAAACTCTTCTTCTTTTTCTGTTAATGGAGGAAGTTCTCCTAAACTCTTTAACCCAAAATGGTCTAAAAATTCCTTTGTTGTTCCATAAAGGATTGCTCTTCCTGCCCCATCTGCCCTACCAACTTCTTTAATTAGCGCTTTAGCAGCCAGTGTATGAAGTGGTCTTTCTGTTTTAACCCCTCTTATTTCCTCAATTTCCGCCCTTGTAATTGGCTGTTTATAGGCAACGATTGCTAACGTTTCTAATGCAGCCTGCGATAAAGTGGAAGCATGGGGAGATTCCACTAACTTCTTTAAATAATCCGAATGCTCCTTCTTTGTGGCGAATTGATAAGTACCAGCTATTTCAATAATGGAAATTCCTCTGGATTTATCTTTACGATAATTTTTAATTAACTCATCTACTAATTGTTCGACCTCTAATTGCTCCAAATCTAGGACATGCATTAATTGCTTGATCGTTAATCCTTCATCCCCGGCAGCAAATAAAAGACTCTCAACGATCGCTTTCCAGTCATTCACTTTCAACCCTTTATTCAACTTCCTTTCCCATTACAAAAATATCTGCGAAGTTTCCTTCTTGTTCCACAAATATTTGTCTTCGCTTTAAAAGTTCTAGTATAGCCAAAAAAGTCACTACAATATGTGATTTTGTCGCAACTGGAAAAAGTTCATCAAAAGATGTTCTCCCTTTTCTATTACGTAAGAAACCAACAATTTCATCCATTCGACTTTCAATCGGTATTTCTTGCCTCGTGATTTTTGTTGCAAGTGGCGCCTGCAACTTTTTTCGTTTAAGCAATTTTTGAAAGGCAGCTAGCATATCATATAAAGAAACATCTAATTCTTGCTTTGCCATTTCCTCGGTCTTTAAGCTGAAATCTGATAAATCACTCGGAGGTTTTGTAAATATAAGCCCTCTTTCTAATTCCATCTCTTTTAAATCGTCGGCTGCCTCTTTAAATTTCCGATATTCTACTAACCTTTCAATTAAGTCTTCTCGTGAATCCTCTTCCGGTTCATAGATCATATCGTCATCCAGTAAATCTTCCTCGTGCTTTGGCAAGAGCATTTTGCTTTTAATTGCTAGAAGCGTTGCTGCCATCACCAAGAATTCACTTGCTACATCTAATTGTAAAACCTGCATAGCATGAACATAATCTAAATATTGTTCGGTAATTTCTGCTACGTTAATATCATAAATATCAATTTCCAATTTATTGATTAAATGAAGAAGCAAATCTAGCGGTCCTTCAAAACTATCAATTTTCACATTATACTGCATCATTCTCACCAAAATCCTAATAGAATACCCTTAACTTAATAATGATAGTATTAGTATAGAGGAAACACAATAGTTATCCAACAGAAAAATCATCCAATTCACTATTTTATAGCTTATCATTACATTTTTTTTCATTTATCGATATAATAACAACCAGAAAGATAGCATTTTCCAAGCTTAATTATTAAGTTATGTACAAAGTTGGCTTTTATCTTTAAACCCAGCTAATAATAAAGGAGACGATTATGTATCCAAAAGAATATCTGCAATTTCTTGTTCATTTTCATGGGGATCAAGATTTTTTTGAGTGTCATGAAATATTAGAAGAATACTGGAAAAAGGTCGATTGTCGGAATAAGGAATCCATTTGGGTAGGATTCATCCTCATGGCCGTCTCTGCCTATCATCATCGAAGGGAAAATTTCAAAGGGGCACATAAAACAATCATGAAAAGCAGGAAGCTTTTAGAAAAACACAAAGAAGGCTTACATGTGTTAGGACTTGATGGGGAAGGCTTACTCTATTTATTAAGGCAACAAGAAAAAAATATCGCGCAAACCCTTTTATTTCGTCCTTATCCGTTACCTATGTCTGATTCCCACCTAGAAAAACAATGTAGAAAGTTGGCACACTCCATGGAAATCAGCTGGAATAACCAAAAAGATATCCCCATAGAAATTATTCATCGCCATTTAAAACGTGATAGAAGCCTCGTTATCCAGGAGCGCGAAGAGGCTATTCAGAAACGTCAAAGAGAATAGGCACTATTTTTAGCCAATTAAAAAGAGACTATTTCAGACAGGAAAAACGTTAGATGTTTTTTCCACAACTGAAACAGTCTCTTCTACTATTTATCTACTTGAACACCATCGCTACACTTAGATAAAAAATTCACAATTAATTCATTTGATTTCATTGTACGATTAGGATAAAGCCCTTTAACAGCCTGTACCATGGATTTCCCAACACCTTGGTGTCTATGAGATGGATTTACAGATATATGATGAATCGTAATAGAAGCTTCGTCTTCAAAAATAACACCGATTAAACCAATAATATCTTCTTCATCTTTCCACAGAAATAATTGCCAGTTTTCATCCGACTCATATTGTTTAATTGTTTGTTGTAATACTTTTAAATCTTTTTCTGTAGGCATAAAAGATAATAATCCCATTGCAATCTTTTCAAATGCCTTTTTATATCGAATAATCATTAATATCCCTCATTATTTTTAAAACATAGTCATTAACAGTTTTCCCATCAAGAATAAGATTCAATCAATCTTTCCTGATCTAAAATCAAAAAAATATTCATCTGCACCGAAGTTGCCACGAATTTATTATCATCTTCTTCCCTCTTTTGCAAGAATTATCTAGAACCGGCCAAAAAAATTATATATGTTATTGGTTCTATCATACATAAATTAGTGATATTCTTCAATGAAAATCTTATAAGCATTAGGATTCATTACCACATATGCCCAATTACCTAATTTCTTTTAACATTCTTTCTAATTCTTACACCAATAAGCTTCCTTTTTAACAAGTAATGTAAACGTAAATACTTGATGTTAAAACTCTAGTTAATACTATATAAAATATGCACGCATCTACAAAAAAGCTACAAAAAACTTTATTTTTTCAAGCATTATGGAGAATAATAAAGGGAAAGAAAAACAATATGACTATAAATAGGAAACTTATTACTATTTATATACGTCTATTAGATATAGTCACTTGACATTAAGTAACTATATGCTATTTCTAAGAGATGGGCATATAGTCTACTTAAAACTAGTACATCAGAAGGAAATACAGGAGGGAATTAAATGAAAAAAAATAAAATACTACTATTGATACTTGCATTCTTACTAGTGTTACCAATACCAGCTTACGCAGATGTTGCAGTAGGCGATATGATTGTTACACTAGGTGAGAATTTAACAACAGAGCAGAAGCAGCTTTTATTAACCGAAATGAATGCTCCTGAAGATGCCGAAATCATAACAGTTTCCAATCAAGAAGAACATCAATATTTAGGAAATTATATCTCAAAATCGTTAATTGGTACTAGAGCGATTTCCTCTTCTGCGATTACAATTGGGGACAAAGATACTGGTATTCAAGTAACAACGAAAAATATAAACTGGGTTACTGATGAGATGTATATTAATGCATTAATAACTGCAGGTGTAAAAGATGCAAAAATTTATATTACCGCTCCTATTGAGGTTTCAGGTACTGCTGCCTTAACAGGTATTATTAAAGCATATGAGGTGTCAACTGATACCGTAATCCCCGAAGACGTAAAACAGGCAGCAAATGAAGAAATGGTAGAAACAGCTAATTTAGGAGAAGATATTGGACAAGAAGAAGCTACTGCTTTAATGGCAAAAATTAAAGAACAGATAGCGGAGGAAAAACCACAAACGGTTGAAGAGGTACAAACAATCATACAAGATTCTGCGAAAGAATTAAATATCACTTTAACAGATGAGCAATTACAGAGTCTTATTTCTTTCTTTAATAAACTAAAAGAGCTTAACATAGACTGGAATCAAGTAGGAAATCAACTAAGTGAAGCGAAAGATAAACTCACAGGATATTTAGAAAGCGAAGAAGGAAAAAGCTTCTTATCAAAGATTAAAGAAGTATTTGCAAGCATAGTGGATGCAATCAAGTCTTTCTTTTCTTAAAATTTTATTCTATTGGTAGTTGTTTAAAAGAGAAGAGGTTGGCACATAAGCCTTTTCAGGCATAAAAAATCCGAACAACCATACGAGATTTGTATAGTTGTCCGGATTTTTTATTTGCTTTATAAAATGCTGTTTCGGTATTGTTCCATCACACATCGATAGCCAATGGAGCGACTTCATTTTTCTGCCTGACTATTTTAAAAAACTTTGATAACCAGTATGAGAAAGTAGTTTTAATTAAGCACTATATTTGAGATTGTTCGTCTTTATAGATTGGCTATTTAATTTTTTCCAACCTCTATTTTTTTAAAGAAGCAGCTTCTTTATACGGT